>Ga0154407_1203_pt2 | contig 25554 bp, 20 predicted proteins | sample RifGroB2_FD_115911 | JGI IMG/M metagenome (GOLD analysis project Ga0154407, IMG submission 115911) | Desulfobacterales bacterium GWB2_56_26
CCGACAGCTGCTGAGAACATGGGCTCCGCCGATACCTAAACCCCCGTCGCCCATTACGACTATGACTGTCAGTTCCGGCCGGGCCATCTTGATGCCGGCGGCGTAGGTCAGCGCCCGGCCGTGCAGGCCGTGAAAGGCGTGAGTATTGAAGAAGGTATCGAAGAGTCCGGAGCAGCCGATATCGCTGACGATCGCCACCTGTTCGCCGGTAAGTCCCAGAGTCTCAAAGGCCTGGTCCAGGCTGCGCACCACCGCCTCATGCCCGCAACCGGGACAGAATACCGGCGGCCGCTCCCTGTTCAAGAGACTCGTCATGACATCACCTGCTCGATTATGCTTTTCGGGCTGATCAGCTCGCCGTTCATCCGGCCGTAAAACCGCACCGGGACCGTGCCGGCCAACCGCTCGATCTCCCGCACGTATTGGCCGAGATTCATTTCGATCACGATAATTTCCGTCTTGCCGTGGAGGTGACGGCGGATACACGCCTCCGGCACCGGATAGAGAGTCTTCAGGATCAGGAGTCCAACCTGCATTCCCTTACATCGCAGTTCCCGCACTGCAGCGCGCGCCGCCCGCGCCGTCACCCCGTAGACCACGAGGAGGGTTGTATCCTCAGGAGTGCCGTCGTATTCATGGAAGGTGAAGTCGGGGACGGCGGCAAGGAGCTTGTCCTGCAGGCGGAGGATGCCCGCCTCAAGCGTGCCGGGATCGGTGGTGATATAGCCGTCCTCGCCGTGGCTGGACGAGGTCTGGCGCGACAGCCGGTCGCCGCCAATGGGCAGAAAGGGCGGCACCGACTCGCCGGGGAGTACTGCAAAAGGCTTGCCGGAATGGTCGACCGGACAGGGCTTGCGGTCGATCGGCTCGGGGAGGATGAGACCCTCCAGATCGACGCTCTCTTTAGTCATGCCGATCTCCTTGTTCGAGGCGATAAACACCGGACAGCGGAACTGCTCAGCCAGGTTGAAGGCATGCACTGTGAGCAAAAAGCAGTCCCGCACGTCGACCGGCGCAAGGACGATCACCGGCAGGCCGCCGCTGTTGCCCCAGCGCAAGAATTGGATGTCGCCGTCGGCCCCTTTGGTGGCCGAGCCGGTGGAGGGGCCAAGCCGCTGGACATCGATCACGACCAGCGGGATTTCGCCGCCGACGGCAAAGGAAAGCTGCTCGCTGTACAGGCTGATGCCGGGCCCCGAGGTGGCGGTCATGGCCTTCAGCCCCGCCATCGAGGCTCCGAGGCAAAAGCCGATGGAGGCAATCTCATCCTCGCCCTGCATGCATACCCCGCCGACCGGCGGCAGCAGCTGCAGCATCTGATGATAGATCGAGGTGGCAGGAGTGATGGGGTAGCCGGCAAAAAACCGGCAGCCGGCAGCCATGGCGCCCCTGGCGATCGCCTCGTTGCCTTCGAGAAAACTCTGTGTGGACGAAAGATTTTTCGCCCCTACAGACGCACCGGTTGTCATGTACACCTCTTTTTTTACTCACAATCAGGGATTTTCGATCTTATACGATTCGAACTCGCCCTTGTCGTTAATCTTGATGATCACCGCGCTCTTGGCCGGGTCGCCGCTGGCATTCATGTCAAGCGTCCCGGAGACCCCTTCGAAACCTTTGATCGCGGCGATCCGTTCCTTGATGGCAGCCCGTGTTTCGAGCAGATTCGGCGAAAGACCGTCCAGCTTGCCGATCGCCGTAAGCATGAGGCTTGCGGCATCGTAGCCAAGCGCCGCATAGCCGATCGGCAGCTGGTTGTATTTGGCTTTATACTGTTCGACAAAGGTAAGGGTCTTGCCTTTGGCACCGACCGCGCCGAAATGGGAGCTGAAGAACAATCCCTTGCACTGATCGCCACATTTGGCCATCAGATCGGAGGACTCCCAGGCATCTCCGCCCAGGATCGGTTTGGTCCATCCCCGGGCCTTGGCCTGTTCGATGATTGAAGGAATTTCATGGGCATACTGGGGCAGAAACAGCACGTCCGCACCGGAAGCGACGATCCGATCAAGATGGAGGGTCAGGTCCTTTTCATTCGACAGGAAGTTCTCGAAAGCAACCACCGAATTCGGTCCCTGTTTGGCCTCGAAGGCAGTCTTGAAAAATTCGGCCAGGCCCTTCGGGTAGGCACTGGCAATATCGTAGAGGACTGCGGCCTTGGTGGCTTTAAACTCCTTGATGGCGAAATTGGCCATCACATCGCCCTGAAAGGGGTCGAGGAAGCAGGCGCGGAAGACGAAGGGCCGGCCTTCGGTGGTTTTCGGATTGGTGGATGTGGGCGAAATCATCGGCGTCTTGAAGGATTCGCAGATATTGCCGGCCGGGATGGCGTTGGAGCTGGCGTTTGGGCCGACGATCCCTAAGACATTGTGTTTGGTGATGAGTTCGAGGGTGGCGGCAACCGCTTTCTGGGGATTGGACTCGTTGTCGGCATAGACGAATTCGACCTCGTAGCGGCTGTCGCCGATCTTGAGGCCGCCGGCACCGTTGATCTGCTCCCGGAGCAGTTCCGCGCCTTCCTTGCTGCTGACGCCCGTCGCCTGCCTTGCGCCGGTGAGCGGCAGATTCAGCCCGATGGTCACTTTCTGGCCGGCCTGAACATGGTGAGGAACAATGAAAGAAAAGAGCAGAAGGAGCAGTAATCCGATGCGCAACTGGTGTGGTCTGTTCATGCCGTGCCTCCGTTTTTTCGAAAGAAAAATGCGTAATAGTGATCGGCAATAGTATCCCATTACCAGCCGCCATGCAAGGCGCTTTCGGTGGTTCAAATATCTGCCGGAACCCGCGCTAAGCGGCCGTTTTGCTGCCGTCTTCTCCGTCCAGCACGGCCCGCACGGTGCTGGCGAATTCGCGCTGCTCGACGGGTTTCATCAGAATGGCCTGCACCGCAAGGGTCTTGGGATCGTTGTCGCTCAGCCGCCGGTTATAGCCGGTACAGATAATGACCGGCAGGTCCGGCCGTTTTGCCCGGACCTCTGCGGTCAGCCGGTCGCCGGTCAGCCCCGGCATAGTCATGTCGGTGATGAGCAGGTCGAAGCCTTGCGGATTCGTCAGGAACAGACTCAGGGCTCCGACGCTGCTGGCGGTGGCCGTCACCCGATACCCGAGCAGGCGCAGCATATCGCCCAGCACCTCAATCAGCGCCTCTTCATCGTCGACCAGAAGGATGTGCTCGCTGCCGCCCGGCAGATCGATCACCGGCAGTTCTTCCCGGACGGCTTCCATCTCGATGGCCGGCAGGAACACCTCGAAGACCGTGCCGCGGCCCGGCTCGCTGCCCACTTCGATGATGCCTGCGTAGCTCTGGACAATACCGTGGACCACCGACAGCCCGAGACCGGTCCCCTGGCCTTTGGCCTTGGTGGTAAAATAGGGATTGTAGATCTTGTCGAGCAGTTCGGCGGGAATACCCCGGCCGGTATCCTGCACCCGCAGCTTCAGGTAGGTCCCCGCCTCGCGGCCCGGATGATGCCGGACATCTTCCTCCGTCAGTTCGACCTGGACAAGGCTGACCGTCAGCACACCGCCGTCCTCCTCCATGGCTTGGGCTGCATTGGCGCAGAGGTTCATGACGATCTGGTGAATCTGGGTGGGATTGGCCAGGACGTTCTCGAAATCGCCCTGCAACTGCGGCCGGATCTTGATCGTGGTGGGCAGCGACGAGCGGAGCATTTTCAGCGATTCCTTGATCAGCGGCCGGATCTGCAGCGGTTTCAACTCCTGCTCGCCCTGCCGGCTGAATAAAAGGATCTGCTGCACCAGCTCCTTGGCCCGCTTGGCCGCCTCGATGATACCGGCCAGGTTACGGTGCAGGATTTGATTGCCGCCCGCGCGGAGGACGGCGAGTTCGGCATAGCCGAAGACCGCCGAGAGGATGTTGTTGAAATCGTGGGCGATGCCGCCGGCGAGCGTGCCGATGGCCTCCATCTTCTGCAGCTGCTGGATGCGTCGTTCGTACTCCTTACGCTCCTGCTCGATCCGCTTCTGGTCGGTGATGTCGGTTGCCATCTGCAGCCTTACCAGTCGCTGGTCGACCCATTTTATCGCCCGATCATGGTGGCGGTACCAGCGGTTGGCCCGGGCATCGTACTCCTCCCAGCTGCAGCCACCCTTAGGGTTGCCCTGACTGTCGAGCAGCCGCGAACTGGTGCAGGAAGGACACGGGCCGCTCAGCCCGCGCAGATCCCGCCAGCAGACGCCGCCGGTGAGGTCGCTGCCGAATTCCTTCATCATCTGCTGATTCATGAAGAGGATCTCATGGGTCGTCATGTCCGCGACATAGATGGTGGCATCGATCGATTCCATGACGGTCAGGAAACGTTCGTGGGACCGGCGAAGCTCCTCCTCGGTCAGCTTCAGCGTCGAGATGTCGGTATAGACGGCGACCGCCCCGGCCAACAGCTGGTTGATCATGATGGGCGAGGCGGCGGCGATGACATGTAAGGAGGTGGAATCGCGGCGCTGGCGGATCGTTTCGAAGGGCTCAACCCACTGGCCGCTCATGAGCTGCCGGGTCTTCCGCCCTGCCTCGGCCAGGCTTCTTCCCTGGGCGACCAGGTTGTCCAGATGTTGTCCCCTCGCTTCCGCCGGGCTGTAGCCGAACATTTTAACCGCTCCCGGATTCCAGTCGATGACATGGTGCCTTTCATCGAGGGTGACGATGGCATCTGGGACATTTTCCAGTACGGCTTCCAGAAACTGACGTCGGGTTGCGATTTCCCGCTGGGCCTGACGAAATGCGGTTATATCACGCAAGTATTCGACGACTTTTGCAATATTGCCATTTTCGTCGCAAATGGGAAAGGCCCGGATCTCCCAGACGCGGCCGTCGTTCCCGCAGGTCACCTCCTGCTCCACGCTTTTCCCCGACCGGAAAACCTCCAGCACCGAACACCTTGGGCAGGGCCCGGCAAATTTTCGCAAACGGCTGGAACAGGTTGGACAACCGGCCGGATCGCCGCCGGTGACCGCCATCCGCCAGGACGGGTCGTTGCTGAAGAGCACACGCAGCTCCAAGTCTACGACAAAGAGCAGCTCGGGAACCGCATCGAGCACGTTCTGAAAGAGATTGCGCGACGCCCGCAGAGCCTGGTTGGCTGCTTCCAGTTCGGCCGTTCTTCTCGCCACTTCGCTTTCCTGAAAGTCGAAGGCCTGCCGCATCCGGCGGTTCAGGAGCACCACCTTCAGCTGGGTCTTGATCCGTGCCAGCACCTCGGCGTTCTCATAGGGCTTGGTCACGTAATCCACCCCACCCAGTTCCAGGCCGGTGACCCTGTCGCCGGTATTGGACAGGGCTGTGACGAAGATGACGGGGATATGGGCAGTGACCGGGTTTGCTTTCAGCCGGCGGCAGGTCTCGAAACCGTCGATGCCCGGCATCATGACGTCGAGCAGGATGAGATCCGGTTGCTGCTGTTCGGCCGCCAAGGTGGCCTGATATCCGTCGGTGGCGGCGATAACCCGGTAGCCGTTCACCAGAAGAATCTGCTGGAGGCACAACAGGTTGGTCGCATTGTCATCGACTACCAGAATGGAAAAATTCTCCGCATGCAGTGCTTGAACAGTTCCGGTCACACGCCTTCCTCCGGGTGATTGTGAGGGTGTCGCAACCATAACTCTCCGTAACAGGATCTTGAATCCACGTTACCCCCATAAGGGGGATAAATACCTCGACGAAATTCTTTTTAAAAAACAAAATGAATTTCTAAGGTACTCAATTTGCGACAGGGAAAACCCTAGCCTGTTTCCCGAACCTCGACAATACTTTTTTCGACAGGAAACAAATAGCATATCAAATAGATACAAAAAAATCCGGAAAACGGATGCCGGCCCTGCCGATCACTACTCGCTCGAACAGCGGAAGATGGTATAATGACGGTTGGATTGGCCTCATCCAAAACTTTCGCACATATCATATAATAAATTGAATTTCTAATGGAATTGGTTGACACGCATTGTCATCTGGATATCGAGGAATGTTTTCCCCCGTTCGAAGAAGTGCTGGGCCGGGCGAAGGCGGCGGGCGTGCGGACCCTGATTTTTCCCGGCGTCACTCAGGCGGGATGGCAGCGCATGATGGATCTCAGCGGCCGGTTGGAAGGCCTGCACGCTGCTCCGGGCCTCCATCCCATGTATCTTGCCCGGCACCGTCCCGAACATCTGGAGGAATTGAAAGTACTTGCCGGACAAGGCGGGGTTGTCGCCATCGGCGAGATCGGTCTCGATTACTATGTTGAAAACCTTGATCGGAATGTCCAGCAGCAGCTCTTCGAAGCCCAGCTGCAGATCGCTCTTGCCGCCCGGCTGCCGGTTCTTCTGCACATCCGCAAGGCCCACGATCAGGTCCTGGCGACCCTGAGGCGGAAACGCTTCCCGTACGGCGGGATCGTCCATGCCTACAACGGCAGCCTGCAGCAGGCCGAGCGCTTCATGCAGATGGGCTTCTGCATCAGCGTCTGCGGCACCCTCACCTACGATAGGGCCAGGAAAATCAGGAAAATTGCGGCGGAACTGCCGCGGGAAACCCTCGTGCTGGAGACGGATGCCCCGGACATCCCTCCGGCCGGTCATAAAGGGGAAAGCAACCTGCCGGAGTTCCTGCCCGAGGTATTGGACGCCCTGGCTGCTTTGCGCGGTGAGCCGCGCGAACTGGTGGCGAGTTATACCACCGAAAATGCCAGGCGCGTCCTGAAATTGAGGACTGAGGGCTAAGGACTGGGGACTGAGTAGGGCGAAAATCTTTCGCCCTGCAGGGAACAGCGCGAAACTACTCAGTCCTCATAGCTCAGTCCTCATCGCTTTGTCATACCGTCTTCGATCACCACAGTCCGCTCTGAAAGTTTTGCATATTCGGGTTCATGGGTGACCATCACCAGGGACATGCCATCCTGGTGCAGGCCGGCCAAAAGCTCCATGATCTGTTCGCCGGTGGCCTTGTCGAGGCTGCCGGTCGGCTCGTCGGCGAAGATCACCTTCGACGATTTCACCAGAGCCCTGGCGATCGCCACCCGCTGCTGTTCCCCGCCGGACAGATTGCCCGGCAGCCGGTCGGCCTTATCCGCCAGACCGACCCGCCCAAGGCAGTGGTAGGCTCTCTCCACCGCCTCCTTCGGCACCGGTTTCATCCGATGCATACAGGACAGAAGGCTGTTTTCCAGCACGGTCAGGTAGGGCAGGAGATGGTGAAATTGAAAAATTACCGAAAAGTCCGCCTGGCGGAGTATGTTAAGTTTTTTCTCCGGCAGGCGGCGCAGATCATGGTCGCCGAAATGCAGCTCTCCGCCATCCGGCTGAATGAGGGTGGCGAGAACATGGAGGAGGGTCGTCTTGCCGGACCCCGATCGCCCGACCACGGAGACGAATTCGCCTTCGGCAATGGAGAGCGACACCCCTTTCAGCACCGGTACCACCTTGCCGTCGACGGCATAGTTCTTGACGATATTTTTGGCAGTCAACATATTTTCCTCAACATTATAGGGCGACGAGAGCGGCCGACGGTTCGATGCCGGCGCCCTTCCAGGACGGGTAGAGGGCGGCAGCGACAGTCACCAGGCCGAAAAAGAGGCTGACCGCCAGCAGCTGGACAAACGAAAAGCTGGGCGTTATTCCTTCCCCCAGGGCAAGCAGCTCGAGCACTTTGAAACTTGCCGCAAAACCAGCAAGATAGCCAATCAATCCGGCCAGCATTCCGATAAATCCGGCTTCCAGGCAGAAGATGGCGAAGACCTGCCCCTTGCCGAAACCGAGAGACCTGAGGATGCCGATATCCTTCTTGCGTTCGTTCACTGCCGACAGCATGGAGAGCCCGACCATCGCCCCGGCGGTCACCAGGATGACAAGACTGACGGCGAGCGCCAGATTGCGGATGAAATGAACCGAGGCCATCCGCTGGTTGACGATATGCTGCAGGGCCTTCACCTCGGTGCCCGGCAACTGGCCGCGGAGCTGCGCCACGATATCTTCGATCGGACAACCGGCACAGAGTGCGGCAACCTCAATGAAGCTGGTCGCCCCCGGCTTGTCCATCAGCTGCTGCAGGGCAGTAAGATCCATGAGGATCACCGTATCGTCGTCGCTGCCGGTTTCATAGAGGGTGCCCGAGACGGTAAATTCCCGGCCGAGCAAGGTTGTCTTGCTGCCTTCGGCCAAACCCATCCGGGCGGAAACCTTGCTGCCGACCAGCACCTCGCCCTCGTGCTCGGGAAACCTGCCGACCGCCGCCCAGTAACTCTTTATGCCCCGCTCCTCCGGCCAGCGGACGCCGACCACGGCGACAGCCTCGGCACCAACCCTGGCCATGGTCACCAGCTTCGGAGCCACGGCGCTGATGCGGTCCTTGAGCCCGATGGCGCGAATCGCCGCCACCGTCTCCTCTTCCGGCAGGTATGTGAAATCGACCAGCATCTCACCCATCTGAAAACCGCCGTAACCGATGTTGAGGGTCTCCCGCACCGGCGAGATGACGATGTTGGCACCGAAGGCCGTGAGTTTTTTCTCGAAATTGTGCCCGACTACCAGCGACACCTGATAGAGCGTCACGATGGACATCACGCCGAGCGTGAAAACCAGGAGCAAAAGCAGGGTCTTGGCCGGTTTTCTGCGGATGTTCCGGGCCGGAATCGTTAAGATATTCATGGCCGCCTCCTAAAAAAACCGCCCGCCCGACTTGATATCCGCGGCCAGTATCACCAGATCTTCGCCGGCCGTCTGTCTCGCCAAAGGGGCCGGGTTGCAGCCGCCGGCCACCTCGTTGACCTGGGTAGAATGAAATTTGCGGCCGCAGTTGATGCAGAGCATGAAGTCGCCCTCCTGGCTGTAGCCTTTCTTCGCCGGGAAACAGACGTCGCAGGCATCGAATGCCGCCCTGACCACCCCGTCGGGGCTTTTGACAACAAAAAACTTGATGGTCTTGCCGCCGTCCTCATAGGAATAGTAGTGGGCCTTACCGTCGCTTACCTCGCCGAGGGCAAGGCGTATCTCGCCGTTTACTTCTTTGACCGCTTTATGCCGGGACAAAAGACCAAAGGAACTGCCGTCCACCGGATACAGCATGCCGGTAACCGTAACGGCCGCCACAACCACTAAAAAAGCCAGCAACATACTCTTCTTCTGCATAATTTTCCTCATAACGGATGAATTGCGCTTCGCGGCAGAGAGACCCGCGAAACGGCCGATGCCGAAAATAACCGGCACGCTTTTAACTTTCAAAGGTCAACAGAAAGCGGCGATATCAAATGAGGAAGGCGCAGTTACGGAGGTACAGCGGAGGGAGCGGGATAAGCGGAGGTTTGTCGAGGACGGATACAACAACGGGGGGAAAGGACGGGACAGAGTACTGAGCTGCACAGAGAGGCCGCACCAGATGGTCATCGCTCACGACCGACCGAATTGCCGGAACAGCCTGGGACTCGCCGGAATCGCCACAGCAAAGACTGCCGTGACAATGCAAGGTGCCCGACCAGGTTGCGATCTTCGCAGCCGGCATATTCCCTTCTTCATCAGCTACGGCGCAGCAGGCATGGGCCGGGGCAGGGTCCGGCACGGCGGCCGGACGCTCGCAGGCTTCCGCTTGGGCGATGGCAAAAAAGAAGAGAAAAAACAACAGATAAGAAATGAATGAACGATGCAATCCCGTGATCCTGAAAATGAGGTTTCTTAAAAATACCACAATGTGGGATTTTTTATCAAGGTAATTGTTTGCCGCCGTCCGGCAACCTCGGAGACCGCCAATTCGATTTGCCTTTCCGGAAAAGGCTGTTATAGTTTTTCACGTGATTCGAATACCGCTGCCCGCGTTTGCAGTCTTGGACAGCATCCTTTCCCCTCCTTCAACCTGTAGATGACATCATGTTCAATGCCGAAAAATTGTTGGGAAAAGTCCTTCATGAAGTAATCGGAACGGGGCACCACAAAAAGAAACACAAAAGCTCCCTGCTCGGCAGTCTCTCCTCGGGTGCCGGACTGATGACCGTCATCGGTCTCGGCGTCGGCGCCATGGAAATATTCAAGGATAAGCAGCGCCAAGCATCGGCCGGAGGCCAACAGCCGCAGTCTTATCCGCAACCGCCCCATCAGCCTCCACCTCAGCCTCGTCAGCCCGATTCTCATCCCAACTGGTCGGCCCCCGCACCCAACTGGTCCACTCCGGCCCAGCAGGCGCCACCGCCGCCACCGCCGCAGATGCCTTCTTCAAATGCAGTTCCGCCGCAGGGTCCCCCTGCCGTCGCAGCCGTCCAGGGAAACACCGAAGAGCTGGCCATCCGCTTGATCCAGGTGATGATCGCCGCCGCCCATGCCGACGGCACACTCGATGCGACTGAGGAACAGGCTATTCTTGAACGAGCCGGAAAGGCGGGGCTGTCCCAGGAGGAGAGAATGTTTCTCCTGGACGAACTGCATAAACCGAAGTCCGTCGCCGAACTGACCGCAGGCATGACCGATCCGTCGATGGCCAAAACCATGTATCTCCTGGCGGCAAACACCATCGCCATCGACACCGAGGCCGAACGGGGCTGGCTCGATCAGCTGGCGGCAGCACTGGGCATCAGCAAAGCAGTCCAGAATTTCATCGAGGAACAGGGGTAGAGGAGGGGGTATGCGAACCCCGCCTTATTATCAAACAGCACGAACAATCTGCCAGAGATACTCCTTGAACTGATTGGCCAGATCCAAGCGTCGTATAGCTGGTTTTTTCGGGGTTGACTCTTACAGCGACAGGGTTTTCCGTGCGTTGCAGGGATTTGAGGTGCTCCTGGAGTTTGCCATGGTAGCTGCCGATATTATCCTTGAATTCGGCAAGGTAGACCTTCGCTCCGAAATATTCGCAGATCACATAACCGGCAGGCCGGATTACCGATATGACAATGTCCGGCGTTCTGGTACAATGTTGATCTCAGGCCATTTTCCAGAACATTCCTTTTCAACATTCCAGCATGGGCAGACCAAACATTATCCTTACCGGCTTCATGGGGTGCGGTAAAACGACCGTCGGCAAGCTGTTGGCCCGGCAGTTGCATTATGCATTCGTCGATACCGATCATCTGATCGAAGAACGCTCGGGCATGTCTATTCCGGAAATCTTCAGGACCAGCGGTGAAGAGGCATTCCGCAGCCTGGAAACGACAGTCGCCCGGGAACTGGGCGCCGGGGAAGGCATGGTCATCGCCACCGGCGGCAGGCTGATGCTCGACCCCGACAACGCCCGAGCCCTCGAGATGAGCGGGGCGGTCTTTTGTCTTGCGGCCAGGCCCGAGGAGATCCTCCAGCGCGTTTCAAGGTCCACCCAGGTCGTGCGCCCGCTGCTCGACACACCCGATCCCATGGCCCGCATTGTCGAACTGACGCGGGAAAGGGAGGCAAGCTACGCCCGGTTCCCCCAAATCAGCACTTCGGGCAAAAGCCCCCGGGCGGTGATGAACGATATCCTTGCCCGGTTTGAAAGCCGGTAAACCACTTCACCGCTGGTATTCCTTGCCGTACAGCAGCGCCATCCCCGTTTTCAGCTCGTGAAAGGCCATCTGTCCCGGCGCGGAAGACTCCCTGCCGGCGCCGAAGGTGATGTCCGAACCGAACAGGCCGCCCGCCAGTCTGCTGATCCTGCCCGCCTCTCCCATGGAGATGGTGATGATCGGGATACCGACCTGCCCGTTTCTCGCCGTATTGGTTGCTGACAGCAAAGTCAGGACATCGTGGTAATCCTTTGGCATGACGGCTATCTTGGCGATATCCGCGCCCGTTTTTTCCGCCTCGGCCAGTTTCGCCGCGAGAAATTCCTTCCCGGGGGTTTCATGAAAATTGTGGTAGGAGAAGATGAGCTTCACACCCAGCGCTTTTGCCCTGGCCCCTATCTTCTCAATAAATTCTCTTTCATTGCAGAGCTCGATATCGACCAGATCTACATAGCCCGACTCCATCGCCCGGAGCAGCAGCGTCAGCCGGCTTTCCTGCCTCAGGTGCTGCAGACCGCCTTCCCGGTCGAGGCGGCAGGTGAAGATGAGCGGGATCTCACCGATGATCGCCCGCAGCTCGTGCAGGACCGACAAGCACAGCGCGACATCCTCAGCCCCGGAGAAGGCATCGACTCGCCATTCCAGCATGTCCGGCTGCAGTGCCGCGAGTTCGCTGGCCTCATGGCAGAGCGCCGCCATTTCCCTTGCCACCAGCGGCAGACAGATCAGCGGCCGTGTGCCGCCGACAACCTTGCCTCTCACCGTTATCTGTTTTCTGCTTTGCTGCCTCATCATGCCACCATTTTCTGTCGAGTAGTTCCGCATCCCACATCAGGAGGATGCACTTCTGCTGTGCCCCCTCACCCTACAAAATTTCCGCCGGTTAAGCACTCGTTTCATCTCGGTCGCTGCCAAAAGCATTTTCATTGCCGTTTCACGATTTCCGCTCTTGCCTTTGCCGAGCAATTATGCTCCTTTCACCTTGAGCGGCATTGATGGGCTGATCCACCATTTCCCTGTGATGAAGATACGATCGTACAATACCAGCGATTATCCGGCGGTCTTGGCGGTTTACGCAGCATCCAAGCTTGATGAACTTCGCTACGAAGAGGCCAGGTTTACGCTTCTGCCGCTTGAGAACGACCCGAAGCGCCTCGGTCTGCTTCTGGAATCGGAAATTTACATCTGTGAAGAGGACGACATCGTTGGCTATTGTGCAAAACACGGTGCCGAAATACGGGCGTTGTTTGTTCATCCCGAGAGCCGTGGCAAAGGATTCGGCAGATGCATGCTGGAGTTTTTGCTGGCCAGGATTCCAGGCCCCGCCAACCTCTATGTTGCCCGATCCAATGGTCCGGCCAAGAACCTCTATATGCAGTATGGTTTTGAGGTAGTGGAGGAATTCGAAACTTCCTACAATGGCTTACCAGTCTTTGCCAATAAGATGATTCGCCCCGGCGAAAAACCGTGAAGAGCACAGGGAGGCCATCTTGTCCAGATTTTCCATTACATTACACGACAAAGGACGATGCCGGATCAGGCATGAGTCGGCCGGTGCGGAAATCGTCACGGATCTGCCGCCGGAGTACGGCGGCCATGCTGAAAAAGCTCGAACGGGCAACGGCAACGTGTCCTATAAAACGCAGTCTTAATGACCTGATTGCAATCGATATTCGGTTTGTCACAGGTTCAGATCCTCACCGGCACGACCGACTGGACGACGGAAGAGACTCCCTTTTTTCTGCAAAAGGGTGAAAATCCGAGCTCGGTGAAACTCAACCTGGTCATCAACGGCAAGGCAACCGTCTGGATCGACGATATCCGGCTGTTAAAAGTTCAATTGTAATCTCCCTCTCCAGTCTCAGCCCATGTACAATTTCCCGCATATTCCCATTCCCTTGCTGTTTCCGGTTACCGAAGGCGCCCTGCTGAAGCCGTGGTTTTCCCTCGACCGGCTCGATCAGGGCCTAGGACTGATCCGCGAGCAGAGAATCGGCGATTTTCACTGCATCCGCAATGCGGTCGGGGCTCTCGTCGACCGGGAGGCCCCGGTCATGCTGCAGTTCGAAAAGAACCCGACACTGCACCAGGGTTTTGCCATAAAAAATAGCCACTGCAGCCTGTGCCGACGGAAGTCCGATCGCGAGAGCTGTATCCATGTCGCTGCCCTGGCCATTCTCAGCCTGATCCAGCCGACGGCCCAGGCTAAAACTGCACCCATCCCGCTTGGCTTTGAGCAAAGTAACTGGCTGAAACTCGGAATATTTCTATTTGAATGGCTCAGCCGGACGAGGTCTGCGATTCGGCACACCGAAACCGAGGGGCATACCCTTGTTGAAGTCACTCCCGCCGAGGGACTGGTACGAGTGGCTGTCCCCGAGTCCTGGACGGCTGCCGGAAAACTGCTGCTCTCCCGTAAAGATTCCAGCGGCCGGGAACAACTCAAAGGTTTTGCCCTGCTCGACAACCAGCTGCAGCTGTTGACCATGACCGATGGCGAAGCAACCCTGGCAAGATCTGGCAATAGCAGTATCGGCTGGCAAAAGGATAGCTCCTTTTGGATGTGGCTCGCGCGGATGCTCTACATTTTCCACGGCGATACCCTCCCGGAGCTGCACTGGAACCAGGCCACATCGCGTTTTTCCCTGCAGCTCGGCACAGGCCATGAGGCCGGATCCCTGACGGTCGTGCTGCCACCCGAAAAGACCTGGGAGCTGGTCAAAAATATCGCTTTCCCTTCAGCGCCCGCCATCCTCCCGTCCGCCCGGGAATGCTACCGGGCCTCATTCAATACCGACAACCTGCTCGAGGTCAGTCCGAGCCTGCGTCTCGCCGACGGCCGGATCCTGTCCCGGCAGGAATTGGCCGGAAGACGGTTTTCGACCGCCTACTATCTGGAGGACGAAGGTTTTTTACCGGTAACCATGCTTGCCGCCGAGGGCGTTTTCAAAAATCCCGCCGCACCGCAGGCGGCGATGCCCCTGCTCGGTTTCTTGCAGAACGAGAAGACCCAAAATGCCACGTTTACCGTGGCTGCAAACGATATCCCGGCATTTCTTGCCGCCAACCGCTCGGCCCTGCATTTTCCGGACAATATCGTGCAGCCGGAGTTACTTGATCTCCATGTTGCCGAACTCCCCGACCGGTTGCTCATCGATTCCTTCGAGGAGGACGACGAAGGCTGGTGCTACCTTTCCTGCCGATACGGCCTCGGCAATACCAGTGTCAGTCTTGCGGATATCGCCGCCGCCAGAAAGGAAAAGCTCTCTTGCCTGCCCGGCAGGCTGTGGTTGAAGATAGAGGCAAGCCCGCTATCCTGGCTCTACGACCTGCCCGAGGATCGCTTCGCCGCAGACGGTTCCGGCCGGATTCGCCTCAGTTACCGGGAGATGCTCGCCCTGGCCGCAATCGTCCCCACTGTTGAAACCCCGGACCACAACAAAGCACTGCAGCAGAGGCTTGCCGGACTGCTCGATGTGTCCTGCTGGCCCGAGGAGCAGCCGCCGGGCGAGATCCCGGCCCATCTGCGGCCCTATCAGCGCAACGGTCTGGCCTGGCTGAGCCGTCTGAACCGGCTCGGGATCGGCGGTCTTCTCGCTGACGATATGGGCCTCGGCAAAACCCATCAGGGACTCGCCCTGCTACAGAATGCCTTGCAACATGGTGACAAGAAAAGCCTGCTGGTGATCTGCCCTGCCTCGGTCCTCTTGAACTGGGCGGAAAAAATCGACAGTTTTTACCCGGGCCTGGACTACGCCGTCTACTACGGTCCACAGCGGGATCTGCAAACGGCAAAGGAGCATCGTCTCCTCCTCACCACCTACGGCATCGTCCGGCAGGATCTTAACCTGCTGCGACCGCAGGCCTTCGATATCGTCCTCCTCGACGAGATTCAGTACCTGAAAAACCGTACAACCGCCACCCATCAGGCGGTGCGGGATCTGAACGGCCGGATAAAGATCGGCCTCACCGGCACTCCCGTGGAAAACTCCCTGCAGGATCTCAGGTCCCTCTTCGACATCTGTCTGCCGGGTCTGTTGGGCAACGAGCGCCAGTTCGAGCGGCTCTATGTCCAGCCGATCGTCGAGGGCAACAACCAGGAAGTGCGCGACCAGCTCGGCCGCCTGATCCATCCCTTTATCCTCCGGAGAAGCCGGAGCCAAGTCCTGACAGAACTCCCACCCGTCATCGACGACGACCGGATCTGCGAGCTGAGTGACGACCAGATCGCCCTCTACCGGGAAGTGATCGACGAAAGCGGGCGAGAACTGGAAGAACTTGAAGAAGGTACGGGTGCGATCCCGTATATGAACATTCTCGCCGTCATCACCCGACTCAAGCAGATCTGCTGCCATCCATGCCTGGTTCAGGGCTGCGACAACCCGGGGGAATATCAGAGCGGCAAGTGGGATCTTTTTGTCGAACTGGTCTCGGAGCTGATCGAAGCCGACATGAAGTTCGTTGTTTTCAGCCAGTACACCGGCATGCTTGACCTCATCGAGCACCACCTCAATGGCCTCGGCATCCCCTACGGGATCCTGAAAGGAGATATGCCGGCGACCAAACGGCAGAAGATGATCGAGCGGTTCAACACCGATGCCGATTGCCGGGTCTTCTGCGCCAGCCTGCTCGCGGGCGGGATCGGCATCGACCTGACCGCCGCCGGCGCGGTCATCCACTACGACCGCTGGTGGAATCCCGCCCGGGAAGAACAGGCCACCGCCCGGGTCCACCGGATGGGCCAGAAGAACGTGGTCCAGGTCTTCCGCCTGATCACCAAGGGCACTCTGGAAGAGAAGATTCATCGCCTGATCATGAGAAAGCGCGAACTGGCCGCCTCGCTGATCCAGGAAGACGAGGCCGGGATTATCAAGCAGCTGGACCGCAGCCAACTGGCAGAACTGCTGCGTCTTTAGGAGCTTATCAACCGTTACAACCTGTTACAATTCGTTACCTCCGCGAAAGGAAGATTGCGGCGATCGGTGCTACCTTCATGGGAACAACGGGAGCAAACCAGCTTCCATCACCATTTCCTTGAAGGAGGTCCCTCCATGAAAAAAACCGCTTTACTCGTCACAACCTTTCTCCTCGGCGGCACTCTGCTGCTATTCGGCGGCTGCAAACACGGACAGGGCGACAAAGAAGCCCATCTCGATTTTGTCATCGATTATCTCGATGCGGTGCTGGATCTCGATGCCACCCAGCAGGCGAAGCTTGACGGGATCAAACAGGAACTGCTGACCGAATTGCAGGGTCTGCAGGTTTCGAAAAAAGAGATGCGTCCGAAACTCAAGGAGCAGCTTGCCGCTGCCCAAATCGACACCGCCGTAGTGAAGCAGGCCATCGGCGAGCACCGCCGGCAGCTCGACCGGATCGTCGATCTGGCCGTCGACCGTTTGGTTGAATTTCACGCGACTTTAACCCCGGAGCAGCGGCAGAAGCTGATCGAGCGACTCGACAAGATGGAAAAGAGGCACGGTTGCCCGTTAAGCGAGTAACAGGCCGCGGCGCCACCGGGGTGAGAAGGGTTGCAACCGCATCCCGGTGGCGTATACTGGAATCGTCAAATCTTTAGATGTTGCCACAATGAGCGTGAGAGCATGAACACCAGGATCCTGATCATCGACGACGACGGCAAACTGAACGGTCTGCTTACGACCTTCCTCGCCGGGTTCAACATGGCGGTGAGCAGTGCCGTCCGGCCGTCGGTCGGCCTGCGGCTCATGAAGGAGCATCAGCCCGATCTGGTGATCCTCGACCTGATGCTGCCGGAGATGGACGGCTTTACGGTCTGCCGGGAGATCCGCCGCACCTCGAAGGTTCCGATCATCATGCTCACCGCCCGCGGCGAGGTGGCCGACCGGATCGTCGGCCTCGAACTCGGGGCCGACGATTATCTGGCCAAGCCCTTCGAACCGCGGGAACTTGTAGCCCGGATCCAGTCTGTGCTGCGCCGCTGCCGCCAGTCGCCGGTCCAGGACAGCATCGTGGCCGGTCGGGTGCGGATCGATACGTTGACCCGCACCGCTTATCTCGACAATCGGGCCATTGACCTCTCCACCAATGAATATAACCTGCTGGCCATCCTCGTCGGTCAGCCCGGCCGGGTCTTCTCCCGCGACGACATCCTCCAGGAGCTGCGCGGCATGGACTGCGACGCCTTCAACCGCACCGTCGATATCACCGTCAGCCGGATACGCCAGAAACTGGGCGACGATCCACGCTTTCCGCAGCTGATCAAGACTGTGTGGGGCGCGGGTTATACTTTTGTCGGAGGGAACGGTGAACCGATCGAAATCGATGTGTAAGATCCGGAGGCTGTTTTCTTCGGTCTTCGTCAAGCTCCTGCTGGTCTGCCTGGCTGCCTGGCTGCTGATCACCGTGGCGGTGAGCGCCCTCTTTATCGTGCACCGACTGTTAGCCGGCGTGCCCTACAATCCGCTGGTCGAGCATTACCTCGAATACCTGCTCCCCGACATTGCCGGACAACCGGAAGAGGCCGCCCGGCTCGCCGCCCGGCTGGGCATCGGGATCGACTACCGGAATTCGGAGGTACACTGGTCGAAGGGCAGGCAAGAGCCTCCGAAGCGGCTGCACTTTTTCCCGGCGCCGAACAACGACATGATTGCCTACGCCTTTCGTCACGATATCATGTTCATCCGTTACCAGCACCCGACCGGCACCTATCTATTCACTCTGCCTAAGAATCAAGAGCCGAAGGATTGGCTGCAGTCCCACCTCCATCTTCTCGCCCTGATCATCATCGCCGTGATCTTTACCGGAGCCTATTTCCTCATCCGCCGGATTCTCGCGCCGCTTGCCACCCTGCACGACGCTACGCGCAAAATTGCTCAGGGCGACCTCGGCCATGCGGTGCAGGTTTCGGGCAACGGCGAACTGGCCAAACTGGCCGACAGCTTCAACGATATGGTTCGCCGCCTGCGGGAGATGATTGCCGCAAAAGAGCAGCTGCTGCGCGATGTCAGCCACGAACTGCGTTCGCCGCTCACCCGCATCAAGGTGCTGCTGGAGATGGTCGAGCCCCGGGAACGGGCGGAACAGATCGCAAGCGATATCCGGGAGCTGGAGGAACTGATCACAGGCATCCTCGAAACCGCCCGCGATGTCCATAATCTTGACCGCCTGAAGATGGAGGAAGTGGATCTGCGGGAACTTGTGGCCGAGGTGATCGACCGCCAGGGGATCAGGGCACAGGAGGTTGAGCTGGCCGGACCGGAAGGCTCGGTGAGAGTCCGACTCGACCGTCATCTCTTTACCCGGGTGATCGACAATCTGCTCGTCAACGCCTTAACCCACGGGCAACCCGCCGATGGGCCGGTAAGGGTACGGGTGGCCGAGGAGAACGGCAGCGTGCTCCTCGCCGTAACCGACAGCGGGCCAGGAATCGCCGAGCAGGACCTGCCCCATCTCATGGAACCTTTTTACCGGGCGGATAAATCGCGGAGCCGGGAGAAATCAGGTTTCGGGCTCGGGCTCAGCCTGTGCAGGACCATCGTAGAGGCCCATGGCGGCGAACTCGTTCTGACCAGCCGGCCGGGCCAAGGCGCGGAAGCCCTGGTGCGCCTGCCCCTGAAAACCAAAGAGTGAAACTGACCTAAAGCTATTGTTTGGGCGCACCCTCTTGGCTTATCAAACCGAGATGGCGAGCCTGGTCGTAGAGCCGGCGGGCCAGCCGGACCGTGGCCTGATCAACCATCCGGCCTTCCACCGCCACTGCCCCGCGCCGGTTCCTGGCGGCGGCCTCAGCCGCTTCGAGGATGGTGATCGCCCGCCGAATGTCCTCCTCCGTGGGGGAGAAAACCCGGTTGATGGTCGCAAGCTGGCTCGGATGGATCGCCCATTTGCCGTCGCAGCCCAGGGCGCCGGCCATCACCGCCGACCGCTGCAGTCCCTCGCTGTCCTTGAAATGACCGTAGGGAGCATCGATGGCCAAGAGGCCATTCGCTTTGGCAGCCATGACCATACGGCTTACGGCAAAATGCCAGCGGTGGCCGGGATAGATCTCCGCCTCGTTCTCCCCGTGACCGGAAAGCGAGACCAGCCGGGCGCCGACCGACGCGGAATAGTCGGCGATGCCAAATACCAGACTCCGCAGCCGTTTGCTGGCCCGGGCGATGGCGGTGACATCGGAGAGGCCCTCGGCGGTCTCGATCGAGGCCTCGATGCCGATGATCGAGTAACCGCAGGCCTGTTCGATCCCGTCCAGAAGCCGGTCGACGCAGTGGATGTCGCCCGGATGGTTGACCTTGGGCACCACGACGGCGTCGATCTTCGCCCCCGCCGCTTCGACGACGTCAACCAGATCGCGATAGGCAAAGGGCGTATCCAGGCTGTTGATGCGGACGGTGACCGTTTTATCGTGCCAGTCGATCGCCGTAAGCGATTCGATGACCTGGCGGCGGGCGGCCTCTTTTGCCTCCGGCGGGACGCTGTCTTCCAGATCGAGCATGATCACGTCGGCCTCGCTTTCGGCGGCCTTGCCGTGCATTTTCGCGACATGTCCGGGAACGGACAGAATCGAACGACGGGGTTTCATGGATTACCTCCCTCCGGTTGGCTGTCGTGGAATCCACATTTTTGGCAGATTATGGCCGGTTGTACCATCTCAACCGCACAGGACGTTGCCGGGCGGAATTTCTCCTCATAGCTCTGCCCCCATTGGCAGAGGTTCTGCATCACCGGGATGATGGTCAGGCCGAAACCGGTCAAGGAATATTCCACCTTGGGGGGCACCTCGGCGTACACCTTGCGATGCACCAGGCCATCGTGCTCCAACTCTCTCAGCTGCTGGGTCAGCATCTTTTGGGTAATATTGGGCATCATCTGTTTCAGTTCGCCGAACCGCTTGGTCCCCTCGCTGCCGAGGTGGTAGAGGATGATGGGTTTCCATTTGCCGCCGATAACGTTCAGGGTCAATTCGACGGTGCAATAATACTCCCGTCCATGAATTTCTTTCCGGTTACATTCGGTCATGCGGTCGCTCCCAAGGTATGATGTTTGATACTACAATACAAAAAGGTGCCTACTTTCATTGTCTACCATACATGTGGTATGGATACCATTGTAAAGTTACTCCGGCGGCGCATACCGCCTTCTTTGGCAATCACAATAAATCAGGAGAAGAACATGGATGTGCAATTTCAAGTGGATGAAAATCTCTGTATCGGCTGCGGCGAATGTGCCAAGGACTGTCCCTTTCAGCTCATCGAAATGAACGAGGATATCCCGATGTTGACCAAGGAAAACGAGGCGAACTGCGTGCAGTGCCAGCACTGCCTCGCGGTCTGCAGCACCGGCGCCTTGAGCATTCTCGGCAAAAATCCGGCCGACTCGATTCCGCTTACGGGCGGTGAGGTGCCGGTGCAGCAGCTCGCCACCCTGATGAAAGGCCGGCGCTCCGTGCGCCGCTATAAAAAGGAGCCGGTGTCGCGGGAGGAGATCGACTTCCTGCTCGATACCGTCGGCTACGCCCCCACCGGCGTCAACAACCGGCAGGTCCTGCTGACGGTGGTGGAGGACCCGGAAGTGATGGAGGACCTGCGCGCCAAGGTATATGCGGCTCTCACGAAAATCTGCCGCGACAACCGCTTTCCGGACGGTATGGACTATTTGAAAGGGTACGTACTCGACGCCCTGGAGACGGGCCGCGACCACCTGTTCCGCGGCGCCCCGCACCTGTTGATCGTTTCATCGCCCAAAATCGGTCCGTCCCCCGAGGCCGATTGTTTCATCGCCCTCAATTATTTCGAGCTTCTGGCCGCCTCCATGGGGCTCGGCACGCTCTGGTCGGGCCTGGCCAAATGGACCTTGACCGCGCTCACTCCCGAAATCCTGGCCGGCCTCGGCGTGCCCGACTCCCACCATGTCGGCTATATGCTGGTCTTCGGCCGTCCCGATGTCGCTTACCGCCGGACGGTGCAGCGCGACTCGCATATCAACCGGGTAGAGCGGCTTGCGTAAGTGATGTACACTAACTGACAACGGGTGGGCCCGCCCCTCTCGAGCCCACCCCGTCACCCCTTTCCTTCCCTGCCCATCGGTCCTTGAAGCATTTCACACCGGCACGATTCCACCCCTCCCACCTTGACAAACCTAACATTAAAACACACTTTGAGATTGAACTGCACAGCCACGAGGTGACTCTCACCGAATGCAAACCGATGGGAACATGATCCCATATCGGCATCGTCGATTACGCATTTTTCCTAGGAGGTCGTCCGAGAATAGCAATTTTTTCTCAGATCGAGGCAAACTCGAAAAAATTACCGGAGGCATATAGCTAATATTCCGAGGATAATTTTTTCGAGTTTAACAAAGATATGGGTAAAAAGGGCATTCTCGGGCAACCCCCCAGTGATCGAAGGTGCCAAAATTCAGCAATCTCTCCCAGGAGGGCAGCCCATGAAGATTACCATGACAGCAATAAAGGCCGATGTCGGCTCGATTGGCGGACACACTCGTCCAAGCGACAGGATGATGAAAGAAGTCGGTAAGGTCATCGAAGAACGCGGGATTTCTTCCGGGTTACTGATCGATCGTTATCTTGGCTATACCGGGGACGACATCCATATTCTCATGACCCACACCCGTGGAGTCGGTAACGAATCCGTCCATAAGCTGGCCTTCGATGCCTTCATGCAGGGCACGGAAACGGCCAAGGCGGAAGGCATGTACGGGGCGGGCCAGGATCTTCTCAAGACAGCATTTTCCGGCAATGTCAGGGGAATGGGACCCGCTGTGGCCGAGATGGAAATCGAGGAGCGGCCGGCGGAAGCCGTGGCGCTCATCACCGCGGATAAAACCGAACCTGGCGCCTTCAATCATCCTTTCTACCGATTGTTCTGCGATCCAGGAGCGAATACCGGCTTATTGCTCAATCCCAGCCTGACCCGGGGGGTCGAGTTCATCATCATGGATGTGGAGACCGGCAAAACAGCTTCGCTGCGCACCCCCGAAGAGATTTTTGTCATTGCCGCGGCGCTCATGTATCCGGGCAGATACGTTATCGAATCGATCCGGACCAGGGACGGCCAGCCGATTGTCAGTGCCACCACCGACCGGCTGCACAACATCGCCGGCACCTATGTCGGCAAAGACGACCCGGCCGCCCTGATACGCATGCAAAAAGACTTCCCCGCCACCGAAGAAGCCTGCGCGATGTTCAAGTATTGCCATTTTGTCGCAGGCAACACCAGGGGGAGCCACCACATGCCGCTCATGCCGGTGAAGAGAAACACCTCGGCATCGGCAAACTACTGCATTCCCATCGTCTCGGTCAGCCTGTTCAGTATCAAAGACGGGAAGCTCGGGCAGTCGGTCGATGCCTTCGAAACCAGCGATTGGGATTATTTCCGCCGGCTGGCCGTGGAAAAGTCGGAAATGATGCGGGCACAGGGCTTTATCCATCCCGCGACCCTCATTCCGGATGAGCTTGAGTATAATAAAGGCTACAAAAACGTCATGTCCCAGCTTGAGGCCAAGTTGAGAAAAGAATAGCAGGAGGAGGCTCCGATGAGCAAAACCCGCACCCGCACCGCAGACGCCGGCCTGCAGATCAGAGATAACCTGGCACAGCGATATCCCGACGTGTATACGCCGGAGGTCCTTGCCGCGCTGGGGTTCATGGCGCAATTCGACCCCGAGCGGAAACGATTGATGAATGAGCGGATAGCGCGTCGCCTGGACCGGATCCGCAACAGACGGCCGCTTACTTTCCTAGATACCGCAGGGGTTATCCCGGGGACCGATATCCGCATCCAGGATGCCCGGGATGGCAAATTCGTCGGCTCGGAAATCCCCCATGATCTGCGGCGCCAGTGGCTGCAGGGGACAGGTCCGGCCGCCAAACCGGGAGCCCCGGTCGCTTCCAGCCTGCGCAATGTCGCCCACGCCCTGCTGTCCGGAGCTGACGGCTGGATGTTCGACGGCGAAGACGCCCTCGGCCAGGTCGGTACCATGTCGCTCGACAACCAGCGCAGCCTGAAACTGGCGTTCGCCTCCGACCCTTTCTTCTTAAAGGTCGCAAGCGAGGTCGCCGGGGAAATGAACAACTGGGCCAAGGATTTCCTCGGCCGGAAGATCGTCGCCGACTGGCGCGGCCAGCTGGATTTCACCACCAGGATCTTCCGTCCCCGCGGGCTGCACCTCGACGACCGCCATATCAGGGCAGGCGTCGCGGCGCTCTCCGCCTCGATCGTCGACACCACGCTCTATGTGGTGAATAATCTTCAGGCGCTGCGCGCCGACAACCGTTCGATCGTCCTCTACCTGCCCAAGATCCAGACCGCCGAGGAGGCCGGCTTCTGGAGCCGGCTGCTGAATGGTCTGGAAGAGCACCTGGACCTCGGGCCGGGTACCATCAAGGTCTACGTGCTGGTGGAACAGCTGGAGGCGACCTTCCAGCTGATGGAGATCCGCGCCGCCCTCGGCCGCCATTTCGTCGGCTTCAACACCGGCCGTTGGGACTATATCAACAGCGTCGCCGACGCCTGCTGCTGGGACGAGGGATTCATCCACCCGAACATCGAGTCGATCGTCATGACCTACGGCTACATGCGTCACTATGAGGATCGGGTGCGGCGGGCCGTCAACACCCCCGACGCAAGCGGTAATTTCGCCCTCTGGCAGGGCGGCATGGAACCGAACATTCCGGTCGGCTCGAAAAAGGGCGTCGAAGACGGCATGGCCAAGGCCAAAGCCGGCGCCGTCCGCGAGCAGCAGGAGGGTGCGAGCGGCAAATGGATCGCCCACTGGAAGATGGTCCATATCATCCGGCCGGTGTGGGAAGAAATCGGTGAGGACAACCAGCTGGGCCGAAAATTGCCGCCGCTCACCTATACCGAGGAAGACGCGGCAGGCTTGACCCGGCTGGAACCCGCTCCGCGCACCGTTCGCGGCGCCCGCAACCTGTTGAGCGTGGCCCTGCAGTACGGCAACGCCTTCAGCCAGGGCTTTCAGGCGGCGGCGCTCAAGCCCGCCGATTTTTTCGGCAACGACGACATCCTCTACTTGATGGAAGACATGGCGACGGGCGAGATTCGGCTTTCCATCCTGTGGGAGTGGGTTCACAAGGGTGCGGTGCTGACCGAAAACGATCCGGAAACCGGCCTCGCATCGGGTGATGCATTCACCCAAGAGCTCTTCAACCGGCTGCTGGCAGAGGAGTATGCCAAGCTTCTCGCCGCCGGCAACCGCGATGTCCACGACAACTCGAAGAACACCACCCTGCCCATCGCCCGGGCCATCGTGGAGACCTATATCCAGGCGCCGGCTAAGCCCCCCTGGTATATCGATCTGCTCAACATCAATTTGGACAACTACGATACGGCAACCGCCCGACACCGTATCGATCTCTATGTGGATGCCTTCAGGAATGAGGGATTACGTATCACCGAAAATCTCGATTTTAAACCGGCCGAAGGCCGCTCTGAGTAACGTGGAGGAAACGATGAAAAATTACAGCGAAGAGCTCGAAAAAATGCGGCAATGGTTCGCCGACCAGCGCTTTGCCGATATTCTCCGCCTGCACACCCCGGCCCAGGTGGTCGAACAACGGGGCACGATCAACACCGAGTATTCTGTCGCCCGCGATGCCGCGGCAGCCTTTTATGCCCGCCTGCGCGAACTGTTCGCGGCAGGCAGATCGATCACCACCTTTGGACCGTACTCTCCCGGTCAGGCCGTAACCATCAAGCGAATGGGGATCGAGGGGATCTACCTTGGCGGCTGGGCGACCTCGGCCAAGGGCTCGGCGGGCGAAGATCCCGGCCCCGATCTGGCCAGCTACCCCTTAAGTCAGGTGCCGGACGAAGCCGCCCCCTTAGTCAGGGCGCTGCTCGCGGCGGACCGCAACCAGTATTACCTGCGGCTGCAGATGACGGAGACCCAGCGTGCCGAGAACCCGGAGATCGATTATCGGCCGTTCATCATCGCCGATGCCGACACCGGCCACGGCGGCGATGCCCATGTGCGCAATCTGATCCGTCGCTTCGTCGAAGTCGGCGTCCCGGGCTACCATATCGAGGATCAGAAACCGGGGGTGAAAAAATGCGGGCATCAGGCCGGCAAGGTGCTGGTCCAGGTGGAC
>Ga0154407_1040_pt1 | contig 25321 bp, 21 predicted proteins | sample RifGroB2_FD_115911 | JGI IMG/M metagenome (GOLD analysis project Ga0154407, IMG submission 115911) | Desulfobacterales bacterium GWB2_56_26
GGCGACACGCTCTGGACAATCTCACAAAAATTCAGCGCTTCAACCGCCGACATCAAGAAATGGAATAATCTGAAAGACAACCTCATCCACCCCGGCATTGTCTTGAAACTCAAAAAAGTCTGATCCCAGCACCAGCCTTCATACCCGGACAGTCCATCTCTTTCGTAGAATCTGCGTGACAACCAGCGGGATAATGTCTACCTTGGTGCAAATTTCGGAATGCACCTGAAATCCGGCTTCTCCGTTCCGTTCTGCCTTGGAAGGAGTTACCTTCCGCTACAACTGCAACATGAGATTACCAATCAAGAGGTCGCCTAAATGACCACGGCAGCTTTTCCCGCTCACAGTTATGGAAGCGACGTCCATGTAATCAACAACGATGACAAGACGATCATTATCGTCGGCACCGCGCATATTTCCCGCGAGTCCGTCGAGCTGGTCAAGACTGTTATCGAACAGGAGCAACCGGATTGCGTCTGCCTGGAACTCGATGAAAAAAGGTACCACGCGCTCACTCAGAAACAGCAGTGGCAGACGCTCGACCTGAAGACGATCATCAAAAATAAGCAGCTCTCTACCCTCATAGTCAGCCTGCTCATGGCGGCGTATCAAAAAAGACTGGGCGGGCAGCTTGGCGTCACCCCGGGGGCTGAACTGCTGATGGCTGCGCAAACAGCCAAAGAGCTGCAGATTCCCGTTTCGTTGTGCGACCGGGATATCCGGATCACCCTTCGGCGGGCATGGAAATCCACCTCGTTCCTGAAAAAGGGCTATCTGCTCGCCTCGCTTTTGACGAGTCTCTTTGATAACAGCGAAATCTCCGAGGAGAAGCTGAAAGAACTCAAGCAGAAAGATGTTCTGACTGAACTGCTCGATGAAATGGGCGACACACTGCCGGATCTCAAACGAGTTTTGATCGATGAACGGGATACCTACCTTATCGAAAAAATCAAATCTTCGCCCGGCAAAAGAATCGTTGCCGTGGTTGGGGCTGGTCATGTTGCCGGGATGATGCAGAAGTTTGTGTCCGACAACAAACCAGATCTGGCCGGGATTACTACTATCCCACCGGTCAGTGCGGGCTATAAAATCCTTGGCTGGTCCCTCCCTCTCTTCGTGATCGGCTCGATCGTCCTGATAGGGATACAAAAAGGTGCTGCCATCGCTACGGCAAGCATCGTGTATTGGATTTTAGCCAGCGGTCTCCCGGCGGCCGCCGGAGCTTTGCTGTCGCTCGCCCATCCGCTCACTACGGTGAGTGCGTTTGCTGCCGCTCCCATTACCACCCTCTCCCCGCTTATCGGAGCCGGCTACGTATGTGCTTTCGTGCAGGTGATGGTCTGCCCCCCACTGGTAAAGGAAATCGAGCTTGCCGGCAACGATATCTCCACCTTTTCAGGATGGTGGCGAAACCGCCTGCTGCGGGTGTTTCTTGTTTTTCTCTTCACCAGTATCGGCGCCGCAGCCGGGGCCTGGGTCGGCAGCTATGAAATCTTCACCAATCTCTTCAGCTGATTTGTAAAAGAACACAGCTCTACTATTAATGCAGCTCTATTGTATAAGGGAATAAAATGACAGAAATTTCTTCACCCCCTGCTTCGCCTTTGACAACTCGGCAACGCCAATTCCTCAAGGCGCTTGCCCATCCCCTCAACCCGCTCGTCCAGATCGGCAAAGAGGGAGTGAGCCAAGGCATCATCAACACTATCAATGCCGAACTCCTCAATCATGAACTGATCAAGGTAAAAATAGGCAACAACAGCGGCCTGGAGAAGAACAGCACCTCAGAAGGTGTAGCTCAAGAAACGGGATCCATCCTGGTTCAATTGATCGGTAAAACTTTTGTTCTCTTCAAGGCAAACCCCGAAAAGCCGAAGGACAAACGGATCATCCTGCCTAAGAAGTAAACCGGAAATCTCAGTTAGATCTCAGTGAGCGGCAAGCTCTTTTCCTGACTGGCAATAACCAGAGAAGTATTCCCCCACTCGGCCACAGCCTGAAGTGCCGCGGCCCTCGCCAGTTCGGGGGTGTTGTTGGTTTCGCTGAGGTGGGCGAGCACAGCGATGCGCAGGTGGTCGCCGATGAGTTGCGCCAGCAACTCTGCGGCGTCCTCATTGCACAGATGCCCCTGGCTTGACCTGACCCGCTGCTGGAGCGGCAAAGGATAGGGCCCGTTTTTCAGCATCGCCAGATTATGGTTGAATTCGAGGATAAGGCCATTGCATTCCGCGAGTCTGGTCGCTATCAGACGGGAAACCTGGCCGGTATCGGTGCAGTAGCCCAGGCTAACCTTGCCGTCGCTGACCACAAATCCCACCGGATCGGAGGTGTCATGGGAAATCCGAAACGAACGAACTTCAAGATCGTCGATCTGCAGGATGTTCCCTGTTTCAAATTCCATCCTGTTGCCGATCTTGCCGATTTTCTTGTCCCCGCCGGCAAACGTTCCGGGATTGGCGTAGGCGGGAATTCCGCACCGCCTGGCGATGACGCCCACCCCGCAAATATGATCGTTATGCTCGTGGGTGATGCACAGGGCACGGATTTCGGAGAGGTCTCGGCCGATCGACCGCAGACGGTTGTGAATCTCTTTTCCTGAAAAGCCGGCATCAATCAGGATTGCCGTCTTACCGCTCTCAATAAAGACCGAATTGCCCCGACTGCCACTGCCGAGAATTGAGAATCGCATGGATTATCTTCCGGTGTGGCCAAAACCGCCGGCGTCCCGTTCGGTCCGATCCAGATCTGCCACCACCCGGAGTTTTGCCCTACTGACCGGAGCCAGCACCAGTTGAGCGATACGGTCTCCCCTCCTTATGGTATAGGGTGCGCCGCCGAGATTGATCAGGGCGATCTTCACCTCGCCGCGGTAATCGGCATCGATGGTGCCCGGGCTGTTGACGATGGTCAGTCCATGCTTTACAGCCAGGCCGCTACGCGGCCTCACCTGGATTTCATAGCCGGACGGCAGTGATACCCTGAAACCGGTAGGCACAAGAACAATGTCGCCCGGAGCAATGTTAAGATCCCCGGTCACCGCGGCCTCCACATCCATGCCGGCGGCATCCGCCGTGGCATATGCCGGTAAACGGACATCGCGCTCAACCTCCGGAATACACCAGCATATCCTGACTACCTTCTCATCCATCGATTATCCCGAAACGTGTGCGGACTTTCCGCTGAGCTCTGATACAAGAAAAGCCGGCTCCCTGACAAGGAAGTCGGCTTCACCGGTTAGGCGTGCGATACTCTCGGTTATTCCTCGAGCAAAGCTTTGCGGCTCAAACGAATCCGGCCGCGATTGTCGACATCCAGTACTTTCACCTCGATCTCGTCGCCTTCTTTAACCACATCTGTCACCTTGGCAACCCGTTTTATATCGAGTTCGGAGATATGGACCAAACCGTCGGTGCCGGGAAGGATTTCGACAAATGCACCGAAATCCTTGATGGTTTTGACTATGCCCTTATACACCGCACCGACCTCGGCTTCGGCGGTAATGGCTTTCACCTTGGCAACCAGGGCTTCCGCCAGATCGCCGCTCAAGGCAAACATTTTCACCAGTCCGGAATCGTCCACCTCGATCTTGGCGTCAAATTCCGCCGACAATTCCTTGATGATCTTCCCGCCCGGTCCGATCAGATCGCGAATCTTGTCCGGATTGATCTTATGGACCATGAATTTCGGGGCATGTTCGGCAACTTCGGCGCGAGAAGCGGAGATGGATTTTTCCATTTCTCCGAGGATGTGGATCCTGCCATCTTTGGCCTGAGCCAGAGCCTTGCCCATAATCTGCCGATCAACCCCGGCGATCTTGATATCCATCTGCAGCGAAGTAATGCCGTGAGCCGTACCCACTACCTTGAAATCCATGTCGCCGAGATGATCTTCGTCGCCGAGGATATCGGAAAGTATTACCACCTGGTCCGCCTCCTTGATGAGGCCCATGGCAATCCCGGAAACAGGACTCTTCAGCGGCACCCCGGCATCCATCATAGCCATACTCCCGCCACATACCGTGGCCATTGAGGACGAACCGTTCGATTCGAGAACCTCGGAGACAACCCTGATTGAATAGGGGAAATCCTCTTCCGCCGGCAGAACCGCTTCGAGGCCCCTCGTGGCAAGATTGCCGTGACCGATGTCGCGCCGCGACGGCCCGCGCAAACCGCGAACTTCGCCGACACAGTAGGGTGGGAAATTGTAGTGCAGCATAAAACGGTTAGTTTCTTCCCCGTACAAGGTTTCAACCCGCTGCTTGTCGCGCTCGCTGCCAAGAGTCGTTGAGACCAGCGCCTGGGTTTCGCCACGGGTGAACAGGGCGGAGCCATGAGTCCGGGAAAGATAGCCGGTTTCGCAGGATATTTCTCTGATTTGATTTGACTTTCTTCCGCCAATCCGGATTCCGTCACTGACGATCTTGCCGCGCATGAAAGATTTTTTATACGAAGAAATCAGATCGCCGATCTCGGAACGCCGCAGACCATCCGGATCGAGAGTCTCGACAACCTCTTTCTTCAAACTGTCATAGACCTGGCTGCGCTCAAGCTTATCGGAGGTATTGAAAACCTTTTCCATACCTGCTGCGGCAATCTCCCTGACCCTGGCGTATAAGGGTTCATCGATCTGCAATTCCGGAATCTGCCGTTTGGCTTTCCCGGAGGTTTTCTGCAGCTCTTCCTGCAGATCGATCAACGGCTGGAGATGCTCAAAGGCATAAAAGATTCCGGCAAGGACTTCGTCCTCACTCAGTTCGTCGGCCTTCCCCTCTACCATAACCACTGCATCCCGGGTACAGGCAACGACAATGTCCATCGCTGAGGTTTTCAATTCGGCAATCGTCGGATTCAGTACATATTTACCGTCGATATAGCCAACCCGGCCGCCGGCAACGGGACCGCCGAACGGGATATCGGACAGCATCAGGGCACATGAGGCGCCGGTCAGGGCGAGCATATCCGGGTAGTGGTGCTGATCTGCGGAAAGAACCGTGGCAATAACCTGCGTTTCGGACGAATACCCTTTCGGAAATAGCGGTCGCATCGGCCGATCGATCAAGCGGCAGGTTAATACTTCGTTCTCGCTCGGCCGGCCTATTTCCCTGCGGAAATAGTTCCCGGGGATTCTTCCAACCGAGGCGAGCTTCTCCTGATATTCAATGGTCAGGGGCAGAAACCCCATGTCGGCCTTGCTTTCCGTGGCGCTGACTGCGGTAATCAGCACCATGGTTTCACCCGATCGCATGACTACCGAGCCGGATGCCTGTTTGGCTATTTTTCCTGTTTCAATGGAAATGATCTTCCCACCGATTTCTGCTTCAACTCTTTTCAACATGAATTTCTCCAGATGTGTGTAGCATCAGGGAAGGGCGCAGTACCTGTTAGATTCGACTGGATTATCCACCAGCCCCGTATGCTCTCTTTTTTCGGATTCCTACTCCCCCGAGATAAGGTTCGTTCCCTATTCGAGGTTAAAGCCTCTTTACGAAAGATAATCAGTACTCCCCACGGAGTAAAAATTTCGCTGTTATTTTTCTTAAGAGACTAAACAACAAAAACCTCAAACAGTTCTGTAACCTTTGAACTGTTTGAGGTGATAAAACGGCACTATGCCCAGGCCAACAAGCCATCCTGCCGACTACATCGAGTACTACTTGCGGAGATTGAGTTCTTTGAGCATTACCCGGTATTTCTCGATATTTTTCTTTTTCAGATAATCAAGCAGGCTGCGGCGCTGCCCAACCAGCTTCAACAGGCCCTGTCTTGAATGATGATCTTTGGCGTGCACTTTAAAATGCTCGGTAAGATATTCAATTCGATCGGTAAGAAGGGCGATCTGCACTTCCGAAGATCCGGTGTCGGTTGGATGGGTTTTGAATTTCTCGATAATTTCGTTTTTCTTTACAGCTGACTGTGCCACGACAATCCTCCTGGATATGTAGAGTAAATGAAGATCTAGTAGTTAGAATACAACAAAAAACGTACTGCAATAAACATTCGGCCTGCAAAATTGGTGGCGAACCCGGCAGGCCTGTAGATACTAAAACAACAACACCGTAATAAACACACTAGCCAAATCAGGGGATTATTGCAACAATTTACCTGCTTCGTCGACAGATATCACCCTGCTCATGCAGTATTCGTAGGCATTTTCGTCACCCAATCTGTCCCAGCTGAGGCTTTCGGCGACGGTGAAGCAACCGCTCCTGATTCGCCGCAATTGGATAAGGTGGGCACCGCAACCGAGTTCCCGGCCGATATCGGCCGCCAAGCTTCTTATATAGGTGCCCTTGCTGCAAACCACGCGAATATCGAGTTGCGCATCTTCGCCCAGGAGAGGATGATCGCCGTCCGTCCGGACCAGCTCGCGAATCTCCACCTGCCGGGCTTCCTTTTCTATCTCGATACCTTTGCGCGCATAATAGTAGAGAGGTTTGCCTTTGTGTTTCAGCGCCGAATACGCGGGTGGGATCTGCAGTTGACTTCCGCGAAAACGTCCGAGACACTCTTCCAGCCTTTCATTGCCGAGAGTTCCGACGGGAGTTCTGGCCGTGACCTCGCCCTCGGTATCGTGGGTTGCAGTTTCCACGCCAAGTTGCAAGGTAGCCACATACTCCTTTTCTCCCTCCATAAACCGGGGGATTATTCTGGTGGCCTGACGCCCGGCGCAGACAATCAGCAATCCCGTGGCAAAGGGATCGAGAGTTCCGGCGTGCCCTACTTTTTTCATCCCGAGGATGCGGCGTAACCTGCGTATCACCCCAAAGGACGTAACATCGGGAGGTTTATCAATGAGAAAAATGCCGGCTTCGAACATAGTGTAATAGAGTGGAATGCAATCCTGCAAAGGCTCTCGTTTTGCCTTCAGTTGAGAGCCCGACTGAGTGCCATCCGCAAATCGTGCGTCACCTGTTCCCGGGATTTTCCCTGGCAGCGGAACCCTGCGGCATTCCTGTGGCCGCCGCCATCGAACTGTTTGGCGACCTCGGCGACATCGCATCCGCCCTTGGCTCGCAGGCTGACGGCAACGGTGCCGTTGCTCGCCTCCTTAACCAACACAGCCACCTTGACCGACCTCAGCGATCTGGGGAGATCAATGAAACCTTCGACATCCTGAAGCGTTGCTCCGCTCTCCGCCAGCATTTCCTCGGATACATGCATGATGGCGACCCGATTGGAGTCATAAAGAGTGATGGTCGAAAGCACCATTTCCATAAGTTTCAACCGTTCCTGGCTGGAACTATCATACAGGTGGGTGCTCACTTCCTCGGGACGCACGCCCTTTTCCAGAAGTTCCGCGGCGATATGCATGGTCCTTGGTTTGGTGCTCTCGTATCGGAAGGAGCCGGTATCGGTGCAGATCGCAACGTAGAGATTGTAGGCACATTCATAGGTAATTGGTGCTTCCAGGGTCTGAGCCAGTTCGTAAACCATTTCCCCGGTTGACGAACGGTGCGGATCGACCCAGCTGATCGTGCCGAACTGCCGATGCGACCGGTGATGATCGATAACGAGAAAAGGTTCAATCTCCAGAAATTTCTGTTTGGCCTTGCCGAGTCGATCCTCATCGCCGCAGTCCAGGGCGACGACGATAATATCCCCGTCCGCTCCGACGACAAATTCACGGTATTCTTCGAGGCTGGTACTGGCCCGTGAACTGCTGGGCAGAAAATCGTAGAGATGGGAAACCTTTTCTTCCAGAAAGCAGAATACCCTTTTATCAAGGACTTCGAGAATCGCGGCAAATCCAAAGAGAGAGCCAAGAGCGTCTCCGTCCGGATGCGAATGGGTGACCAACACCACATTTCCGGCTGCGCGAATTACCTGAAGCATCCGTTCAGGGATTTTCATCTCGTGTCTTACGTTCATTGGCGATTTCCTGAAAAATCTCTTCCAGCTCTGCGACTTTACCCACTACATCATCATATCGAAACTGGAGATCAGGTGTAAAGCGCAAATTGAGGGTGCGGGCGATATGGGTGCGCATGAAGCCCCTGGCCCGCTGCAAACCCTCGGCTGCCGCTTTCGCCGCCTTTTCATCGCCAAGAACGGTAAAAAAAATCCGGGCCTGACTGAGGTCGTCGGTAACTTCGACCCGCGAAATGCTGAGGTTCAGCAGTCGAGGATCCTGCACCTTGCCGACCAGCAATATCGACAGCTCATTGCGTATCGCCTCGGCAACCTTTGACGATCTTTTCCGCCCTTTCTTCCCGATCCCGAGGGAATCGAGGATTTTTTTAGGTTCGAAACCTGCCACGACCGCCGTCCTTATTCAAGGGTTGCTTCAACTTCGTTCATGATGAAGGCTTCGAATTGATCGCCGACTTTGATATCGTTGAACTTCTCAACGCCGATACCGCACTCATAGCCGACAGTCACCTCTTTGACATCGTCCTTGAATCTTCTGAGCGAGGAGATCTTGCCGGTATAAATGACCACACCTTCACGCAGGACCCTGACTTTTGCGGTTCTCAAAATCTTACCATCGATCACGGCACATCCGGCGATCATGCCGATCTTCGGCACACTAAAGGTTTCCCGGACCTCAGCCAAACCGATAACCTGTTCGACGAAGGTCGGTTCAAGCATGCCGACCATGGCCTTCCGAATATCGTCTAGGGCATGGTAGATAACGTCATAGAACCGGACATCGACATTTTCCTTGACTGCAAGTTCCTTGACCTTGACCGTCGGCCGTACATTGAAGCCGATGATGATCGCATCCGAGGCGGAAGCGAGCAGGATATCCGATTCGGTGATCGTCCCGGTCCCTTCATGGAGAATCTTGACCTTGATTTCCTTGGTGGACAAATCCTCGGCGGCCTTGGCAAAGGCTTCGAGAGTTCCCTGGACGTCGGACCGCAGGACAACTCGGAGTTCCTTGACTTCGCCCTCGCTCATCTGCTCGAAGAGTTTATCCAGAGAAATCTTGCTGGTTGCACCCAGCTCGTTTTCTCTCGACTTGAGCGACCTGACCTGGGAAACGCTTCTTGCCATCTTCTCGTCAGTCACGACGACAAATTCGTCACCGGCGCTCGGCACACCCGACAGGCCCTGAACCTCTACAGGAATCGCAGGTCCCGCCGACTTGAGCTTGCGCCCTTTGTCGTCGAGCATGGCCCGGACTTTGCCGCTGAACTGGCCGACCACGAAGTAATCGCCAAGCTGCAGGGTACCTTCCTGGATGAGAACCGTGGCCACCGGCCCCCTGCCCTTGTGAAGCTGCGCCTCAATTACCCGGCCCCGCGCCTTGCGATTGACGTCCGCCCGCAGTTCCAGCATCTCGGCCAGAATCTGGATCGATTCCATAAGATTATCGATGCCGACGTTCTTTTTGGCAGATGTTTCGCAATATATGGTCTCCCCGCCCCATTCCTCAGGCATGAGCTTGAGATCGGAAAGTTCCCGCTTGACCCTGTCGATATCGGCGTTTTCCTTATCGATCTTATTGACGGCCACGATGATCGGCACGTTGGCAGCCTGTGCGTGGTGGATCGCTTCTCTTGTCTGATCCATGACGCCGTCATCGGCGGCAACCACCAGGATGACGATATCGGTTACCTGGGCGCCGCGCGACCGCATCTCGGTAAAAGCGGCATGGCCGGGAGTATCGACGAAGGTCACATCGCCGGCACTCGATCGCACATGATAGGCACCGATATGCTGGGTAATGCCGCCGGCCTCTCCCAACGCCACGTCGGTCTTACGGATGGCATCGAGGATGGAGGTCTTGCCGTGATCGACATGGCCCATGACGGTAACCACCGGCGAACGGTGCTGCTTCTCGCCGCCTTCCTCCGCTTCCTGCAGCATTTGAACGCCTATCTCCTCGGTGATCCCCTGCTCTACCTCGTAACCGAAATCGGCAGCGATAAGCATTGCCGATTCCGTATCGATCTGCTGGTTGATGGTGGCCATCACGCCAAGCCCCATCAGTTTGGCGATCACTTCGCTGGCCTTGATCTTCATCCGCTGGGCCAGCTCGCCGACACTGATGGTTTCGAAGACCTTAAAACGCTTTTTGCTGGCCTTCATCTCGGCGGCAGCTGGCACTACCTTCGGCTGTTTCTTGCCCCGTTTTCCACGGCGTCCTCCCTCGCGATCCTGATAATCCTGAGCGAAATGGGTGAACTTGACATTCTTTTGACCTTTCTTCCCGCCACGCCGAAACTCGGCGTCTTTGGCTTCTTCGGTCTCGAAACCTTTCTTGCCCTTCTTCTTGCCCTTATTGTCATCGACCGGAGCAACCGCATCGACCTGACCTGCCGGCGCCGGCCGCCGCTGAACCGGCTTTACCGGTTTTTTCTTGGGGGCCGTGGAAGTTTCTTCCATCTGAGGCAACTCAATGGTCCGGACCACTCTGGCCATCGCCTTTTTGATGACAGGTTTTTTCTCGCGCTTATCCCGTTTGTCGAATCTGCCCAGGTCCTGACCGGCCGCACCCTTTGCGGACACCGGCCCGAATTCGGTCTTGACCGGGAAAGAACCGGCAGGCTTCTCGCTTGCCGCCTCCGCCGCTTCAGATTCAGGCAACCCAACGGAAGTTTCCGGAGAGACCTGCGATGCTGCTTCTATCTCTTCGGCTGCCGCCGGCGCCTTCGACTCCTCGGCCCGAACAGTGGCAGGTTCGGCCACTTTCGGCTCGGCTTTCACTGCCTGAGAGGGCGAAGAGCCATGCTGAGGCCTTTCCGGGGCAACAGGAATGGCTGCCGACGTCTCTTCCGATTTGGCAACTACTGGCTCGGCGGGCTCAACCGGAGTTTCTTCCACAGCAGCCGGCCGACGCCGAATTACAGTGGTTTTGCGCCGGATAACCGTTGATCGGTCAGCATCGCTGTCAATGCGTTTTTCCACTCGTCCTGTGTTGACCGACTTCAGAGCTGTTTTCCGGATCTTATCAGCTGTTTCATCATCAACCGATGAACTGTGCCCTTTGATATCCAAGCCCATTTCAACCAGTTTATCGGTCAATGCCTTGCTGCTCATGCCGGTCTCTTTCGCCAGCTCATACACCCTGATTCTGCTCATCCCTTACTCCCTATTGCCTCGCAACAGTCATTACTCTCATCAATCATTATAAATCTGAATCAACAATCGATGAATATTTTAAATCCTTTTTTCAAAGACGAAACACTCTTTTCCACTTTCTTTCCTGCAGAAGAAAGAGCCGGCGGCAACTATCCTCCTGACAGCAGTACGCCCCTCTTCCCGGGAGCGACTGTCGGACATCCGGTTTCGGCCCACCTTCCGACCAAACAAAACGGTGGAGTTCATGCCTGACTTTTTTCCGACCACAGGCGGTGCAGGTGCGGATCATCAATGCCTTCGGATTTTCGCCATTATCAAGACAAGGATAGGCTTTAATCCTGTGCTTCTTCGTTCCCTGCAATACCATTATCCTCTTCATTATCGGAAGGTTCCGGAGCAATCACCGGTGCCGTTGCGGAGACCGTGGCCGCATCACTGTCGGCCGCCTCCGGTTTCTGACCTTCAAAAGGTTTGGCCTTGGCCTCCTCGATAAGCTTTTCAGCAAACGCTTCGTCAATCGCCCGGATCACCATCAGATCGGTTACACTTTTTTCGGCAAGGACAGCGGAAGAAGTGATGCCCTTGGCAAAAAGTTGATCGGCAAGAGCTTCATCAATACCCTTCAGTCCTAAAAGAGACTGATATGCCGGATCCGAGAGGTTGTTGTAGCGCTGTTCGCTCTTGACATCGATCCGCCAGCCAATCAGCTTGGAAGCGAGCCTGACGTTCTGTCCCTGCCGTCCAATCGCTAAGGAGAGCTGATCGTTCGGGACCACTACCAGCAGCGACCTCGCATCTTCATCGGCCATGACCATGCTGACATGGGCTGGCGCCAGGGCGTTGTACACATATTTAGCCGGATCGGGGCTCCAGGTGACGATATCGATTCGCTCGCCCTGCAGTTCCTGAACGACATTCTGCACCCTCGATCCTTTCATACCGACGCATGCCCCTACCGGATCGACGTCGCTCTCGGAAGAACTCACCGCGATTTTGGCACGAAAGCCGGGTTCCCGTGAAACGCCCATGACCCGAACAATTCCTTCTGCCATTTCCGGTACTTCCAGTTGAAAGAGCTTGGCGAGAAATTCATCGCAGGTCCGTGACAGAATGAGTTGTGAGTCGCGGCTGGTCTGGCGTACTTCCTTCAGATAGGCCCGGATCCGGTCCCCTTGCTTGAACGAACGTTTGGCGATCTGCTGGTCTTTGGGCAGGATGGCATCGGTACGGCCGAGATTGACGATCATGTTGCCGCGCTCGAAACGCTGGACGATGCCGCTCACCACCTCGCCGACCCGGTCCTTGAACATGTCGTAGATGACTTCCTTTTCGGCATCCTTCATCTTATGGATGATAACCTGCTTGGCAGACTGGGCGGCGATCCTGCCGAGATCGCTGATATCTTCCATCTTTTCTCCCAGTTCATCGCCCAGCTGAACATCCGGGTCAAGTTTCTGGGCATCGGTCAGGGAGATTTCCGTCTGTTCGTCTTCCGCCTCTTCGACGACGTTCCGGAATTGAAAGACCTCCACTTCACCGTACTCTTCGTTATAGCGGACTTCGATTTCCCGGCGACTTCCGAATTTCTTCCTGGCAGCGGACTGGACGGCCTCTTCAATGGCCTCTATCAGCAATGTCTTATCAAAACCGCGATCTCTGCTGATCTGGTCGATTATACGTTTCAGATCTGATAGCATTCTCTTACCCCGTCTTTAAGTCTTCAACTCCGCCCTTGCGGAGAATTACATTGTTCAAACAACCACGGGCCGTCCGGCTCAGATGGTCAACCTGGCTTTATTGATCATCTCGAAGGTAAACTGCACGGAACTTCCGTCAGCCAGCTTGAGAGATATCTTGTCATCTTCCACTGCCTCTATGATGCCCTCCAGCGTCTTCCGGCCGTCAAGCGCATCGTGCAGTTTCACTTTGGCACTCTTTCCGCAAAAGCGGATAAAATCCTGAACAGATCGAAGAGGTCTTTCCAGCCCCGGTGATGATACTTCAAGATGATATGCATTTTCGATAAAATCTTCTACATCCAGGTAACGTCCCAACTCACGGCTGACGTCGCTGCAGTGATCGAGGCTTACCCCCGATTCGCAATCGATGAAAACACGCAGCACCCAGCCGTGGCCTTCCCGGCGGAACTCCACGTCGAACAGTTCAAGCCCCATGGTGGGTAACAGGCTCTCGAGAAAATCTCTTACCTTGTCGACAACCAACTCACTCATTTTCGCTTCAAACCCTCATTCATGCGATATATTTCTGCAACTATCCAGTCCGGTGCAGTTGCGTCCTGCATGATACGCGGACATAAAAAAAAGCGGGCAAAGCCCACTTCCAAAAGCTTCCCGCCAAATTGCAACGGAAAGTATACCACGACTCCGCCTGCCGGAGACGGCATCGTCAGTCGATAACCGACGCGTCGGACGCCCTCCGAAAGAGACGGAGAACCCTATGCAAGCGAACATCCGCCGGACATTTTAAACATATACTTAAGATCTTGTCAAGTCGTAAGTCAGGATTGACTCCTCAAGGAAGCACAGCATCTCTGTAATTTCAGAAAACCTTTCGATCTCACAGCCCGATTCATCGGCATTCTTTTCAATAAAAAGCCATCGCCACCACGGCAAAGCGCGCAACATATTGCAATAATAAGGATAGAGAACAAGACAAATGAGCTGTATTTCGAGGTGCAGTCGAGCCGTATTTCTTTTCTTTGCCTGTCATACTTGCCGCATTTTTTCCCTGTTTATCTCCATTCCAACAAAAGTCTCGGGAAATTCTGTTTGACAAACCACTGTTGTGTCTTTACTTAATCGAGAGTTCCGAGTACCCTCCTGGTTTTGTCAATTTTGCAGCACAGTGCTTGTAGACAGGTTTATCTGTCTGGAATCGAACGTATTATATCTAAGTGGCGATCATATCGGCCACTCTTCGCGTTGAGTGTCAATGCCAGCGAGAGCCGATTCGAACAAGCGCCGACTGCACCGTTTATTTTGGTTAATACATATCTTACATGACCGACAAGATTCTTATCATTGCAGAAAAGCCAAGTGTCGCAAACGACCTGGTGAAAATTCTGCCGGGAAAATTCACAAAGGAAAAAACCCATTTCGAAGGGGATAACTATGTGGTTTCCTTTGCGATCGGCCATCTTGTCACCATCTGCTATCCGGAAGAGATCAATCCCGTTTATCAGAAATGGGACATGAGCACGCTGCCGATCCTGCCGGAAACCTTTCCCCTCAAAGGCCTCGACGACACCAAAGGGCAGTTGAATGCCCTGCAGAAACTGATCCGCCGCAAGGATATCAAGGAAATCATCAACGCCTGCGACGCCGGCCGGGAAGGCGAACTGATCTTCAAGTATATTATCAAGTACGTCTGGAATAATTCCCTCACCCAGAAGACCTTCAGACGCTTATGGCTGCAGTCGATGACCGCGGATGCCATCAAGAAGGCCTTCAGCTCCCTGCGCGAAAACAGCGAGATGGTGCCCTTGGAGGATACCGCTCTCTGCCGATCCGAATCCGACTGGCTGATCGGCATCAATGCCACCAGGGCGCTGACCGGCTACAACTCCCGCAAGGGCGGGTTTTTCCTTACCCCCTGCGGCCGGGTGCAGACCCCGACTTTGTCCCTGCTGGTAAAAAGGGAGAGCACCCGCCTCCAGTTCGTGCCCAGGCCGTATTGGAGTTTGCAAGGGCAGTTCCATTTTGCGGGCGAAACGTACGAAGGCAAGTGGATCGATCCGGCCTTCGTCAAGGATGGCACCGATCAGTACGACCGGGCGGACCGGTTATGGAAGAAGGAAGATGCCGAGACCATCATTGCTAAATGCACCGGCAAGCCGGCAACCCTGGAAGAGCAAAGCAAAAAAAACAGCCAGCAGTCGCCGCCGCTGTTCGATCTTACTCTCCTGCAGCGGGAAGCGAACTCACGTTTCGGTTTTTCTGCGAAAAATACCCTGGGCCTCGCCCAGGCCCTGTATGAACGGCACAAGGTCCTCACCTATCCCCGGACCGACAGCAAGCATCTGCCCGAGGATTATCTGAATAACGTAAGGGATATCGTCCAGTGTCAAACGGGCTGGGAATTCGGTCCTTTCGCCAGGGAGTCGCTTGCCAAAAACTATCTTCGCCTCGACAAGCGGATCTTCAACAACAGCAAGATTTCCGATCACCATGCCATCATTCCCACCACAGTGCTGCCCAGCCGGCTCACCGAACCGGAAGCAAAGATCTACCGGATGGTCGTACAGCGCTTTCTCGCCGTCTTTTTCCCGCCGGCGATTTTCCTGAACACCAAACGCTTCTCGAAGGTCGAGGACGAAACCTTTCTCACCGAAGGCAAGATTCTTCTCCAGGCCGGCTGGAAGGCGATTTACGGCTCCTCCGTCGAAGACGGCCAGGACCGCATCCTCGCACCCGTACCGGCGGGGGCTCCGGTCAGCTGCCGGGAGATAGCGATCGAGGCCCACGAGACGACACCGCCGCCTCGATACAATGAGGCCACCCTGCTGTCCGCCATGGAAAATTCCGACAAACTTGTGGAGGACGAGGATCTCGCCGACGCCATGAAGGAGCGCGGCCTCGGTACCCCTGCCACCCGCGCGGCCATCATTGAAAAGCTGATCAAGGAAAAGTACGTCGTACGGGAAGGCAAGGATCTCACCCCGACCGGCAAGGCCTTTGAATTGATCGCCCTGCTTGAGGCGATGAAGATCGAAGTGCTGGCCTCTCCGGAGCTGACCGGCGAGTGGGAATATAAGCTGAACCGAATCCTAAAAGGTGAATTCACCCGCGATCAGTTCATGGCCGAGATCCGGGCCATGACCACGAGCATCATCGATCGGGTCAAGAACTTCGAAAGTGAAGGCGTTCGCGAGGAGGCGCCCTTCAGCCCGGTGGATGGGGTGCGGTTCTTTTCGTCGCCCACGGCTTACGTTTCGGAAGACAAAAAGATTCGAATCCGCAAAATCATCGGCGGCCGAATCATGTCCGAGGACGAGATCGTCGCCCTGCTGAAGGGGGAAACCATCGGCCCGTTCGGCGACTTCAGGTCCAAGAAAGGCAAATCATTTGCGGCTTCGGTTAAACGGGTGAACAATAAACTGGAATTCATCTTTGCCTCTTCCAACACGGATCTGGACCTCGATGCGATCAAGCAGGGCAAGCCTCTGGGACTGTCGCCCATAGACCGGACCAGGGTGTTCGCCACACCGGTTGCCTACATGTCCGAGTCGGCCCTTGAGGGCGACGAAAAGAACGGATTGAAGATCAGCCGGATGATCCTCTCCAAGGAACTTACGCCCGCGCATATCGAGCAGCTGTTGCAGGAAGGCAAAACGGAACTCATCACCGGCTTTATTTCCAAAAAGAAAAAGCCCTTCGACGCCTACCTGCTTCTCAGCAAAAGTGGTACACTGAAATTTGAGTTTCCCCCGCGGAAAACCAAAGCAAAACAATAAAAAAATTGACAGCCCGAAGAGAAAAGGGAACAGATAGCATGAAATTGATCAAACAAGAGTACCGCGACAAAAGCGGGCATGAACTCGCCCAGATCTGCGCCAAGGCAGCTCTCGACACCAAAGCGGAAGATCTGGTCATCCTCGATGTGCGGGGACTCACCACCTTCACCGATTACTTCGTGATCATGAACGGCAAATCCACCCGCCATGTGCAGGCACTGGCCGGGGCCATCGAGGAGCAGTTGCGATCCAAACGGGTAACGGTATCAAAAGCGGAAGGACTGACGGAAGGATTGTGGGTTCTCCTTGATTACGACGATGTGGTTGTCCATATTTTCTATCATGAACAGCGGAAATTTTACAATCTGGAAGGATTGTGGTCCGAGGCAAAACGCATTTCGGCAGAGACCGAATAGCGCCCGGTCGTCCAGGTAAGAATCTGTTGAACCATAGAGAATGACTCAGGAAAAATGCAATACTTAAGCACCAGGGGGAAAATCGCCCCCATTCCGTTTACCCAGGCAGTCATGATGGGGCTTGCCGAAGACGGCGGCCTGCTCCTTCCCCGCACCATCCCGCGTATCGGCAGCGAGACCTTCAGTTCCTGGCAGAAGTTGAGTTATCCCGATCTTGCCTTTGAGGTGCTTTCCCGTTTCGTCGACGATATCCCGATCAGCGATCTGCGCGATATCATCAACCGTTCTTATGGAGTTTTTGCCACGGAAGAGGTTACCCCCCTCGTCCATCATGGCGACCTGCACATTCTCGAACTGTTCCACGGTCCGACGTTGGCCTTTAAGGACATCGCCCTCCAGTTTCTCGGCAACCTGTTCGAATACCTGCTGAACCGGGATCAATCGGTCCTCAACATTCTCGGCGCGACCTCGGGGGATACGGGATCCGCCGCCATCTACGGGGTGCGCGGCAAGGAGCGGATCAATATTTTCATCCTGCACCCCTCCCAGCGGGTCAGTCCGGTGCAGGAAAAGCAGATGACCACGGTCCTGGACGACAACGTTTTCAATATCGCCATCCGCGGCTCGTTCGACGACGGACAGGCCATCGTCAAAAAGATCTTCAACGACATCGAGTTCAAAAACAAATATCGCCTGGGGGCGATCAACTCGATAAACTGGGCTCGGGTCCTGGCCCAGGTTGTCTACTATGTGCGCAGTTGCCTGCACGTGACGGCCCACGAGAAGGATTCCTCCGTCGATTTTGCCATTCCCACCGGCAATTTCGGCGACATCTTCGCCGGTTATATCGCCAAGAAGATGCTTCCCGCAGGCACCATCCGTCAATTGATTTTAGCCACCAACGACAACGATATCCTGGCCCGTTTCGTCAACAAAGGCGATTACTCGCTCGGCGAGGTGAAGATGACCTCCAGCCCGTCCATGGATATCCAGGCAGCCTCAAATTTCGAACGCTATCTCTATTATCTGGTGGACAGCGATCCCGTCCGGACCAGGGAACTGATGGAAGAATTCGGCAAAAACGGCAAGATCGATCTCTCCGGCCATCAGGACCAGATACGCCGCGACTTTGCGGCGACGGCGGTCAGCGGCAGCGAAGTGATCGAGACAATCGCCTCCTTCCACCGCGAACACGACTATATCCTCGATCCGCATACCGCAGTCGGGGTGAAGGCAGCACAGAAATTCAAGACGATCGGCGTGCCGATGGTCTGTCTGGCCACCGCCCACCCGGCCAAATTCGGCGAGACCGTGGCCGCCGCAATCGGCAAACCGCCGCAGGTTCCCGAGGCGCTTGCCGGGATTCTCGACAAACCGAGCCGTTGCGAGATAATGGATGCCGATAAAACTCAGATTCAAGATTTTGTGGCCAAAAATGCTCTGACGACCGCGTCGGCAAAAGAATAAGCCTCAGCGGGCAGATTGCAGCGGCTGAGGACGAAATACCCCTTGGATTGCCAGGAGCTCCAACGCAGATAATGCTCCGGCATGACGAGAACCTTGACAAGACGAAACGACTACTCTAATGTCTGTTGAACTATACATGCATACTTGAGGCTTCCCGGGAAGCCCCAGTTTTTCTATCGTATTTTCTAAGAGGTTATTATGTTTGGACTTGGAATGCCGGAATTGATTGTTATTCTGGTGATAATTGTGATCATCTTCGGAGCGGGCAAACTTCCGGAAATCGGCTCCGGCATCGGCAAAGGCATAAAAAACTTCAAGGAAGCCACCAAAAAAGAAGAAGCCAAGAAGATTGACGACGAAAATAAGGAACCGGACAACAAGGCCTGAAAATCTTCAATCCTCTTTTAGCGGGAGCAAGCAATGTTTGGATTAGGAACACCTGAATTGATCGTTATTCTCGCCATCGCCTTTCTGGTCTTTGGCGGCAAAAAACTGCCGGAAATCGGTGCCGGACTCGGCAAGGCCATAAGCTCCTTCAAGAACGGTCTCCGCGATGTCGAACAAAGCGGCAAAGAGATGATCAATGATATTCCAGGCGTAAAGGAAGCGGCAGAAGTCAGGCAACATGTCGACAATGTAAAAAACATGGGAAAGATCGAGAATCTCATCAAGTAGAATATTCTTGCTCTCCCCTCCAGTGTAACGCCGAGTAACGGCCGGAATTCCATCGCGGAGCGATGATTCCGGCTGTCTTTTGTCAATGCTGAAGAATTCAGCCGAATTCTCACTCCCGAACCACCCTCTGTTCGCCTCCGATTATTCCCGCTCCATCCGCCACAAAAAACGCCACCCACGTAAAAGACCACGGCACATTGGGTATCGATTTCCCGCGGTGCCGCTTCGTCATACTCGCGGCTATCCATTGTCGATTCATTTTTGCAATTCAGCCCACATCTTTTCCACGCGTAACCCCCGGAACAGACCGACTTTTAATATTCTTGACTTTTTTGTTACAACTGGCTAAATCAATTGTTTCAGTCATACGTTTTTGTCTTTGTTTATCCCGCAGTAACCCCCCACCAGGCCTGCATCCGATAGACTTCCCTTGCCGATAGGCAATTTTAAATCATCAGGAGAGAAAGATGTGTCGTTTAGCCCTGAAAACAGCCAACGAGCCCTTTTCCCCCTATGAAGTGCTCACCGCGATGGAGGCCATGAAAGAAGGTTACGATGGTTCCGGGCTCGGTCTCCTGCTTCGGGGAATGGAATTCGAGGATTTCAAATATAACCCCAAATTCCCTATCCTCTCCGGCATTGCCCATACCGAGGCGGCCTGGTACCGCATGACCGACTACATGGAGGAGCGGGGCTACGAACTGAAATACGACCATCGGTTTGCCATGCGGCCGGAACTGATCGAGGCCGAAGACCGCTTCCGCTACTTCATGCGGGCCTACCGCATGCCGGTTGCCTTCCGGGACAAGAGCGATGAAATCCGGGAGGCGGAAATGATGCAGACCCGGCTGGCGCTGCGCAAACTCAGCACCGATGAGGACCATCTCACTATCTTCTCCTTCTATCCCGATGTGGCGATGATCAAGGAAGTCGGCTGGCCGATGCAGATCGGCGACGCCCTCTGCCTCCACGACGGCCAGCTGAAGTCTAGGGTCTGCATGGCCCAGGGGCGGCAGAATACCAATTACGGGATCAATCTCTACGCCTGTCATCCTTTCTTCATCCAGGGCATCTCCACCATGACCAACGGCGAGAACACCGCCTTCGTGCCCATCCGCGACTGGCTCTTGGGCAAAAACTTTCCCGGCTACACCGGCTATCAGAGTGACAGCGAGGTTTTCACCCATATCCTCCACTACACCCTGAAAATGCTGAAATTGCCGCTCCAGGCCTATAAACACATCATTACCCCGCTCAGTAACGCCGAACTGGCTAAACATCCCCAGGGAGAATTCCTCGCCGGCCTGCGTCAGGTCTGCAAACGGTTGATCATCGACGGACCCAATGCGGTCATCGGTACCTTGCCGGACGAAACCTGCCTGCTGGTGATGGATCAGAAAAAGCTCAGGCCGGCGACGGTCGGCGGCAGAGAAGGCGTCTGGGCGATTGCCTCGGAAATATGCGGCGTCGACGCGATGATTCCAGACCGGGACGCCTCGTTCGATTTTCAGCCCATGCGTGAACATACAGTGATTATTCCCCCCCATAGAAAGGAATTAGAGATATGGTCCCAGTACGAAGCGTTTCCGTTACCCCTAGCAGCCTAACTCCGTCCGACCTGCTCTGGATCATCGAGCACCGGGAAGAGCGGTGCACCCTCTGCGGCAATTGTACTGCGGTCTGTCCGAAAGGGGCGATCCGCCTGGCGCACATGCGCAAACGACTGCCCAAGCTCGATGTGTTCAGCAAGAAGCGGGGCAACGAGTACCAGACCTTCACCGGCATCCGCCAGGAAACCGAGCAGAGCAAGCTGTGCATCGGCTGCGGCATGTGTTCAATGGTCTGCCCCAATGAAGCAATCACCCCGGTGGCGGGTACCAACGAGAACCGTACGCTCTTCTTCGAAAACAGAAAAGGCGAGCCGATGAAGAGAGGCGGGCGCCGGAATGCCACCGGTCCCACCCTGCTCGACCGGATCATCTTCGACCGGATCTCCATGCTGACCGACCCGGCGCTTGATGCCGGACGGCATGAGTTCAGCGTTACCACGACGCTTGGCCGAGTGCTCTCCCCGGAAGAATTTCTCGAAAAGAGCGTCAGCGGCGGCTGGATTCCGCCGACCCGGGAGATCTTCCCTTTCGTCATCGGCTCCATGTCGTTTGGTGCGCTGTCGCCCAATATGTGGCTCGGCCTGCTCCAGGGTGTGGCCTATTGCAACGAGGTCCTGGGGATCCCGGTCGTCATGTGCACCGGCGAAGGCGGTTGCCCGCCCTGGGTACTCAGGAGCCGCTTCCTGAAATATATCATCCTGCAGATCGCCTCCGGCTATTTCGGCTGGGACGAGATAATCAGGGCCATTCCCGAGATGAAGTGCAATCCGGCGGCAATTGAGGTGAAATACGGCCAGGGTGCAAAACCGGGCGACGGCGGACTGCTCATGTGGCACAAGGTCTCGAAACTCATTGCCCGGCTGCGCGGCGTCCCGGAAGGGGTCGATCTGCCGTCGCCGCCGGTCCATCAGACGCTGTACTCGATCGAAGAAAGCGTCATGAAGATGCTCCAGACCCTGTCCATGGCCTTCGAGCACAAGGTGCCGGTATACCCGAAAATCTCCGCCTCGACCTCGGCCAAATCGGTCTTGAACAACCTGGTGCGCAACCCTTATGCCGCAGGGCTTATGATCGACGGCATCGACGGCGGCACCGGCGCAGCCTACAACGTCTCCATGGATGCGACCGGCCATCCCATCGCCTCCTGCGTGCGAGATTGTTACCTCGATCTGGCGAAGCAAGGCAAGCAGAACGAAATCCCGATCTTCGCCGCCGGCGGCATCGGCAAAAACGGCAACATCGCCCAGAATGGCATGGCCATGATCATGCTCGGCGCCTCAGGGGTGCATATCGGCAAATACATGATGCAGGCCGCCGCAGGATGCCTCGGTAACGAGAAAAACCGCTGCAATGTCTGCAACCTGGGCATCTGTCCGAAGGGCATCACCAGCCAAAATCCGAAACTGTATCGCCGGCTCGATCCGGACAAGGTAGCCGAAAGGGTGGCCGAGGTCTTTATGTCGATCAATACCGAAATCAAGAAGATCATGGCGCCGCTGGGCAGATCCCAGAGCCTGCCGATCGGCATGTCGGATGCCATCGGCATTGCCGACAAGGCCGCCGCGGAAAGGCTGCAGATTAAATATACCTGCTAACGAGCGGCAAACGGGATAGGCGAATCAAGATCAACGCGGGTGAACGGCAAGAAAAATAGCCTGTCTCACCTTGGAAATAAGGAGTCTCCAGTGGCTACTACGGTTGTAAAAGGTCTGAATGAAAAAGGTGAACGTATCAGTTCAATGGAATTCGAGAAATTGGTGCGGCAGGCCGCAGCCTCGTCTTCCGACCTTCTGCTCGAGTCTTACGGCCAGCACAATATCGGCATCCGCCTGCAACGCGAAGATGGTCTGAACATCACCGTCAAGGGTCCTTCAGGCCAGCGGCTCGGCTGCATGGGCATGCCCGGCACGACCATCGTCTGTGAAGGCTCGACCTCAGACGATGTCGGTTATCTCAATATCGGTGCGGAAATCGCCATCCTGGGCGATGCCACCAACGGCGCCTGCAACGCCATGGCCAACGGCAAGGTGTTCATCGGCGGGTCGATCGGCGCCCGCGGCCTCACCATGACCAAGTGGAACCCCGAGCACGAAAAACCGGAACTCTGGGTGCTCGGCTCGACCGGCGACTCCTTTGCCGAATTCAACTGCGGCGGTATCGCCGTGGTCTGCGGCATAAAACCGAAAAATCCCGACAACATCCTCGGCTACCGCCCCTGTGTCGGGATGGTCGGCGGCACCATCTATTTTCGCGGCAAGACCGACAACTCCTACCCGAAGACCAATGCCAAGGTCACACAGCCAAACGAGGCCCAGTGGCAGTGGTTGACCGAGAACATCGTCGGTTTTCTCAACAAGATCCGCCAGCCGGAGCTGCTGGAAATGCTCACCAGGAGGGATGAGTGGCAGGTGTTGATGCCGATCACCCCCCAGGAACGTGCCCTGATGTTCGCCGGCCCCATGCCCATGGCCGAATTCCGGAATGAACACTGGAACAAGGAATTCGGCGGCGATCCCCTGCGGGACCTGGCCCCGGGCCTTGACCGCAGCAACATCGGGGTGATCGTGAGCGGCGACCTGCGCCGGAAAAAACCCTACTGGGCCAACTGCGAATCGGCAGCGCCCTGCACCTATTATTGTCCGGTACACATTCCAACCGTCGACAGGTTGCGGCTCATCCGCGAAGGACGTATCGAGGAGGCCTACCAGCTGATCCTCCGGTATACGCCGTTGCCGGCCTCGGTTTGCGGCGCCGTCTGCCCCAATCTCTGTGTCGAAAACTGTTCCCGGATGGGGGTGGATACCGCCATCGACGCCCAGCTCCTGGGCCAGGCGGTGAATATCTTCGAACCTCCGCAAGTGGCCGAATCAACGGGCAAGAAGGTTGCCATCATCGGCGGCGGCCCGGCCGGGATGAACGTGGCCTGGCAGCTGGCGCTCTCGGGGATCGAAGCCCATATCTTCGAGCAGGACGACAAGATCGGCGGGAAACTCGCCCAGGTCATCCCCTGGGAGCGGCTGTCGCAAGCGATCTGGGACCGGGAGATCGCCAGGTTCCTCGCCACCCCCAACATCAAGGTGAGCTGCAATGTCACCATGACCAAGGAGAAGTTCGCCGAGCTGCACAAGGAATACGATTATATTGTGATTGCGGTGGGCACTCACACGCCACGGCGGCTGCAGTTCCCCGGCAACGAGAAGGTCCTCGCCGCCCTTGATTTCCTGAAGAAAGCCAAAAGTCCGAAACCATTGCCGGTCGGCCGCGAAGTGGTCGTCATCGGCGCCGGCAATGTCGGTTGCGACGTAGCCTGCGAAGCCTACCGGCTGGGAGCGGAAAAAGTCACCCTGGTGGACATCCAGAAGCCGCTGGCCTTTGGCAAGGAAAAGGCGGCGGCCGAAGCCCTCGGGGCTCAGTTTCGCTGGCCGGTACTGACAAAAGAAGTCACCGACGAGGGGCTCATTACCAATACCGGCGAACTGATTGCCGCGCAGACGGTGATCATCTCCATCGGCGATGTCCCGGCACTGTCCTTCCTCCCCGAATCGGTGGAAACCGTCACCGTCGGCGGCGCCGCCTGGATTTCGACGGATAAAGCCCATATAACCTCGGATAGCAAGGTTCTCGCGGTCGGCGATGTCGAGCGACCAGGCCTTGCCACCAACGCCCTTGGCGCCGGCAAGACCGCGGCGGAATTTATCATTGCCAAAAGCAAGGGTCAGGAATGGAAGCCCTTCGACAAGCAGGTCATCCCCCAGAAGGCCCTGACCATTACCCATTACATTCCCATGGATACCGGCACCTCAGAGCAGGATCAGGCCGATCGCTGTCTGTCCTGCGCCTCCTGCCGCGACTGCCATCTGTGCGAGACGATCTGTCCAACGGGCGCCATCAGCCGGCAGGATATCCTCACCTCAACCCATGACGACAACCGTTCGCTGACGACTTCCTATGAGTATGTTTCCGATGACGAGAAGTGTATCGCCTGCGGGTTCTGCGCCGATACCTGCCCCTGCGGGATCTGGACGATGAACGCCTTCTGACGGGAGTGGTAGTCGGCTTTCTGAAGCGCTTCCGCCGGCCTCCGGCAGAAGCGCTTTTTTGTTATGATTACTTGCGGATAAGACGGATACTCACATCATACCTTGCCGTTTCGATATCCGGCGGGAGAAGGCTGGCGTCGGGAATCATGATGGTCAACACCCTGCCTTTTAGCGGGTCCTGGGCCTGCTTTTGCCGTCTTTCCCGGCCCGAAGGCCCGGCAATGCCTTTTCGAGGAGGACGGATATGAAGCAGCTGCGCTTCAATGAAGGTGGCGCCTTTGGCGGGAACCTTTTGACTCTGCGGCGCTAGCGGCGGGATCGAACCGATGATTATTTCCATGCGACAACCTCCTTATCCCGGAAAAGAAATTCTCATTGTAGGGCGAGAATTCTGCAAAAAGGGATCGAACCCTCAAAGGATACTGAAAAACGTCCCGATAATCATAAGTTAGGTGAATATTCACAAGTATTACCCTATCTTGCTAAAAACGGCAAGCGATGTTATTTTGACGGTATCACAAGCACTTATCCATTCATAGCAAATGTTGATGGCAATCTGCCGGCACCGGCGCATTGGCTGCATTGGCTCTTCCCTTTTGCCCGCATTCCGGGG
>Ga0154407_1080_pt2 | contig 25232 bp, 19 predicted proteins | sample RifGroB2_FD_115911 | JGI IMG/M metagenome (GOLD analysis project Ga0154407, IMG submission 115911) | Desulfobacterales bacterium GWB2_56_26
CGGCAAATCGACCCTGCTCAGGACCATCTCCGGCCTCATGAAAACGAATGCCGGCCGGATCTCCTTCGATGGCAAGGCGATCCACTCCGAGCCCCCGGAAAACATCGTCACCCACGGCGTGGTCCATGTCCCGGAAGGGCGAAGGCTGTTCCCGCTGATGTCGGTCAAGGACAACCTGCTGGTCGGGGCCTACAACGCCCGCGCCCGAGGCGAGACCGAAAAGACCCTGGCCGAGGTCTACGAGCTGCTGCCGCGCCTGGCCGAACGGCAGAACCAGCTGGCCATGACCCTCTCCGGCGGCGAGCAGCAGATGGTGGCCATCGGCCGCGGCCTGATGGCCAAACCCCAGCTTTTGATGCTGGACGAACCGTCGCTCGGTCTCGCCCCGATCCTCATCAAGGATATCTTCAAGACCGTCCGCCAGATCGCCGACCACGGCATTACGGTGCTGATGGTCGAGCAGGATGTCCGCCATTCGCTAAGCCTCTCCGACCGCGGCTACGTGCTCGAACACGGCCGGGTGGTCATGGAAGGCAAGGCGGACCAGCTTATCGACGATCCCCATATCAAGAAGGCCTATCTGGGTATCTGACACCTGGAAAGTCGCGAGCCGCCTGCTTCCAGGCGGCTTAAGCCCCCTCCGATCTGCGCCCGGATCATTGATCCGGAAATGCATCACCACTCCGCCCTGGCAGCACCCGGCTGTACCGCATAACCGCAAGATTCTCACTATTCAACATGCCAAACCAACGTGGCATGAGATTTGCTCAAAGGACCTGAAATAGGCGAATTCTGCATATTTATTTTTGTCTTTTCCGACCTGCCTTGGCAGGGATGGCCAAGAAGCTTATTTTTGAAGTGTGAAACATGGATTTTACTGAGGAATCACCATGAAAAGAGACTATAAAACCCTGATCGGCGGAGAGTGGCTGACCACCGGCCAAACTATGGATGTCGTCAACAAATACAGCGGGGAGGTCTTTGCCACCGTGCCGTTGGCGGATAAGGAACTCACGGTACGGGCCATCGACTGCGCGGCCAGGGCCTTCACCACTTTCCGCAAAGCGCCTGCCCACCAGCGGGCCAAGGTCCTGGAGAAGGCCTCGGAGCTGCTGCTGGTCAGGGCCGAGGAAATCGCCAGAACCATCGCCCTTGAGGCTGGCAAGGCCTGGAAGTTCGCGCTAAACGAGGTGCAGCGCAGCGCCGAGACCTTCAAGTTCGCAGCGGAAGAGGCGAAAAGGGGCCACGGCGAGATGCTGCCCATGGACGCCAGCCGCTTTGGGGAAAACCGGCTGGGCTACTTTATCCGCGAGCCCATCGGGGTGATCGGCGCCATCACGCCGTTCAATTTCCCCCTCAACCTGGTCGCTCATAAGGTGGCGCCGGCCATTGCCGCCGGCAACACGGTGGTGTTAAAACCGGCGTCCAGCACCCCGGTGTCGGCCATCCTCCTTGCCGAAGTCCTTGACGAGGCGGGTTTGCCGCCCGGCGTCTTCAACGTGACCATAGGCTCGGGGGCGACCGTCGGCGACACCATCGTCACCCACCCCGACTGCCGCAAGATCACCTTCACCGGCTCGGTCGCCGTGGGTGGCGAGATCATCAAAAAGGCTGGGATAAAGAAGGTGACCCTGGAACTTGGCAACAACTCCGCCACCATCATCGAGGCCGACGCCGACCTGGCCAAGGCCGCCGCCAGATGCGTCGTCAGCGCCTTTGCCAATTCAGGCCAGGTCTGCATCTCGCTGCAGCGGATTTACGTGAATCAGCGGGTGATTGAGAAGTTCACCGAAATCTTCCTCGACAAGGTCACAGCCCTGAAAGTCGGCGACCCGCTCGACCGCGACTGCGATGTGGGTCCGATGATCGACGCGAGGGAGCGGGAGCGAATCGACGCCTGGGTAAAAGAAGCCGTCGCCCAGGGGGCAACGATTGCCGCGGGCGGCAGGGCCGAAGGGCGGGTCTACCTGCCGACGGTGCTCATGGGCGTAACAGAAGACATGAAGGTCATGTGCCTGGAGGCCTTCGGCCCTGTGGTCTCCATCGTCGCCTACGACGACTTCGCCGAGACGCTCGCCCGCGTCAACGATTCCGACTTCGGCCTCCAGGCCGGCATCTACACCAGCGATATCAACAAGGCGCTTACGGCCGTGGAAGAGCTGAACGTGGGCGGGGTGATGATCAACGACACACCCACCTTCCGGGTCGACCAGATGCCCTATGGCGGCAACAAACTCTCCGGTCTCGGCCGCGAAGGCGTGCGTTTTGCCATGGAGGAGATGACCAATATCAAGGTGGTGGTGATCAACCGCAACTGACACGGACTTAAAGGCTTGCCTGCGATGGTCCTGATGGTCTAGCTTTTTTGCAGTCTTCGGAATTCATCACCGGACGGAACAGCTTCGCTGGCGGAACGTCGGATAAACCCTATCTTCAAGCCAAATGGCTTGGCAATTTTCTCTAGGGTTTCAAGGGTCGGGTTGCCTCGATCCTTCTCAATCTCCATGAGCACCCGGGGATAGATCTTGAGCACTTTCTCGGCATACTCCACCTGGGTGAGCCCCACTATGTTGCGCATGCGGCGGGTAGACTGACCGAGGGTCAGGCGCCCCGCCGCGATGTCGGCATACAGCGCTTCCTTATCCAGCCGGATGTCCTCGGGCATACGCTTTTTCGTTGATCTTCTTGGCATACTAACCTTTTTTCTTCGCCTCCCGCAAATCGGCGGCAACCTCGGCGCATCGTCCGGCAACGCCCTCGATCACTTCTTCCTCTATCCCACATTTAAGAAATATTCTCTCATCTCTTACTTTTTTTCTGCCGCTCGTTTTTCCAAAGCTGGACATTTGTGGTACCATTTCTCAAATACTCTCGTCTCAGCAACTTTGGGTGATTCCTCGCTGCTGCTCGCCACCCCACCTTAATCATGGTAAAAACATGCACTTAAAGGATCTTTCCATTTCCACCAAACTGCTCCTGGCCTTCGGCACCGTCCTGCTCTTTTTGACGATCATCACCGTTCTTTCCTGGCTTCGTTTCGGCTCGGTTACTTCAGCCCTCGATCACGCCGACTATTCGACCCATCTCAACAAGATCATCCTGGAGAGAGAGATCGACCACCTGAAATTCGTCAACAAAGCGGGGCATTTTTTTACCGACGGAACACTGAAGTCAATGCAGGTCGAAACCGACGACCATCAGTGCGCTCTGGGCAAGTGGCTCTACGGCAGTGAGCGGAAGGACGTTGAGAACACTATCCCCGCCCTTGCCGGTCTTCTGCAGAAACTGGAACAACCCCACGCCCGGCTCCATGACTCCGTCAAGCAGATCAATACGCTGGCCGGCGGGCAGGAGAAAAGCGCCATTCTGCCTGAGGCCCAAAAGATCTTCGAGGGTTCGACGAAAAGCGCCCTGGTCGAGATAGAGGGAATCCTGCGGGAAATGATCGCGACAGTCGAAGCCGATGCCGCCGCCAATAGACAGCAGGTCGGCTCCTTCATCTCTTCCGGCCGCAACCTCATTCTGTTTTTTGCCGTCCTCACCTTCATCCTGGGCCTTATCATCAGTGTCGTCATCTCCCGCAGCATTGCCGGTTCTACCCGGCAGCTGGCCGCAATCACCGACAGCCTGGCCAAGGGCAACATGACGACCCGCAGTACCCTCAGCCAGGACGATGAAATCGGCCGTCTGGCCTGCTCCACCAACAACCTGGCCATAAGCCTCGACAACATGTGCGCTCGCGTTCATTGCTCGTCCTCGACCATCAATGGTTCCGCCGAAAATCTCGACAAGCTTTCCGGCACTCTCTTTACCGCTGCCGAAACCATGTCCGGGAGTTGCAACACGGTCGCCGCCGCCGCGGAACAGATGAATGCGAACATGAACGCCATCGCCGCCGCCGCCGAAGAAACCAGCACCAACGTCACCATGGTGGCCGCTGCCGCCGAGGAGATGACCAGCACTATTGCTGAGATTGCCCATGGTTCGGAAAACGCCCGAGTCATTGCCCTGCAGGGAGTTGAGGAGGCCGGCAAGGCCTCGGCCAGCGTCCAGGAACTCGGCGACGCCGCGCGGCTCATCGGCCGCGTCACGGAGACCATCAACGAGATTGCCGATCAGACCAACCTCCTGGCCCTCAACGCCACCATCGAGGCAGCCCGGGCAGGCGATGCAGGCAAGGGCTTTGCCGTCGTCGCCAACGAGATAAAGGAACTGGCCAAGCAGACCACCGAGGCGACGCGGGAGATTCGCAGCCGGATCGAAAGCGTCCAGACCTCCAGCGAACAGACCATTGCCATCATCAACACCATCACGACAATCATCAACGACACCAACGACATAGTCGCTGCCACCGCCGCGGCGGTCGAGGAACAGGCGGTGACCAGCAAAGAGATCGCGAACAATGTCAGCCAGGCCTCCGTCGGTATGCATGAGGTCACCGAAAACATCGCCCAGGCCTCCGTTGCCAACGCCGAAGTGACCAGGGATATCAATCTCGTCCGCAACGAGGCCATCACGGTGGCCGCCCGCAGCTCCGACATCAAGGAACTTGCCGCGGAGATGAAAAACAATGCCGCGGCTCTCGAAACTCTTCTGAATCGGTTCAGTTTCCGGCCCGGTCAATTCGATATCGGCAGGATCAAGGACGCCCACTTCAACTGGAAGATGCGCCTGACCGCCGTGCTGAGCGGCTACACCACCATCGAATCCAAAAACATCCCCAATCATCACCAGTGCGATTTCGGCAAATGGTACGACAATGCCCCGGCTGCCGTGAAGATTCATCCGCTGTTCAAGGAAGTCGGGGTCCATCACGAAGCCGTGCATGTGAAGGTCGTCCAGGCCGTCGATCTGTTCAACTCGAACAAGACGGCGGAGGCCCGCCGCAAGGTTGAGGAATTCGAAGACGTCCGGAAAAAACTCTTCGCCAGCCTCGATGAAATGTACATCTCCTGACGGATGCGGTACGGTATGGCATTTCTTTCATGATGCCGAAGGCGGAACCGGGAGCCGGAATGCCTTCAACCGCCGATAACGCAGGCCTGTGGAGAATGACGATGTATCCGAAGAAGGACAAGCTCAGTTCCCGCTTCAAGCTCTTTCACGAGCTGATGCCGACCAAGGTGCAGAATATCCTCTTGATCAGCACCTCCTACGAGGCCTGGATCATGGAGGAAGACAGCCGGATCTCGGAACAGATCGTCACCGAGTACAGAGGGTTGAACCTCAGCCGCCCGCCCCGGCTGACCTGGGTATCGTCGCTTGACGAGGCGCTTACGCATTTCGCAGACTTGCCCTTCGACATGGTCATCACTTTCTCCCGTTCGGTGGACGACAAGGCCCTCACGCTCGGCCAGGAAATTAAAAAGGCCAAACCGGGCATCCCGGTGGTCCTGCTCACCCATCAGGAGATGTTGCCCGAAAACTCGCCAGCCTGGTACGATCAGGAAAAGTGCATCGACATGGTCGTCTATTGGTCGGGCCAGGCCGAGATACTGCTCGCCATCGTCAAGAGCGTCGAGGACCGCTTCAACGCCATCCCCGACACCCGTACCGCGGGCGTCAGGGTCATTCTCTTCGTCGAAGACTCGCCCTATTATCTCTCTCTCCTGCTGCCGATCCTCTACAAAGAACTGGTGATCGAAACTCAGGCGGTCATCGAGGACGGCCTGAACGAGGAGCACCGGCTGCTCTCCATGCGGGCAAGGCCTAAGATCCTGATCGCCCATTCCTACGAGCAGGCAATGGCGCTCTACGAGCAGTTCAAACCTTACGTGCTGGGCGTTATCTCCGACATGCGCTTCTATCGCAATCACGTGTTGGACGGCATCGCTGGCCTGCAGCTCCTCAGCCACATTAAACGTGACCGCTTCGACATTCCGCTGCTGCTCACCAGCTCGGAGTCCCATAACGCTGGTCTCGCCGAGCGGATACCGGCCTGTTTCGTCGACAAAAACGCCCCATCCCTGCACGAGGCCATCAAGGCCTTTCTGGTTGAGCATCTCGGCTTCGGCAATTTCGTCTTTCGCATGCCGGACGGCACCGCCTATGATCAGGCCGGCAATCTCTATGCACTCGAGAAAAAACTGGAGTCGATCCCGGCGGAATCCTTTCTTTTTCACTGCCGGCACAACGATTTTTCCCGGTGGTTCTATACCCTGGCCGAAGTGGAGTTGGCCTCCCAGGTGCGGCCCATGCGCGACCAGACCTTCGATAACGTCGAAAACCACCGCCGCCATCTCATCAAGATCATCAAGGAGAAACGGATCGCCCGGCAGCGCGGGGTGATCGTCAACTTCGACCGGGACCGGTTCGACCCCGATACCAATTTCGCCAAGACCGGCAACGGGTCGCTCGGCGGCAAGGCCCGTGGTCTTGCCTTCTTTTCGGCCATGCTCCACCGCAACCGGGAACGACTCGAAGCCTTCCGCCAGTTCGATATCGTCGTGCCTCAGACCCTGGTGGTCACCACCGACGCCTTCGACGAGTTCATCGAAATCAACAGGTTGCACGACCTGACCCGGGAAGATCTGCCGGACGAGGAAGTGCTTGCGCGGATGCGGGACACGGTTTTTCCGGTACGGCTCAGCCAGCAGCTCAGCGAGTACCTGCGGGCCGCCGACTATCCGCTGGCGGTCCGGTCGTCGAGTATCCTCGAAGACGCGCAGTTCAAGTCCTATGCCGGACTCTACCACACCTGTATGCTGGCCAACGATCATGCGGACTTTACCTTCCGGCGCAGCCAGCTTGAAAACGCCATCCGCCGGGTCTACGCTTCCACCTATTTCCTTGCGCCGAAGGCCTTCTCCAGGAGGGTCGGCAATCAGGTGGAGCAGGAGAAAATGGCGGTGATTCTCCAGCAGGTGGTCGGCAGCCGGTACGGCACATCCTATTACCCCGCGATTTCCGGCGTGGCTCAGTCGCTCAACTACTACCCCTTCTCACGCATGAAGCCGGAAGACGGCATCGTCAGTATCGCCCTGGGGCTCGGTAAGGCAGTCATGGAGGGCGAGAAAATCCTGCGCTTTTCGCCGCGCTTCCCGGAGATCCTGCCGCAGCGGAGCACGATCCAGGATATCCTGAAAAACGCTCAGCAACACTTCTACGCCCTGCCGCTCGGCCGCGATACTTCGAATCCTGAGGTGAGCGATGCCAATACCCTCGATCGCCGTGCAATCACCGAAGCGACCGATGAATTTCCCGTCCGCTATCTGTCGAGCACCTACGAGCCTGCCGAGGAGCGGATCCGCGACCAGTTTTCACCCCAGGGGATCCCGGTGCTGACCTTTGCCGCGATCTTGAAATATAAGGCCTATCCCTTGCCCCAAGCTATTCTGACGCTGCTTGAAATGGGCCGCGAAGGGATGGGCTGTCCGGTGGAGATCGAGTTTGCCGTCGATTTCAACAGGGCTGAAGCTACGGGCCGCGCGAGACTTGCGATCCTGCAGATCCGGCCGATGAGCGCCCGCGAGGAGATGCTCGAAGTGGATGTCACCAGGGAGGATTCCGCCCGCGCCTTTTGCATCTGCCATCAGGCCCTCGGCAATACCGACAACCGGACGATGGCCGATCTGGTCTATGTCCGGCCGGAGACCTTTGATCCGTCGAAAACCATTCTGATTGCCAGAGAACTCGGCAAGATCAACGGCGCCCTGGTGAAGGCTGGTCGCAAATATGTGCTCATCGGCCCCGGCCGCTGGGGCTCCGCCGACCACTGGCTCGGCATCCCCGTCACCTGGAGCGATATCGGCGGCGTCGGCGCAATCGTCGAAACCGTCCATCCCGCCATCAACGCCGATCCCTCCCAGGGCTCCCACTTTTTCCACAACATCACCTCGCTCGGCATCAACTACCTGAACGTCGGCATCCATCCGGAAGACCTGATCGATTGGCGATATCTTGCCGGGCTGACGGTGGTCGAGGAGACGGAACATGTGGTCCATGTGCGGACGTCCGAGCCTTTTGCCCTGCGGGTCGATGGGCGACGAAGAGTTGGGGTATTACTGAGATGTGGGTAATTTATCCGGTGCGTGGAAACCACCCTGTGTCACGAAGTTTATTCAGCAACGGCTCTGTCCTGTCCGGCCATGTTTCGGGCTTTTGCTCTTGTTTATATAATATATACAGTATATATAGTATATACATTATAGGTTGTATATATTGTATATACTATTACGGAGATAAGTCATGAGTATCACACTCTTTGGTGGAGAAAAAGGTGGTACCGGCAAGACGACCTTGGCTACCAATATCGCCGCCATGCTGGCCTTGCGCGGCAAGGATGTCCTGCTGCTCGATACCGATCGTCAGGGAACAGCCTCGTTCTGGGCGACGGTCAGGGAGGAGGAGTCGATCGAACCGCGGGTTGCCTGTGTCCAGAAATTCGGCAAGGGACTCCCTGCCCAGATTCGCGACCTGGCCGAACGATACGATGAAATCGTCATCGACGCGGGCGGCCGAGACTCGCTGGAACTGCGCTATGCCCTAGGTGTCGCCGACCGTGCCTATATCCCGGTTCAGCCTTTCCAGTTCGACATCTGGACCATCCGTCAAATGGATACACTGATCGAGATGGCCAAGAGCCTGAATGAAAATCTCACGGCATGCATTGTTCTCAACCGGGTTTCGACTAATCCGGTTATCCGCGAGGACAAAGATACCAGGGAATTCATTGACCAGGAAAAATTCCAGCAACTGACCCTTGCCGAGTGCATGATCCGCGACCGCATCTCCTTTCGCAAGGCGGCAAGGGATGGCCTGGCCGTGGTGGAGTTCGGCCAGGATGCCAAGGCAGTCGCGGAAATGAACCAACTGTTCAAGGAAATCTATGGCGATTAAAAAGAAACCCGGCCCGCTACGGAGCGCTCCCAGCCCCAAGGACAAGGACGCGGCCCTCGACGCCTTCGCCGCCGGCGCCATGCAGCCGGAGCAGACAGTACCGGACCAGGTCTACCCCTGGCAGGAACCCCATGTCCGCGACGATGTCATGAAACAGGTGCTTCTCAAGATGCCTGAGCCGCTCTATTTGAAACTGAAACATATAACCAACTATACGCCCTACAACATGACCTCGTTCATTCTTGAAAAAATCACCCCGGAAATCGAGAAAGAGATTGCCAGGATGACCGGAAAAGCCTGATCGAGCGCTCTCTTGGAGATCCTGATGACTCTTCATATCAAAACTCCACTCGTTGCCTCACGTCCACTGAGCGTCATCGCGGGATGCTCGGTCTGGCTGAAGCTCGAGGCCCTGCAACCGTCCGGCTCCTTCAAGCTGCGCGGGATCGGCCATGCGTGCGAAACCTACCTGGCGCAGGGTGCTCGACGGTTTATTTCGTCTTCCGGCGGAAATGCAGGTCTCGCCGTGGCGTATGCCGGTCGGTTGCTCAAGGTGCCGGTGACGGTGGTCATCCCGGAGACGACCACCGCCAGGGCAAAGGAACTCCTGTGCCTGGAAAACGCAGAGGTGGTGGTGCATGGTGCCTCCTGGCAGGAGGCGAACGACTTTGCTCAATCGTTGCTCGGGGCGGAGGATGCCTTTATCCACCCCTTCGACGATCCCCTGCTTTGGCATGGCCATGCGTCGCTGATCGATGAAGTCGCGTCCTGCGGCCTTAAGCCCAACGCCATCGTGCTGTCCGTTGGCGGCGGAGGACTTCTCTCCGGCGTGGTGGAAGGCCTGCACCGCAACGGCTGGAATAACGTTCCGGCAATCGCCGTGGAAACTGCGGGCGCCGAATCCTTCCATGAAGCTGTAACAGCCGGACATCCGGTAGAGCTTGCCCGGATCAGCAGCATCGCCACCTCCCTTGGCGCCAAACGGGTCTGCGAGAAAGCCGTCTGGTGGTCGAAAGAGCACCCGATCCGAAGTGTCGTGGTTTCGGATCAGAGCGCATTATCTGCCAGCGAACGCTTTCTGGCCGATCACCGCCTCCTGGTCGAGCCTGCCTGTGGGGCAAGCCTTGCTCTGGCCTATGAGAAATCTCCGGAACTTGAAGGACTCGACACAATCTTAATTGTCGTCTGCGGCGGCGCAACAGCCACTCTCGATCAGATCAGGGCATGGGCGAGGCAATAAGTATCAGTCTGAGGCCCGATTCTACATATGCTCATTGACCCGAAAGGTGCCGGGACATCTTCCGCAGGGAGGCTTGTGTTTCGAAGGGAGCGTTAATATTTAAACCTCCCGATAAGCTCTTTCAATTTGGCAGCAAGGCGGCGAAGTTGGTCCGCACTCATCTCAATGCTCCTACTGTCGGACGAAATATGGTGTGATGAGGCATTGACATCGGCAATCTCATTGGAAATTTGTTGAATTACAGTGCTGCCCTCGGAGATATTTCTGTTCACTTCCCCGATTCCTTCCGAAGTTTGGGTTACACTATGGGAGATTTCGTTGGTAGCAGCGGACTGCTCTTCGATGGCTGTAGCAATGGTTGCAATGATTTCATTGATGTTATTGATGATCGAGCTTATCGATTCAATCTCGGTGATTGTGTCGGCAGTTGTTGCCTGAACCCCTTCGATTTTACCCTTTATCTCTGCCGTTGCGGCTGCCGTTTGACGGGCGAGTTCCTTGATCTCATTGGCGACAACGGCAAAACCTTTGCCCGCATCTCCGGCCCTGGCTGCTTCTATTGTTGCGTTCAATGCCAGCAAGTTGGTTTGTTCGGAGATTTCAGTGATCGTTTCGGTTACCGCGCTGATAGCGTTTGCCGCCTTTCCAAGATCTGCCATTTTTCCGGAAGCGGCATTGGCCTGCTGTACCGCAGCTTCCGTTATTGACCGTGCTTTTTCTGAGTTCTGCGCTATCTCGTTAATGGTGGAAGCCATTTCCTCAACTGCTGCTGCCACCATACTCGTGTTGCTTGTGGTCTCCTCCATGGTAGTTGCCACTCTATGCATATTTTCCGTCATTTCCATCGAGGCATCCGTAACACTACGCGCCTTACCAGAGGTGGCGTCCGCATTTTTGGCAAGACTTGAAGCTATTGCTAAAAGTTTTCCCGAGGACTCATCGACAACTCCGGCATTCTCTGAAACCTCTCGGATAATATCCTGAAGCTTTTTGAGGAAGATATTGAACCAGTCAGAGAGTTCGCCCACCTCATCCTTCCTGTTAGCCGGCAGCTGGCGAGTCAGATCTCCCTCGCCCTGGGCAATATCTTTGAGACACGCCACCGCCGCATTTATCGGTCTTGTGATTGCCAGGCCAATTATCCCGGCGAGTATTACTCCGAGCAATACCCCGGCTACAATGCTCGCTGTCAACATCGTCATGGACAGCCGATAAGAAGCTGTCGCTTCCGAACTGGCTTTTTCGGCATTGGCAAGATTGAGTTCGGTGAGGGTATTCAGCTGATCTCTCATTTTTTCAAACTTGCCGCTTGCTTCCCCAAGAGTGATCTCGATGGCCTTTTTTCGAGATGCTTCCGAATTCCTCACCAATTCTTCAAGAACCTGCCGAGAAGACGCTGCCCAATCCCCTCTTGCCTTATCATAGACGCCGATGACCGCCTTTTCGTTTTCATTGATAGATAATGCCTTGAATTTATTCCATCGCTCCTCGGATTGCCGAAAATTTGTCTCATACTCTTTCATGAATGCCTTAAAACGCTCATTGTCCGGATCATTAAAGATCATGGATCGTTCAGCAACGAGAAGCTGTTGAAGATCTCGATCGGCCTCAATGAGATAATCGATACTGGGCAGTCGAACGAGAAAGATATCGTCCAGCCGTTCCTTGATCTGTCTCATTCCTCTGTGCGAAAAAAAACCGACGAGAAGTGTAATGAATACCAGAAAGGCAAAGCCTGAGAGTATCTTGGTCCTGATTTTTAGGTTTTTCAAAAATTGCATAAACAACACCTGATTCTGGGAGAGTGAGTCTTAACACCAAGAGTGAACGTATCTCATTATCAGGGAAACTCAGATCATTGTCAAAACCCAAAGCCTTTTTTGCCGGAACCTTTCGATGACACCGAAGCCCAGGGTTCGAAGACAAGGTAGAGATGTGTCAGTTGCACAATAAAGATGATGCCAATCCAGCATGTTGAGGGATGGCCGATTTACTTGCTCGATTCTTCCTAACAGCAGGCAAAATTTCCATCACAGGGCTTCATAATGCGCCACCATCCGTCTGCGCTGTGCCGCATCCGGCAGCGGACCAAATCCTGCTTCCATATTATCTTGCATGTGGTGGACTTTTGACGTCGCCGGTATGATACAAGTCACCGCCGGATGGCCGGCGATAAACTTGAGGAAATACTGGCCCCAGCTGCGGCAGTCGAACTCGGCGCTCCATGCCGGCAGTGTTTTTCCCTTAACCCTGGCAAACAAGGCGGCCCGCTGAAAGGGCCGATTGATGAGGGTGGCGATACCCCGGTCGGCGGCAAGGGGCAACAGACGCTGTTCGACGGCGCGATCCTCAAGATTGTAGGTGAACTGGACGAAATCGAGCGGTTCCCTCTCCATGATATCCCCAAGTTCCTGGTGGTTGCGGCCGTGGGAGGTGGTTATACCGATATAACGGAATCGGCCCTTTTGCTTCCACTCCCGCAGGACCGGCAAGTGGGTCTGCCAGTCGCGCAGGTTGTGAATCTGCATCAGGTCCATGACCTCGACCCCCATCCGCTGCATGGACTGCCGCATCTGATCGATGCCTTCCTGCCGGCCGTCGGTCCAGACCTTGGTCGCCGCAAATACCGCCTCCCGTTTGCCGAAGGCCTGCAGCAGCTCGCCGACCACCGCTTCGGCCCGGCCATACATCGGCGAAGAATCGATGAGTTTGCCGCCGCCCGCGAAAAACGCCTGCAGCACTTCGGCCAGTTGAGCCCTGACGGTCGGGTCTTCGCCGACATCGAAGGTCCCCCAGGTCCCCATGCCCATGATCGGCAGCAGTTCGCCCGATGACGGGATGGCTCGGCGTATCGGCGTTCTTTCCGCACTCAACAGGTCACCGGGGCCAAAAGTCATGGCGGCCGCCAGGGCGCCGGTGCCGAGGATGAAGGTGCGGCGGGAGATATGTGGATAGTACGTGGTCATGGTGGTTGCCTCCTCATTTTCCAGGTGATGAACCGGCGGCCATTTGTTCCTGACGATTCCCCAGCCTGAGGGAAATCCAGACCCAGGCACAGGCCAGCGGCACCGCTGTAAGCGAGATCCCGGCCGCTGAAAGCCCAAAAGCCTGCAGTCCGGCATACACCCAGGCGCTGACGGCGTCGCCGCCTCGGTAGATCACGGTATCGATGAAATTTTTGGCTTTGTACTTCTCTTCCTTGCCGAGCACCACATAGAGCATCTCGCGTCCCGGCCGCATGATGGCGTAATCTCCAGCCCGACGCAGGATCTGAACGGCAACGACCACCCCCAGCGCCGGCATGAGCGCCAGTCCCAGAAATCCTGCTACCATCAGGAGCGGAATAACGGCCAGGGTCCACCCGAGGCCGATTCGCCGAACGATCCGGCCGGTGAGAAAAATCTGGGTGGCAAGACTCAGGCCGTTGACGGCGAGGTCCATGGCGGCAAAGAGCGCAGTGCGTTGAGCCGGATCGGCAAAATTATCCCTGACAATGTGCGCCTGCTGAAAATAGAGAAATGTGGCGAGTGTGGTGAAGAGCAGCATAAACGCACAGATGCCGATCAGATACGGTGACTGCCAGACCAGCCGAACGCCGGCCAGCACACTGCCGCCCAAGGGCCGGGCGGCGGAAGACTGAGCCAGGTCTGCCGAGGCTCCACCTGAGCCTGCGGAGTGTGCGACCTGAGACTGTCGCCAACCGACAAGCCGGTGAATGCAGAGGATCGCCCAGCCAAGAAAACCTGCCGAGATCAGCAGCAGGTTGGTAGGCCCGAGCGGCTGTACCAGGGTGACCGTCAAAGCAGGACCGGCCAGGGCGCCGGCTGTCCCGCCGGCCGCGATCACTCCGAACAGACGTTTAGCCTGACCACTGGTATAAGTGTCAGCCATGAAACTCCAGAAGACCGAGACAATAAACAGATTGAAAACGCTCGACCAGATAAAAAATGCCCGGGCCACGTATTCAGGGGCGAGATCGGAACGGAACAGGGCGAAGAACAGCAGCAGGTTGCCGATAAAAAAATAATAGACATAGGGAAGAAACCGGCGGGGTGCGAAGCGGCGGGTCAGCCAGCCAAACAACGGGACAACTGCCAGCATGGCGAGAAAGGTACCGGTGAACATCCACTGCAGGTTTTCAACGCCACCGGCGATGCCCATTTCGTCGCGCATCGGCCGGATAATGTAGTAGGCGCAGAGCAGGGCGAAGAAATAGCTGAACGACCACAGCAGCGGCCGCCACTCTCCGGGTTCGACCGCCATCAGTTGATTCCACCAGGAACCTAACGGCTGCCTTGCCCCGGATTCCTCTCCCGATCCGGTTGTTGGCGCATTCGACACGGACCCACCTCATAGATTTGACAGGCGGAAATTGATACGGGACAGTCTCGCAGAAACTGACACTGCCGCACAATATGACAATGAAAATGGTAATTCTCGGCGCAAATGTCAAACAAGGACGAGTGGCCAATCTCCTTGTTAACTCGCAAACGAGGGGTTAAGATGACAACCTAACCTTGTGTTTGATCATACACATCCCCTCAGCTCTTCCCTTGTAAAACCTTACACCAGAGCTGAGGCACATCCGGGTGCCGGCTCGAAGGAGGGCATATGATTATGAGGAACATTCTGTGTGGCTGCCTGTTGCTATCGACTATCTGGGGCTGTTCGCATGAGGCGGAACTACCGGTTTCCGCGGGCTTTGGCCCCGATCCGGTTCTGCCGCCGCCGTCGAAAACCTTGATTCCCACCGTGAATATCGCCCCGGCCAAAGGTTGGCCCAGCGGCGGCAGACCAGTGGCGGCTGAAGGCCTGACGGTCACCGCTTTTGCCGATAAGCTCGACCACCCGCGCTGGATCTACGTCCTCCCGAACGGCGATGTGCTGGTAGCCGAAACCAATGCCCCGCCCAAACCCGAAGATTACAAAGGATTAAAAGGCTGGGTCATGAAAAAGGCCATGAAAAAAGCCGGGGCCGGCGGTCCCAGCGCCAATCGCATCTCGCTGCTGCGGGACGGCGACGGGGACGGCAGAGCTGATTTCCGTGCCGATTTCCTTGAGAATCTCAACTCGCCCTTCGGCATGGAACTGATTGACACCGAATTGTATGTGGCCAACACGGATGCGGTGCTGCGCTTCCCCTATCGTGAGGGACAGACTCGGATCAGCGAACCGGGAGTGAAAATCATGGATCTTCCCGCCGGTCCCATCAATCGTCACTGGACCCGCAACATTATCGCCGGCCAGGACGGCAAAACGCTCTATGTCACTGTCGGATCGAACAGCAATGTCGGCGAAAAAGGCATGGATAAGGAGTTTGGGCGTGCGGCCATCTGGCAGTTGAATCTGGAAACGGGCCATCAGCGAATTTACGCCTCCGGCCTACGCAATCCAAACGGCCTGGCCTGGGAACCCGACAGCGGCGTATTGTGGACAACCGTCAACGAACGCGACGAACTGGGCAGCGATCTCGTGCCCGATTTTTTGACATCGGTGCAGGAGGATGGCTTTTACGGCTGGCCCTACAGCTACTTTGGTCAGCATGTGGATCAACGGGTGAAACCGCAACGTCCCGATCTGGTGGCCAAGGCCATTGCCCCCGATTACGCCCTGGGAACCCACACCGCGTGTCTTGGCCTGGCTTCATCGCGGGGCTCCGCCTTGAGCCGGCGATTCGCCAACGGCATGTTCGTGGGTCAGCACGGCTCGTGGAACCGGGAACCTCCCAGTGGTTACAAGGTCATCTTTGTGCCCTTCCATCAAGGAAAACCAGAGGGCGACCCCATCGATGTGTTGACCGGTTTTCTCAGCCAGGAAGGCAATGCCCTGGGCCGCCCGGTCGGGGTGGCCGTCGACCGTCGGGGAGCGCTGCTGGTAGCAGACGATGTCGGCAATGTAATCTGGAAAGTCGCCGGCAACGAGCAGTGAGTCTGCCTCACCTTCCCTTGACACCAAGCCAAATATGAGAGAATGAACTGCTGGAAAAGGAGTGTGGGCATGGCCACAGGAAGCGCCAAAAAACAGAATCAAACCCAGGTGCAGAATAATGAGCATTGAGACCCAACGCGACCGGTATTGTCAAACCGCTTAAAACCGGCATCAGCCGGACTTTCACAGTTTTTCTCATGACCGGCCGCAAGAAACCCCGTTGACATTCCTGCCGGACGGCATCGGCAAAGACATCCAGGGTGGCCAAGAGGTTGGCCCCAAATGTGTTGAATGGGACCTGTCCCCCCAAAATCAAAAAGATCGACCAGAGGACAAGCCCCCGGTCGATCTCTGTTTTGCACAAAAAATGAGGCAACCCTGCTGCCGTGTCTCAATCCGAAGATTGTGATTTAGGCCAGTGGCTTTGCGTCCCCTCCTTTCGGTAGGGTTTGCTTTTCTCTGCCTACTATTATGGACATCATTGCCCGGGCTGTCAAGGAATTCAAGGAGAATAACCTCACACAAATATCACGCACGTCTGCAAAATTGTTTCCGCGTTCAACACACTCACTCAACACATTGATTTCTTTATAATCCAGATTTTCATTCCATTTCACCCCACACCGCCCCACCTACTTATTACTCTTTTGCATATCTTTGCCAGGCTTAACCAGTTATTGGCAATACATTTAATTGATATATCTAGATAGTTATATTAATGACCGATTTCACGACCTCATAAAACCTTCTCCGCGCGTGATGACGTCTCTCCAGAACACGTTTTACCTTCATCATGTCGATTATACGTATTTTATTCTTGACAGCAACAGTATGTAATGTTTTAGATGGGATACATATGGTATATTTTGGGATCCAGTGGTTTATTATGGAGGAAAATGCCAGGCCTAAAATTCCGAGGCAAATACGATCATTCGATTGACGAGAAGGGACGGCTGAGTTTTCCAAGCCGGTACAGGGAGGTGCTGCGTCAGTATGATGCCGGGATCCTCATCGTCATCCCGTGGGATGACCATCTGCGTCTTTATCCTTTAGCCGAGTGGGAGAGCCTCGAGAACAAACTGAAGGCTGAAGACTCCGATCAACTTGAAAATCTTGACAAGATACTCAGGTATTTCGAGTCGGAAAGTTATGAATGCACTTTGGACAAACAGGGGCGGGTCCTCATTCCGCCTGCACTGAGAGCTGATCTCGGACTGAAAAAAGATATCGTCCTCATCGGCATGATCGAGCGGGTCGAGATATGGGACAAAGATACATGGGAGATGGAGAGCAAGATTGGTCGCGCACATTTCCAAGAGCATAAAGCAACGATCAAGAAGAGGGGCATCATCTGATTACCCTCGGAAATGAGCGACAAACTCTGCCAGACATTATCCCATATTACATGTTGTTAGCTGCCTTCTCCTGACCTGCACCGGAAGACCGCCGACGCAGAATATCATCATGCCCGCACCTCGGGTATCGGCTGCAGAAAGAGAAGCACAAGCAATGGGGAGACAGCAATGAACTCTCATCCAACACAAACTTACTTCCGCCCGGGGGCAGATTTGCGCCTCCGGCAGCAGGTGTATCGACGGAATGTGTTCATCGATACGAAAATATGGCCCAGGATCCGGAACATGCTGTTTATCCTCTGTTCGATACTCCTGGCGGCAAATCTTGTACTTTCTCATATCGTTGCCAATCTTGAGCAGGCACTTCAGACTGAAGAAAATGTCCGCCATGAGCTCACAGAAACTCAGATCAGCCTGCGGGCGACAAGGGATCAAATATACTCACCTGACCACATTCTGATGCTGGCTTCACAAAAGTTATCCCTGCAAATTCCCGAAAGGGAGCAAGTCAAAGTATATCAATAAAAGAATTTCATGAAATTACGCTTTCCGGTTTTGCTGTGTTTGACAGCGGAGAACACAGCCACGGCTTGAATAGACGGCAAGTTTGGGAATGATTATTATATCGGCAAGACGTCAGTACTGAACTGGCAGTCATGCGGGAGCATTCCCAAGTCAACCTCAAGCGAGAGGAAGTCATGATACAAGCCATCTATGTCAATCTGCCGGTTGCCGACCTGCAGCGATCCATGGAGTTTTTCCGGAAGCTCGGTTTCACCTTTAATCCGCAGTTTTCCAACGAGCAGGCGGCGGCCCTCGTCATTTCCGAGACGATCTTCGCTATGCTGCACACGCCTGAGAGCTTCCGGCGCTTCACCAAGAAGGAAATCGCGAACGCCCACACAACCACCGAGGTGTTACTGGCTCTGCAGGTCGAGAGCAAGGAACGGGTCAACGAACTGATGAACCTCGCGCTAAAGGCCGGCGGCCGGGAACAGCGCGATCCGGAGGATTACGGTTTCATGTTCGGCCGGGCCTTCGAGGACCCCGACCGTCATATTTGGGAGGTATTCTGGATGGATCCGAGCCAGATGCCCGAAGAATAAATGGACGAATCGCCCGACAGCATGCGACAGCTGCCGGGCGATCATCCCACTCTGGCCAAGTGCAATCAACCATTATGCACTGGTTAAAAAGACCGTGACTTCGCCATCTTGGAAAATGTAATCTTTTCCCTCTGTTCTGAGTTTACCACGCTCTCTGGCAGCGGCCCAGGAACCGGCCGCAACGAGATCGTCATAGGGAACGACCTCCGCCCGGATAAAATGCTTTTCGAAATCGGTATGAATGACGCCGGCTGCCTGTGGCGCCCTGGTGCCTTGTTTTATTGTCCAGGCACGGGTTTCTTTGACACCGGTCGTAAGAAAGGAAATAAGATCGAGCAAAGAATATGCTTCGCGGGCAAGGCGGGCAAGACCCGACTCCTTTAAGCCCAGTTCGGCAAGAAACACTTCCGCTTCATGCTCGTCCATCTCGGAGAGTTCGGCTTCAATTTTCGCAGAAACACAGACCAAGCCATCGCCATGGGCCTCGGCGAAGGCTTTCAATTTCTGCACATATGGATTCTCCGCACCCCCTGTCGCGAGATCGTCCTCGCTCACATTGGCCACATAAATCACTTTTTTACCGGTTAAAAGCTGCATTTCCCGATCGATCAATAATTTTTCCTGCTTGTCCAGCTGGGCCGCTCTGGCTGGTTTTTCATCTTCAAGAACAGCTTTGATTTTTACCAAACCACAGAGCTTAATCAGGGCATCTTTATCTTGGCCGCGCGCCTTCTTCTCCTCGGACACGATTCTCTTTTCAACCAGTTCCAGGTCGGCAAGAATCAGCTCAAGGTTAATAGTCTCCGCATCCCCAACCGGATCTATTTCGCCATGGACATGGGTAATATTGTCATCGTCAAAGCAACGCACCACGTGGGCGATAGCCTCGACACTGCGAATGTGGGCCAGGAACATATTACCAAGTCCTTCGCCTTTAGATGCCCCTTTCACGAGCCCGGCGATATCGACAAATTCAATAGCGGTGGGAATGATTTTGTTCGATGTTCCAAGCTTTGCTAAAACATCGAGTCGTTGATCGGGGACACGGACGATGCCAATGTTGGGTTCAATAGTGCAGAAAGGGTAATTACTCGCCTCGGCACCAGCCTTGGTGAGGGCGTTAAATAAGGTAGATTTACCGACATTCGGCAAACCGACAATTCCAATTTTCATACGGGAAAACTCCTGATACTGCGTGCTGAAGTGATGTCTGATGGGCTTTTACTCTCGTGTACTTCCACCCTTCCCAGGCAGCAGAAAATCATCTGCCGGGGATTCAAATCCAAAGCGGTGTGTTGTACCACTAAGAGTGGTTCTGTTCATTAATAATTTTTCATAAACATTCCTACTAATCCGGTACACCCGGCAGACTCGCAGGAAAACGCCATGCAGGGATGCGGGAACGGTCCGGCATCTGGATCTGGTGGTGGGGTCAAGTCAGTGGCCGACATCAGCAATCGTCATCGTTGAACCCGACCATATTGAAGGTAATGTATTGGGTTTCTTCCTTGAATTCCTCGCCGCATTCCATGGCGGAATCGTTTTCTTCATGATACCTCCAGTTGACGGTAATCGGAGTGCCGTCGGCATGGGCTTTTTCCAGACGGTCAAAAAGATCCATTAACGCTTTGGCACTGCTGGAGTTGAAATAGCGAAGAGTGATGTTCACCGTCACCGGAGTGGAAATCGATTGATTCAAAAACAGATCGATCCATGCAAAGATCGGTGCATAGAAGTTCGATGCATTTTCCGGATACGATTCACCGGCGATTTCAAGAATCCGCGTCTGCGCATCCAGACGGATGGACGGGGAGGATTTGGTGGCTTCGATGATGAGATTTTCCATGTCGACTCTCAGATTACGGCTTTAATGGTGATAAAATTTCTGTCTTCATCCGCGTCGGCGATAGAATATTCCAGCCAGGTCGCCTTGCGGGCCGTCTCGATAACACCAAGACCGGCACCTTTGCTGGGCGGATCCGGCCCCTTCCGACGCTGTTCGAGATGCAAGCTTTCAACTGATCCTTATCCTTGCATAGATTCACTACAACCGAAATCCTACGACCGTGATGTCGTCACGCTGCTCTTCCGAGCCCTGGTAGGTGGTTAATGCTTGTTCGATAGCCTCTTTTTGCATCGACATGGTCTCTTTATTATGGGCGGCCAGGATTTCCACAAACCGGCGCTTGCCAAAGGGGAGGCGCCGGTTCCCGCCTGCCTGATCGAAGATGCCGTCGGTGGTGAGATAGATTGCCGCATCTTCTTCCAGCGCAAGTCGATGATTGGTGAAGATATGGTCCGGATTCGACGTCCTGTAGCCGATCGACTTGCGGTCGCCTCTGATTTCTTTGACCATGTCGCCTTCGGTCACCAAAATCCCGATGCGGGCACCGGCAAAAATGAGGGTTCGATCCTTGGGGTTCACCACGCACAAGCCAACGTCCAGTCCGTCATCGGTGGATGAGCCGGGGATGTGCTGTCCGAGACTGATGCGGACCAGCCGGTTGAGCTCCTTGAGCACTGCCGACGGATCGTCGTCGCTCACATCCTGGACCACACGGTTCAAAGCCATATTGGCGATCATCGTCATGATCGCGCCGGGAACTCCATGACCGGTACAATCGATGACGGCGGCGATGAAACGGTGCCCCTGTTTGTGCAGCCAAAAGATATCGCCGCCGATTATATCTTTGGGTTTCCAGATGACGAAATGATCCCGGATACCATTCGGCAAGGTGTCTTTCCCGGGCAGAATGGCATATTGAATGCGACGCGCATACTGAATCGACGCCTTGATCTCATTATTGGCAAAGTCGAGTTCTTCATACTGCCTGGAGAGTTCCCGGGTCTTCTCCTGGACCTTTATATCCAAGTTCTCGATCATGTCGTCGAGATTATCGAGCATATGATCGAATTCCTTGCTCAGCATTCCCAGTTCATCGTTTCTGACCAGGTTGCTGCGGAGCTTGGCCTCTCCCTGGCGTACTCGGTGGGCCACGGTGGAAAGGTGCTCGATGGGTCGTAAAAAGCGTCGTATGACCAGTGTACCCAAAGCAAGCGAAAATAAAAACGTGGCGATGGCAATGAGAATCAGGCGGGTGGTCAGCGCCCGTGATTGCTCAAACAGGTCGTCGGTGTACACCGACGATCCGATATACCATTTAAATTCGGGGAAGTAGCGCATCCAGCTGATTTTTTCATAGACATAGTGGCCCGGTTCCTGCGGACGATCCCACAAATAGGTCTGCGGTTTGCCGCTTTCAGCCGCCCGAATCAGTTCGTCGACCAGAGGTTTGCCGGTGCGCGGATTGGGAACCTCGGCAAAGTTTTTCCCTTCCATTTGCGGGTTGGGGTGGATGATCATCTTCATCTGGTCGTCAAAGATGTACATATAGCCGGTCCGGGCGATGGTGATTCGCCCCATAAGTGTGCGCAGGCGGCCGATGAGGGCGTCCCGCCGAAGGTTGACTTCGTCGGTGATGTCATCGGTATAGACCCCGGACCCGTAAACCCATTGCCAGGGCTCAAATAACTTGGAGAAAGTGAGCTTTTCGGACGGCTCGTTGTGCTCCAGGCGATGCCACCAGTACGAAGTATATCCCTGCCCTTGTTCCCTTGCGACAGCTACCATTGGCGGGACGATGAGGTTGCCGTTGACGTCCCGGATATTCGAAAAATCGGCACCAAAGAGCTTGGGATCGGGGTGGGAGATCAGCTTTGAAGAAAAATCGGAGATCCAGAGGTAATCGTCCTTGCCGTAACGCAGCATTCTCATGCCTTCGATGGCCCGTTGCTGGGCGACAGCCTCGGAGATCTCGCCACGCTTTGCCGCGTCGTACTGCAATTGAATGAAACAACCGCCGATGTCGGTGATGTCCTTCAACTCGCGTTTCTTGGCCTCTTGCGCAGTATGGCGGTAGGATTCGATCTCCTGATGGGTGGTGGTGACCAGATCGGTGACCCGGTCGAGAGCGGCGGTAGCGGATTGCTCCGACATCCTGTAGGTAATCTGACGGGTAAGGGGTATGGTAATCAAGGAAAAGGCTAGGGAACAGACGGAAATAACTGCCAGAATGAGCAGAAAGCCCTTAAACCAGAGTTTTTTTGACATTGGGTCATCCCCCTGTATCTACACATTCAGGAACGGCGTCTCTCGCTCGAACTCCTTGACTATCGCAGCCACGCTAACCTTTCATACCGAGATTTGCAATTTGTTTGTGTGGACAATCCGCCGACACCCAATCCATTAATTATTCATTTGTTATTCCAAAGACATAACAGTGTATACACCTAAATTCCGGCGTTTACGGACGCCCATGCGGGCAAGGAGTATTTTTAGCCCTGCAGGTCGAGAGCGGAGAAAAGATCAACGAACTGATGACTCAGGCTCTAAAGGCAGGCAGCCGGGAACAGCGAGAGGCGGAGCCCCGACCGTCACATCTGGGGAGGTATTCTGGATGGATCCGAGCCGGATGCCGAAAGAATAAAGGGAACAGCCGCCCGGCAACATCAACTGTTGCCGGGCAACCGAGTCACTGCAGAAGCGAAGCAGACGGATCAGACCACGCCCTGATCGATCATCGAATCGACGACCTTGACAAAGCCGGCGATGTTGGCCCCGGTCACGTAGTTACCGGGGGCGCCGTACTGCTCGGCGGTCTCTTTGCACATCTTATGGATGTTCTTCATGATGGTTTTGAGCCGCTTGTCGACCTCTTCCCGCGGCCAGTTGAGCCGCATGCTGTTCTGCGACATTTCGAGACCGGAAACGGAAACCCCGCCGGCATTGGCAGCCTTGCCCGGCCCGTAGAGGATGCGGTGTTCGAGGAAGATGTTGACGCCATCCGGGGTAGTCGGCATGTTGGCGCCTTCCGAAACCACCTGAATGCCGTTGCCCACGAGATTTTTAGCATCCCGCTCGTTGATCTCGTTCTGGGTGGCGCTCGGAAAGGCGCAGTCGGCCTTATGATTCCACAGCGGGTTGTAGCCGAGGGCCGGATCGGCCGGGACGAAGGTCGCCTCCGGATACTGCTCGACGTAGAGCTTGACCCGGCCGCGCATGGCGTTTTTCAGCTTCATCAGGAAGTTCAGCTTCTCCCGGGTGAATCCTGCCGGATCGTAGACATAGCCGGACGAATCGGAGCAGCTGACCGGTTTTGCCCCCAGTTCGATGAGTTTTTCGATGGTGTACTGGGCCACATTGCCGGAGCCGGAGACCAGACAGGTTTTACCCTCCAGGGATTGCCCCTTGGTGGCGAGCATCTCGGCGGCAAAATAGGTGCAGCCGTAGCCGGTGGCTTCGGGCCGGACCAGACTACCGCCCCAATTGAGGCTCTTGCCGGTCAGGACGCCGGTGAATTCGCGGGCCAGTTTTTTATACATCCCGAAGAGATAGCCTATTTCCCTGGCGCCCACGCCGATATCGCCGGCCGGTACGTCGGTATCGGGGCCGATATGGCGGAACAATTCGGCCATGAAGCTCTGGCAGAAACGCATCACCTCATTGTCGGACTTACCCTTGGGATCGAAGTCCGAGCCGCCCTTGCCGCCGCCCATGGGCAGCGAGGTCAGCGCGTTCTTGAAGACCTGTTCGAAGGCCAAAAATTTCAGGATGCTGAGGTTCACCGAGGGATGAAAGCGCAGGCCGCCCTTGTAGGGTCCGATGGCGCTGTTCATCTGAATCCTGAAGCCGCGGTTGACGTGGACCTGACCCTGATCGTCCACCCACGGCACCCGAAAAACGATAACCCGCTCGGGCTCGACGATCCGTTCGAGAATCGCCTCACGGCGGTACTGCGGGTTCTTGTCCAGCACCGGTTGAATGGATTCGACGACTTCACTGACGGCCTGATGAAACTCCCGCTCATGCGGATCCCTGTCGAGGACGAACTTGATACTCTCCATACCTTTCTCCTGTGGTGATTCCACCTTTTCAAAAAAGATTCCGGTTTAGTGTAACTCAGCCATCACCGGCCGTCCGCCAATTCCTTATTTTTCACCGAACGGCCGGACTCTCGCACCAAGTCACCAGCAAAAAATGCGCCAAACCAGGGCAGTTACTGAAATACAGTTTCTTTTGGATTACCACTCAGATAGGGCATCAAGAGAAATATCGGCCGATCCGCATTGTGATCAAATACCACAAAAATTGATCAAAACAGCAAACGGCCGACTAATCCGCATGGCGGATGGTGTCGTTTTTCCGCTGGCTCACATACCACAGGTATTCGATTGGCAGGAAGTTGCCGCCCCGCAGCACCCGCTCTGTTCCTTGCCGGAAGGCAGGGCACAGCTTGGCCCGCCGTTCTTGATCGATGAACCGGCCATCCCGGCGATCAGATCCGCCACCCAGTCGGCCACCTCTCTTGCGACCTGCAGCCGCTCGGCTTCCGGCACATCTTCCGGATCGAAGAGGTCGGAGTATTTCTTATAATGGGACAGGGCGTCGAACTGGAGCAATTGCTCCCTGCCGAGCAGGTTTTCCAACAGCCTGCCGTGACACCGCAGAAAACAGCCGTCGATCAGGACGACCTGGCCGGCAGTTTTTACCCATCTGGCGATGGCCGAATTCGGTACGGTGAGCAATTCGCCATGACAGGCTCGACCGAAGCCGGGCCGGCGCGCCAGGATATTGGCCGCCTGCCGGGCGATCTCGCCGCGGATGCAGGCCCCTTCGCAGGACAATACCGGAATTGTGGCCCTGGCGATATTGTCGTGGCCGACGGTCTCACCGATGGGGCACTGATTGTCGGTGATGGAGAGGGC
>Ga0154407_1249_pt1 | contig 24862 bp, 18 predicted proteins | sample RifGroB2_FD_115911 | JGI IMG/M metagenome (GOLD analysis project Ga0154407, IMG submission 115911) | Desulfobacterales bacterium GWB2_56_26
GCAGACCGACTATGGTCCCTTTCTGCAATACCTGGAAATGGAACCCGATCTCAGAGCTTTCCTGGAACTTACCAGCCCCAGGTTCCATCTGGCTATCTCCACCAATCGAACCAACACCATGATCCCGCTGCTGAAGAGTTATGGCCTGGAAAAATATTTCGGCATGGTCATGACCGCAGCAACCGCCCCGCGGCCCAAGCCTGCTCCGGATGGTCTTCTTACCATTCTCGATCATTTTGGCTGCCGACCGGAGGAGGCAATCTTCATCGGCGATTCATATTTTGACGAACAACATGCGGCGGCATGCAAGGTGCCGCTCATCGCCTTTAAAAATCCGGCCCTTCAGGCCAGGTACCACGTTCGCAGTTTTATGGAGATCCTGGAATTACCGCCATTCCGACAAATATTCTGCGAGTCTCCAAATTAACCGTCATTGAGGACCCAAACAGTCTTCCCCATCATCCCGTTTGCCCCTGCTCTGAGCAGCTCATGAGTTCGCCGATCCCGTTCGATAAACCGTCAAAAGTTTTCTCCGAAAGCTATAAACAACCCTGCACTATTACAATTAGTTCTGGTGTTGCGTCATTAAGTTGATATACTTTTTCGAAAAAGAAATGCAATTACCTCCTTAACATACGATGCTATGTCTGCGGCCCCCAATCCACTAGTCGAAATCTACCGTCAGCTGTCAGAACAATTTTCCTGTCACCGCGCAATTTCCCTTGTGCCGACCAAAGGAGATCCCCCTGACAGATATGAAATCTCCTACAATGTAAAAGGGTTGAGTAGACCGGCAAAAGGGGATGTCATTGAGACCACCGGTCATATCGTAGAACTTACCATTCCTTTTGGTTTTCCTCATTTCCCGCCCAGTTGCAAGCCGAAAAGTAACATATTTCACCCCGATTTCGATCCCGCGGCGATTTGTCTCGGCGACTTCTGGCATCAGGACTGTCAGCTGCCCGACCTGGTTCTGTACATCGGCCGGATGATCAATGGGGAATTCTACTCCAGGACCAACGCCTTCAACGAAGAAGCCTGCATCTGGTACGGCAACCACCCGGACGTCTTGCCCTTAGCCGAGGTCGAGTGGCGGGAAAGGCAAGCAGCCCAAGACGTTTTGGAGAAAAATGACAAACCGGATATCGATACCCTCGATGAGAGCGATCTCTGCACAACATTCGATTTCCTGGCTATCGATGAAGTCACTGAGAAGGAGGAGTCTCCTGACGAACCTCCCTCCGTCGCACCTGCACCCACCTATGATGCGGATTTGCTCAACCTTTTTGAAAAGCAAAAAAGATTCTTCACCCTTCGCGAGAGTGTCAAACGTATCGATTCCGACAATCTTCCCGAGGAGCTGAAAACACTTGCCGCCAGGGCAAAGGAAGCAATCAGCCAGGCAGAAGATTTGTTCAGGGAATCGCGAAAGGCTGAAAAGCGAGGGGATGCCCGGAGTGCCTTCGACGCTTTGGCAAAAATTAATGAAATTGCTGAAGATTTCCCCGATCTCGAGAATCATCTCAGACGTCTCCGGGAAGCCGCTGAAGGCGAACCCGAGGCGGCCATTTCGAGAGTGGACAAATCAGCTGAAGATAGAGAGAAAAAAGCCAAGGCACCGCGATCGACCGGAAAAATCGCTGCAATACCATCCTTCCGGTGGAACAGGAAGATTATAGGCTCTCTGCTGGCCGGAAGCGTTGCCATATTTCTTGCCGCCTCCGGCTACTCCTACTGGAGCGCAATGACTAAACTCGACGCAGCCGAAGCTGCATCTTCTCGTTGTACCGCCTTGTTGGAAAAGGGCGAATTCGAAAACGCCAAACGGTCCTGCGAAGAGGCTCTGACCATAAGCAATAACGTCAAGTTCATCATGCCGGACAGGGTCGAACAGCTGAGAAAACACCTCGGCCAAACCCTGCAGTCGGAGAAAATGAATCAGGGCCTGAAAGGCATGGTACTCGTCGATGGCATCTATCTGGCCAAAAAAGACGCCGAGATAATAGAAACCTCCCGACAGTTGCGTACCGAGGCGGAAGAGTTCTATCATCAAAAAAACTGGCAGCCCGCCATCGATCGCTATGCCCGGGTCCTGGCCATGCCCGTGGCGCCGCATGTTATTTCCGCCGAGATCGCTGCAGACGTAAAAACAAAGCATGATTTTGCTCAATTCCGGCTGGTTCACGACTCCGCCCTGCAATCCCTGCAAAACGGCAAGTGGCGGGAGGCCGTCACGGAACTCATCAAGGCGGAAGGCCTACTTCACCTCCTGCCGGAAGGCGATCGCTCGCAATACGTCATCAATCTGAAGAATGCTTTGGCCAAAAGCACCTTCGAACAATCCCGGGAACAAGGGGATCTCTTCTTTGCCAATTCGGAATGGCAAAAAGCCATGGCCGCCTATGAACTCGCTCTGTCGACGACGGAAAACGTGGCTTTGCCGAAAGAATCTTTTGACATGATCCACCGGAATATGAAAAGAGCCGAGCTCTATGACCTGATCGATCAGGGCATCAAGTCCTTTGGAGCCGGGGCCTGGGATGAGGCTATCGGCGATTACCGGAAGGCCGAGGAATTCCTGGCCAGCCATCAGGCACACCTGAATGTGACAGATGCCGAAAAAAATATCAAAAAGCTCTCCAGGATTATTCTCCAGTCCCTGATCGTCAGGGACCGGCAACTCGCTGCCGACCATCTGGAGAAGAACGAATTGCCGGTGGCGGGCAACATCTATCGACGGCTCATTGACCGTATCGACAACAGTCCATTTTCGGGCGAGGGCGAATTCCTCGCAGCCAGAAATGAGTTCTACGCAACCGTTCAAACGCTTGATGAAAAGATGTTTATTGCCGAGAAAAGCAGTTATCTGGAGAATGAATACCGACCCCTCTTTGCCGCCAATTACCCGACTGCAGTTGCGGCAAATCTCGTCAACCCCCATATCAGCTTCACCAAGGATACCGGTGATAAAGCAGTCTTTAAAATGCAATGCACCGAGACCGGGGGCGGCCGCCCTTTGACACTTGTCATGTACTATGCTTTCAACAAGAAGAACGGACAGTGGGAGCTCCATTCCGAACAACAGTGAAAGACGATCGATTCCCAGCTGCTGTTGGGGTTTTGCGGTTACACGAGAAATCTGAACTCGCCCTTCCCGAGCAGATTATGAAGATGCAGCAACCCCAATAGCCGCCCGTCTTCTTCAATTATCGGCAGGGCTGTGATCTCATGGGACTGCATGATACTCAGCGCATCGGCCGCCAGTCGCGTGCTGTCGATGCAGATGGGCTTCACCGTCATAAACTCGGCGGCGCTTAGGCGGGAAATGTCCCGGGAGTTGACGATGGCCCGGCGGACATCGCCATCCGTCACGATGCCAAGAACCCGGTTTTCTCTATCCACCACCAAAACCACACCCATGTTCTTGTCATTGAGCACACCCACGGCATCGGTGGCGGACGCCTCGGGGAAGATGGCAGGAATATCGCTGCCGGCCAGCATCACTTCAGTGACCCTCACCTTGAGTCTTTGTCCCAGGCTGCCTCCCGGATGATTGTGCCGGAAATCTTCCGCCTGGAATTTCTTGCGGTTCAACAATACCACCGAAAGAGCGTCTCCCATGGCCAGGGTCCCGGTGGTGCTTGCCGTGGGGGCGAGACCGAGCGGGCAAGCTTCGCGCGGCACACCGATATCGAGAACGACATCGGCGGCAACGGCGAGCGATGAGGTCTTGCCGCCGGTCATGGCAATGATCGGATTACCCCTTTTTTTCAGAGTAATAAGCAAGCCGTTCAATTCCGGAGTTTCACCCGAATACGAAATCGCCACCACCACATCGCCGGCCATGACCATCCCCAGGTCGCCATGCATTGCTTCTACCGGATGGAGGAAAAAGGAGGGCGTACCGGTGCTGTTCATGGTTGCCGCAATCTTCTGGCCGATTATTCCTGATTTCCCGATCCCGGTGATAACGACCCTGCCCGGACAGGCGAGAATCGTATCGATCGCCTGAATGAATTCTCCGCCGATTCGCTCGCGAATGGCCGCCAATCCCTGCTCTTCTATACGCAATACTTCCTTCGCGTCATCAATAGACATCTCTCTTCCCTTTCTTGTGGATACCAACCTGAATAGCTTGACAGAACTCTCGCCGACGCGTTATTTTGTCGACCTGCTATAATTCCCGCAACCATATGTAACAAATCCGGCCATGATAATCATTGGTTTTTCGCCCGGCAAGAACAGAGAGAGCATCCGACGACTTTCATTAATGCAAAGCTAAGCCGTTGCAAAAAATTAACACGACAAGGTAATTCTCGGAAACGGTCTAAGGAGCCGTAACGAAAAGGATGAAAATGGCCAAGTTATTTCGTAACGGCTCCTAAACTCTCTCCTTAAATCATTTCCCCGTCAATATTTCGCATTTTTTTTGCCTTTTTGCCCATTTTTTTCCGATATGGTGTATAGTAACTAATTTTCGATTAGGTTGTTCGTCCATACATATTTCACTTAACATTCATTGGAGTTTTTTATGTCAGAATATCTGTTTACTTCGGAGTCAGTATCTGAAGGCCATCCAGACAAAGTTGCCGATCAAATTTCAGATGCCATCCTTGACGCCATTCTCACCCAGGATCCCACTGCCCGCGTTGCCTGCGAAACCCTCGTAACCACCGGCATGGCCGTTATTGCCGGAGAAATAACCACCTCAGCCTGGGTAGATATGCCGTATGTTGTTCGGCAAACTATTAAGGGCATAGGCTACAACTCATCCGACATGGGTTTTGACTGGCAGTCGTGTGCGGTGATCACTTCCATCGACAAGCAGTCCTCCGATATCGCCCAAGGTGTTAATGAAGGTTCGGGGCTGGATCTCGACCAGGGAGCCGGAGACCAGGGACTTATGTTCGGCTATGCCTGCAATGAAACCAGTGTATTAATGCCGATGCCGATCTCCTATGCCCATAGGCTCATGAAGCGTCAGTCCGAAGTGCGTAAAGCCAATGTCCTGCCTTGGTTACGGCCCGATGCCAAGAGCCAGGTAACCATTCAGTATGTCAACAAGGTTCCTTCCAGGATCGAAGCAGTAGTTCTTTCCACCCAGCATGATCCCGATGTAAGCTATGAAAACCTTAAGGAAGGGGTAATGGAAGAGATAATCAAGTCGGTTCTTCCAGCCAATATGATCGATGCCAAAACCAAATTCTTTATCAATCCGACCGGCCGGTTTGTCATCGGCGGTCCTGTCGGTGACTGCGGCGTCACCGGGCGGAAAATCATCGTCGATACATACGGCGGCAAGGGATCGCACGGAGGCGGGGCCTTTTCCGGAAAGGATCCGTCCAAGGTCGACCGTTCGAGCTCCTACTACGGCAGATATATTGCCAAAAATATCATAGCCGCCGGACTGGCGGATGAAGTGGAAGTTCAGGTAGCCTATGCTATCGGCATTTCCCAACCCGTATCGATCAACGTCAACAGCTTCGGAACCGGCAGAATCAGTGATGCCCAAATTAAAAAGCTGATCACCGAATTCTTCGACATGCGACCGAAAGCAATTATCCAGCAACTCGACCTTCTCAGGCCTGTCTACCTTCCCACCGCAGCCTATGGTCACTTCGGCCGGGAGTTGGACAGTTTTACCTGGGAAAAAACCGATAAGGCCGAGCTTCTTCGCGATGCCGCTAAAATCAAATAGCGCGTTTCTTCATAACTTCACTTGAAGACGTTACACAGTTTTAAATATCCAGAATGGAACATTACTATGAATAGCTCATTTAAAGACTATAAAGTGGCCGATATGGCCTTAGCCGAATGGGGCCGCAAGGAAATAGCCATTGCCGAGACGGAAATGCCCGGTCTCATGGCTCTGCGGGAGGAGTATCGAAGCAAAGCCCCTCTCAAAGGTGCGAGAATAGCCGGTTGCCTGCATATGACCATCCAGACTGCAGTACTGATGGAGACCCTGGTTGATCTTGGTGCCGAAATACGCTGGTCGAGCTGCAATATTTTCTCAACCCAGGATCATGCCGCTGCAGCCATGGCTGCAGCCGGAATACCCACTTTTGCCTGGAAGGGAGAGACTGAGGCTGAATTCTGGTGGTGCATCGATCAGACCATTTTTGGCCCCAACGACTGGCAACCCAACATGGTTCTCGACGACGGCGGTGATCTCACGCTTGTGCTGCATGAGAAATACCACAAGGAATTGGCATCGATCCGTGGCATAAGTGAGGAAACCACCACCGGAGTGCACAGGCTGAATGAGATGGCTGCCGTCGGAAAACTCAAATGCCCGGCAATCAATGTCAACGATTCCGTAACCAAATCCAAGTTCGACAATCTCTACGGCTGCCGGGAGTCTCTCATCGACGGCATCAAGCGTGCAACCGATGTGATGATCGCCGGCAAAAACGCAGTAGTGGTCGGCTATGGCGATGTAGGCAAGGGTTGTGCCCAGGCGCTGCGCGGCATGGGGGCATCGGTCTTCGTAACCGAAATCGATCCGATCTGCGCCCTGCAGGCAGCCATGGAAGGCTACAAGGTCGTGACCATGGATGATGTGGCTGCCATCGGCAATATCTTCGTGACCTGCACCGGCAACCTGAGGGTCATCACCAGAGCCCATATGGAAAAGATGCCGAACGAGGCGATCGTGTGCAACATCGGTCACTTCGACTCGGAAATCGACATTGCCGGAATCCGCGATCTGCCATGGGATAACATCAAACCCCAGGTCGACCATGTTATCTTTCCCGACGGAAAGAAGATTATCGTCTTGGCGGAGGGCAGACTGGTAAATCTGGGATGCGCAACCGGTCACCCCAGCTTTGTCATGAGCAATTCCTTTTCCAACCAGGTACTGGCTCAGATAGAACTCTGGCAGAATTCCGAAAAATACGAGAACAAGGTGTATTTCCTGCCCAAGGCTCTGGATGAGATGGTCGCCCGTTTGCATCTGAAGAAGATCGGTGCCAACCTTACCCTGCTGAGCCAGGAACAGGCCGACTATATCGGCGTACCGGTCAGCGGACCTTTTAAACCGGAATACTACCGATATTAGTTACCTTTGCCGTAATTTCACCGTCTTCAGCGACTTGCCGGTTGATGAAAATAAAGCATCAGCCGGCATTTTTTTTTACCGCCAACTGCACAGTTGCTATTCTCCCCCGCCGTCACGGGCAAATAAAAAAGGCGTAGAGATCAAAATCTCTACGCCCCATATTCCTGCTGAAATTTCAGAAGTCGAGTTATTCAGCTACCGCTACCCTCTTCGTTCTGGATACGGGCCGGAATACCATACATGGTGGTTGAGCCGGACGACCAGAATGCCAATCGACCTTCTCTTACCATTTCATTTGCTACGTTTTTCATGTCCCGCGGCTTAGTATCAGGATCGCAAGCATAGAAATCCTTAATATACAGCTGCGGTTTTGGAGAGTTGGCCGCTTTCTCCTCAATGGCTTTTTTCAATTCTTCTTTACTCAGTGCCATAATATAACTCCTAAAAAAAGGTTTCGGAAGAAAGCATCAATGGGCCAAGCTGCATACCGCAGCCTGGCCCGCTAACAACATTCTTGACTTACTATTTGATATGGCTGGTGAACTTGAACTGAGTCGTGGTCCGCCAGGTGTCATAAGCAAGACGATAGTCGTCGATGCTCTTATCAGTGAACGGAATATCACATTTCTCGAAAAATTTTTCCCAGCCAATCCTCTCGGCCCATTCGCCAAGACGCTCATACTTACGGGCGTCGGCTGCATACGCCACCAAGATCTTCTTGACGGCGGCAACAGTCTCCGGCCAACGGGGAGTGGTGTTGGGCAGGAACGGAATGACCAACTTCGAGAATTTCGGTGCACTAATCCTGTTGGAAACCTTGCCGCCAACCAGGATTGCGATACCGTCGCCTTCGGGATCGGCGAGCGGCATTGCCGGACACATGGTGTAGCAGTTACCGCAGAACATACAACGCTCAACGGTTACTTTGACGGTTTTGATTTCTTTGCCATTGACCTCTGCCTTGGCGGGCTTTACAGCTCCCAGCGGACAAGAGGCAATGGCCAACGGCAGCTCACAAACACCACTGATACGATTGTGATCGATCATCGGCGGCTTTCTGTGGATACCGAGGATAGCGATGTCGGAAGCATGTACTGCACCACACATATTGAGACAGCAGGCGAGAGCAATACGCACCTGAGCCGGCAGGGTCATGGAGGTGAAGTAATCAAATAACTCATCCATTACCGCTTTGACAACGCCGGAGGCGTCGGTTGCCGGAGTATGGCAATGTACCCAGCCCTGGGTATGAACGATATTGGTAACACCGGCTCCGGTTCCGCCTACGGGATACCTGTTGCCGTAGCTGGCCAGGGTATCAAGAAGCGGCTGAACTTTCGCTTTGGAATCAACCATGAATTCAATGTTATTCCGGGTGGTGAAACGCAGGAAGCCATCACAGTGCTTGTCTGCGATATCACAGACTTCACGAATATATTCCACCGATACCAGGCGAGGAGAACCGACGCGAACGGTATACACCTCGTCACCGGTTTCCGATTTATGTAACAAAACGCCCGGCTGAGTGATCTCATGCCACAGCCATTTTCCCTTGTTCGCTTTGATGACCGGCGGGAAGAATTTTTCGTAATGGGGTGGACCAAGATCTGAGATACGACCGTCCATTGGCTTGTCTGGATTATAACCCATGGTAAATCTCCTTATATTTTTTTAATATGAATTGTTAACTCAAATTAAAACAGCATCAGGCTTTATGTTTTGCACGGAACTCGTTGATGTCACGCTCAAAACCGCCTTCAACCTCTTCCTCTTTCCAGAATATGTAGGGATTGCTGCGAGGCTCTTTGACATGCTGCGGAATTGCGTCAATACCCATAACAGAGAGGAAGGTCGGGAGACCAACGCGCTGCATGGTTTCACCAACACGCTCACGGTTTTTACCAACTTCCATCCACCAGTCCCAAACCTTCTCGATGAACTCTGTCAATTCTTCGAATTCGTTTTCTTTTTCGACTTTGATGAAGGGTACGACGAGAGTCGCGAACTGAGCACCATCTAGGATCGGGGCTTTGGCACCGACACAGATGGAGGCACCTTTGTCAACACCCGGACGCAGAGCGCGGGGCATTACGTTGATGCAGTGCATGCAACGGGTGCATTCTTTATCATCAATTTTCAGTTCGCTGCCTTCCATCCACATACAATTGGTGGGACAGAGGTTGATAACTTCCTTATTGATGTCGAATTTACCCCAGTCTCTGCCGCTGTGGGCGCCGCCGTTTGCCGGATAATTGCCGGCAACATACTCTTTTACGGCAGCTTGATCGATGCGGATCGCATCTCGCCAGGTACCGATAACGGATATATCGGAACGAGCGATCGAGGCCACACAGTCGTTCGGACAACCGGAGAATTTAAATTTGAACTTGTAGGGGAATGCGGGACGATGGATCTCATCCTGATATTTCATTGTCAACGAATGGCAGCACTCTTCGGTGTCGTAGCAGGACCACTCGCAACGGGACATACCGAGACAGTTGGCCGGCGTACGCAGGTTTGAACCGGAACCGCCAAGATCCTGGTTCATGTCGTGGGTCAGATCCCAGAAGAAGGGCTCGAGATTTTCGGTACGGGTACCGAGCAGAATGATATCACCGGTAGAACCATGGAAATTGGTCATACCGGAACCGTATTTCTCCCAGAGTTTCATCAGACCGCGAAGGTTTTCGGTCGAATAGTACTTTGAAGCCGGCTGAGCAACACGAACGGTGTGGAAATGCTCGACTCCCGGAAACTGCTCAGGAACGTCAGCATAACGTCCAACAATACCGCCACCATATCCGAAAACACCGACGATACCGCCGTGCTTCCAATGGGTGATTCTGTCTTTATAGGACAGTTCCAGGATACCAAGAATATCCCAACACTCAGGCTTGGTTTCCGCCTGGCGCTTAATGTCGGTCACGAAGCTTGGCCACGGGCCACTCTCCAATTGGTCCAACAAGGGCGTCTCACGTTTTGCCATGATTTCCTCCTTTGAATTACTGTTTATACTGCAACCTTAACCAAACTTTTTACTGAAAACCGAAGTAGAATTCCGGAATATCATTTTTTACTGCTGTCAAACAGCCGCCTTCCCTGACTAGTTGATCTAGCAAAAAAGGTTAACAGAATGATAATATAAACTTCTAATCAGCGATCGAGAATAGCTTTGCTGTGCGGTTTTGTCAACAAAAATCCATAGACCTATCAGCCTGCAACTGAACCGCCATTCACCCTGAAAATCGATGTTCTAAGCTGTTTCCGAGGCTTGATCGAGGAATACTTTTTCAAGCGTTCCGGAAGCCCCCGCAGGATCCATCATGGCCTGCAAAAATCCGGCGGCGAGGGCCTTGCCGAGCTGTACGCCTTCCTGATCGAACGAATTGATATTCCAGGCAAATCCCTGGAACACAATCTTGGCTTCATAGGTCGCGAGCAACGCACCCATGACCTTTGGGGTCAGCTTCTCGGCCAGCAGTAGGCAGGAAGGCCGGTTGCCGGCAAACTCCCTGTTAGGATTGGCCGAGCGTTGCCCCACAGCCATGGCGACCATTTGGGCGAACAGATTTGCTAGGAGTTTTTGCTGCGAGGTGGTTCCGCTCACCACACTGTCGACGCCAGACTGGGATTGACGGAAACCGATGAACTCAACCGGCACAATCTCCGTCCCCTGGTGCAGCAGCTGATAGAAAGCATGCTGGCCGTTGGTCCCCGGCTCGCCCCAGACAACCGGTCCGGTCTTGGCTGCCACCCGGCGCCCTTGCCTGTCAATCGATTTGCCGTTGCTTTCCATGTCGCATTGCTGCAGATGGGCGGGAAAACGGTTGAGCGCCTGACTGTACGGCAAGACCGCAAGGGTCGGATAATCGAGAAAGTTGTGGTTCCAGATGCCCAGCAGGGCGAGAAGCAACGGCAGGTTATTCCGGATATCTACTTCCTCCGCCTGGCTGTCCGCCAGTGCCGCTCCCTCCAGGAATTCCAAGATCCTGTCATAGCCGAGGAAAAAGCCCAGCATCACAACGCCGACCATCGAGGTGGAACTGTACCTGCCCCCGATATAGTCGTACATGTAGAAGGATCGAAGGTAATTTTCCGGGTTGTCCAGGGGACTCTTTTCACCCGTCACGGCAATGCAGTGGCGGGAGGGATCGAGCCCCGCCTGCTTCAGGGCCAGTCGCACAAGGTGTTCATTGGTCAGTGTTTCAAGCGTGGTGCCACTTTTGGAGACGATATTGACAAGGGTTGTCGCAAGGTTCACTTCGGCCAGCACCCTCGCCGCGTCATCGGGATCGACATTGGCAATGAAGCGAACTTTCTTCCCGGGCAAGCCATAAGCTTTCAGCGCCTCGAAAACTGCCCGGGGGCCAAGATCCGATCCGCCGATACCGACATGGATCATGGTATCGAACCGCTCGCCCCGATGGTTGCAGATTCGCCCGGATGCAAGATCTTCCAGGAACATTCTGAGCTTTTCCAATTCCTTTTGCGCATCGCCGGTGGCAAGAGGTGCGGATGGCTGCGGGCTGAACAGATCCCGGCTGGCGGTATGCAAAGCCTGACGGTTTTCGCTGTCAAAGCCGTCTATCCGGTTGATGACCGCCCCCCTCCGCATTTCCCTGAATTGCTCGACAAGATGCAGATCATCGGCGAGTTGCTGCAAGCCGTCCATTACCGCCTCGTCTATCCGTTCTGTGGCGTAATGAAGATGCAGCAACTCCGTTCGACATACATACCTGGCCAATCTGTTCCCGGCCTGCAGGGCTGCAGGCTCCGTCAGATCGAATGGGTTTTGGGCCAGGGACAGCAGCTGGCTATAGATCTTGCTTTCAGTCAGGTTCTTAAATCCGCTCACCATTTCCCTTCTCCGCTGTCGATTACCGATATCGTCCGGCACCGGCCTCTGCCTGAGCGCGCAATGACGCTATCGTTTTGGCATAATCGTCGCTGCCGTATACCGCCGAACCGGCCACAAAGATATTAGCCCCGGCCTCGGCAACATCGCCAATTGTTTGGGCACTTATTCCGCCGTCCACTTCAATCCCCACCTCAAGCCCCATGGCATCGATGCGTTGCCTGAGCTCCCGAATCTTCGAAAGCGTCGACGGGATAAATGATTGGCCGCCAAACCCGGGATTGACCGACATCAGCATCACCAGGTCTACCTCATCCAGGATAAAATCAAGGGTGGAAAGCGAAGTCGCCGGGTTGAGAACCACCCCGGCTTTCTTGCCAAGCTCGCGGATGCGGGCAACCGTGCGATGCAGATGGGTGCAGGCTTCCACATGAACCGTTATCCAGTCGGCCCCGGCTGCAGCAAAGGCATCGACATAGCGGTCGGCATCGGAAATCATCAGATGAACATCGAGTGCTTTGCCGGTGATGGGGCGGGCGGCCTGCACTACCAGGGGCCCAATGGTGATATTCGGCACAAAATGTCCATCCATGACATCGATATGGATGATGTCGGCACCGGCTTCGTCGACTGCTTGTATTTCGGCACCCAGTCTGGCAAAATCCGCGGACAGGATTGATGGAGCGATCCGTATTTGTTTGTTCATGTCTTCCCTTTCACACCCTTTCAAGGGTTTTTCCATTTGAACGAAGAGATAAAGCCTGTTTAAACCCGTTTTCTCACCTTGTCACCGGGCAATATCTCCACCAGCCCCTCCAGTTCGAGAATCAACAGCAGTTCACTGAACCGTCCCGGAGCAAGCCCCACCTGCTCAAGAAGCGACTCCCGAACGATCGGATAAGTATCGAGTTTATCGAGCAAGTGCTGCGCCTCCGGTTCTAGAGCCGAAGTGTTTATTTCAGCCTCGACGACGCCCCCTTTCTCACCGGTTGCACCCTTTATGCCGAGTTCTTCGATGATATCCCCGACATTCTGCACCAGCTTGGCCCCCTGCTTCAGCAACCAATGCGCACCTTCGCTCTTGCAGGAATCGACCTGTCCCGGAACGGCGAAAACCTCGCGTCCGCAATCCAAGGCAATTTGCGCGGTGATCAGCGAACCCGAGCGTTTGGCCGCCTCGACCACCACCACGCCCAGGCTCAGCCCGGCAATGATACGATTTCGGGCCGGAAAACGGAATCCTTCCGGAGGCGTGCCCAGAGGGTATTCGCTGACCAGAAGGCCGTGCTCGGCGATTTGCTTATACAATTTGGCATTCTGTCGTGGATAGACCACATCGAGACCGCAACCGAGAATCGCGACCGTGCTCCCTTTGCCGGAGAGGGCGCCGGCATGGGACTCGGCATCGATGCCAAGAGCGAGCCCGGAAACGACAGTCAGAGAAGAATTGGCCAGGTTATTGGCCAGCGAATATGCCGTTCTTCGCCCATAGGCGGTGGCGGCCCGGGATCCGACAATGGCAACCGACGGCAGGCCGAGCAGTTCCATCCGGCCACGTACATAGAGAACGGGAGGGGGATCCGGCAGTTCCTTGAGCAAAGCCGGATAGCGCGGATCCTCGAAAGCAATGGCTGAGGCCCCTGCGGCATTCAGGCGAAGAAGCTCCCTTTCACCCCGAACCACTACTTCAATTCTTTCGAAGAGCCCAGAGATCTGGCCTTCCCGAATGCCCTTGACACAGAGGAGATCTTTCCGGGATGCCCGGATAACGGCAGCGGGAGACTGAAAATGATCGATGAGGCGCCAGAAGCCCGAGAGTCCCAACCCCGGCACCAGACTGAGACTTATCCAATCAAGGTTTGCGGACATGAGCGGTTGCGGTTACTCGAAGTATTGTGACAGTGAGACGATTGTTTGGAGGGTCAAAAAATATTTCGCCCAACAGAAATAAACGCTGCCGCCGGGAATCCCCCAAAGGAGACCCGGCGACAACATAAGAAAAAGGCTGCGATACTGCCTCAGTCGGTCATGAAAACCCGCAGCTCTTCCACCCGTGAAGGATGCTTGAGCTTCATGATTGCCTGAGCCTCGATCTGGCGGATACGTTCCCGGGTGACGGCAAAGCATTTCCCCACCTCTTCCAGCGTATGGTCACATTCGACATCGATACCGTACCGCATCCGCAAGACCTTCGCCTCCCGCGGGGAAAGCGACGACATCACCTGGTTGAGGCATTGACGAAGACTTGCGACCATCGATATCTGGTCGGGCCCGAGTTTATCCTTGTCTTCGATGAAATCGCCGAGAAAAGTTTCACCGTCGTCGCCGACGGGGGTATCGAGGGATATCGCATCCTTGGCGATCTTGAGGGCCGATTTTATCTTGCCAACTTCGGTGCCCAAATGTTTTGCCATCTCTTCCGGGGTCGGTTCGCGGTGTTCTTCCAGCATGAAATCCTTGGAAGCCCGCAACAGCCGGTTGATGGTTTCGATCATATGGACCGGCAGCCGGATGGTTCTGCCCTGATCGGCAATGCCGCGGGTGATGGCCTGTCTGATCCACCAGGTGGCGTAGGTGCTGAATTTGTAGCCGCGATGGTAATCGAACTTTTCCACGGCCTTCATAAGGCCGATATTGCCTTCCTGGATAAGGTCGGAAAACTGCAGACCGCGATTGACAAATTTTTTGGAGACCGAGATAACCAGACGCAGATTGGCCCGCACCAGCCCTTCCTTGGCCTGTTTATACATATCCCAGCCCGAGTCTATCTCATAGAGGAGCTGTTGCAGCCGACGCTGGTCGATTCCCGATTCCTCAAGCATCTGCCGGTTTACCTGGCGTTCCAATGCCTCCGGCGCCAACATTGCACCTGAACCGGCAGCCCCGCTTTTCTGCTGATTGATAACCTCGACAAATACCTTGCGGAAGCGTTTCGATAACTCTTCGAGCCCGTCGGCCATTGCCTTTAAACATTCGACACAGATGAGCTTGTCGGTAAAAAGTGCGGCAATCCCTGCACCGACGGCCTCAATCTCGGCAACCAGTCGCGCTGCCTCGGTACTCTCGCCGGGCAGCTGCCGATACTCGGTCAGCAACTCCGACCGCTTAGCGTGCAAAACTACCGCCTGATCGACACGGGCCAGAAAATCCTTGCTCTCCCGCTTGAACGTGCCGGTTTCATTATCCGTTATGCCGCCGAGAATCTGGCAGATCTTTTCTTGGTTCGTCTCAAGGCCTTTGACCACCTCAAGAAGGGCGGGAATGGCGAAAGGGGCCGTCAGAACCGCGTTTTGCACCCTCAGCTTGCCATCTTCCATCATCTTGGCCAGCTTCAACTCCTCCTCGTGGCTGAGAAGTGTGAGCGTGCCCATTTCCCGAAGATAGATGTTCATCGGATCGATGGAGGCCCGGGATTTGGAAATCTTATCGTTTTCTTCGGTATATCGTGCAGCCCTGCGCCTGTCCCGCTTCCGCCGGTCGCTCATCGGACTGCTGCGGCGATCCGTGGTGGGACCGTTTCTTTTTTCCTGGGTAACATGGTCGGCAAGATCTACAGGCGCTGCATAGTCATCAGCAAGATCTTCGGTAAAATCATCGGCCACACTAAAAGAAGATGAGTCTTCATCAAAATCATATTCCCGCATCACCTCATCCGCCTCCCTGACCAAATCATCTTCGCGCCCTGCCAATGTCATGTACATCTCCTTTCCCAACCCCGATATACGGGAAAAGTCGGTAAAACCAAAAGGTAAAAGCATTCAATCGATTCCACCCGCATCCGCCGCCCGGCCGATCTGCCACAATCGCCATCCAACGAAATGCGCTCTTCACAACAAACCAAACCACTGAAAAAGTCAAGCGAATTCCTCACCATTTTAAAAATACTTATCCCTGAAACCCTCATAAATACGGGGTAATCTCACAGTTGCTTATCGTGCAATTGCCGATGTATCGCCACCTGTTCGATCATCAATTCCTGCAGCAGAACTATGTTCCCTTCCCTTTCGGCATTCTGCATGCGTTCCATTAGCTCATCCGCGCTTTTTTTCAGATGAATCCTCCGGAGGTAGTGCAGCAGGTCGTCCAGTTCTTCCTGCTGTTTTTTCTCATCGCCGGAGGCGTCAAGGATGGGCGGCCGAATCAATAACTCGGCGACGAAGTTTCGCTCCGCTCCGTCCGGCATGGAGGTCAGCAACTCTTCCGGCTCCGCCTCGGGATTGCTGGCGAGGAGGCTTTTCTGCTGCAAAAAGAGAATCTCGCCCAAACCGCCGGCGAGATTTTGCCGGATCCCCGCCTCCTCCAGCCGGGAGAAATAGCGCGGCTGCAGAATCATGAATTCCACCAGCTGCTTCTGGGCCATGGACAGCGGCGCCAGCCGCTCTTCCCGGGCCTTTTGCTGCGGAACCTCGGAAACGGTAGGCGCAGACCGTGGCGATGCCCCCAGATGGGTATCCAGTTGCTCAGGGGCCATTCCCAACTTTTCGGCAAAGTGGGAGACGAACACAGAACGCTGGAGTGGCGAGGCCGCCGCCGCGATCAACGGACGCAAGGCCTCGACTATCCTGCTCTTGCCGTCAAGGGTGAGACCGTGTTCCCGTATCATCCGGTCCAGCGCGAATTCGGGCAGGGGAACCGCCTGGGCAAGAAGCCGGTTCAACTCCGTCACCCCCTTCTCCCGCACAAAGGTATCGGGATCGTGCCCCTCCGGCAAGAAAGCCACCCGGCCGGATATCTGTTCGGCCAAAAACAGCGGGACCGCACGCTCCGCCGCCTTCATCCCGGCCGTGTCGCCGTCGAAAAGCAGCGTGACTTTGTCGGCAAACCGCTTGACCAGCCGCAGCTGCTCGCGGGTCAGGGCGGTGCCGAGCGGGGCCGCCACGTGGGCGCAGCCATGGCCGACGAGGGAAATAAGATCGAAATTCCCCTCCACCAGCACCACCTCGTTCTGCCGTCGGATTGCTTCTTTCTGCTGGTAGAGACCGAGCAGCAGCCGGCTTTTACTGAAAACCTCGCTTTCCGGGGAATTCAGGTACTTGGGCTGACCTTCGCCGATGATCCTGCCGCCGAAGCCGCAGACCCGGCCGCTGATGTCCATGATGGGAAAGAGGATGCGATCGCGAAAACGGTCGTAGCTGCCCCCGTTTTCCTTCTCGACCAGCAGTCCGGCAAGGATACCGTTTTTTTGATCCGGGCCGCTCAACCGGCCGCCGAGAAAATTCCAGCCCTCCACTTCGACGGACGGGGCATAGCCGATACGGAAGCCGGCCTGGAGATCGGCCCCCACTCCTCTTTTCTGCAGGTATTTCCGGGCGGCATCCGCCCCTGCCGACTTCTGCAAATATTCCGTGTAGAGAGTTGCAGCCCTTTCGTTGACCGCAAAGAGCAGCTCACGTCTTTTCGACCGTTCCTCTTCTTCTCTGGAGTGAGGCCGATCGGGCAGCTCGATGTGATATTTTTTGGCGAGTTCCTTTAGGGCACCGGGAAAATCGAGGTTGTAGTACTTCATCATAAAGCTGAAGACGTCGCCCGATTCTCCGCAGCCAAAGCAGTGGAAGAATTGCTGGCCGCCGTGAACGGTGAATGACGGTGTTTTTTCCCCATGAAACGGACACAGCCCGAGATAGCGGGTGCCGCTTCGTTTCAATTGGATGCATTCGCCGATAATCTGAACGATATCGGCTCGCTCCTTGACATGAGCCGCGATATCGTCCCGTGAGCCGCCAGAAATCATATGTTTATCCATGGAATTGCGATGAATGTTGTCAGCAACCACACTATACTACCGAAACTCACAGGTCGCTATCCGTTTACCCTCTTATCCGGCAGCCCATTGCCGCTGCAAGGTCTTCCGTCATGGATGATTTCGTCAATGCAATCGCCTATGAAGTCAAGCAGGAGATTGCCAACCGATACTTCGGCTTTCGTTCGCAGATAGAAACGGAAATCGAACAGTACCTGAAAAAACTGCATGATGCAGACAGGGAGCACCTTGCCGAAATTCGGCTGGACCTCAGGCGTTTGAGGGTTCTTCTCCATCAGGAAAGATTCTTCAAGGACTTTCTTCTCATGACGAGGCTACCGAAAAGCATCGCCGGTGGGCAATCGTGGCCGGACGCCGCTGAACTGTTCACCGAACTGAAGGGGGAGGGGTTCTCCCGCTGGCGGAGGTATCGTGATCTCGCCTTTAAGGTCTACCAGTCGCTGGAGAAAGGTATCGCAGCCTATCGGGCGACGTGGGTCGACCTCGATGACGAATATGCGGAGATCTGTACCAGGATCGACGACTTTCATCGCAACAACGATCTTTCCGGCATCCTGAGCTTTTTGCGAACCTTCGATTCCTCGGACACCGAACGGTTGAAATTTCTCCATGCCGACTCCGCCCCTCGTCCCGCAGGGAACCTCGATCAGGAGCTGAGAATTCCTCACCCCCGCCCGGTGACCGACATTTTGCCGGACGTGCCCGCCCTCCCGCCCCTGAAGCAGGTCAAAACTCTCATGAGTGGTTTACTCAAATCGGCCTATGCCTTTCACGATTCACCGCAAACAATTCTGCCCGTTTAAGCCCCCGAAATCTCAAAAAACACGAGATCATCGACAACGCCGCAACATTGTTGAATATTGAATTGCATTTTGGCTTCCAGAAAAGATATAGTTACTCATTACGTAATAATTCCCACCCGGCATGTGTGAAAACATCGGCCTCATCCCGCAGTCAAGGGTTTGATAATGGTTTTGGTTCAATGACCGAAGGTTATTATATTGCCCCGCCTGACCTCGATTCAGGCGAGCAGATGAAAGCATTGGTCCAGCCATTCTGTTCGTCCGCCCTCTGTCTTTTTCCGGGTGTCCGTCCCAGCTCCGAGGAATATCGCAAAGCTATCCTCATCATTACCGGCAACGGTCCGGATCAATTTCCCGCCTTACTGGAAAATCCCGCCTTACCGAAATCCACTCCCATCCTCCAGCTCCTCTCCGACGAGTCGAAGGCGTTTGCCGCCCCGCATCATGGAAACAGGTTGATCGATTGTCTTGTTATCCCGGTATCGCGGGAGATTTTCCGGCAACGGGTCCTTTTTCTTTGTAAGGTTCAAAAAATCAGTGCCGAACATCAGGCCAATTTCGCCACACTCGACAAACAGCTGAACGCGCTCTCCACCAGAGATCCCCTGACCGGCCTGTTCAACCGACGGCATCTCACTACAAGTCTTGCGGAAATGATTGCGACAGCTGAGGACAAGGATACCGACCTGGCCCTCCTGCTGTTCAACATCGACTTTTTCAACAAAGTGAACAAGGCAAAAGGTCTCCATTTTGGCGATTTTATTCTTAACGAACTGGCGGCAAGACTGACCGTCGCCTCCCGCGATGTCGACAGCTGTTACCGGTTTTCCGGCGAAGATTTTGTGGTCGTCATGCCCGGGGCGGATCTTGACGAGGCCGGCAGGATCGCCAAAAAAATCAGCAGGGCCTGTTCGGAACAGTCCTATATCTATGGTAAAAAAAAGCAACAGATTACCATTTCTGCCGGCATCGCCTCCCTTCGGGAACATCGTCCGAAGAATCATGACGACTTCATCACCATGGCGGAAACAGCCCTGTTCATGGCCAAGGCCTATGGCCGCAACCGGATGTACGTTTACAGTCCGCAGGCCGCAAAAGGAGAGCTTTCTCCGAAGAAATCACTGTCATTTCTGAAAGAAACGCTTGGCCACATCATGGAGAAAACGCGGATTTCCGTCATAGACTCGCTCCGGCTCCTGGCCCACAATGTTGCCGGCCCCGAACATCTGGCGCACATCTCCGCCGTCTCGCATTACGTCACCTTGCTCGGCAAACAGCTTGGCCTGCCGGAACAGCATGTCCAGACCTTTCAGAACGCGATAACCCTGTACAACAGTTTCCGATCGCTGCTCCACAACGACCTGCTCGTCAAACCCGGCAAACTGTCCCATGAAGAGCGGAAAACCATCGGTGACTTGCCGTTCAAACTGACGGAACTCACCAACATCTTCGATTACTTCTCCAATGAACGAAACGTTCTGCTCTGCCACGGTGAAAAGTATGACGGCTCGGGTTATCCGCAAGGGTTGAAAGGGGATGAGATCCCGCTCGGCGCCAGGATATTCAGCATCGTCGATGCGGTAGCCGCGATGAATGCCGATCGTCCCTATCGGAGGCGGCTCACCTCCGAAGAGATCGTCCGGGAACTGACCAACGAAGCAGGCAAACAATTCGACCCGTTCCTCGTCGCCCAGTTGCTCACAGTCATTGAAAAAAACCGCCTGTTCGATCTTGATCCGGCTGTTTTGCAGCGAGCTCGAGAAGAGGTATTCGCCACCTTTTCCGCGGAACAGCCATGACCATTCGACACAGTATCGCTATCAAGGCACAGATCGATGCCTTTCCGGCCCTGCCGGCAACCGTCGGCAAAGTCATGACCGTGACCGCGGATCCAATGAGCAGTGCGAGCAACCTCATGCAGGCCATCCTGCCCGACCAATCCATGTGCACCGCCATTTTAAAGGTCGCCAACTCGGCTTTTTTTGGGATTCCGCGACAAGTCGGCACCATTGAACGTGCCGTGGTCGTCCTGGGCTATGAGGAGATCAGAAGTATCGTGATCGGTAAAGCCATTTTTGCCGCTTTTCCCAAAATGAGTAATGAGAGGAGGACATCGGTCCGCTTTTTTTGGGAACATGCCTTTACCTGCGGCCTGGCGGCCAAAATCATCGGTGAGCATCTTCGCCTTTCGCCGAGCGAACTCTTCATTGCCGGCCTTATCCATGATATCGGCAAGCTGGCCATGTTCGTAACTTTTCCGCATGAGTACCCGATTCTGCGGGAGCTTGCCCGGCCCGGCAATTACAGCAATGCCGCCGTTGAGGAACAGCGCATCTTCGCCATCCGCCACGATCAGGTGGGCCTGCAGCTTGCCGAAAAATGGCTGCTGCCGGAGCAGCTGGCAAACGCCATCGGCTACCACCATCGCCCAGGGGAAGCACTCTCTTACCGGCAATACCCGGTCATTATCCAGGTCGCCGATATCCTTGCGCAGATGTACGGCAATGCAGATATTCTCAGGACTGAAGACGTGATCAGAATCTTCAGCGATTTCTTTCCGGAGACGGCGGGACTCTGGGAAGACAGTCGTCTTCCCTGGGATAGCGCTCACCTCGGCTCCTGGTTTACCCAGCTCACACAAACCCGGGAAAAAGACGAAAGCATCCTCAATATCTTCGCCAACCCATGAAAATCACCACAATCAAGCGCACAATCAGAAACACCAAGAGATTGGCGGAGATTGTCAAGGTCCTTTCCAAATTCGGGTTCCGCCAACTCATTCACGACTCCGGCCTGTACCGGCTGCTCGGTGCCGTCCGGGAAGATTCCGACACCGTCGAAACCGTCCGTCTGGAGAACCTGACGGGACCGGAACGCGTCCGCATGGTGCTGGAAGATCTCGGCCCTACCTTCATCAAGTTCGGCCAGATTCTCTCCACCCGTCCGGATCTCATCCCCCAGGAGTGGGCAACGGAATTCAAAAAGCTGCAGGACAACTGCAAGCAGGTACCCTTTGCCGACATCTACCAGGTCCTGCTCCTGGAATTTCCCGGACGCCTCGATTATCTCTTCACGGACATCGACGAGACACCGCTGGCGGCCGCCTCCATCGCCCAGGTCCATCGGGCAACGATGAAGGACGGCAACGAGGTGGTCATCAAGGTCATTCGCCCCGGGGCGAGAGAGATCATCGAAGAAGACATGGCCCTGGTGGAAACTCTCGCGCAGCTCCTCGATCAGTATTTTTCCAATCTCGGCTACAGTCCTACGGCAGTCGCCAAGGAATTTTCCCGGGAGATGCTCAAGGAAATCAACCTGGTCATCGAAGGCCAATCCACCGATCGGCTGCGCCGCTATTTCGAGGGCGACGAGAACATCAGTTTTCCCAAAGTCTATTGGGAAGCAACCACCAGAAACGTCCTGACTATGCAGGAGGTACGGGGCCGGCTGCTGTCGACGGTCTCGCCGCAGGAACTGAGTACAAGCGAGCGCCGGACCATCGTCGCCAACAGCACCGACGCGGTCTTCAAGCAGTGTCTGCGCTTCGGTTTCTTCCACGCCGACCCCCATCCCGGCAACATCTTTCTGCTGCCAGGCTGCAAGTTGTGCTTCATCGACTGCGGCCTGACCGGCCAGCTCGACCGCAAGACCACCGACGAACTGATCAATCTGGTGTCGGGGGTGGTCAAAGGCGACATCGATCGGCTGTGCCGGGTGGTGCTGGAACTGACCGACGTCGATCCGGTGGTGCTCGACAACCGGGAATTCCGCCTCGAACTGCGCCACATGACCGATCGTTTCCGCAACACCGATCTGGCGCACCTGAATATCACCGGCCTTCTCGCCGATTTTTTCGGCATGCTGCAGCGCTATCGGATCCAGTGTCCGGAAAGCCTGACGCTCCTGACCAAGGCGCTGACCACCATCGAAGGCGTTGCAGCATACTTCGATCCAACCTTCGACGTCATCGAACACGTCGAACCGCTGATTCAGGAAATCGTCGTCAAGCGCCGCAGCATCCGGGCGATCCGCAAACGATTTTTCGATGCCTTGACCAGCACCATGGAACTCCTCGAAGATCTTCCCGGCGATCTGCAGCGGTTTCTCGATCTGGCCCGGCACAGACGTTTCACCCTGAATCTCGAACTGAAGAGGATTGAGCATCTCTCGGAGCAGCTCGACACCTCAAGCCGCCTGCTGGGGATTGCCATGATCATCGCGGCGCTCATCGTCGGCTCCGCCATTCTCATACTGGCCGATCGGATGGCCCGCTCTTCCGGCTTCATCGGTACGCTGGGCTTCCTTGGTCTGGTGCTGGCCGGCATCAGCACGACCGGCTTCATCATCTCGTTTCTTTTGCCGAGAAAGCGGAAATAGCGGCCGCAATTACTTCGCGCACCGCTCGAAGGGTACCGAAATAATCCTTTACAAACCGGCAGCTGCCTGTCGGCAGATCTCGGCGAAGGTCTCCGGCTCAAGGCTCGAAGCCCCGACAAACAGCCCGGAGAGCGCAGGAATTCCAAGGTAGCCGTCGGCGTTTCCAGGTAAAAGACCGCCCCCGTAAACCACCGGCCACCGCGGAAACATCTGCCTGATGTGGTTGACCGTTTCGCCGACCTTCGTCGGAGATTCGATGATGCTGAAATTGATCGAATCAACCGGGGTGTAGGCGACCACCAGCCGGTCGACATCGAGATCCGCAATGGCCCCGAGCAGCGGCAAACTGGTGACGCTGTCCACACAAACGATCGGGACGAGCTTCGCGTCGGCCGCTTCGGTCACTTTATTCATGATCTGCTGATTGCTCTCATGAAAATAGCGGCGACGCTCACTATGGCCGACGATCACATACCGGGCAAGACCCCTCACCATATCAGCGGCAATCTCACCGGTATATCCGCCGCGCGGAAAAGGCGAGATGTTCTGGGCGGCAAGAGCGACTCCCGCAAGACTTAGGCGGTCGAGATGGGCGGCAAGGCTTTCGAGGCTGAGGAAAGTCGGGGCGATCACCACCTGGAGATCATCATGCGGCCGGTAGAGCCGGGCGAATTTCTCCAGCCAGAGACGTCCGTCTTCGCTCGTTTTATAGCACTTCCAATTGCCGATCACATATTTCATGGTGCACCTCCCGGAGGACGAAATATTTTTCACCCCTACAAAGAACTGTACGAAATGTCTTCGTTGTTCCTCGTTATTTTATAATCTTCCACATCATGATGATACGCTTGCAAGGATTTTCTCTATCTTGTCGAGAACGTCATCACAGGCGGCCTCTATACGGATCTTCTTTCTCTTCGATTGAGCCCCGGAATGGAGCGCGATATTCCGGCCGGGAATACCCAGCAGTCGGGAAAGAAACCTGACCACTTCCTCGTTGGCCTTGCCGTCGACCGGCGGCGCGGCTACGGCAAGTTTCAGGCAACCGTCATAGAGACCGACGATTCTGCTCTTTGACGCTTTGGGCTGCACATACATATGCAGCAGAACAGCGCCGTCGGCAAGGGTGGTGAGATAGGGTGGCATGGCAGGCGACCAAAAAAGGAGTCGCTCCGCCCTCAGGCAAGGTCCATGTCGATGCTTTCGATATTGCCGGACTCGGCAACATCTTCGTCCGGCATCTTGATGCTTTCGAAAAGATCGGAGAGATCATCCTCTTTCCCGGACGAATCGGAGGCGAAGAAGACATCGAGGGCTTCAAGATACGATTGCAGGATCGATCTCAACTCGTCCCGCACCTTTTTCTTCTTCTGATTCAGAGCTTCTATCTCTTTCGGCAGCCGCGTCAGTTCAGCCTGGGCCTCGTTGCGGAATTTTTCCACATCGGCGCGGGCCTGGGCCATCATCTGCTGGGCCTCCTGCTCACTGGTCTCTTTGAGATTGTCGGCAAATTTCTGGGCGGCAAGGATAGTTGTCTTGAAATCGAGCCCCTGCTGCTTCAACTCCCTGTTCTGCTCTTCGAGGAATTCGACTTTCGCCCGCAGTTTTTCATTCTCCGCCTGCTCCTGCAGGGTCATGCCCTGGCCGCCGACCAGCTTTTCTTCCAGTTCGACGATTTTCTCGGCAAGCTTTTTCTTCTCATCTTCCAGAACGGCAGCGTCAGCCTGCGCGGCTTCAAGCTGCCCGCGCAGCTCGTCGATTTCCTGATCTTTATGCTTATAACTGTTCTCCAGCCGGGACTGGATGCCGTCGACGTTTTCGCGACCCAGGCTCACCTCCGCGGCAAGACTTTCCTTCTCCCGCTCGAGCTCCTCCTGTTCGGCCCGGAGCGTTTCGAGCTCTTCCGCCTGGACGCGATTCTGCTCGTTCAGCTCAAAGAAATCTTCGGCCAACAGTTCCAGGTAGGCTTTGACCTCGATTGCATCGTATCCCCTGAATTTTAT
>Ga0154407_1111_pt2 | contig 24701 bp, 26 predicted proteins | sample RifGroB2_FD_115911 | JGI IMG/M metagenome (GOLD analysis project Ga0154407, IMG submission 115911) | Desulfobacterales bacterium GWB2_56_26
GCAGGAGCAGGTAGTCGATCCCTTTGGTCCAGTTCCTGGCCGGCGGCAGATTCGCCGTATAGGTGCCCCTGCCTACTTCGGTCATCGGCAGAAAGAGATATTCTTTCGCGGTCATCATTTTGAAATAAAGACGTAATTCGGCAAGCTCCGCCGGTTCTTCGAAGGTGACGCTCACCGGCACGCTCCGGCCGGCGGTGACCGAGTATATCGGGGTATGGTCGGGGGAGGACGGCGGCGGTTCACCTGCCGCCGCAAGCGATACCGAGGAAACAATACAGAATAATAACAATGTCGGCCACAATGGCGAGTTCATGAGGATCTCCCGGCGGGGATGCACCCGCCGGGATTTGCTTTGTAAGCCTTTAAGTCTACGGCAGTTCCTGTCTGATCCGGCTGATGATCGCCTGATCCCATTCCTTCTGTTTGGCAATGCCGGTAGGCCGCAGGGCGGTTCTGGTGAGGACCAGGGTGCTGTTTTTGTCTCTTGCCTGGAACCAGACGCCGACCAGTTCGCTTTCATTTTTCTCGACCGTTTCGCCGGGCTTCAAATGGACCGCCTCAAAATATTCGGGACTTTCCTTGGTTATGGCAAAACCGAGATGGGTGAGAGCATTGCGGGTGGCGGTCTGCACCTCGCTCAGCGGAAACTGAAAAACGCTGCCGGTATTCGGCGCCGGCTGGACGGGCACATGATCCGCACAGCCGACCAGGCTGAGAAGACCGAAAAGCAACAGGACTGACAGAATTTTTTTCTTCCACGGACCGATCATACATTCCTCCTCTCGGATTTGGCTGATTTTTTACTGCTCCTCCGGACCTTTGCAGTCGTGGCCCCGGGAATGGTTGCGACAACTTGTTAATGATTGAATATAAACGATATCTACGATATCTCCACATTCTAGCACAGGGGGCGAGGGGAAAGCAAACCGGTACCACTGGAGAATTATCGATTAAATATAGGCAATGTTCTTTTTAATACGCTTCCAGATCGACTTCCATGAAATTGAACCACATGCCGTTGTGCAGGGCGTGGTCGAGCTCGATCTGGACGACGTCGACATGGCGGTCTTCAATCACGACGAATTTGTCGAAGATGGCCCGGATCTCGCCTTCGCTCTTGTCGCGGGCGTCCCGGTAGAAGGCGGAGGTCTCTTTTTCGAGCTTCAAGGCGCTGCCGAGGACCGTTTTGATGTCGCCCAGCATCCTCTCCGGGATCCTTGCCCGCATCTTCGCGAGGTTCGCTTCGATTTCGGTGCGGGCGGGAATGGCTGTCACCAGCCGGTCAAGATCGATGGTCATCTTCTGCCGCAACTGGTCCAGGCTGTACAGGAGAAATTCGACGTGGGACTGTTCGTCCCTGGCCAGCGCCCGGAAAATCGCTTTGCCGCGTTCGTCGTCGACCGTTTGCTCAGCCGTGCGATACAGGTCCCGGATCTTTTCTTCGTATTGCAGGGCGGTATTGAATTTCTGCAGTGAATCCATTGGGGTCTCTCCCTTTTCTTGGTTGATGGTCGGCACCTCCCTACATTCAGCCATACACCCGGTCGATGCAGTTTGCCAGATCGTCGGCGAATTCCGCCACCGAGTCGTAGATCACCGGGGTGCCGACACTGAAATGGAGGAGGATGTCGTTAAAGCATTTGGGCAGGCTCGGATAGAGCTTGCCCAGGTTGAAGATGCGGTCGCGGGACAGCAGGGCGAGGTCGTCGACATGCAGGGTGGCCAGGACCTTTTCCCCCAGCTCCGGATCTTCCAGGACATCGACGGGACGAAAATTTCTGCGCCCGAGGATGAAGAGCAGGATATTGCCGAGACCGATCAGGTCGAGGGCGAACGGACGCTCCGGCAGGTAGAAGTCGTAGTCGAAATCGATCCAGCGATACTCTCCGTCCGCGCCGTCGACAATGATGTGGTCCCGGCGGATATCCCCATGTTTTAAGCCGTGATTGTGGAGATGGATGATGGCTTCCACCGACTTTTGGAAGCGGCGGAGAATGCCCTCCACATGGTTTGCCAGATATCTCTCGTAGTCGCAGGCAATCCGGCCGATTGTGGTGTCGAGGCGGTTGCCCTGGATGACATCGAGAATCCGCACCAGGTTGCCCACTTCATCGAGGGTCGAGTAGCCCTGCATGAACATTGGGTTGCCATGAACCAGTTCGAGAACCCGCCCTTCCTTTTCCGGACTGCGGTAGCAGGTGACATTGAACTGGCCGAGCTTCATGTTAAAGGTCTCGTGGAAGACCAGTTTCAGGATCTTTCTCTCGCCCGACTCCAGGTCGTATACCTTGGGGACCCACTGCTTGGGCTGCTCGTCGATGCCAAACCGTCCCTCCTTGGTGTGACCGACCACCAGGAAATACCTGTTGTCCACGTGAATGACATCGCCGTAATCGATTTGGGTGAAATCGCTGGTATCCCGGTAGAGGAGCGGCTGCCGGCGCAAGCTTTTCACGGCAGTGTGGTTCTGCAGGGTCGTGAGGATATGATCGGGAAAACCGCTCCAGTCGATCATTTTTCACCCCACAATCCAGGTAGTGAAGTCGTGGCAGTGGCGGGCAAGCGCATTGGAGATGGAGCCGAAGAGAAATTCTTCGGCCTTCGAAACTCCGCGCTTGCCGGTGACAACGGTGCCGAAATCTCCCTGACGCCGCACTTCGAGGACCGTATCGCTGATGGTTTTCCCCTCGGCCATATGGGTGGTGCAATAGATGGCCTCTCTTTTGATGCCGGCCTCAACCAGGATCTCGATGCAGCGCTTGAAGAGCTCTTCGGCCCTGGCGATCCGCTGGGCCTGATACTCGTCCTTCACCCCGCCCTTAAGATAGAAATCGGGCGGCGGTTCGGGATAGACATTGAGCAGGCAGATCGACACGGCCTCCAGATCGCCGGCAATCCTGCCGACATAGCTGACCGCCCGCAGGGAAGAGGCCATTGCATCCACCGCGACTAAAATATTATGCCATTCACCCATCGCCACCTCCCTTGAAGGTTATGGTGCCGTTGCCAGAAACGGCTATTTTGCCCTAACTCTTCGTTGCGCTGTCAAATTTAATCCTCGAAATATTCAATATATGCCTCCGGTTAAATTTGCCAGTGCGCCTCGATTTAGAACAAAATATCTCGTTTCTGGATGGACACTATCTACGATTGCTCCACCCCGGGTTTCCAGCACTCGAGCAGTTTGATCAGTTCCACCATGGTGCGATGGGTGGGGACGCTGATCCCGTACTGATCGGCATACCGGCAGATGGCGCCGTTCTGGGCTTCGATCTCGGTGGGCACCTCGTTGAGAATATCCTGCAGCATTGAGGAGAGATTATTGCTGCTTTTGGTGCAGGCGTCGAACAACAGCTCGTACAGATCTGGATAGACCAACTCGATTGAGTGGGCATTCGCCACCTCGCGGCCTTCGTCGAGCAGCCGCTTCATCAGGGTGATCGACTCCATTTTCGAGGTCAGCGAGCCGTTCGGCACCTGCAGGATGGCCGACACCGGATTGATGGCCGAATAGGTGATCACCTTGCACCACAGCCTGCCGATGATATCCTTGACCATCTGGGTTTCGAGACCGCAGCGGTTGAAGACGGCATGGATGTTTTCCAGCCGAGCGGAGAAGGTGCCGTCCAGTTCGCCGATATAGGTTTTGCCCGTGCCGCCCCGCCGGACCCTGGCCTCGCTGAGGGCTGTGCCGGACATGAAGGTGATGCCCAGAAGGATATTCTCGGCCGGCACGATTTTGCTGGCGACTTCAAAGTTGCCGAGTCCGGTCTGGAGGCACAGCAAAGGACAAGCGGAGGAGATCAGGTGGGCGACATTCTTGACTGCGGCCATGGTGTCATGGGATTTCACCAGCAAGAGGACCAGATCGGCCGAGGTCAGCGACTCGGCGGAGGCGAGCGCCTGGACCGGGTAGGAGAGAGCTTCTTCGAAGTGTTCGTCGCCGTTTTCGACCAGCCCGATGCCCTTTTCCCGCAGGGCTCCCAGGGTCCTCAAATCGATATCGATCAGGATGATTTCATTGCCCCCCCGAACCAGAGAGGAGCCAAAAAGCCTGCCAATCGCGCCGCCGCCGACGATCACTATTCTCATGAACGGCCTCCCCAATGTCTGAGCTCTATTCTGTTTGGGAAAAGGGAAATGATATCCCGGCCTTCCCTGTTATGAATCCTTTCGTTCCGGTCTTTTCTTATTGTAGTATCCGCTCGTCCGGAAAGCAAATGGCTGAGTGGTCTTTGCTCGTATTTCCGTTACTGCGATTCGGGCAAGGCGTGCATAGGATTGCCGAGAAAAATTTCCGCCGCCTCGCTTTCGGTCTCGGAAAGGGTCGGATACGGGTGCAACGTCAGCGCCAGATCCTCGGCCAGGGCGCCCATTTCGATGGCCAGGGCCGTTTCGGCAATCAGACCCTCGGCATGCCGGCCGACGATGCCCGCCCCCAGAATCCGGCCGGAATCGGGATCGATCACCAGCTTGGTGAGGCCGCCGGTCTCGTCCAGGGTCTGGGCGCGGTCGGAGAGCTGCCAGGGAAATTTTTTTACCGCATGGGGGATGTTTGCCTGCCGGGCCTCACGCTCGGTGAGGCCGCACCAGGCTAGCTGCGGATTGGTATAGACCACCACCGGCAGGGCGCGCACATCGAAGCTGCTGATTTTGCCGGCGATCGTCTCGGCGGCGATGCGTCCCTCGCGGATCGCCTTGTGGGCCAGCAGCGGTCCGCCCGCCACGTCGCCTACGGCAAAGATTTTCGGGTCGCGGGTTCGTCTGGTCTCGTCCGTTTCGATAAAGCCGCGGCTATTCAGGTTCACGCCGGTATGATCGAGCCCTAAGTCGTCGCTGTTGGCGATCCGGCCGTTGGCCAGGAGGACTCGGTCCGCCCGGCGCTGTTCGGTTGTGCCGCTGCGAGTGAAGCGGACATCGACGCCGCCGGCATCTTCCACCACCTCTTCAATCTTTGCGCCCAGGACAATCTCGGCAAAGCGGGCGGTCAGGCTTTCCTGCAGCGGCACGACCAGATCGGCATCGACAGTCGGCAGCAACCGGTCCGCCTGTTCCAGGAGCGTCACCTCGCTGCCCAGGGCGGCATAGATCGAGGCGAGTTCAAGACCTATGTAGCCGGTGTTTGCCACCAGGATCGTCTGCGGGATGTCGGTGAGGGCTAAAGCCGCCCCGGCATCCATGATCCGGCCGCCCGAGGTAAAATCGACGCCGGGCAAGCCGCGGGCCCGGGAGCCGGTAGCGATGACGGCATGCTTGAAACGGACGGCGCTGATCTCCGCTCCCGTCAGCCGCACCGCCGATGAACCGGTAAAGCGGGCCTTGCTCCGAAGGACGAGAATTCCGCGTTTTTGTCCAAGCGTCATGAGAGCTTCGGCCATGGTGTCGATTCTCTGCTGCTGCCAGGCCCGCAGGGCAGCAAGATCGATCCGGGGCGGGCCGAAACCTATGCCCATTATTTTTGCCCGTTCGGCATCGTGAATGAGTTCGGCTGCATGGAGCAGGGCCTTGGCGGGAATACAACCGGCGTGGAGGCAGAATCCGCCGAGGCCCCACTGCGAATCGACCAGGATCACGTCGAGCCCCAGGTCGGCTGCTCGGAAGGCGGCACCGTATCCGCCGGGGCCACCGCCGATCACCAGCAGATCTGTGTGCATTTCCATATCGCCCACGACCATATCCGTCTCCTTGGTAATTTGTCTTGTCCTAGATCATGGTGATCAGCAGCTCGTCCGGGTCTTCCAGGGCCTTGATCACCACTTTCAGGAAACGTACGGCATCGGCGCCGTCCACCACTCGGTGGTCGAAACAGAGGACGATCGGCATGATCAGGCGCGGGACGATTTCGTGGCGGCCCCGCTCATCGGTGACGACCGCTGGCTGCATCCGCCCCTGGCCGAGGCCGAGGATGGCTACTTCCGGGTAGTTGATGATGGCCGAGAAGTGATGACCGCCCAAGGCGCCGGCGTTGGTAATGGTAAAGGTACCGCCCTGCATCTCCTCGCGGCTGAGTTTACCTTCGCGGACCTTGCCCACCGTGCTCTCCACCTCGATGGCCAGTTCCTTGATGCTCTTGCGGTCGACATCGCGGATCACCGGCACCGTCAGTCCGTGGTCGCTGTCGACGGCGATGCCCATATGAAAATAGCGTTTGATGATAATTTCCTGCGCGGACAGATCGAGGCTGGCGTTGAAATTCGGATAGAGCTTCAGGGCGGTGGCCACCGCCTTCATGGCAAAGACGGTCATGGTCAATCGGCCGCCGGCGGCAGCGAGCTCCGCCTTGTGTCTTTGCCGAAAGGCTTCAAGCCTCGTGATATCGACATCGTCCTGGCAATAAACATGCGGAATTTGGCTCCAGGAGGTGGCCATCTGGGTGGCCGTGGCCCGCCGGATCGACCGGAACGGCAATCGCTCGATGGGCCCCCATCTGGCAAAGTCGGGCAGTTGGCCGGGCGGAACCGCTGGTGCGGGAAGGGGTGCAGGCATTGGTGAGGGCTCGGCCGGCTGCGCTGCCTCGGGCTCTGGAGCCGCGGGTTTTGCAGCCGGTTGCTCCTTGGCCCGGGCATGGGCCAGGACATCGTCTTTGGTCACCACGCCGCCCGAACCGGAAGGGGTAACCTTGTGCAGATCGATGCCCAGTTCCCGGGCCAGCCTTCTGGTGGATGGGGAGGCCGGAACTGGTCCCTGTTGCTTTCCCGCTGCGGGTGGCGGCTGAGGCTGGGGCGCTGGCGGCGGGCCGGGCCGCTCGGCCGGGGTTTCATCTTTTTCGGTCCGGAAGGTCATGAGGACGCTGCCGACGATAACTCTCTCCCCGACCTTGACCAGGATCTCGGTCACCTTGCCGGTAACAGGCGAGGGGATTTCCACCGCCGCCTTGTCGGTCTCGATCTCCAAAATGATATCGCCTTCTTTCACCTCCTGGCCGGGAGTTGCCGGGATGGCGAGAATCTCCGCCTCATGCACGCCTTCACCGAGATCCGGCAGCCGAAAGGATGTCGTCATACATTCTCCGTCGTTGACTGGTTATGTTTTTGCTTCAGGGAACTCTCCTGCACTTACGCAGGATTTTTTCCTTAAAGCCTATTTTATGAAAGTTCGGCGGGCCGCGGCGGCGATGCGTTCGGCCCCGGGGAGATAGCTCTTTTCCCGGCTGAAATAGGGGACGATGGTGTCAAAGCCGGTGACCCGCTCGATTGGTGCTTCAAGATAATAGAAGGCGCCTTCCATGAGTCGGGCGACTATCTCCGCGCCTGGTCCGAAACTCTGCGGCGCCTCGTGGACCACGACCGCCCGGCCGGTCTTTTTGACCGAGGCGACCAGCAGCTCTTCGTCAAGCGGCGAGAGGGTGAGCAGGTCGATCACCTCGGCAGCCATCTTCTCTTTCTCCGCCAGCAGGTCGGCGGCTTCGAGCGCGGGGCGCACCATGGCGCCGTAGGCGATGATGGTTACCGCATCGCCTGCGCGGGCGATATTAGCGCGGCCGATGGGAAGAGTCTCTTCCTCCTCTGGCACGTCCTCGCGGAGGGAGCGGTAGAGGGCTTTGGCTTCGTAGAAAATGACCGGATCCGGATCGCGGATGGCGCTGACCAGAAGCGCCCGGGCGTTGCGCGGCCCGGAGGGGATGACCACCTTCAGCCCCGGAGTGTGAGCCCAGTAGGCCTCGCGGCTCTCCGAATGGTGTTCCAGTGCCCGCACGCCGGCACCGTAGGGTGCGCGCATAACCATCGGCACATGGAGCCGGCCCCGGGTCCGCCAGCGCATCCGGGCGGCATGGTTCTCAATTTGATGGAAGGCCTGGTAGATGAAGCCGGAAAACTGGATTTCGCACACCGGTTTCAGGCCGTACACCGCCATGCCGACGGACATGCCGACGATGGATGCCTCGGCGAGAGGCGTGTCGACCACCCGGTTTTCGCCGAACTCGGCAAAGAGGCGGTCGGTCACCCGGAAGACCCCGCCGTCCGGGCCGATATCCTGGCCGAGCAGGATGACGGAATCGTCTCTCTTCATCTCCTGGCGCAGGGCCATGTTGAGCGCTTCGACCATCGTCATCTTAGCCATGATGCGCCTCCCGGCCAGCCTCGGCCAGTTCCTTGGCCAGCGCCTCCTTATGCTTGCGAAGTCGGGGCGGCATTTCGGCAAAGAGATGATCGAATTGATCGAGGGGGTTGCCCAGTTCCTGCATTCGTTTTTCTGCCCGCTCGACGGCAGCCTGGATGTCTTGCTTGATCTCCTCTTCCAGGGCAATCAATTGCTGTTCGGTGATGAGGTTTTTCTGCAGCAGATACTTGCGGTAGCGGATCAGGGGATCCCGCTGCCGCCAGCATTCGACCTCCTCCTCGCTCCGGTATTTCTTCGGATCGTCGGAGGTGGTGTGCATCATGATCCGGTAGGTGACGCACTCGATCAGGGTCGGACCGCCGCCGTCCCGGGCCCGGTCCACCGCTTCCTTGGCGGCGGCGTAGACGGCGAGGATGTCGTTGCCGTCCACCTGGATGCCCGGCATGCCGTAGGCGATGGCCTTCTGGGCGAGCGTCTCGGAGTGGGTTTGTCTCGCGAGCGGCACGGAGATCGCCCACTGGTTGTTCTGGCAGACGAAGACCACCGGCGCCTGGTAGACCGCGGCGCAGTTGAGGCCCTCGTGGAAGTCGCCCTCGGAGGTGGCGCCGTCGCCAAAAAACGCCATCACCACCTCGCCCGTCTGCCGGTATTTGGCCGCCCAGGCGAGTCCAACGGCGTGCAGGATCTGGGATGCCACCGGCACCGCCATCGGCAGATCCTTGCTGCCTTCAGGGACAATGGTGCCTTCGTTGTAACCGTTGAAATAGAGCAGAGCGGACTCCATCGTCCGGCCGCGCATGATCTCCGCCGCCATCTCGCGGAAGGAGGGGACGAACCAGTCGCTGTCTTTCAGGAGGATTGCACTGCCGATATGGGCCGCTTCCTGGCCCTTGGTGGGCGGATAGGTGCCGATCCGGCCCTGCCGCTGCAGATCGAGCAACCGCTCGTCGAACCTGCGGCCGAGCAGCATCGCCCGCAGCATCTTAAGGTGCATCTCGGGAGGGATCTCGGGTTCGAGGCCGGTATCGAGATTGCCGTATTCATCGAGGATGGAAAGATAGTCAATGGTACAATTGGACGGCTCAATGCGTTTTCTACCCATCTTCCCCTCCCCGCGCAGCAATTCGTTTATGATTAAACCGTTTGCTGAATTATAACCACGGAATAAAGATTATCAATTGGGAAATAGGGAGCAGAAAAGAGGAACACTTCCCGATTTTTGAGCTGGCGAAGAGATTGTCGAAAACCGGCAAGTGTCACTCCTTTGGCCTCATTGGGCTGGGGGCCAAAGCGCTTTCAAGTCGGGCGGCAAGACCTGCTTGATCTGTTTGATTTCACCTTCACCGATGCGATTAGCAAGGAGCTTGAAAACGGCACGGACGATATCTTCCGGGTAGTCACCTTCAGGTGCGCCGGCCATTGCGTCGCTGACATTGTCGATAAAGGCGGGTTTGTCGATGGACTTGTCCGGGGTGCGGGAAGGGTCCCAGCCTTCATAATAAAAACCTCGTATCAGCATGGGGAGCTGTGCCCCCAGATGAACCGCCTCATTGGCGAGCAGCCGGTCCCGCAAGTTGTGCAGGGTGGCCCGAAGGGCCTGGTAAGCCTGCCTGCGGTGGCTGAAATTGAATTCGGCCATAAGCTCCTGCAGCCATTCATTCGTCACATACACTGTTTTATCAAATGCATCTATACCGGTTGTACTCATAATAGGATCCTCCTATAACTGATGTCGTTTCGCATTTCATTGCAGGGAGGTTACTACCGTATGAGTCAGGCACTCATTGGTACATAATTGACTGTAGTCACAGGACGGAAAGCCGAAAAGGGTGCTCACCCCATTTTCGGGAGGTATAGAGCAGAAAAAAACAGAGCGAGGAATGCGTGACAGGGATGGCGGTCCTGTCGAATGGATGGCTCATACTGGGGCGCTGGAAGGCCGGGAGCGGCGCAGGATCTAAAAAAGCTTGCCGCCAATCCTGGCATCGGCCATCGGCACGATGGGAGTCGCTTCGCCGCTGTCTGCTTTGGGGTACTGTACGCCCAGGATCAAAACTTCCGAAACCACATCGCCGATCTGTCTTGGTTCAAAATTCAATACACCCAGGACCTTTTGTCCCTTGAGTTCGTCGACTGCATGCTTGGTGAACCGCCCGACACTGACTCGTCTGCCGAACTTGCCGAAATCGACGGTCAAGCGGTAGGCGGGCTTCGGCGCCGATGGTTCCGGTTGAATATCGACGACCTGGCCCAGGCGAATTTCCAGCCGGTCGAAAGTTTCTTCCTTGGCTACCACCGGCTTGATCGTATCGCTCATTTCTCCCCCGGTTCCTGTTAATGCAGCATTTTACGGTCATGATTCGGGCTCGATTGGTGCCGGTCGTCATCGCTGGAATCGTCCCAGGAGATTTCTTCAAGGGATTTGAGACGATTCTCTATTTCCTTCCGGAGACTCTCCACTTCGCTCATCAGAAAAAATTCCTCCACGTGCGAAACGGCGATTGCCTGCTGCTCGGTTTCCGGTAAAAGTGTGCGGAAATTCTGCAGGAAAACCTGCCGGTCTGCCGGTTGGACCTGTTTTGCCAGGGCCAGAATGCATTGCTGCAGTCCATTCCGGTCAAGCGACCGGCAGAGTCCTTCTAAAATTTCAAGGTATGGACGCAACGCCAGGGATGTTGGATTCATGTTTTCATGAGGTTGAGGGAGAGGTTCGGCAACTTTTGCTCATTTCGTAACATATCGCGGCCGGTGAAGGCAATATGAATGCGTTCCCCGGCTTCTTGATCTTCAAATTCGATTGAAGAAAATTTTTATGCCCCAAGGCAGCAGGCAGCCCATCGACTGTTTGGAGGCAGTGACGGCAGTTGTTAATCCCCGCCTGTGATATTATTTTTTAACAACGCGCTCGACGCGGCAGCTTCGGACAAACTAGATGAAAGTCAGTTTTCGGATGAGTCGGACGCGGCTTGTATCAGCTAAACTGCGATTACATCCTTTGGAGGTAAAGATATGGAAACGAACGAAACATGCTCGGAGTCGATGAAAGGTACCGAAGCCCAGCACGAACACCGGTGGTTGCAGCAACTCGTAGGGGACTGGTCGTTTCAGGGTGAAGCAAAGATGGATCCCGGCAAGCCTGCGGATACATTTGAAGGCGCAGAATCGGTCCGCGCGGTCGGACAGCTGTGGATCATAGCCGAAGGGCAGGGAGAGATGTGCGGCGGTTCGGCAAGGACGGTGATGACGCTTGGTTTTAACTCGCAGAGTCGGCGGTTCGTCGGTACCTTCATCGCTTCGATGATGGCACATCTCTGGATCTATAACGGCCAATTGGACGGCAATATCCTTACCCTCGATACGGAAGGTCCCGACCATACAGGAAAAATGGTGAAATTCCGAGATGTAATAGAACTGCAGAGTGCCGACCGCCGGACGCTCACCTCGCACACGTTGGGCGACGACGGAGAGTGGCGAAAATTTATGGAGGCAACATATCTGCGCCGGAAATAAAACCGAAAAGAACATTTAAGATGTCGGGCGCGTGAGTGTTCCGAAAAATATCGCTTTGCGTTATGGAGGTGGAGAACTGCAATATCTGTGATACATTGGAACCGTTTCGGCAGTTCTTCACCCGAAAAAAGCCAATGGTTCCTATGCTTGAAAAAATCCTGATAATAGAGGACGAACCGTCCATTGCCGACAATATCCTCTACGCGCTCTCGACCGAGGGTTTCGAGGCTCGCTGGTGTGCCAGCGGCACCGAGGGGATGGCCGTTTTGGCAGCCGACGGAATTTCCCTGGTCATTCTCGATGTCGGACTGCCGGACATCAACGGCTTCGAACTTGCCAGGGCAATCCGCAAGATTTCCATGGTGCCCATCATCTTCGTCACCGCCCGCAGCAGCGAGATCGACCGGGTTGTCGGGCTGGAAATCGGCGGCGACGATTATGTCGTCAAACCCTTCAGCCCGAGAGAACTCACGGCTCGGGTCCGGGCGGTGCTCCGTCGGACGTCGGGAAAACTCCCCGAAGCCCACGATGTTCGGCCCGTTTCGAGTCCGTTTCTGGTTGACGAGGTCCGGTATATCGTTTCGTTCATGAACCTCCCGCTGGAGCTGTCCCGCTATGAATTTCGGCTCCTGCGGGTCCTGGTTCAAAACCCCGGCCGGGTCTTTACCCGCACCCAGCTCATGGAGAAAGCCTGGGACGAGCCGGATATGAGTCTTGAGCGGACCGTGGATACCCATATCAAAACAATCCGCCGAAAACTCCAGGCCATTACCGCGGGTGAGGAGTGGATAGTCACCCACCGCGGCATCGGCTATTCGCTGAAGGAACGTCCGTGAAGATAAAGATCCGGATCTTCCTGGCCATCCTCATTGTCGCGGGAATCGGTTTTACCCTCCTTGTTCGTTGGGTAACGACGGATCTGCGGCCGCAGTTACGGGGAGCCACCGAGGAACCTCTGGCGGATCTGGCCTGGGTGCTGGCCTCCATGGCAGGGGCGCAGGCAACGGAGGGTGCGGTCGATGCTGCCTTGTTTCGCCAGGCGCTGGCAAACATGCCCCGGCAGATCACTCCCGCCCCCATCTACGATTTCGTCAAAACGACCATGGACCTGCGCATCTATATGACCGATGCGGCCGGGCGGGTGGTTTTCGATTCGACGGGCCGCGACGAGGGAGCCGATTATTCCCGCTGGAACGATGTCATGCTGACGTTGCAGGGCAAGTACGGCACCAGGACATCTACCGAGTCCGAGATGGACCCCTTCAGCACCATGTATGTTGCCGCCCCCGTTCGGGCCGGCGAAAAGATTATCGGGGTCGTCAGCATCGGCAAGCCCACATGGAATGTAAATGCCATCTTCGAGCAGTCCAAGAGGAAGGTGGTTGTCGGCGGCCTCCTCACCTTCGCTGCTGTGGTTCTTGTCACCTTGGTGGTGTCGGCAATGGTCGTTCGGCCCATCGAACGCCTCACCACCTATGTGCAATCGGTGGGCCGGGGCCGACGGGAACCCTTTCCCGGGCTGGGCGGCGGGGAAGTCGGCCAGCTGGGCAAGGCCTTCGAGGAGATGCGCTCGGCGCTCGAAGGCAAGCAGTATGTGGAAAACTATGTCCAGACCCTCACCCACGAGATGAAAAGCCCGCTTGCCGCGATTCAGGGAGCGGTCGAACTTCTCCGCGAGGAGATGCCGGGCGAGCGGCGAATGCGCTTTCATGCCAATATCGAAGATGAAGTCAAACGAATGCAGCAAGTTATCGACCGGTTGCTGCTGCTCTCGTCCATCGAGAATAAAAAAGCTTTACAGGAAATCGAAGCGGTCGATCTCGTTGACGTGGTCAAGGAAACGGTGCAGTCTTTTTCCGCCGTTTGCCTGACCAAGAAGGTCGATATCGATATCTCGCTCTCCGGCACTGAACCTGTCATCCTCCATGGCGAGGCCTTTCTCATCTACCAGGCGGTTGCCAATGTCATCCAGAATGCCCTGGATTTTTCGCCGAGGGGCGCCACTGTCTCCGTCCGGATCGTGAGAGAAGGCAAAGCCGTCCAGCTGAAGGTCGGAGACCAGGGCCCCGGCATTCCCGATTACGCCCTGCCCAGGGTTTTTGAACGGTTCTACTCCCTCAATCGCCCCGATACCGGCAAAAAGAGTTCGGGACTGGGGCTCAGCGTGGTTCGGGAGGCCATGCTGCTCCACGGCGGCAGCGCGTCCATCGCCAATCTTCCCGGCGGTGGTGCCGTGGCGACACTCGTTTTCCCTGTCGACTGACTTTTCCATTTTTGCATTATCCACACCTCACGTTTTTTCACGGAACGTTCGCATCCCCTTCACGTGTTGTTCACCGGTTCCCGCTAACATTTCCCTCATACGGCCGAGCAACTGATATTTTACTACAACACAAGGAGATGCCATGGAAACCCCAACGCAGGAAAGCCGGAACACGCAGGATGAATCGGTACTGGCCAAAGCCAACTCGGCGCAATTTCGCCTGGTGGAAATGATCCGAAATTCTCAGATCCTGAAAGTCGTCATGATCACCTTTCTCGCCCTGCTGCTGCAGATACCGATAGCTATGATCAGCAGCACGGTCGGGGAGCGGCAACAGCGCAACAACGAGGCGGTGGAGGAGATTGCCGCCAAGTGGGGCCGGGAACAGCGCCTGGTCGGGCCGATCCTCACCGTTCCCTACGAAGTGGTGCGGGGGCTGCAAAGCAATGTTCTGATCGAGAACCAACCACCCGCGGTGATTGTCGAATATGCCCATTTCCTGGCCGAGGATCTCAAGATTGAGGCCAAGACCGAAAATCTCTTCAGGCACCGCGGTATCTTCGAGATCCCGGTGTACCGGCTGGCGCTAAACCTGTCAGGGCGATTTGCCCGTCCGGATTTTGCCGGTCTGGGCGTCACGCCCACGAAAATCCTGTGGGACAGGGCAAGCCTCACCCTGCTGATCTCGGACCCGCGGGCCATCACCAGCCGGGCCACGCTCGTCTGGAACGACGAAGAACTTGAATTCCAGCCCAAAAATCATGAATTCATGGGGAACAGCAAAGGCATTCAGGTGATGTTGCAGGACAAACTCGACACCGATACCGGGCAATTCTCCTGTTCACTGTCCCTGCAGGGCAGCAGCGGGCTCTTTTTTGCGCCGATGGGCAAGAATACCGCGGCAAGCATCGAATCGAACTGGCCCGATCCGAGTTTTCAGGGGAATTGGCTGCCCAACGAACAGTCCGTCGACGACCACGGTTTTCAGGCGAAATGGCACATTGCGTCGCTCGGCAGGAATTTTTCGCAACACTGGATCGAAAACCCGCAATTCAGCCAGCAGGCAACCCAGGAGGTGTTCGGGGTAAACTTCATTCGGCCGGTGGATACCTACCGCATGGTCGAACGGAGTGTCAAATATCAGTTCCTCTTTCTCGCGCTCACATTCGTCACCTTGTGGCTCTTCGAGGTGCTTGGCAAAATCCGGCTACACGCGCTCCACTATCTTTTGGTCGGTGGCGGCATGTGCCTTTTCTTCCTGCTGGAACTGTCCCTTGCCGAACATCTGGGCTTCGTCATCGCCTATTTCATGGCGGCATCGGCCATCATTCTGCTTGAAAGCTGCTATTGCCTGGCGATCCTCAAGTCGCCGGCCCGCTCCGCCGTCGTCGGCACCTTCATCGCGCTGCTCTACGGCTATCTGTATACCCTGCTCGTCAATCAGGACTATGCCCTCCTGGCCGGCTCGCTCGGGCTCTTTTTGCTGCTGGCGGCGATTATGTTCCTGACCAGGAAGGTCGATTGGTTCAATACGAAGATAGCTGTGTGACGGATCCTCATTCAGCGCGCTGCGTTTACCACCCGGACCGGCGCGCCGGCCTTAAAAGCCCGGATGTTTTCCGTGGTTTGGTCGATGATCCGCTGGCGTGCCTCCCGGCTGGCCCAGGCGATGTGGGGGGTGACGATGAGGTTCGGCAGGTCCGCGGCCAGAAGGGGGTTGCCCTGCCGGGGCGGCTCGACGCTCAGCACATCGACGGCCGCCCCGGCAATTTTCCCCGCGCGTAAGGCGTCGGCCAGCGCCGTCTCGTCGACGATGCCGCCGCGGGCGGCGTTAATGAGAAAGGCGGTGGGTTTCATCAGGGAAATGGCCGCGGCGTCTATCAGGTTGCGGGTCTCGCCGGTCAGCGGGCAGTGCAGGGTCAGGACATCTACCTCGGGCAGCATCTCAGTAAGAGTCGGCCGGTCGTCGGGCGGACCGCCGGGCCGGCGGGCAACGACAATCTTCATGCCGAAGGCTTCTGCCACCCGGGCGACCCCCCGGCCCAGGGTGCCGTAGCCGACGATGCCTAAGCTCTTGCCTTTCAGCTCGATGATCGGGAAACCCATGAAACAGAACTGGCTGGCCTGCTGCCACCGGCCTTCCTGTACTGCCCGGTGGTAGGAGAGCAGGTTGGTGTGGAGCGCAAGGATGAGCGAAAAGACATGCTGCACCACCGAGTCGGTGCCGTAGGCCTGACAATTACACACGGTCACACCCAGTTCGGCCGCCGCCTGCAGGTCGACCACGTCGGTGCCGGTCGCCACCACCGCAATGAGGCGGACGGAGGGCGCGGCAAGCAGGTGGTCCCGGGAGATTTTCACCTTGTTCAGGATGATGAGTTCAACGCCTTCGAGCCGGCCCGCCACCTCATTGGGGGAGGTGGTGGGAAAGATTGCAAGCGTACTGCATTCCTTTTTCAGACCGTCGAGAACGAGATCGTCAAGCCCATCGCTGTCGAGAAAAACTGCCTTCATCGTATCTCCTTCCCTGGTTTTCACGAATTTGTGGCGAGGGGCTTGGTGCCGGAATAGATCACGAAACTATAGTATTGGTACCAGGCGGTGATATCGTCGAATCCCGCCTTGCCCAGCCAGTCGAGCTGGCTGGACAGCGGCGACATCTTGTCCTCCTGCATCCGTTTCCGGGCGGCATCGAGGGCCTCCTCGGAAATGCCGCTGGCCCGCACCTTCTGCAGCCATCGGCATTTGTAGATTTTCTCCGCCACCGCATTTTCCCCCAGAACCTGATCGGCATTGATGAACATGCCGCCGGGTTCGAGACTTCGGTAGATCTTGGCAAACAACGCTTTCTTGTCGCCGTCGGTCAGGTGATGGATGGAGAGGGCCGAAATAATCAAATCGTAAACGCCTTTGAGCGGCTGCCTGGCGTAATCCAATAGTTGGAACACAACCCGCCCGGCGTCGTACCCGGCGAATCTCTCTTCGGCGACCTGCAGCATAGCCGGGGCAATATCGACCAGCACCAGGCGGGCCCTCGGGTATCGAGCCGCAACGCCGGCGCTGAACAGGCCGGTGCCCGCCCCCAGGTCGAGTACCCGCAGCTCCCGATCCTGATGAAAGGGGATGATTTCCAGAGGAAGGTTGTAGAAATCGTGGTAACAGGGGATCAATCGTTGCCGGTCCAGGTCGTACCTAGCGGCACTGTCGTCAAAGAGTTTGCGTATGCTCACGGGACACCTTTTCGAGGCTCCCACGGATTTAACCGGGGATGTACTCATGAAATCTACAGTTTTTCCTGTAGTGCAACAGTCGTAGCATTGAATTAATACTAACTTTCCTCTATTATCAATCCTGATGTGCATCTCAGTCAAGGGTAGTGTCAGTAAACGGCAGGCTTTGAAGAGGATGGTGTACCGGCATGGGAGTGGCAATAAGGCGGGAGGAAGGGGAACTGCGGCAGCGGTTCGCACTGCAGCGCGGCGCACGAATGGTGGTGCCGGCAATTTTCATCATCCTTTTCCTTCTGTCCGGCTGTGCCCAGAAGGTGAAGGTCGCCTATGTTCCCACCGATAAGCGGAGTCCGCGGGTGGCGAAAAGCGGGGAGAACAAGGCAACTATTCTCCTGCTCAAGCGTCATTACGAAAAATGGCGGGGCACTCCCTATGTGGACGGCGGGATGTCGGCGTCGGGTCTGGACTGCTCCGGCTTTACCGTGCTTGCCTATCGCGATCTCTTCGGCCTGAACCTGCCGAGGACCGCGGGCGAACAGGCGGAGTTCGGCCGGGAAGTGGCAAGAGACGACCTTGAGCCGGGCGATCTGGTGTTTTTTCAGACCGGGGTATCAAAGCGGCATGTGGGCATCTACCTGAAAGACGATCAGTTCATCCATGCGTCGCTGTCGCGAGGCGTGACGATCTCAAGCCTCGACGACGGCTACTGGCAGAAGAAATACTGGCAGGCCAGGCGATTGTCGAACCAAGTCAGCATGAACAGCGGCTTGAATGTGGCGAATAGCTATCGCTGATACAATGTGAGGACCGAATGGGCAATATGAAACGGACGGGAATGGCTCTCATCGCCTGCCTGCTCGCGACGGGAGAAGGGATCTGCGAGACGGCGGCTCCTGCCCCCGCCGTGGAAAAACTTCCCCTCTACGAATACGGCATCATCGGCCTGGTAGCCACCATCCCCCATTACCGCGGCTCGGATGAGTATGAGACCTACGCCTTTCCCCTGCCGTATTTTGTCTATCGCGGCGAGGTGGTAAAAGCCGATCGGGACGGGGTCCGGGGGATTTTCTGGAAGTATAAAAACTTTGAGACGGATATTTCGCTCTCCGGCAACCCGCCGTCGGAAAACGACGAGGCGAGGGAGGGGATGCCCGATCTCGATGCCATGGGCGAGCTCGGCCCGGCCCTCAACTATTATTTTTACCGGTATGGCGAGAGGAATAATCTCTATTTCCAGGCCAATCTGCGCGGGGCCTTCGCCATCGATTTTGACAGCGGTCTCGATATGTCCTACGAGGGCGTGAATTCGACCCTGGCGTTGATCTTTAACGACTCCGATCTGTTAAAGGATTACCGCGCCCGCTTTCATGTCAGTGGCGGATTGCAATTCGCCGATGACCGCCTGCACAGCTATTTCTATGAGGTGGCTCCCCGTTACGCCACGCCCGGCCGCAGACAGTATGAGGCAGAAGGGGGATACAGCGGCTTCTATCTGGCGGGCAGTGTGGTGAAAGACCTGACGGCCAAACTGTCGGTCAGCGGTTATGCCCGGTGGATGAACATCGACGGGGCGGTCTTTGAGGACAGTCCGCTGGTCGAGACCACCAACAACGTCATCGTCGGCGCCCTGGTGATCTGGAAGTTCGGCGAGTCCGAAACCCTGGTCGAACCGTAGCCTTCCTTATCTCAGCCGTAAAAAATAAAGAACTTGCGCAAGGCGTAATTGAACATCACCGCCGTAAAGATATTGGCGCCGAAGGCGTAGGTGGTGAGCAGGTGAAACCGCCTGATGAGCAAACCCATGAGCATCGTGCCGAGAAAGGTGCTGAGGCCCGAGACCGCATAAAAGAGCAGGATCTCTATGACGATATGGTACTTGCCGCCCTGGAAGACAAAGAGAATGTTGGCGATATAGGCGACCATGTTGGCAATCATGAAGGCGATCAGGTTGCCGATCATCGAATTGCGTGCCCGGGTGGCGTCGTTAACCTTCCTGATGGTCAGTTTCAAGATCCTGACCGCATGATCCTTTTCCTGCAGGCAGGGGAACATTTTCCAGGCAATGAAATGGAAGATGACGATGTGGGTGACGGTGGCTACACCGCCGGCCACGGCGTATTTGATGAACTGGACGAGTGCGGGGTTGTCGAAAATCATGCTGTCGGACCTTGAAGAAGGAACTGCTGGAACCGTGGCCACCTCTGACCCGTTCCGGGAGCTTCTCCGGTAGTCATCGAGCCATCGTTTCACGGCAAAAGTGGTTGGTCTATACCAGAAAAGGGGAAGAAAAACCAGCCGGTAATCAATTAACCTTCTTAGGCAGGTTGGCGAACGGCCCGATTCCCTTGGTATGGACGGAGTCGAGCAGGAATTCGGGGTTGTGGGAGAAGATATGGTTTAAGGATTTCTCCCGGTCGAAGTCGTCACGGAAGGTAGTGATGAGATTTTCGTGACTCCAGCGGGTCAGGTAGTAGACCACCAGTTCCGGCAGGCGGGTGAAAATAGTCTCTTCCGGCATGGGATCGACGAAGGACGATTCCTCAAGTCTTTTGGTCGACAGGGTCTGCGGCTTGTAAAAGTTGTCGAGGAACATCAGTTCCGGCGGCATGGTGGCCTTCATGCCGATACGCCTGAGAGCCCGCAGGAGGATGTCGAGGCACTTTTTGCCGCCGTTGGCCAGCCAGTAGGGGACGTAGATCTCTTTCGGCTGGCTCAGCTGCAGATAGGACTTGATGGTGAGAATGAGGGTGGCCAGATCCACCGGATTCCTATCGACAAAGTTGTAGGTCCTGCCGCTGAAATCCGCCCGGTTGGCCAGGATGTGGTGGATGAAGAAGGGTAGCTTTCGGGCGTTGCTGTAGGAATGGAGTATGTTCTTCCTGGTGAACAGAACCGGCATCGACTCGTCGGCAATCGAGAAGAACAGCCGGTGAAAGCCTTGGATCTTATGGTCATGGGCGCCGTAAACGATGGCCAGCCGGATGCAGGTGTAGTCGAGACCTTCCCGTTCGGCCATCCTGTTCAGGGTCAACTCGGCCATGAGTTTTGATTTGGCGTAATTATTCAGATCGGCGGTGAGGGGGAGGGTGTCTTCTTCCCGCAGGTTGACGCCGGCCGGCAGGGTCGCGGACGAACTGATATGGATAAAGGGGATCTTTAAAGCATTGGCTGCCCGGGCGAGATTGACGGGGCCGAGATAGTTGACCTCGTAGGCCAGCTGGCCGCTTGAGCCGAGGCTGGCCATGGCGGCATTGATGACGAAGTCCGGATTGACATCGGCCAGATACCGGCGGATATCCTCCTCCTCGCGAATGGACATTTTTTTGCTGCTGGGAGCACGGATATCGAAGGTGTCCGGATATCGAGTCTTGTAAAAATTGACGATCGTTCCGCCGATCAGGCCGGAACCGCCGATGAGGACACCTGTCTTTTTTGCACCCATGCGTATCCCTCTTGCTGCGGTTGCTCCTCCTGGGATCTGGTCCATGCGGTCAGGACAACCTCTTTGCTCTGAAAGAATCCTGCCGTACCCGCTCACTCTTCTTTTTTGATCTCCCGGACGGTGATGTTGTTCCCGTTCGGAGCCTGCACACACCTGCTTCTGTAGAGAACCTCCATCTGCACGAAGGCCTGGTCGATGGTCTCGCCATCCTCATGATCGGCAGGCCGATCTTCAACAATTTTCTCTTGTTCCGTATTCATTTCGTCTACCTGTAAAGAAAGAACCGGGCCGCTTTCCATTCCTTACCGGAAAAGTCGGTCCGTGAAGGGGGCGAAAGTCGTGCCCCGCACCATTTTCTCCCATTATACCTGGAAATCTGCAAGATGATAACGGGAGAGAGGCTTTTTATGACTATTTCTTCATGCGCTGCAGAGATTCGTAGACCTCGGTCAGCTCGATGAACAGGTCGTGATCGCCGCCCCGGTCGGGGTGGAGGTCCATGGCTTTCTTGCGGTAGAGTCTGGTCAGCTGTTCGCGGGACATTTTCTGCAGTTGGTCGTAGGGGGTGGCGAAAATCTCGCTGACTTTCTCCGGCGGCCGGTTGGGGGTCCGTTTCGGCCAGCGGAATCGGCGATGCCCGTCCCGGAAGGCCTTGGCGAATTCGGCCTGGAAGGAGCGGATGGCCGGTCTATAGTCGAAAAACATGATCAGGTAGCGGCGCAGGTGCGCCTGCAGGCCTTCGGCGGACATATCGCCCTGCCAGAAGCGGCAGTCATCGTTTAAGATGCAGATTTCGCTTAAGAAATGGTCGGCCATCTCATCCGAGGGGAGAGCCTCCGGAAACCACGGGGCGAATGACTGATGGAAATGTTTCTGAATATTGAAGATGGCGTAGATATACTGCAGGTAGTGTCCGGACGACAGCGCGGCTTCCTCGGCGGTGAAATAAAATTCCCGCTCATCCCGGCTGGTATCGAGAAGGGGGCGGCAGCATTTTTCATGCATTCGGGAGAGCCGGCTCTGATCCACCGCGCCGTAGCGGAGGTAATAGAGCCGCCGGCGATCGAAGAGATGGATCTGGCGATCGATCTTGTCCCGTTCTTCTGCGGAAAGAGGGGACGGACGCAGGGAAAAACGCGAGCCGAAAAGCGCCAGCCGCCGCCTGGTCTCCTGCGGCAGGAATCGCCAGAGCAGCTGATCGAGAGTAAATTCCTCGTTTTCGTCGGCTGCCGCCACTGCGGACATCAGTTCGTCATTGAACAGGACGATATAATCGTTATACAATTCGAAAGATCGACGCGGATCCGGGCCGAGGTCGTAGATAAGCCGGTAGCCGAAGGTGTCGCCATCCTCTTTGCGATAGGACTGACGGATTTGATAGGTGATGGTTTGGCCTTTTTTCAGGCTGGCAAGATACATGGCAAAGTAACCTCCTTGTGTGGTTCGGGATGACTTCCGAGAGGATTATCCCACGAGGTGCCGGTATTTTTTTAACATAGTCATTCTATTTGGATTGTTCAGCATGCTCCGAAAAATTGGGTCGCAAACAACCATGGTTCCGCGTATGCCCTGTCAATCCATTACGTTGTCCCGTGGGTTTTTTTCTCCCGCGGCGGGTATTCTTGGACAAAACGGATGTTTTTCTTGCAGCATGCGCTGGACATGCTACGTTTCGAGCCATGAACTGCGCAATCGTCGGTAAGGCTGAAAAAACAACACTCCTCGGCTCCTTGGCCAAAGGCAGATTGAAGCATGGAGAAAGAAAACGAAAGCAGAATCGCTCAGTCCATGGTGGTGAAAGGCGTCGTCGAATGCCAGGGCCGGCTTGTGCTGGCGGGAGTGCTGGAGGGCAGGGTCTCCGGCGGGATTCTGGAAATCGCCGAGACCGGCCGGCTGTCGGGCGATGTCCATAACCGGGAAGTTGAATGCGCAGGACTTCTGCAGGGCGATATCGTCACCGAGTCCTTCATTCTGCGGCGCACCGGCTGCCATGTGGGGACCGCGGAGACCATGAAGTTGACGGTCGATCCCGGCGCCGTCCTCGACTGTGTCCTGCAGAGCGGCATGGCGATCCCGGACAAATCTGCGGCAGATACGGACCGAATGGGCGATGTGCCCGGGTTTGAATTGGGACAGGTCCTCAAGGCTTTTCAGGAAGATGCCCGGCCGTGCTGCATGGACATCCCCTGGTCGGCACGGCTTGAATTGTTCAACCAGCTGCTGACCCTGCTGCAGAAAGGCAAGCCCCTAATAAAAGTGACTGGCGAACGGGGCAGCGGCAAATCTGTTTTAGTCGGTAAACTGCACCATCATGCGCCTGCGGGTTTCGAATGTCTGGCGCTTGCCGGCCGGGCGGAATCGATTGCCGAACTGCTGCAGGCGATGGCGTCCGAGCTGGGCATGATCGGGACGGAGAACCTTGGCCAGACGGAACTCCTGGCACAGGTGAAGGCCGTGATCGATAATAAGCGCAGCATGGGACAGCGGGTGGTTCTTCTGGTGGACGAGGCGGAGGCATTGGATTCTGCCGTCATGGAGGGGGCTGTCCGGTTTCTGACCAACGCCTTCGAGGGTGCAGAGGAGATGCTGCAGATTGTCATGATCGGGACCAAGGCGATGGAAACGAATATGACCGCCGCTATTCTCGAATACTTCGAAGACGAGACCAACTGCCAGCTTCGTCTTTCCCCTTTGAGCATCAAGGACACCGCCGACTACCTGCGGTTCTGCCTGCAGCTTGCCGCGGCCGGCAACGGCAGCGCCTCGCTCGCCTTTCTCCCTTATGAAACCGTCCGGACCCTCCACGTCCTCAGCCGCGGCAACATCGCCGACATCAACCGCCTGGCCGATCAGGCCCTGCAGAAGGCACATGGGGCCAGGGCGCAGGCCATCTATCCCGATTATCTGTAGCCGCACGTAAAGCCATACTTTCATGTCGCACCGGATTTCCTGGGGCAGGGCCGGTGCATCTTTTCCGCCTTTCGGCGTTCTTTCTTATGTGTCGTTTGATGATGTATAATTCAAATAGCATTGATGTATTAATGCGGATAACGTAAAAATATACTTATTCAAATAGTAAATTCGTAAAATATAATAGACCATATTGACAATACCGTATTATGCCCGTATAATTCGGCAAGAATTCAGGTAACACAAAGGTGGTGTCGTTTATGGAAATGGATGAGATCAATATCGCGATTATCAATCACCTCAGGGACGGCCGAATGCCGTTCAAGCAGATCGCCGATTCGCTGGCCCTGTCGGAGGGGACGGTGCGGGCGCGGGTGAAAAAATTAAAAGACGAAGGCGTGCTCGATATTACCGCCCTGGTCGATCCCGAGGCGCTGCCGGACCAGTCCATCGTCATGGTCGGGGTGCGTCTGAAGGACATGGACCTGGTGAAGAAGGGCGAAGAGTTCAGCAAGCTGCGCGGGGTGATTTCGGTCTGTGTGGTGACCGGCCGCTTCGATCTTATCCTGACGGTGCTGCTCAACAGGGAGTTCACGATGCTGAAGTTTTACACCGAAGAGGTTTCGAAGCTGGAAAATGTCAGGGCGGTGGAGTCCTTCGTGGTCTACAAGAGCTTCAACCTGAAGGTGCCGCTGACATTGTAAAGGTGTGTCGCCCACCTTGCCGATGTGAGTCTGCCGCGGATGAGGTGGGTCATCAAAGTAAAAATTGCGGGTGAGAAAATGGACAATCCAAAGAAAACGGTGTTGCACGGCTGGCATGAGGAGCAGGGGGCCAACATGGCACTTTTTGGCAACTACGATATGCCGCTCTGGTACAAAACCGGCGCCAAGGCCGAGCATCTGGCGGTCATCACTGCTGCGGGAATCTTCGATACCAGTCATATGGCGGCGGTATCGGTGCGTGGGGCCGGGGCACGAAGCCTGCTTCAGCTCTGCCTGAGTAAGGATCTCAACACCTGTATCGGCAAGGAAAAGCTGCCGCTCAATGACGGGCGCTGCGTCTACGGGGTATTTTTACACGAAGACGGCACGGTGATCGACGATGCCATTGTCTACCAGTTGCAGCCGGAGGTGTTCATGGTGGTGGTGAACGCCGGGATGGGCGGCCCGATTGCGGCTCATCTGAGCCAATACGGCATGGGCAAGGATGTGGTCGTCCGCGACCTCACCGATCGGGTGGGCAAGATGGATATCCAGGGCCCGTTGGCGGCGCAGATTCTCGC
>Ga0154407_1083_pt5 | contig 24652 bp, 15 predicted proteins | sample RifGroB2_FD_115911 | JGI IMG/M metagenome (GOLD analysis project Ga0154407, IMG submission 115911) | Desulfobacterales bacterium GWB2_56_26
AGATTAAAATCCTCAGGGGTCTGCTGCCGATCTGTTCTTCATGCAAGAAGATCCGTGACGATCAAGGCAACTGGACCCAGATGGAATTGTATATAAAAAATCATTCCGAGGCCGAATTCAGCCATGGCCTCTGTCCCGAATGCGCCAGGAAATTATATCCGGAAATCTTTAAAAAATGAGCAGCTTACAGTGTGTCCGAGTCGGCGCCCAAAAAAGATGAGGTGCCGGCGGCACGCTGCCACCGGCACCTCATTGCTTCAATAAAAATCACTGTACTATTCAACCTGTATCGAACCCATGCTTGCTTCATTGCCCTTGCCGATGGCAATGTTGGCAGCCTGCTTGATGTCGGATTTATTGGTGATGACGCCGGTTTTTCCAACTTCGGCATTCTTGAGATTGATCGACCCCATATTGGCGGTGTTATTCTCGCCGATGGCGATATTGGCCGCTTGTTTCACCGTCGAGGTGTTGGTGACTTTGCCGTCCACCTTGGCATTCTGCATGTTGATCGAGCCCATGTTGGCGGTATTGCCTTTGCCGATGGCGATGTTGGCGGCCTGTTCGACGGTGGATTTATTGGTGACGACGCCGGTCTTGCCGATTGATCCGCCGGTCATATTGACCGACCCCATGTTAGCGGTGTTGTTCTCGCCGATGGCGATATTGGCCGCCTGTTTCACTGTCGAGGTGTTGGTCAACTTGCCGTCTACCTTGGCGTTCTTCATATTGATCGAGCCCATGTTGGCGGTGTTGCCTTTGCCGATGGCGATATTGGCCGCCTGCTCAACCGTGGATTTATTGGTGACGACGCCGGTCTTGCCAATCGAGCCGCCTTCCATGTTGACCGAACCCATATTGGCCTTGTTGTTCTCGCCGATGGCAATGTTCGCGGCCTGCTTCACGTCCGAGGTATTGGTCAGCTTGCCGTCAACCTTGGCATTCTTCATGTTGATGGACCCCATATTCGCCTCATTGCCTTTGCCGATGGCGATGTTGGCCGCTTGTTTCACCGTCGAGGTGTTGGTGACTTTGCCGTCCACCTTGGCATTCTGCATGTTGATCGAGCCCATGTTGGCGGTATTGCCTTTGCCGATGGCGATGTTGGCGGCCTGTTCGACGGTGGATTTATTGGTGACGACGCCGGTCTTGCCGATTGATCCGCCGGTCATATTGACCGACCCCATGTTAGCGGTGTTGTTCTCGCCGATGGCGATATTGGCCGCCTGTTTCACTGTCGAGGTGTTGGTCAACTTGCCGTCTACCTTGGCGTTCTTCATATTGATCGAGCCCATGTTGGCGGTGTTGCCTTTGCCGATGGCGATATTGGCCGCCTGCTCAACCGTGGATTTATTGGTGACGACGCCGGTCTTGCCAATCGAGCCGCCTTCCATGTTGACCGAACCCATATTGGCCTTGTTGTTCTCGCCGATGGCAATGTTCGCGGCCTGCTTCACGTCCGAGGTATTGGTCAGCTTGCCGTCAACCTTGGCATTCTTCATGTTGATGGACCCCATATTCGCCTCATTGCCTTTGCCGATGGCGATGTTGGCGGCCTGCTTCACGGTCGATTTATTGGTGACGACACCGGTCTTGCCGACCTCGCTGTTTTTAATGCTGATCGACCCCATGCTGGCCTTGTTGTTTTCGCCTATGGCAATATTCGCGGCCTGTTCGACCTTACTGTCATTGGTCACTTTGCCATCAATTTTGGATGCTGCCCAAGCGGTGGTGCTAACACTCATCACAATCGCCATGCCCAAAGCGCTTACCAACAGTCTTTTTTTCATAACAATGCCCTCATTTTTTATTTTTGGTTTCTTCATCCCACTTATCGGGAGCTTTCCCGCTTAATGAGCCTGCCTTTGTTTATTAAGTCCCAAGGCATCGACGAAAGGTTCATATTTTTTTAAACAAAATTTGAAAAAAAGATACTACCTCGTAAGTACCTGTAATCATATTAATTATCTCAACTCAGAGCCTTTGCAAACTACTCGCTATCATCCGAAAAGTATGGAAGTTCCAGCGTCCCGCGATCACCGGGACAAAAGAGAGAGTCCAAAGATTAAGACCAGAGCCTAAGTTATAAAAGTGCAAAGTAGGTCCTTCGGATGGTATCATCGCAAACCACAGGAGGAGATCGCATATTCGCATCTTTTCCCTTTGGTCTTTTTATTAATTCTGTTTTGAACCTTTTCCAAACGCCCAGAGACATATGAATAAGGACAGAGAGTTCTTAGAAGAAAAGCGTCTGGTGGAGCAGGTGGCAGCAGGTGATTCCACTGCGTTCCGACAACTCTACGACTTGTCCTATGGCAGGGTCGCCCGCTATGTGCAAAAGATGGTGAGCGATAACAGTCTGGTCGATGATATCCTCGTCCAGACGTACATGGTGGTATGGCAGAAGAGCGCTGCCTTTAAGGGAAACGGGAGGATCACCACATGGTTGATCGGTATTGCTCGAAATATTATGTTTCGGGAGTTTAAAAAGGTTAAAAAATATGTACCTTTTGAAGAGGAATACAGTGCTGCGGATACACAGAGTCAGTTTCAGGTTGAGGTAAAATCGACAAACGCGGCCCTGAAAGCGGCCCTGCAGACTTTAAAGGTGAAACATCGGGAGATTCTTGAATTGGTTTTTTATCAGGAATTCAGTTACGTGGAAGTGGCAGAACTGATCGGGATACCGGAAAATACCGTAAAGACAAGAGTTTTTCATGCAAAACAGGCACTCAAGGACGTGCTGGAAAAACAGAATATCACATGCTATGACTCATAAAAACAACGATAAATCGGATTTGATTGCCGATTACTGCAACAATCGGCTGGATGCGCATGAAAAAGCTGATTTTGAAAATCTTCTCCAGGACGATCATGAACTGTTGGAGGAGTGCAAGGATTTTCAGGGATTTCAGAAACTGTATCGCCAGATCGACCCTGCCGAGCCATCGCCGTCGAATGCGATCTTTGATCAGATATCCCGTAAGATCAGCGTCCACCAAAAGGTGAAAAGAGAAGCACCCGTACAGTCCAGCCCGCTGGCAGAGTCCATACGCTCTTTCTGGCAGCGGATTCGTGAATCCATAGCTGTGCCGTGGATGCTTGCCGCTGCGCAGGCTGTGGTGATTGTGCTGCTGCTGGTCCCTGCTCCGGAGCAAAATACGTATTCCACTTTGAGTGCACCGAAAGTGGCGTCGATTGCTGAAAAAATAGGCATCAACGTGGTCTTTCGGCCAACCGCTCCGGAGTCCGATATCCGCAGCCTGTTGCACACCATCCAGGGATCAATCAGCAGTGGGCCCAGCAGGGAAGGGCGCTATATGGTCAGTATCAATAGTCAGAGCGAACTTGATAAGGTTGTGCGGACATTAAAACAGTCGGAAATTGTAGTATTTGCGGAGCCGGTTTTCTAGTACCTTAGAAATATCGGGGTCAGGGTAGCCTGTAGATTTCGATTCTTTATTGTGCCGACCAGGTATGGTTTAATAAATTTAATTGTTTTCATTTTTCGTCCCGACTGCTGAACACGACCCCGTCAGGGACGTCGCTGCAAGTAACCTGGTAATGCTCATGATAAACTGCGACAATCCCGGACCGGTCATCAAAGCAGCAAAACTGTGGGTTGTTCTGCTCTTCTGCCTCACCATGCCCATGGATGTATTTGCGGAATCCGCCATCCAGGGCAATGTCGTCAACGCTCCAACCAAAATTGAAAATAGCGCCAATATTGCAGCAGGCAGCGATAACAAGGCTGTGCACTCTTCTGTCGCCCTGAAAAATGCCAGGATAAGCGGCACTGTCGTCAACAGTGTGCAGAACGAAACTGCGGTGAACGTTGCTGCCGGAAAGAGAAACGTTGCCAGCCAGGGTTCCGTCTCCATTTCTCGTGGGAAAGTCGAGGGATCTGTCCAGAATAGTGCAGCGACAAAATCGACAACTAACATGGCGGCAGGCAATGACAATCAGGCAAACCAGTCCTCAGTCGCGGTGACGACAAGTACGGTTAAAGGGACTGTCAGTAACACCTCCATGGGCAAAAATATGCTGAATGCCGCGGTTGGCAATCGAAATCAGGCAAATCAGTCGGCAATTATCAGTAATAATTCCAATATAAGCGGTACGCTGAGCAACTCTTCCGTTGGCAATTCCAAAGTGAATATGGCCATCGGTGCGGATAATAAAGCCGACCAGGGAAGTGTTCGAATAGAAAACAGCAGGATTCGCGGTACTGTGACGAACACTTCCATAATGCAGAAAAGCACCAATATGGCAGTGGGGAACAGCAACTCAGCATCTCAGGCGGCAATTGTCATGGGTGGGGCGCAATTGCGCGGCACAGTCGTTAATACTGCGACAGGCGAGAACGCCGTTAACGCTGCGGTCGGTTATAGAAATGAAGCGAATCAATCATCCATTGCCGTTGATGGGGATCAGGCCGGCAGCGGGTCCGCCCTAACCATGCCGCACAACACGTTTCATGCAGATTCTGTCGGCACGGGGCAGGGAGAGCATAGCACCCTGGCATATACGGGCAGAAAAATAGTGCAGGACGCAAATGACCAGAAAGCTGCCCAACATGTGCCTGGCCAGGTTGTTTTTCTGGTTGATAACGATAAGGCTGGTCTTGCCAGCCTCGATCGGGTTGCCAAAAAGTACCATCTCAAGGTCGGTGAGAAAACAGTCCTGCAATCGCTCAACCGTATCATGGTAGCTTCTTCTACGAACAAGGACGCGGCAGAGATTGCCGAGGCACTGAAAAATGAGCCCGGTGTATATAATTCACAACCCAATTATGTCTTTGCAACGATGGGTGAGAAAGATCCCCTCAGTTCCATGCAGAATCTGGTCTCCATGCTCGATTTGCAGGAAGTGCACGGCAAGGTCAGTGGCAAGAATATCACCGTGGCTGTTGTCGATACCGGGGTAGAGGTAGAGCACGAGGATCTGCGTTCCCGTATCGTCGGATACCAGAATTTCATCTCGGGCAGCGTCTACCAGGGGGAGATACACGGTACCGCCGTGGCCGGAATCATTGGTGCCGACAAAAATGAATACGGTATTGTCGGTATTGCGCCTGATGTATCTTTGCTGGCACTGCGGGCCTGCCGTCAGGTAAGTAAAATGTCGGCCATGGGAGAGTGTCTCTCGACGTCCCTGGCCAGATCACTCGATGCCGCTATCACGGCCAAAGCGCATGTGGTTAATTTGAGCCTTGGGGCATATGTCAACGATACCATGCTGGGCATGATGATCGATAGCGGATTTGAGAAAGGAATTGTTTTTACGGCTCCCGTGGGCAACGACCCCGCGGCGGAGAATATTGCCTTTCCCGCTTCACACGACAAGGTGATCAGCGTAGCGGGACTGGATGAGTCGGGCAATCCACTACCCAACAAGCGATTGGCATCCATGGCGGATGCTGTGGCACCGGCAATTCATCTTTTTGTGACGACACCCGGTAACAGGTATAATTATATCGACGGTACCTCTCTGGCAAGTGCCTCGATTGCCGGCATTATCGCCTTATCCATGGAAAGAAAAATTGCGCAGAATGCATTATGCCTGCCGCGCTTCAATAGCGCTGTTCCGTGGCCCAAACAGGTGTTTTTATGTATTGGTTTATAGAGCTTAATATCCCGAGGATAATTTTTTCGAGTTTAACGAAGATATGGGAAAAAGGGCGATCCGACAGGTCCTAGACTTCCTCCAAGTCAGGTGGTCTCATCAGCAGATGCTGCAGGTTTAGGTTTTCAAAACAGTTTCGAATCTTGAAGGACAATTCTTCGATATCGAATGGTTTGACGAGGAAATCGTCGGCACCGAGACGATAAGCGTCCATGGCAGACTCGGCATGACCGCTGATGATGATGACCGGTGTCAGTGGGGCAATTTTTTTTACAGCCGTGAGTACTTCAAATCCATCGATTCCCTCCATGGTAAGGTCGGTGATGACTATGTCGTATTGTGCGTCCTGTAGGGCGCTTATCGCGTCCCTGCCGCTGGATACAGCGGTGACTGAAAAATGTCCCGCCGTCAGTCTCCAGGAAAAAACTGCTAGTATAGCGCTATCGTCGTCGACTAGTAAGACTGATGGTTGGATCATTTCCTTCTTCCCCAAAATATATTTGCGGTGGCCTCTGTGACCGGGGTTATCTTCGCGATAGGTAGCAGGGCAGTCAATATTGTGCCTTGCACATGCTCGCTTTCAACCTTTCCCGGATAGTTATGGACAGCACCATAACTGACGGGAAAAAAACAAACATGTCACACTGACTCCAGGCTTTGTAGTATGAAACGGCTGAAAAATCAAGTTCATTATTTTTGTTTTAATGCCTAATTTGTCGATATTAATCGACATCACATCCGCGTATTACCTGCCAAGTGTTTGTGGTTATTGTAAGTCCATGTTGTGGACAGGCACCACTGCTCTATCAGTTAACAGGGCATGCCAATGTTAAGTGTTACGAATCGTCTCGGCATTCCCACGTCCGATAGATCAAGATATTTATTTGATTTATTCGCATAAATCGCACAATATGGTGTCCAAGCTACCCTTTCATTTTTGTCGAAAGCACTTCACCGCTATAGCTTCCAAATGAGATTGTTCTTGAATCTTACGATTGACAACACTCTTTCCGGAGGGCGTGTCTTTACAAAAAATGGCGGAGCAGTAAACTTATTCAAGTAAAGATTCGGTCGCCTCTCGGTTGGCTGTTTTTATAAATTTTCCAAGATGTTATGAAGGGGAGTGACTGTATGAGCTTTGGCGGGAAATTTTTTACATCGCCCCGAAAAGGAGTTCAAAAAATAAAGTGCATGGATCTTTTCCGACGGCCATCCTCAAAATGACAAAACAGCAGAAACCTGATCAAGCGCTATTTCAGACTTATCAGGTAGTATCGCCTCTTATGGTTTTTTCTGAAAGTGTTCCTTAATCAGGCATGTCATTGCATTTCCTCAAGAACCTTTCTTATCAGATTGCCGAGGTCCTTTTTGGCCAAAGGTTTCATTGCAAAGCCTTTGATTCCGTAAATTCTTGCCTTATCCTCTGAAATGAGGTTGCTGAACCCGGTGCACAGAATGATCGGCATCCTTGGCCGTATCTGCAGCATGCGGCGTGCCAGATCCAATCCCGTCATGCCAGGCATAGTCTGGTCGGTGATGACCAGGTCGAACTGGTCCGGTCGGGTCTGAAAGGTATTCAGTGCCTCGATACTGTTTGTCCTGATGGTCACCCGATAACCGAGTCGCTCCAGCATACTCTTGCCCATTTCTGCCAGTATCTCCTCATCGTCAATGAGCAGAATACGTTCATTGCCGGGTTGAGTGAGACCGGAAGATACGGATGCGTTTTCGACGAGTGCCGGGTCTGCGACAAGCGGCAGATACACATGAAATTCAGCCCCTTCGCCGGGCTGGCTTTGACAGGATACAAATCCTCCGTAATTCTTTGCTATACCATGGATGATGGCAAGCCCCATGCCGGTCCCTTTGTCCACCGCTTTCGTGGTGAAGTACGGATCGAATATTTTCTCCCTTATTTCCGGCGCTATCCCTGGGCCGGTATCACCGACGGATATCTGCACGAACGGTCCCGGCTGCACATCCGGCTCGCTGATTACCTCGGTTGCGGTAAGTTCTTTCCTTTTCAAGGAAATGGTAATGGTGCCACCCGTCTCTTCCATAGCATGGAAGGCATTGGTGGTGAGGTTTGCCAGTATCTGATGGATCTGGACCGGATCGACGAGAATGATCCCCACATCCTGATCTACATTCTGCCGGATATCGATGGTTGTCGGCAGTGATGATCGCAGCATTTTTACGGCTTCTTTTATGATTACCTCAGGTTGTAATTTGATACGGTTGGCTTTGGTCTGACGGCTGAAGGCGAGGATCTGCTTGACAAGCTCTTTGGCCCTGTGGCTGGCAATAACGACCTGATCGATATCGTCTCGTACCCGTGATCCTTCCGGGCTATCCTCCTGGACCATTTCGGCATAACCGAGAATTGCCCCGAGGATATTATTGAAGTCGTGGGCAATACCACCTGCCAACTGACCGATGGCTTCCATCTTCTGGGCCTGCTGGAGTTGAGCCTGCAGGTTTTTCCGCTCGGCCTCGGCCCGTTTCCGCTCGGTGATATCCACATGTGTCCCTACCACCCGGACAGGTACGCCATCCTTGCCGAATATCGCGCTCGCCCGTGACAGAATATCCACCCAATGCCCGTTTTTATGGAGCATCTGAAATTCCATTTCATATCGGTCACGTTTTCCCTGCAGGTGTTCATTGAGTATTCTCCATGACTCGGCCTGCTGTTCGCGTTTTGTCAACCTCTCCCACACCGAGAAATCATTTTCCAGTTCGGCATCCTGGTACCCCAGCATTTTTTTCCAGCCGGGAGAGAAATAAATCTCCTGAGTCTTCAGGTTCCAATCGAAGATGCCATCCGTGGACGCCCGCATAGCGAGTTCGAATCGTTCCTCGCTTTGCTGCAAAGCAATTTCCGTGCGTTTGCGGTGAGAGATATCCCTGACAATAGCGCAATGGAATTCCTTGCCATCCAGTTCAAAGTAGTTTGCGATAATATCGACGGGAATATCCCGACCATCCCGAGTTCGCTGCACTGCTTCAAAGTGCAGCGATCCCGACTGCTTGACTTCCTGCCAATGCTCCTGCCAGGTGTCCATGGGAAACGTCGGAGAGACATCTTTAACAGAGAAGTTCGACATTTCCTCATTGGAATACCCCAGCATCCTGCAGGCTGAGGCATTGACCTTCCAGAAACTTGCATCGGGTCTGATCCAGTAGACGGAGTCCTGCATGTTGTCGAGGGTAAACGCTGCAAGGGCCAGTTCCTTTGTCCGTTCGGCGATAGTCTCTTCCTGGTTCTCAAAGAGAAAGGAATTCCGTAACACCAGGGCAACGATGGTCGACAGAGTCGCCAGGAGCTTGGTTTCCGAGGCGAGGTGTTGTTGATCGGGTAGCCCAAGTACAAGCATGGCACCTACCCTCATCGCACCGACACTCAAGGGGATTGCCATCGATAGCCCAAAACCTAGCCGCTGCAATATTTCCGAGACATCGGAAGACCCTTCGGGATACCAAATCTCTACAGCAGGGAGTTCATGGGCGATATCGTGGAGGCGTTTTCCCTCATGCGATTCGGCCCAGGCAAGATACCGCGTCGGATTGACGCCAAGAACCCGGTGCATATCACCCAGACATTGAAGGAAAAGGACACAACGGGCACCTGTCAGCTCTCTGATCTCTTCGGTCAGATAGTCCACAACCCGCCCTGGATTGTCGGCGCGTGCCAGGACCTTGTGGAGGATGTCCAGGGTCATGGCCGAAAAGGCCGGATCCTGGCGCATGGCATCGGGGTTCATTCGAAATTTTCCACGGATGTAATGGTGTTTAAGGCTTGCTGGATAGCAGCACGCAAAGGTTCGAGGGAGACTTGCAGGATTTCCCAGGGAAGTCCGCAATAGTCCGAACATTCCTGCAGTTCGGTCGCCGGAACGGGGAGCACCCCGGTATCCAGATAAACGAGCTTCCGGTGCATGTCGCCCATCAGTCCGGCGGCGTTGGTCTGGTTTAGGCCGAGTTCGACGCTGAAAATGCGATGCCAGCGTTTTGCCCATTCCGGAAAGAGAAAAAAGGCGCCTGTGTGCGATAGTTTTCGGTACTCTTCACGTCCCAGCAACAGATCGCAGCAGTTGTTGCCGCGGGTTCGGATCACGCCTGGTTTGCTGGCTAGAGCTGCCATACCCATGCAGCAGTCCCCGTAGATGAGCAAGATCGTGTTGCCGTGCCGGATTTCTTCTTCAACGAGTCTGTCCAAATGGCTTGCCAGCTTTTCCGGTTTCATGTGCAGCATCGAACTCTGGTAACGGATTGCCATGCCCGGCCAATTACCCTGCCGCAGAGCCTCGATCTCGGCCTGAAAGACTGCACAGCAGAGTGCCACAACGGGCTGTTGAAGAGTGGAGCTCATGCGCCATTCCAACCGACTTCGGCGAGGGCCTCGCCCATGGCCTGAAGATTTTCCGGCGGCGTATGCCAGGGCACATCGGCACCCAGGGTAGCCAGGATAAAGCGCTTGTCCTTTGCTCGGTCGCGTTCTTGAAGAATCGTTCGGCAAACTTCCTTCACCTGAGCCGCGTCCATCTCCGCAACGCTTGTACCAAGCGGCCCGCTCAATAAGACAGGAGCCGGGCCGAGAATCTGCCGGATACGAGCCAGGTTTTCGTCGTAATTGAGAGCATAGCCAATGGCCGAAGGAAGCCCGGTGAGAATATCGAGATGACCAAGCAGAGGTGCACCGCAATGATGCAGCACCGATGGGCCATCCAATTGGCCGAGAGCCTGCTCCAGCGCCGGGCGCAGTAAAGATGCCACGGGTTCGCGATTGAGGACCGCCGGCGAAGCGTAGCCGCAGGGCAAAACCGCGACCATAGCCCCTTCGGAAAAGAGGCAGTTTGCAAACCGAATCAAGAAGGTATTCACCTTTTCCAGCACTCGCTCAGCCCCAGGCCTATCAAAGAGCACCAGCTCCAGCCATCCCTCCATCCCCATGACCAGGGCAGGGATATCGATGGGTGCCGGCAGACAGGCGGCAACCGGAACCTCGTTGCCGAATGTGTTGGCCATGATACGGATCGCGTCGCGGAAATAGAGGAGATGATGGTTGGCTTCAACGTCCGGCAGAACGAGCGCGTCCCAGCCGGCAAGCGAGGCGATGGCCGGCCGGCGGACATTCGGCGGCTGGACAGTCGAGAGTTTGACCTCACTGCCGAATGCCGCGCCAATCAAAGCAAAGGCGAAGGGGCCTAAAAGCATATCCGGCTTAAATTCTTTGTGGACAGCAATCTGTCCGGCGCAATAAGCTGCCGGGTCACTGTAGTAGCGGTCGAGGGGGCAATCGGTCAGCCTGGCGCCATAGAGGCTCAACACCGGAATAAAAGCCCTCCGATCTACGGGCTTTCCTTCAAGAGTGGCGAGTATCCTTTCCGAACTCTTCATGGCGTCGCCTCCTTCCGGGCCGACGCCTCGGAAAGACGGCGGAAAAGTGCCATTGCCTCCAAGGCAGTGCGTGCGGTGCCGTCGCCACCAACTTCCAGGTCGAGGCCGGGACGGACCAGGAAGACCGCCCCGCCTACTGCCAGCTGAATGTGACCGGAGAGGCCGCGGCGGTCCAATTCCGCCCGGAGCTGCTTGATATTGTGAGCGGTGGTCAGCATCATCGCCGACACACCAATGACCCTGGCCCCAACCTCCACCGCCTTATCGACAAACGTATCCGCGGGAACGTCGTTGCCGAGATCATGAACAACCCAGCCGTCGGAGGCGAGAAATATGCCAAGCATCCGTCGCCCGAGAGAATGAAAATCCTCTTCGACATTGCCGATGACCACAGCACCTCTGTTGGGTGATGATATTGCCCCATCTTTTTTGCGTTCGGCAATTTTCAACAGGGCGTCTTCCGCCACCTTTGCCGCTACATAGGCCTGGGCCAAAGTAAAGGCTTCGGAGGAAAGCCATTCTTCGCCGATCGTCAGCAGCGTCGGTTCCAGGACTTCGATGAGAAGGCGCTCATAGCCGTGTTCATCCCCCCAGGCTTCCAGAAGCTGGCCGGCACCGTGGCGGTCGGCCTGTTGAATCATGGCGATCAACGCCTTTTGGATATTCATGCCGGTCCCTTATGGAAAATTCGCTTCATAACGCGTAGCTCGATCACTGCTGTTTTCTTCACTTGCAGCGCCTCAAAGTTTGAGAAAAAACTGGCAGGATGAAGAGAAAAAGCATTTGCATTTCTAACTCAGAGCATGCCTTTATCCACTATCTCTGTTTGAGGATCCGAAGTCAAGCGCCGGAAAAGAAGTTTCCTGTCTTGCCGAGGCAAATCACAGCCTTGAAGGTCGGAAGAGCTTTCCCATTTGACATTAAATGCCTTTTGTGCGAACCCTTATGAAGGTCTATTTCCAGATTACTCGAGTGAATGTTTTAAGGAGACCATTTCAATGCGACGTTTTTCCCAAATTGGTATGCGGGTTTTGATACCTGCAGTCAGTGTCACAGTCATTTTTTCCATTGCTCTTTTCTTTATTGGAAGCACCGTGTTGAATCATTTGGTTGAACAAAACTTCGATCGAATGGTTCTGTCAAAAACAATCGGCATCTCCAACAATGAGAAACGTGTCGGCGAAGATTTACTTGTAAAGGCTTCATTGTTCAGCCAGGCGACGGCTGTGCTGGGAGCTTATGAAACCGCTTATCAAGGTAATCTGAATCTCCCCGATGATCCGCAAATGGAATTGGCGCGTCAACAGCTCTATAACTATTTTGCATCTATAGAGAAAGGTCACCGGGTAGTCCGTGATGGCAAGTCGTTGCGCCTTCATTTCCACGTCCCCCCGGCTCGAAGTCTTTTACGCCTGTGGGATAAGAAGCAACACAAGAGCGACGATCTCAGTGCCTTTCGCTATTCAGTGGAAACTATCAGCAGAGATCACAAACCGATTGCCGGAATCGAAATCGGTCGGGGCGGGTTTGAAATTCGAGGAATAGTTCCGGTTATCGGCGAAAATGGCAAGTATTTGGGATCGGTTGAGGCGCTTTCCTCATTCGATCCTATCGTCAAGGACAGCATCAGCAATGAAAAAGAGTTTATTGCCGTCTACATGAAAAAGGAATTTCTGCCGCTGGCAAGCCAATTACAGGATGCCTCCAAAAACCCGGTCATTGGCGATTTTGTTTTCGTTTCATCAACTGAAAAACAAATCACGGATGCCGTTTTAAAACCGGAATTGCTGGAAGATGGACTGGCGGGCCAGAAGGTCCTTCGGGTTAATGACTATTTTACCTGCGTTTTTCCCATTAAAGATTTGAGCGGCAAACAAATCGGTGTAATGGCATATGTCGTAAATGCTCTTGATATGTACACGTTGATGAGAAAAATAGAAGGGGGAATGGTTGCACTGTGTATTGCACTGCTCCTTGCTATTATCGCACCGCTGTTTTTTAGCGTTCGGTCAGTTACCAAGCCCATCAACCGCACGATAACAATGCTTAAGGATATCGCCCAAGGTGAAGGTGACCTGACGATGCGCCTGGATGCCAAATCAAAAGATGAAATTGGTGAGCTTGGTCTCTGGTTCAACACCTTTATCGAAAAACTGCAGGGTATTGTTAAGCGGATAGCGGAGAATTCGAATAATGTCAACTCTTCCGCCAATCAACTTTCAACAATAGCCCGGGCATTGTCCGACAGCGCCATCGACACTTCGCAGAGAGCTGCCAATGTTGCGACCGCCTCGGAAGAGATGAGCGCCAACCTGAATAATGTGGCGGCAGCAATGGAAGAATCTGCCACCAACACCAATATGGTGGCCTCCGCAGCCGAGCAGATGAGTTCTACCATCACGGAAATCGCCGAAAATGCCGAGCGCGCCAGAATCGTCTCAAGTCGGGCGGTGGATCAGGCCAAAAATGCTTCCGAAAAAATGGGCGAGCTAGGCAGTGCAGCGCAAAAAATCGGCATGGTCACCGAAACAATTACAGAAATTTCCGAACAAACCAATCTTCTCGCTCTGAACGCCACCATCGAGGCTGCACGGGCGGGGGACGCGGGCAAAGGGTTTGCGGTAGTCGCCAACGAGATAAAGGATCTCGCCAAGCAGACAGCACAAGCCACCTTGAATATTAAACAGCAGATCGATGAGGTGCAGCGGACAAGCAAATTGACGGGTACCGAGATTGATCAGATTTCCGAGGTAATTAGCGGCGTCAACGAAATCGTCACGACAATTGCGGCAGCGGTTGAGGAACAGACGGCAGCGACGAGAGAAATCGCCGACAATATCGCCCAAGCCAGCAAAGGGATTCAGGAAGTCAATGAAAATGTCAGTCAAAGCTCAGCAGCGGCGGGTACTATCACCGACGATATCGGTAAGGTAAATCTTTCCGCAACAAATATTTCCGGGAGCGGCAAACAAGTCCAGAACAGTTCTGCAGGCTTGCAGCTGATGGCAGCAGAACTGAATACTATCGTTGGCAGCTTTAAGGTATGATTGTTGCTCTCCGTCTATAGACAGAGGTGCCGGATTCCCGGCACCTCCTGCCGGATTACGACCTGTTCGCCAGGAGCACCTTATCCACGCCGGCATTGACAACATGCGTGATGCCGAGATCCTGTCCTCCGGTTTCCTTCAGGAGTTCAGCGAGTCCATTCTCTAAATCCTGAAGGAGTTGGGCATAAGGAATTTCCTGGTTATTTCTCACACCGTTATAAATTTCTTGGGATTTCTCAGCCAATTCATTGATTCCGCATTGCAGCAAAACTCCTTTCAGCGAATGAACGGCAATGCTCAAAGATTCATTGTCCTTGTCCTTCAATGCCTGGTTCGCAACGATAAGATTTCTTGTAATACTTCCACGAGCGAGTTTCAAAAGCCTGGCAACCTGTTCCTCTCTTAATACATGGACAGAATTTAAGTACGTTACAACCCGTTGGGTGTTTATTTCCGGTGGCAGTGAGTTGTCCCTGGCTATGTTGCCCTCTTTCCCATCTTCTGACGCGTTTGCATCCCCGGCACAGCGTGCATGCGTTGAGGCAATAATTGACTGCAGCGTGGAAGCAAATTTATCCGGTTGAAATGGCTTGGTAATATAGCCATCCATCCCGGCAAGCCGGCATTTCTCCCTGTCTTCACTCATGGCGTAGGCGGTCATGGCAATAATCGGCAAATGGTTCCCCTGCAGTCTTTTTGCAAGAGAAGGGCCTGTATCGTCGGGTAATTCGATGGTCAGAGGTGTCCCCTGTTCCACAGACCGGATGATGGTTGTGGCCGAGAGGCCATCCATGATCGGCATTTGCACGTCCATCAGCACCACATCAAACGTATCTGATGTCAAGGCCATCAGGGCTTCCCGGCCATTAGCCGCGGTGGTGATCCGATTTCCCGATTCAAGCATCATGCGAGCCAGGTCGCGATTCATCTCGTTGTCATCGACAATCAGTATGTGCAAATCTTTGCTCATGACGGCCCGGCCGAGGTCTTGATCTGCCGTGTCTGCCGGGATTTGGTAAGATGATGGGTGCAGGCGAACGGTAAAATGAAAGGTGCTGCCGAGGTTGACCCTGCTTTCCACCCAGATGCGGCCTTCCATCAACTCGGTCAGCTGTTTGCAGATGGCCAGTCCCAAACCGGTTCCGCCGTATTTTCTCACGTACGAACTATCCGCCTGCTCAAAGGTATTGAAAATCAGGGAAAGTTTTTCCGGCGGAATGCCGATGCCGGTATCGTCCACGGAAAAATGCATGGTGACTTTTCCGTCGTCAGCTCCTGTGTTTTCAAGGGTCATACTGATGGTGATGGTGCCGGCGGGAGTGAATTTAGTGGCGTTACCTACCAGATTAAGCAGGATCTGCCGCAAACGGAGATCATCGCCGACAAAGACGGTGGGGCAGTCGTCCGGGAGTGCGAAGTGGAGCTTCAAGCCCTTCTCATTGGCGGCGCCATTCATGGTGGCCACAATACTCTCAAGAAGCCGATGCAGGTCAAAGGAGGTGCTGTTCAGCTGCAGTTGGCCGGCTTCCATTTTGGAGAAATCGAGAATGTCGTTGAGAATGCCAAGCAGACTTTCGGCCGAATGCTGCACCGTTTGCAGAAAGTCCTGCCTTGTATCTTCCGATTGTGCCTTCTTGGCCAGATGGGTCATGCCGATGATCGCGTTCATCGGTGTTCGTATCTCATGGCTCATATTGGCAAGGAACAGCGCTTTAGCCTGGTTGGCGCTTTCCGCCTCCTCCTTGGCCTGTTGCAGGGCCGCATTCTGCTCGGTAATTTTTTGCTGGCGCTGTTGCAGCCGCACGGTCATTTCATTGAAGGCCGCAGCAACATTGCGAATTTCATCCGGGCCGGTCAAGGCGAGACAATGTTCCTGATTCCCCAGGCTGATCTGTTGCACCCCTCGCTGCAGCTGCTCGATAGGCTGCAGGAATTGGCTATTGAGAAACCTGGTGATGATTGCCGCCAGCAGGGCGCTGACGACTGCCGCAGCCGCGAGAATGATTGCCAAGGCTCTTAGGCTGGCGGCGTGGGCTTCAACCAGAGGTAATTCGGTGACGGCAATCCAGGGGGTGCCGGGAACGGGGAGCATCGTGCCGATGACCTGCTCTCTATGGAAATTGCGATACGTACCGGACCATATTTCTGTGTTGGCACGGATCAACTTGATAAGATCTGAATGATCTTCCAGCTTGAGGTTGGCAAGAGCCACCTGGGGAGATGAATGGGCGATGACCCTGCCATCCCGGTTAATCAGGTAAGCAATGCCGGTCTTACCGAAGTGAAGATTGGCCAGGACTTCGTTCAAAATATGCACCCGCAGTCGGCTGGCGATCACACCACCATGTGGCGCGGGAACGGAAAAAAACAGATAGGAGTCGTCATTGACCTGCAACTGCCTGTTTCCGATGTAATTCTCGCCTTTACGGGCGGTGATGAACCAGTTCGATTGGGGAATGGTGAACAAATTGGCCAGGATGTTCTGGTCTTTTGGGGCATGGGCGATAACCCGACCCTGGGCGTCGACATGAACCAACTCTTGAAGAATGGGTTCCTTTTCCAGTAACTGTTCGAGTTCGCCGGAAATATCTGAAAATTTATCGAGGTCGAAAAGCTGCATGAGGTGCAGCAGATTTTTTTGTCGGCCGATGAAATTCTCGACGCTTTGCGCGACCCGCTGGGTTGCCTCACGCTGACGCCCCGTCCACCCCTCATATTCGGTTTGCCGCACCAGGAAATACAGGCCTGAGATGCCTGAGAGCATCAGAATAAACATGGCCACGCCGAATACCGTCAACAACTTACGGCGCAGACTGCCGGATACGCTCGATCGCTGTTTCGAATTCATTGGTCGCTGAGGTGTACGGGCGGAGCGGCAAGGAAGCGGTCCCATGCCTCTCTGTATAATGATTTTTCCGCTATCGGCAGCGGCAGAAAAAAATGGGCTTGGCGAAGTTCTTCAGCCGAAGGGAAAACCACCGGATCGTTCCGAACTTCAGGTCGAACCAGAGGAATGGCGGCGTCGTTGGCGGTGGGGTAATTCTTTTCATTGACGATCTGGGCGCTGATCTCCGGCCGGAGCAGGAAGTTGATGAAGGTCGCCGCAGTATACGAGTTGGGGCTGCTCGCCGGGATCACATAGTTGTCGCTCCACAGTGCGGTACCCTCTTTGGGGAGGATATACGAGACGGCCCGATTGGCAGCGTGGGCCGCCTGGTAGTCCAGGGGCCAGCCCAGAAGGATAACGGCTTCGCCGCTGAGCAGCCTGGCTACCGCCTTGGGTGTATCGACCTCTACCCAGCGGACCGTTTTTTTCAGCGCAATGAGGCGGTCGACAGCGGCATTGACTTCCATCGGATTTTCCGAATTCAGCTCGTGCCCGAGTGACAGAAGGGTTATTCCGATAAGTTCCCTTTCCTGGGGCCGTAAGGCCACCTTGCCGGTATAACGGGGATCCCACAGATCGTTCCAGCTGTTCACCGTGTTGCCGATGAGGTCGGTGCGGACCAGCAGTCCGGTTGTGCCATAGTGGTAGGGGACGGTGTAGAGATTGCCCGGGTCAATGGCCAGATCGCGAAAATTTGGGGAGATATTGGCAAAATTGGGGATGTGGTCAAAATCGATCCTGGCTAGCCGTTTGTCCGCCAACAACAAGGGAATAAACGGATTCTCCAGCACCGCCACATCGTAGACCTGGCCTTTTTGAATGTTCTCGACCGCTTCTTCCTGGGATTCGAAGGTGATGTAGTTGACCTTGACGCCATATTCTTTGGTAAAGGCATCAAGCACCGATCGGGGCATGTCATCCACCCAGTTGTAAAACACCAGCTCCTTGGCCAAGGTTGGAGCAGTCTTGTTCGGAGTATCCGTATTGTCGCATCCGTTGGCAAGACACAGAATAAGCAACCCGCAGAACAAGACCAGTCGGCTTCGCATGAACATGGATGAATGTTGCATTAGAATATATCCTGTTGCACCCAGTGAATAGCCGTCCGTCTACTTCGTGAACGAACGTAACTTAACAGGTCGAATTGTCAATTACAACGTCTTTCAAGATACTGAACTGTCAGCAAATTATTGGCCATCTTGGCTATTTTTCAAGCCTGGATTCCCACGTTGGTTTTTGAGTTTGCCCTTTCAACTGAAGAAAGGAAGAAGAGAATTGCTCAGTGCCGAATTATAACGTAGCTTGGTTGTGGAACGTAACATTGGGGGATTGGCTGGAATGATGAAGGCAGTGGCTGTGGCCAAAAAGGTCTGTTCAAGTCTTATTATTCTTACTTGATAAGTCGGCAATAACGTTTGATCAGATTTCTGCTGTTCTGTCGTTTTGAAGATGGCCGCCGGAAAAGAGCCATGTTCTTAATCTTTTGAACTCCTTTTTGGGGCGATAAAAAAAATTTCCCGCCAAAGCTCATGGCAGACACTCCCTTAATAATTTCCTGGAAAATTCATAAAACGGGCCAATAAAGCCGCGGCCAACTCTTTACTTGAAAAAGTCTACCGCTTCGCCAATTTTTTGTAAAGCTCACGGGAATTTTCCCTTATATCATTAGAGGTCACGCAGTCCGAGGCAACACGCTGATAAATGAGGAAGTGAATATGAAAATAACTACCCTGATCGAGAACAAGCCAAGCAAAACCGATTCAAACCTTGTGGCGGAATGGGGATTGTCCCTCCACATTGCGTTTAACGGTCATGACATTCTCCTCGACACAGGCGCTTCCGGGGCATTTGCCAGGAACGCCGGGCATCTTGCCGTTGATATAGCTTCCATCGACGCCGCGGTCTTGTCTCATCATCATTATGACCACGGAGGAGGGCTCCGTCAGTTTTTTGAGTTAAACTCGAAGGCGAAGGTTTATCTGGGGGAACCGCCCGCCGGGGACTGCTTCGGCAAGGCATTCGGATTTCTCAATAAATACATTGGCCTGGATAAGACACTTGCGATTGATTACGCAAAGAGGTTTGAGACTATCCGCCAGCCTGCCGAGATACTCCCTGACGTTTTCCTCATCCCCCGTGTCCATTGCAGCAACGCCAAACCCGCTGGTAACAAACATCTCTTTTTGAAAAAAGATCATGCCTTCACGCATGATGATTTCGCTCACGAAATCATCATGGTCATAAAAGAAAACGGCAAGCTCGCAGTTTTTACGGGTTGCTCTCACAACGGCGTGCTCAATATCCTGGATACGGTGACTTCAATGTTCAAAGGAGTCCCTGTCAAGGCAGTAATCGGGGGTTTTCATCTTGTAGCGATGCCAATATTCAATGTAATGGCGGAGAGCAAACGAGTAGTGCGGGACCTTGCAAGGTCGATCCTGGATTATCCCGTAGAGGTAACCTATACAGGGCATTGCACGGCTACCCAAGCATTTGGGGTGCTCAAATCCGTAATGGGGGATCGTATCACAGAGATCGAAACAGGCAGTCGCTTTGACGTCTGAAACAATTCAGTATGCCGCTTGATGCAAAAGCGGATTCGATCCCCTTGATCATGGTGTTACCAGGTGACGATCTTACTCCCGGCACCTACTCTGCTGTTGCGGCCCTCCTCTTCAAGGACCACCCCTTCCAGATGAGATAGATGGAAGGGTAGATGATCAGCTCGAGAATGGTCGAGGTGACAACCCCGCCGACCATCGGCGCGGCGATCCGCTTCATGACGTCGGCGCCGGTGCCGTGGCTGAACATGATGGGGATGAGGCCGGCGAGGATGACGCTGACTGTCATGATCTTCGGCCTGATCCGCTGCACCGCCCCTTCCATGATGGCGTCCTTCAAGTTCTGCAGGGTCTTGAGCCGTCCTTCTTTTTTCCACCGCTCGTAGGCCAGCTCCAGGTAGAGGAGCATGACGACGCCGGTTTCCGCATCGAGCCCGGCGAGGGCAATGATCCCCACCCAGACGGCAATGCTCAGGTTGTAGTTGAGCAGATGCAGCAGCCAGAAGGCGCCGACCAGGGAAAAGGGCACGGCCAGCAGCACAATGGCGGTTTTGATGAGCGAATTGGTGTTCAGATAGATGAGCACAAAGATGATGAAGAGGGTGAGGGGGATGACGATCTTCAGCCGCTCCGCCGTCTTGACCATATATTCATACTCACCGCTCCATTCGAGGCGATAGCCGTGCGGGATCTTCATGCTCGCCACCCGCTCTTTGGCCTCGGCGACATAACCGCCGACATCCCTGCCGGAAAAATCGATATAGACATAGGAGGCGAGCAAGCCTTCCTCGCTCTTGATCGCGGTCGGACCTTTCACTACTTTGATATCGGCCAGTTCGCCGAGCGGCACCTTCTGGATCCGGGCCGGAGTCCGGAAGTTGACCGGGCTGGTATATCTCGCTTGATTGGTGTCGGCCATACCGCTGCCGCCGCCCGCGGCCGGCTCGCCGCCCATCGATACCGGCACCAGCACCCTGGCCATTTGATCGATACTCTGACGGAAGTCGCGGGCATAGCGAATGTTTATCGGATAACGCTCGCGTCCTTCGACGGTGACGGTGAGGTTCATGCCGCCGATGGCCGTCTGGATTACCTCATTCACGGATTCCAGGGTCATGCCGTAGCGGGCGATGGCCTCGCGCTTCACCACGATGTCGATGAAGTAGCCGGTGGTCAGCCGTTCGGCATAGGCGCTCCGGGTGCCCGGCACGTCGCGCAGCAGTTCCTCGATTTCCAGGCCGATCCGTTCGATCTCTTCCAGTTTCGGCCCCAGTACCTTGATACCTACCGGCGTCCTGATCCCCGTCGCCAGCATGTCGATGCGCGCCTTGATCGGCATGGTAAAGGAGTTGGCGACACCGGGGATGTTGAGGATCGCGTTCATCTCGTTTTTCAGGCCTTCGACCGTCATACCCGGCCGCCATTCGGACTCCGGTTTGAGGGTGATGACCGTTTCGAACATCTCCAGTGGCGCCGGGTCGGTGGCCGTTTCCGCGCGGCCCGCCTTGCCGAAAACCTGGGCCACCTCGGGGATCTGCATAAGGAGCTTGTCCTGGAGCTTCAAGAGCTTCGACACCTCCGAGATGGAGGCGGCCGGCACTGTTACCGGCATGTAAAAGAGCGAGCCCTCGTACAGCGGCGGCATGAATTCGGAGCCGAGTTTCTTGATGGGGATGTAGGTTGCGGCCATGATGCCGATGGCAAGCAGGATCACCAGCCACTTGAAGCGCAGGGCCAGATGGGCGAAAGGCTCATAGATCTTGCGGAGCAGCAGGCTGATCGGGTGGCGCTCCTCCGGATAGACCCGGAAGAGGTAGCCGATAAGCGGTATTCTGGTGATATAAGGAACCTTCTCGTGAATGAGCGCGATCATCAAAACCGGCGTGATGGTCACCGCCAGAAACGAGGCGAAGAGCATGGCAAAGGTTTTAGTAAATGCCAGCGGCTTAAACAGTCGCCCCGCCTGGGCCTCAAGGGTGAATACCGGCAGGAAGGCCACAGTGATGACCAGGAGCGACAAAAAGAGCGAGGGCCCCACTTCCTTTGCCGCCTCGATGATGACCTCCATTCGGGGGCCGGGCTTGCCGGCCTTGATCCACTCCTCCAGTTTTTTGTGGGCGTTCTCGACCATGATGATTGAGGCGTCGACCATGGCGCCGATGGCGATGGCGATGCCGGACAGGCTCATGATATTCGAGGTGACGCCCATGAAGTGCATACCGATGAACGACATGATGATGGCGAGCGGCAGGGTGAGGATGACCGCAAGGGCGCTCGGCAGATGGAAGAGAAAAACGACGCAGACGGCGCTCACGGCAATCGACAACCGGATGATCTCTTCCTTCAGGGTATCGATTGAGCGGTGGATCAGATCGGTCCGGTCGTAGGTGGTGACGATCTTGACGCCAGGCGGGAGACTCGGCGCGATATCCTGGGCGATCTTTTCCTTCACCCGTTCGAGCACCGACAGCACGTTCTCGCCGAAGCGGACGATGACGATGCCGCCGGCCACCTCGCCTTTGCCGTCAAGTTCGGCCAGGCCCCGGCGGATGTCCGGGCCGAGGCGGACCTCAGCGATGTCGCGGACCAGGATCGGCGTCCCGCTCCCGTCCGAGCCCACGGCGATCAGCTCTATGTCCTTGATTTCCTTGATGTATCCCCGGCCGCGGATCATGTATTCGATGCCGGAGAATTCGATCACCCGGCCTTCGACGTCCTTGTTGCTCTTCCTGATGGCGTCCATCACCTTGCCGATCGGGATATTGTAGGCGAGCAGCCGGTTGGGGTCGATGACGACCTGGTACTGTTTGACGAAGCCGCCGATCGAGGCGACCTGGGAGACGCCGGGTACGCTCTCCAGGGCCAGCTTGATATTGTAGTCCTGCAGCGAGCGGAGCTGGGCGAGATTCTGCTGGCCATTCTCGTCGACCACGGCGTAGGAAAAGCCCCAGCCGACGCTCGTCGCATCGGGGCCGAGCACCGGATTGACGTCGGCCGGCAGCTTGCTGCGAACGCTCTGCAGGTATTCGAGGATCCGGCTGCGCGCCCAGTAGATGTCCGTGCCTTCATCGAAGATCACGTAGATGAACGAGCTGCCCTGATAGGAGAAGCCGCGCACCACCTGGACTTTGGGCGCGGCGAGCAGCGTCGAGGTAATGGGGTAGGTGATCTGATCTTCGATCAGGTCGGGCGACCGGCCCATCCATTCGGTGAAGATGATGACCTGGGTCTCGCTGAGATCCGGGATGGCGTCGAGTGGCGTCTGCTTGAGCGACCACCAGCCCCAACCGGTGAAAAAGGCCACCATCAGAAAGATGATGAAACGGTTGCGGGCGGAAAATTCGATGAACCTGGCGATCATTACTGCACCACGCCTTTCAACCGCGCCTCCGAATCGAGGAGGAAATTGGCTTCGGACGCCACTTTATCGCCTGCCGCAAGGCCTTCCGTCACCTCGATAAAGCCGCCAGCCCTGAGGCCGGTCGTCACCTCGCGCGGCTCGAACGATCCTTCCTGGTCGACATAGACCAGGCGTTTCTCGCCGGTATTGATAACCGCTGCCTCGGGAATGGCCAGTTTTTCGCCTAAATCGATGAAGATTTCGACATCGCTGTACATCTGGGGCTTGAGCAAACCGCCGGGGTTGGGAATGGTGAACCGGGCCTTGGCGGTCCGCGTCTCGCCGGCGAGCGTCGGGTAGAGGTATTCGATGGTCGATTCGAATTCCTGGCCTGCAAAGTAGCTGAGGCTGATCTTCGCCTCCTGGCCGATTTTGACAAAGGGCAGGTCGTATTCATAGATGTCGGCAACTACCCAGACGGTAGAGAGATCGATGACATCGAGCAGCTTTTCCCCAGCCATGACCCGCATGCCCTGCAGCGCCGCCTTGTTGAGGACGTAGCCGCTGGCGGGGCTGACGATGGTCAGCGTCCGGATCGGTTTGCCGGTTTTCGCGATCCTGTCGATCTGGGCCTCCGAGATATCCCAGAGTCGCAGGCGCTGGCGGGTGGCTTCAAGCATGGTTTCGGCGTCGCGGGCAAGCATTTCGGAGATGCCGGTGGAACCGCCGTAATAATTGGGCCGGCGGCCTGCGGCATCGTCGGTTTTTCTCGTCCATTTGAGAACGTTTAAAAATTCCTGCTGGGTAGCGTAGAGTTCGGGGCTGTATATCTCGGCCACCGGTTCGCCGCGCTTGACGAGATCGCCGGTGGCATTGATATAGAGCTTTTCGATCCAGCCCTCGATCTTGGTGTTGACCGTGGTCAGCTTCCGCTCGTCATACTCGATGCGGCCGATGGTGCGGATCTGCCGCTGCAGCGGCCGGATTTCGGCGGTCGCTGTCTTGACGCCGATCAGCTGCTGCCGGTCGGTCGGCACCTCGATGGTTTTGGTCTCGAATTCGGCCCACGGGTCGTCGGCCGGCTTCTCGGGCGCCGCGGGCGGTGCGCCGCCATGCCCCTCGTGACCGGTCTGCGCCTGGGCGAGCACTCCCGTGAGTTGGGGGACGGACGAAAAAATGAATACGGCAAACAACGAAGCGAGGATTCTCTTTCTCATTGCATATTCTCTGAGGCTGGTGGTTGCGCCTCTGTTGCAGTTTCCGTCCCGAGCAGCGCCTCGATCCTGGCGACTGCTTTGCCTTTTTCGGTAAACTTTTCCCAGTACGCCAGCTCGTAATCGATGAGGTTTTTCAGCCGGCTGATCACCGTAAAGGCCTCGGTTTTGCCGTTCACGTAGCCGTTCAGGGCGAGTTCGAAATCCTGATACGTCTTGGGGATGAGACCCGTCTTGAACAGTTCCATGAGCTTGTCGGAACTCTCGGTCATGGCGAAGTTGTCCCTGAGCGCTGCGACCAGCATCAGTTTTGCCGAAGCAAGTTCCTGCTGCGCCTCGATGCGCTGAGCTTTTGCTTCGCTGACGGCCTCGCGTTGTTTGGTCTTGTAGTAGAGCGGAATGTTGAGACTCGTGGTGATGCTCCACATATCCTCAAATTCCGACGTGCCTTTCTGGCCGACTTGGCCGGTGACGGTAAAATCGGGATAATATTCCTTCTCCGCCATGGCGATTCTGGCCTCGGCGGCGGCGATCATCCGTTCCTTGCCGGCGATGATCGGCGAATGGCCGGTGGCGAA
>Ga0154407_1037_pt3 | contig 24033 bp, 16 predicted proteins | sample RifGroB2_FD_115911 | JGI IMG/M metagenome (GOLD analysis project Ga0154407, IMG submission 115911) | Desulfobacterales bacterium GWB2_56_26
CTCGATTTCGCGGAATACACCCGGAGCCTTCTGAGCTACGTCTGGCGCGCCCACGGGGCCGCCGCGGCGGCGGTTCGGTTGACTCTTGACCTTGCGCAGTTCTCGTTGCCGGTGGACACCGCGATACCCTGCGGGCTTATCCTGAACGAGCTGGCCGGCAATGCCCTCAAGCACGCCTTCCGGGGCCGCAGCGAAGGGGAAGTGACCGTCTCGCTGCATGGCACCGCGGACGGCCGTATCCGTCTGGGCGTGCGCGACAACGGCGTCGGCCTCCCGGCGGGGTTCGAGTGGCGCCAGGCCCGCTCCCTGGGCCTGCGTCTGGTGCAGATGCTGGTCGGACAATTGGACGGGGCGGTGGATGTCCGTGAGGAAGGGGGAACGGTCTTTGAGCTTGTTTTCGGGCATCCGGGGTGAATTTCGGTGCGCATAACCACGAATTTCATGGAGCATCGTAGGGTGCGCCGTGCGCACCGTGGCATGTGCTTATCTGAAATGAACGCCGAAGGAGGGAACGTGCATTTTTACGGTGATACCATTCGGGTATTATGAATTATTTTCGGTGCGCACGGCGCACCCTACGATTCCATAAAATTTGTAGGGCGCGTACCTTTTCCAGGTTTCGGTGCGCACGGGCGCACCCTACTGATTATAATCTAACCGAGGTAACCCAATGAGCAAGACCACCATTCTGATAGTGGAAGACGAGGCGATTGTCGCCGCGGACCTGGCCGGCAAATTGGGACAACTCGGCTATGAAGTCGCCGGAACCTCGGCGGCGGGGGAGGAGGCCGTCGAACTGGCGTGCCGCCTGCTGCCGCGGGTGGTGCTGATGGACATCCGGCTGAAGGGCTCGATGGACGGCATTGAAGCGGCCGAAGCGATTCGCCGCCGAGTCAACGTGCCGGTGATCTACCTGACGGCCCCATTCCGATTTCGCCACCCTGAGCCGGGCCATGGTCAGCGAGCCGTTCGGCTATATCCTGAAACCCTTTGAGGAAAGGGAACTGGCAACCACCATCGAGATGGCGCTCTATAAGCACCAGTCGGATCGACAACTGCGCGAGGCCCATGACGAGCTGGAGCAACGCGTCCGGGAGCGCACCCAGGAGCTTAATGAGCTGAACGAGACCCTGGAGGGGCGGATCGTCGAGCGCACCGCGGAACTCAATTCCGCCAACGAAATGCTGCGTGTCTCCCGCCGGGCCGCCCTCAACGTCGCGGAAGACGCTCTTGCCGTCCGTGAGCTGGCCGAGGAGACGAATATCGAACTGCGGCGGGAAATCGCTGAACGCAAGCGGGCCGAAGAAGAGATCCTGCAGCATGTCGAGGCGCTGGAGCGCTTCAATAAAGCCGCGGTGGACCGCGAGCTGCGCATGGTCGAATTAAAGAAGGAAGTGAACGAGCTCCTGGCCCAAACAGGCGAGCCGTCGCGCTATCCCCTCGACCTCGACGAGGAAGCTCCCTTCCCTCCCGGCAGCGAAGAATCTCAGCGGCAGCAGCCTAAAATGCAACAGCCGCCGCATCTGCAAGCCGGCGGCTTGCCCCCGGTTCTCCGGTGCGGCGCGGCAGCCGGGGCTTTACTGGCTGCTCATAAACGAGCTGCCGAGACCGGAGAGAGGGGCGAGAAAGGGAATTTACGGCTTTTGCTCATCGAAGACTCGGAGGACGACGCCCTCCTGACGATAGAGGAATTGCGCAGAGGGGGGTATGACCCCCACGTTACGCGGGTCGATACGCCGGCAGCCCTGCAGGCCGCGCTGGATCAAGAAGGCTGGGATGCCGTCATTGCCGACTACAACATGCCGTCGTTCACCGGTATCGACGCGCTGCGAATCGTCCAGGCGAAGGGAATGGACGTTCCTCTTATTCTAGTCTCCGGGGCTATCAACGTAGAGCAGGCCGTGGAGGTGATGAGGATCGGCTTCCATGATTTCATTATCAAGGACCATCTTTCGCGGCTGACCCAGGTGCTGGAGCGGGAACTGCGGGAAGCGGGGGTCCGCCGGGAGCTCGAAGTGGCGGTAAAGGAGTTGAGCCAGATGCATGCCGAGCTGGAGCAGCGCGTGATCGAGCGCACCGCCGAGGTTCAGGCCGCCAGTGTCAAGCTGCGCGCTTCGCACGCGGCCACCCTCAACCTTATGGAAGACGCCGTTATTGCCAGGAAAGAGGCGGATGAGATAAGCGACAGGCTGCGGCTCGAAATACTCGAGCGCAAAATTATCGAGGAGGCGCTGCGCCGGTCGGAAGAGCAACTCCAGGCTATGAACGAGGGACTGGAACGGGAGGTCGAGCAGCGCACCCGGGAGCTGCGGGAAAATCAATTACAATTGCTGCATGCCGAAAAACTTTCGACAATCGGCAAATTGTCCGCCTCCATTGCCCATGAATTCAACAACCCTTTGATGAGTATTATGACCATACTGAAGGGCTTGAAGATGAGGGCTATACTGGAAGAAGAGGATAGACAATTCCTGGACGTGGCTATTACCGAAAGCGCCAGGATGAGAGATCTGCTTCGTAATCTCCAGGGGTTCAACCGGCAATCCTCGGCCAGGAAAGAGCCGATAGATATGCAAAAAGCAATCGATTCCGTACTGTTGTTGCAAAAGAGCGACCTGAAGACCAGGCGGATTTCGGTGGTGCTCAACTATGCCGAGCATTTGCCGCAGGTCATTGCCATCCCCGATCAGATCAAACAAGTCTTTCTCAATCTGCTGACCAATGCGGCAGACGCCTGCCACCAGGACGGCGGGGAGATCACCATCAGTACCTGGCAGCAAGACCAGAGAGTCGCTGTGGCGATCAAGGATACCGGCACCGGTATCGAACCTGAGAAAATGGATCAGCTCTTTCAGCCTTTTTTCACGACCAAGCCGGGAGTCAAGGGAACCGGACTGGGTTTGTCGGTCAGCGATGGCATCATCAAAAACCACAAAGGGGAAATTCGTGTCGAGAGCCGGCCGGGGGAAGGCTCGACCTTCACGGTCCTGCTGCCTGTCAACGCAACGTGATGCCGTTTGATGATTTTCGGTGCGCACCGTGGCATGTGCTTGATGTCGTTTGATCAATATGCACCGGAATCATTATCTTGGCTTTATTATTTTTGCCAGACGGCTTACTTCCCTCCATCCTACTGCGAACAGACACTCATCACCTGATTGAAATCGGTTGCTCCGTCAAAGATAAGGTGGATCCCCTCTTGGAGCAGCACGGTCATGCCGTCGTTGAAGACGCTTGCCGACGTCTGCTTCAGGTGTGGTACGCCCAGCCATAATACGTACTCCTCAACAACCTTCTTACCTGCCGGGCAACCCGCGGCAGTGTTCTCGTTCCAGCCCGTTTTCTCCCGTCGCGCATCGAGTGATACTATAATCATATACGAGAATATTTCGCCGCGGCCAGCCCTTCCTTGTTCCGGCCGTAATAAAATTTGGTATATTAGGTATTCCCCCTTTGTGGGGGTTGGATTGAGTTGGGGTCAACTTTTCAGCGTAATCGGACCTGTTCCGGAAGGGGGGAGTATGCAACAATGGTTGTTGGTGTTGATACTGGTGTCGCTGTCGGGCTGCGCTTCTCTGTCGAAACAGGAGTGCCTCGATGCCGACGCGACCTCGTGGGAAGGCGTAGGATATGAGGACGGCTATAACGGGTATCATCCCGACCGGCGTCTCAGCCAGCATTACGAGGCCTGCAGCAAGCTGGGGGTCTTTCCGCACCGCGAAACCTATATGACGGGCTGGTCGCGGGGCATCCTCGAGTACTGCACGGCGGAGCGGGGCTACGCCATCGGTTTGTCCGGTTCCCGCGGCAATCCGGAACTGTGCCCCGACGGCACCGGCATCCTCTTTCAGGAGAATGCCGAACTGGGGTTGCAGATCTACGAGCTGAAACGTGAGATGGATTCCGTGTACAATGAGATCGAGGATCTGGAACGAAGGCTGGACGACGCCAAGCTCGATAAGCATGCGAGAAGGGACATTCGCGACCGGATCAGGCACCGGGACGACGAGATGTCACACCTCCGGTGGCGGTTGATGGAAGCCCAGTCTATGCCGTTGATCCGTTTTTAGTACGTAGAGTGCGTCGTGCGCACCGTCCTTATTGTTCCATGGGCCAGAATTGAATTCTGTCCGCGGCTGACCAGCATTGGTGCGCACGGCGCACTCCACCGGGGGCGGTAGGGGCGAAAAATTTTTCGCCTACGATTTCGTTGGTGCACAAAGTGCACCAACGAAAAATTCGAATTACTTGAAATCCACCAATTCGACGTCGAAGACCATGGTCGCGTTCGGCGGGATGGGACCGCGTCCGGCCGGGCCGTAGCCGAGCTGCGACGGGATGATGAGGACCCGCTTCTCGCCCTTTTTCATGGAGAGCAAGGCCTCGTCCCAGCCTTTGATGACCTGGCCCCGGCCGACGGGGAAGTCGATCGGCTGGCCGCGATCGTAGGAGCTGTCGAATTTCTTGCCGCTCAAAAGCTTGCCGGTGTAATGGACGGTGACCATCGCCCCCTTCTGCGGCGGCTCGCCCTGACCTTCGGCAACGACCACATATTTCAGACCGGTCGGGGTGGTGATGGCGCCCGGCCAGGTTTCTGCGATCTGTTTCTTTTCCAGTTCAACTGCACCCCGCTCCTTGTCCCGCTGGTTCTTCTCAAAACCTGCCAGCAGGGCGTCAAAGGTCGCCTGATCGGCCTTGAAGGCCTCGGCGGCCGCTCCGACCCTGACGATCTCGACGGAGTTGATGACGTCGCCGGTCGCGATCTTGTTGACCACATCCTGGCCGGCCACCACATGGCCGAAGACGGTGTGCTTGCCGTCCAGCCAGGGGGTGGGCACGTGGGTGATGAAGAACTGGCTGCCGTTGGTGCCGGGGCCGGCGTTGGCCATGGACAGGATGCCCGGTCCTTTATGAGTCAGGCTCGGATCGATCTCGTCGGGGAAGGTGTAGCCCGGCCCGCCGGTCCCGGTGCCGAGAGGACAGCCGCCCTGGATCATGAAGTCGGGGATGACCCGGTGAAATTTCATCCCGTCATAGAATTTGTCGCCTTTCATCTTGGCGCCGCCGCCCAGGTCTTTGGTGCCTTCGGCCAGGCCGACGAAGTTGGTGACGGTAAGCGGCGTCTTGGTATACTCAAGGGCGCAGATAATCTCGCCTTTCGTGGTGTCGAATTTGGCGTATAAACCGTCTTTCAGCGTTGTTTTTGCCATTCCTGATTCTCCCGATAAAGTTATACAGCTGAAGATAAATACTAATAAGGTGCAGATTTTATGCATCGATTCTCCTTTTGCAAAGGGTTGGGTAAAAAAAGCATCCGTTTTCCGAGTGTCAAGGGTGCGGCTGCGAGGTCGGCGGGACCGTCAGTTCCACCTGGAAATCGAGGGTCCGTTCCTCACTATTTGCCGCGCGGCGTGCCTTCACATCGATAATGTCGCCCGGTTTTCTGTCGAGCATGGTGATATGCAGGTCGGCCATATCCGTCACCGCAACCCCGCCGATCTCCGTGATAATGTCGCCTTCCATGAGACCGGCCGCCGCAGCCTTGCCGTGGGGGCTGATCTGGTTGATCTTCAGGAAAGGCCTGCCGTCTTTCGTTTCGCTGACGAGGATGACGCCGATCTTGGGTATTTCCGGGAGCTCCTCCGCCGAGGCGAAGAAATAGTAATCGGTGAGCAGGTCGAGGTCAAGCGGACTCCGGTCGGTCGTGACATTCACCACCGTGGCCTGTTTGAGCGGCAGCCGGCGGGCGACCCGCGGCGGAATGCCGGAGTCCTTGCGGGCATGCTGGGTTCCCGCCAGAACCACCATGCGGTAGTCTGGGTTGGCTTCGAGGAACCCGGCGACATTTTGCGCCATGGTCTCGTCCCACAGGGCCTGGGCCTGCACGAAGCCGCCGGTCCCCCCGCTGCCGTGGCTGCCCTCGACATGGACGGCATGAATCTCGGCGAGCCGCTCGGTGTAGCCGGCCAGATCGAGATCGCGGTCCGGCGGCAAGGCTGCGCGTACCTCGGGTGAGAGGCTGTCCGTGCCGCCGGTCCGAAAGACCTCGGAGACGATCTGGCGGTCGAGGTTGAGGCCGATGACGGGCAACTTGTGGATCCTGGCAAAATTCATGATATCCCGATAGTAGCGCCAGTCGTAGCGCCAGACGTTGTAGTAGTCGGACTGCTTCAGGAAGCTCCGTTCGTCAAGCGGCTCCCCGCTCTGGGTATAGCGGTCGAGCACCGGCTGAGCGCTGGCGGGAAACATCTCCATGCCGATGGCGAGCCGCGGGTTCTGCAGGTGGAGGGCCTCGATCAGCCGTAGCTGCAGCAGGTGATCCGCCCGGGCGGTATGGGTCTCGCCGACGTAGACCACCTGTGCCTCGGCCAGCTTCTCGATAATCCGGGCAAAGGAGTTGAGATTTCGGGCGACTCCGCCTTGCGGCAGGTCTTCGAGGATAAAGTGCAGCCCCGACTTGGCCGGCTGGGTTTTTTTGACGGTATTGCGGCCGCCTGCGAAGGCGAGAGAGCTGTATTTGCCGTAGTGGGTGAGCCTTCTCGCCGACGCTGCCGTCTCTTCCCTGCCGCTGCTGGTGACGATAATTGCCACCCGCTCGGCATTGAGGGGATTGCGGCGGACATCGAGAGAAAAACCGCCCCCCCCGGAATCTCGAACGGGCGGCGGGCCGAAGAGCGCTCTGGCGCGAGGTTGGCCCGCGCCGAGAAAGAGCAGGTCGTGTTCGGCCAGGTCCTTGTCCGTCACCTGGTCGCCGGTGAGAAGGGATAGTTTTTCGCCAAGGGTGTCGATCAGTTCCCGGAACAGCTCCCGGTCGTTTTCTTCGCCGAGAATGGCAAGCCTTTTGCCCGAACCCAGGAACCGCGACCAGACCGCCGGATATTCCTCGATGTCCAGCTGCCGCAGGAAGGCATGGTCGGGATCGAGGGTAAATTCGAGCGGACGCTGTTCCAGGGGGATGGCAACCTTTTTGGTCGCTTCCTCCGTAGTCAGTCTCACGATCTTTTCGCCCGCCATCGTTTTAATCCGGACGGGTACAGTGAGGGAGTAGGGTATTTCCGTCTGCTGGACCAGGGTGAAGGCGAGCACCGGCCGGTGGTCCCCAGTTCTGATTTCGATATCCTTCACGGCGAGATCGGGGATATCCCGCCGCTCCAGCCGCTCGGCGAAAAACCGGGTCAGGTCGGTCCCCGCTGTGGCGGCAAAACTCTTTTCCAGCTCGGGCCAGCCGGCCGTGCGCCCGTTGTTGTCGGCGTAGAAGCTCCGTAATCCAGCGCGAAAGGCCTCTCGGCCGATTTTTTCGCGCAGTTCGTGAAACAGCAGGGCACCGCGGTTGTATCCCACCGCCCGTTTTGCTTCGGCCATGGCCTGGTTATGGCTGGCCGAGGTAAATTCGGCAAGCGATATGGCCGAGTCCTCGTGGACATAGCTGAGATAACGGGTAATGCTTTCTTTGCGGTCGGCTGCGCCTTCGCCTCTTTCCTCCCGGTAGGCATGATCGGCGAGATGTGCGGTGAGGCCTTCGCACCAGTTGCCCCGGGCGTAGTCGACCTCCACCGCATTGCCGAACCAGGAGTGGACAATCTCATGGCCGAGGGAGGTGGACTTGATGAAGGGCAGCCGCAGGACCGCCTGGCCGAGCAGGGTGAAGGTCGGCATGCCGAGGCCGGTGGGCCGGCGGTTGGCCACGATGACGTAATGGTTGTAGGGATAAGGGCCGATTTCCCGCTCGTACCGGTTGAGGTAATCGACCGCCGCCTGCAGGTAGCCGTCCGCCAGTTCATCGTCTTCGGCAAAGAACATCGAATAGACAAAAAGGTTCTCACGGACTTGTCGTTTGTGTATGGTGTACGGGCCGGCGACAAAGTGGATGCTGCCGACCGGCCGGCTGAACGAAGCCTGGTATGTATTGCTTTTATGGCCCGTCGGCAGGCGGGTGAGCGGAAAGGCATCGGCCTCGGTGATGGCCGAAAAATTGTCGGGCAGGGTGGCGGTTATCCGGTAACGCATCGGCCGATCCGGGATCGGATACCAGTCGGCGATGAGGGCAATCCCCGTCGGGCCGATCACATTTTCGGGATCGTCTGTTTCGTTTTTGGTGTAGGAAATAAAGAGCGTCCGTTTTTCCGGGGCAGGGGGGAGGATCAGCACGTCTGCCTCCGGCAGCAGATAGCTTTCCCGGCCGTTTTCCTCCCGCAGCAGCGTGCCGGTGATTGTCAGCCGTGGGAAGGCGAGGGTCAGCGGCGTCCCCGGCGGGATTGAGATTTTGGCCGTGCCGGTCAGGCTGCCCGATCCTTCGCCCAGGAGAAAGGAGAGCGACAGTTCGTACTCTCCAGAATCGGCAGGTGCAACGGCTGACGAAGGCTGAGCCACAAGCAGCGGGACGAGCAACGCCATGACAGCCGGGAGGATTTTGATCAGCGAGAACATCGGCATCCCTTCAGGTCTGAATATATAAGAATGCGGCTACTGTGAGTAGTGGCCGCGCGACTTGCTAATAAACTAATATCGAAGTTCCCTTCGTGCCAAATAAATCCTGTGAGCAGTAACCGTTGAATGCCAATAGAGAATACATCAAAATTGTCGGCCTGAACGCCCGTTTTACCCACTCCTGTCTTGCGCTTTTCTACGTCCGCAACGAACTGGCCAGATATTGTCCGGAAATGGCGCCGGAGATCTGCCAGTTTACCATCAACGACAATTACTACGAGATGGTGGTGCGGCTGACCGAGGGCAGCCCGCGGTACATTTTCTTCTCGGCAGCCGTCTGGAACAGCATCCTCATCGAACGGCTCACCCGCGACCTGAGCACCTGCCTGCCCCGTTGCCGGGTGGTCATCGGCGGACCGCAGGCGGCAGTCTTGGGAGATCGCCTGGGCAACGAGTTGTGCACCGTGGTGCTGGGCGAGATCGAGGCAGTAGGCGACCGGTTTTATCGGGATCTCACGGACGGAACGCTTGGTCCCCGTTATGCCGGCAATTTTTTCAAGATGGCCGCCCGCGCCTTTGATTTCCCCTACCGGGAAAGCGATTTTTCCAGCCATCTGCAGAATCGGCACATCTACTTTGAGAGTTCGCGGGGCTGCCCGTTCAGCTGCAGCTACTGTCTGTCGGCTACGGAAAAGGGGCTTTACCATAAGGAGCTTGCGGCGGTCGTTACCGAACTGCGGGACATCCTCCGTCATCGGCCGAAGGTCGTGCGCTTTATCGACCGCACCTTCAACGACCTGCCGGAGCGGGCGCTGGCTATCTGGCAGTTTCTCGCGGCCGAAGGCGGCGACACCCTCTTTCACTTTGAGATGGCCCCGGATCGGTTCACAGAAGAGATGTTCGATTTTCTTGCGACTGTGCCGCCCAGCCGCTTCCAGTTCGAGCTGGGCATCCAATCGACCAACCCGGCGACCCTGGTCGCAGTGCACAGGCGGGTCGATCCGGCCGAGGCCCACCGAACGGTGCGTCGGCTGGCGAGCTTTAACAACATCCACCTCCATGTCGATCTGATACTGGGGCTGCCTTTTGAGACCAGAGAAACCTTTGCCCGATCGTTCCGTGATGTTTTTGCCATGGGCGCCCATTACATCCAGATGGGGTTGTTGAAAATCCTGCCGGATACGCCGATCTGCCACGGGGCGGAAGAGTTCGGCTATCGGCACAGCAGCGAGCCTCCCTATGCCGTTTTCGCCAATAATTGGCTTTCCCATGAGGCGCTCTGCGAGTTGTACTGGTTCTCCGAGTGCGTGGAAAAATTCGTCAACAACCGCTATTTCGTCTCCCTCTGGCGCTATCTGCGGGAGAACGGCGAGGATGCCTTTGCCTTCTTCTGCAACCTGCTTGACCGCTGCCGGAAACGAGGGTTTTTCCAGCTGGCCGCAACCCAGGAGCTGATGTGCTCACTGCTGGTCGAGCTTGCAGCCGGCCGGGATGACCGCCGGCTCGTGCTCGACCTGCTGCGTTACGACTGGCTCCGCTGCGGCTACAGGTTTCTGCCGGATTGCCTGGCGGTGGAGGAATCGTCGGCCCAGCCGGAGAGGCTTAGGTCCATCCTTTACCAGTCGCTCCCCGAGGAGATGGCAGGGGTTTACAGCCGGGCCAATCGCAACCATTTTTTCCGCAAGTCCTTTTTTCTGCAAGTTTGTAAGGAGGCATTCGCCGCACTGGATCTTGCCGCTGGTTCGGCGGAGCCTGCGCTTTGCTTTCTGGCGAAACGGGAGGACTCTCTGTATGGATTTAATAAGATACTGGTTTTATAATTCCAAAAAAGTTGCTCTTCGCAATGCGCGTAGTAGAGTACCAGCTGTTTTTCCCATGGGTGTCCCGCGTCCGAACCAGTCAAAGAAGGATGAGAAGGAGAATTTCATGTCGGTTTACAGAATCAGGAAGATAAATACCATCGCCCAGGAAGGTTTGCGGCATTTTTCCAATAAATTCGTGGTTTCGGCGGAGGAAACAGCGCCCGACGGCATAATTCTGCGCAGTGCGCCGCTGAACGTCGACGATTATCCGACGCTGCTCGCCGTCGCCCGGGCCGGCGCAGGCACCAACAACATTAATGTTGCCAGGGCCACCGAAAAGGGCATCTGCGTTTTCAATACCCCGGGGGCCAACGCCAACGCCGTGGTCGATCTGATTTTCCCGATGGTCGGGGTCTGGAAGAGGAACATCTATCGGGGCATCGAGTTCTGCCGGTCGCTCGCCACCATGGAACCCGAAAAGGTGAACGGTGAGGTCGAGGCGAGAAAAAGCGCCTTCAAGGGCGAGGAGATCGCCGGCAAGACGCTGGCGGTGATCGGCCTCGGCCAGATCGGCGTCCGGCTGGCCAACGGCGGAGTGTTTCGCCATATGAAGGTCAACGGTTTCGACCCGGCGCCCGCGCTCGCCAACATCCATCAGCTCTCGCCCGAGGTGCGGATCTGCCGGTCGCTGACCGATGCCGTGGGCGACGCCGATGTGGTGAGCCTGCACCTGCCCTTGAACGACAGCACTCGAAATCTCGTCAACAAAGAATTTGTCGAAAGGATGAAGAAGGGGGCGGTACTGATCAATTATTCCCGCGGACCGATTGTCGACGAGCAGGCGGTGATCGAGGCCCTGGACAGCGGCTACCTGGAGGCCTACCTCTGCGACTTCCCGACCCCCGCCCTGGTCCGGCACGCCAAGGTGCTGGCCACGCCCCACCTCGGCGCCTCGACTTCCGAATCCGAAGAAAACTGTGCGACCATGGCGGTGAACGAGCTGGTCAATTATCTCAAGTACGGCAATGTCGTGCACAGCGTCAATTTCCCCAATATCGAATCGACTCCGGCCGACAGGATCCAATCCCGGCTGATCGTCATCAATCGCGATGTGCCCGGGATGATCGCCTTTGTTTCCAACACATTCGGCAGCCACGGCATCAACATCGCCAGTTATTTGAACCAGTCGAACGGCACGGTCGGCTACAACATCATCGATGTGGAATGCACCATTCCTGCCGCGGTTGTGAAAGAAATAGAGAAAAAACCCGATGTTATCCGTACCAGGGTGATCCTCTTCAAAGAGAAGGGCAAGGAAGTGTAAAAAATTGAAACGGCTTTTTCCTGAAATAACGGGGGTCAGCGATGCTTTTTGTACCGTCTGAGAAAGAAAGTTAAAATTATTGTACGGAAAATCGGCCGAACAAGCTGTTGTTCCACGGGCTGCTTCAGGTAACTCTTTGTAATTCCGTCGCTGGGTTAAATGATATACGTGTGGCATGGATTATGCTAAAGATATTATGCTTTATCTCTTCTCTCTTTTCTCCTGGGAAAAACCGGACCCACCTGCTAGGGTCCGGTTTTTCTTTTTCCAGCTCCCGTAATTCCGTGCAAGAGTCTTCCGCATCATGAACCGCCCGGCAACCGAGGTGGTGCTGCAGCGGTGCGACGGTTATGATTTACCGGTTGTGGAGGCAGCAGTCTATTCGGCGTTGGCCGGCCTATCGCACGGCAACTTTCACGGCAAAACCGTTCTGCTGAAACCGAATCTCATCGCCGCCAGCGGACCCGCTCTGGCCTGTACCCACCCACATTGTATCGCTGCTGTTGCCGCCTGGTTTCACGGTCATGGCGCGAGAGTCCTGGTTGGCGATTCCCCGGCTTTCGGCAGCGCCGCCAAAGTCTGCGACAAGCACGGGATAACCAAGGCCCTGGCGCGGCTGGATGTTCGTCTGGTGGAGTTTACCACCCCGGTGCGGCAGCGCCTCTCCGGCGGAGTCACCGTGACGGTGGCGGCGGAGGCCCTGGAATGCGACCTTCTGGTCGGTCTGCCCAAGGTCAAAGCCCACAACCAGATGTATGTGACGCTTGCCGTCAAGAACCTCTTTGGCATTGTCGTCGGCGTGGGCAAGGCGATGATGCATATGGTCCACGGCCGCGGCCACCGCCATTTCGCCGGCATCCTCCTCGATCTCCTCGATCTTCTCCCGCAGCAATTGCATGTGGCCGACGGGATTTGCGCCATGCATGTCTCCGGCCCCCTTGACGGCCGCCCCCTTCCTCTCTACTGTATCGCCGCGGCACAATCGCCGGTGGCGATGGATACGGCCTTGCTTTCCGTCCTGGAACTGGATCATGAATGCAGCCCCCTCTGGCAGGAGGCGGAGGCCCGAAAGCTTCTCGGCAGCGATGGTGCCATGATCGGCTATCCGTGCCTTTTACCGCAGGATTTTAAGGGGGCAGGCTTCATTGCCCCGATGCAGCTCAACCCGGTTCGGTTCAACCCCTGCCGTTTTCTGCGGGGAATGATGAGAAGAGTCATACTAAGACTCCGTTCCTGAATCGGCTGGCGTTATTGTGCGGGCAGTTTTTTCGTTTTTATCGAAGATATTTTCACGAAAAGGAATTCACATGTTTGATTTGCAGGGGAAAACAGCGCTTATTACCGGGGGCTCCCGGGGGATCGGCAGGGCCATTGCAATACGGCTGGCGGAATACGGAACGGATGTGGTGGTCAACTACGTGCGCCACAAAAAAGACGCCATGGATACGGCGGATGAGGTGGAAAAACTGGGCCGAAAGTGTTTGCTGGTGAAGGCCAATGTCGCAAACGGCGACGATGTGAAAGAGATGTTCGCGGAGATCACTCGGGAATTCGGCCGGCTCGACATCCTGGTGAGCAACGCCGCCTCGGGCGTCTTAAAACCGGCGCTGGAACTCACCGAGCGGCACTGGAACTGGGCCATGGATATCAATGCCCGGGCCTTGCTCACCTTGGTTCAGCAAGGGTTGCCGCTGATGCAGCGGGGTAGCCGGGTCATTGCCGTTTCGAGTCTCGGCTCGGTGCGGGCCATCGAAAATTACACCACGGTCGGGGCCTCGAAGGCGGCGCTCGAATCCCTGGTCCGTCACCTCGCGGTGGAACTCGGTTCGCGGGGGATCAACGTCAATACCATCAGCGCCGGCGCGGTCGATACCGACGCCCTGAAACACTTCCCCAACCGGGACCAGATCCTCCAGGCTGCCACCGAGCGGACTCCCCTCGGCCGGCTGACCACACCGCAGGACGTCGCCGACATCGCTCTCTTTTTGTGCAGCGGCCTCGCGACCATGATCCAGGGACAGGTCATCACCGTCGACGGCGGCTACGCTATCCGGGGATAGACTGAGGAGGACTGAGGGTTGAGCTATGGGGACTGAGTGGATACCGTTCCTCAGTCCTCAGTCCTCAGTCCTCGGCCGGCTAGCCCTGCAGCCGGCGGATGCCCGCCCGGCAGATAAAAATCGCCAGCAGCAGGGAAAAAATCACCGTCCCCCCGCCCCACAGCCCCAGATAGATCAGATCGAAATCCTCCAACACTCCTCTCTTTATTGTCCGCCGCACCGCATGATAGGTGGGCGTCAATCCCAGCCCCAGAACCGTCAGTTCATAGAGTACCGCACAGAACAGAAAAAGAATCGCCCCCGGCCCCATGGCGGCCGTCCGGTTTTCCGATTTAAAGTCGGCAAAGAGGGCGCCGAACCCGAGGCCCATGGCCAGCACGGTCCAGGTGATCGTCAGCGCGGCAAAGAGGGAGATCCAGCGCATGGGGCCGGTAATTTGCAGCAGCGAATTCGAGGCGACGATCAGGATTGCCGTCAGCAGGGTGAACGGCCCGACATAGAAAAGATATTTGTACAAGAGGTACCTGGCCAGGGAGAGCGGGGCGCTGGCGATCAGGTAGAAGGCGCCTTTTTCCCCGCCGATGGAGGGGTAAACGAAGCGGGTGGCGAGCGAGGCGGCAAGAAAGCCGCAAAGCCCGATATTGGCAAAGGCGATCAGGTTGCCGATGTAGGCGGTCGGCATGGGCGAGCGGTCGAGAGGCAATGCCTTGAAATTGTAAAGATAGACCACGATGAGTGCCGCGATCATGAAGAACTGCGACCATTCGCTGGAGTCTCGGGTAAAGTGCCGGAGTTCCTTGCGGAAGAACCAGACGAGGCTGCTCTGCCAGGGCAGTACCGGCCGGAAGCGCCGATGGCCGCCGAAGGACTCCTGGGATTTGGAAAAACCGTCGACGAACAATCGGTCCATAGCGAGTTCGCCCAGGAAGTAGAGGACGCACGGGGTGGTTAAGAGCAGCCCCGCCAGCAGCCAGTCTATTTCCCGGTCGAGCAGATAGTCCGAGAGAAGGTTTGCGGCCCAGCCGGCTGGGACCCATGGCCCGGCCGGGGTGGAAATGGCGCTGAAATATTCGATGAACTGGCCGTACTGATCCGGATTGACGAGATCCTCCGGTCGCATCAGGCGAAAGATCAGATAGAGAAAGAGGCCGAAACAAAGAGAGAGATACAGCACGATATCCTTGGTGCGTCTGGCCGGAAAGAGATAGACGATGGCGATGGTGAGCAGTACGGCCAGGCCGGAGGCGATGAGGGCGACAGCCGGGATCACGAAAAAGAGCAGCGGCCAGAAGAGCGGCCCCGCTTCGAACACCCGACCATAGGCGCCGAACACCGGCAGGGAAAAAATCACCACCATCCAGGAGGTGGTGACGGTGGTGGCAAAAAAACGCAGTCGAAAGATTTCCCGGGGGCGGATGGGTGCCGCGAGGAGGATCTCATTGTCCTGAGACAGGTAAAGGGTGGAGACGGCGGAGATCATCGACGAAAAGATCAACAGGGCAAAGAGTGTGATCCAGGCCATCTGCAGGATCTTCAGGCTGAGGATAATGCCCAGCTCGTCCTGTCCGTGGAAATAGCCCAGGACCTTGTGGGTGCCGAGATAGATGATCGCGCAGACGGCAAGACCCAAGAGGACGATGGCAAGGGTCCGGCCGCTCAGCTTGCCTTCAGGAAAAAAGCGGTTGGCGGTGATGTGCAGCCAGGGGCGAAAGAGGCGGGGCAGCATGTCACTCCTCCGCCGCGTCGGCCGGGATGTTGTCTCCGCCCGAACGCAAGGCCTTGATGACGCTCTGCAGTTCGTAGGCTCCGGTCAACTCCAGGAAGATGTCTTCAAGGCTCCCGGAGCCGTTCTCGGCCATGGCCCGCAGTTCCGGCATCGTCCCTTCGGCGGTGATCCTGCCCTGGACGATGATGCCGATCCGGTCGCACAGTTCTTCGGCTATCTCCATCGAATGAGTGGAGAGCAGGACGCCTACCCCCGCCTGCGCCTTCTTCTTGAATAACTCTTTCACGATGCGGGCGCTTTTCGGGTCGAGGCCGATCATCGGTTCGTCGACTACTAAAAGCGGCTGGTTGAGCATCAAAATCGAGGTCATGATGAGCTTTTGCCGCATGCCGTGGGAATAGCCTTCGATGAGGTTGTTCTTCCAGCCGGTGAGGTCGAAGAGTTCGAGGTACTGTTCCGCCTCACGGAGCGGGGCGGAATCCGCGGCATAGAGGCTGGCAATGAAGCCCAGATATTCGGCGCCGGTCAGCTTTTCGTAGAGAAAGGGACGGTCGGGGATGTAGCCGGTCTGTTTTTTGCAAAATAGAGGGGCATCATCGAGCCTCTTGCCGCAGATGGCAATGGTCCCCGCCGTCGGCTGCAACAGGCCCGCCAGCATCTTGATGGTGGTGGTTTTGCCGGCCCCATTCGGACCGAGAAACCCGTATATTTCTCCACCCTTCAGCTGAATGCTTACCCTATCCACCGCGGTGAACGAACCGAAGGATTTGGTGAGTTGTTCGATGTGCAGAAGTTTGTGCTGCATGGCTCATTCCTGTCACTTGTGACAAATAGTGTCAATTGGCGGTGGCTGAACCTAACGGTTCGATGGTGAGTGTGCCCAGCAGGGCGCCGATCCGCACCTGTTCCTGCATCTCGCCGACGATGAATCGCAGGTGAGTGAGATCGGCCGGGAACTGGTTGGTGGTGGTATCGATGCTTATCCAGCGGTCGCCCAGGCAGACCTCGTTCCAGGCGTGGTAGTAGAAGGCCTCCCGCTGCCTGGTGACGCCTGCGGCAACCCGGGTGGGGATGGCCGCGGCGCGGGCCAGCGCGGCAAAAAGCGCCGCATGCTCGTTGCAGTCCCCCTGCCGGGCGGCAAGAGTGGTTAAGGCGTCAGGTAGTCCCAGCACCGGCCGCTTCTCGATATTTTCATAGACCCAGGTTGCAAGCTTTTTCACTTTCGTGAGCGGCTCCTCCGTTGCTGCTGTGATTTGCCCCGCGAGCTCCTTTATTTCCCGGCTGTCCGCCTGAATATAGGGCGAGGCGGCGAGCTGGGCGGCACCGTCCGGGCAGGTCGGTGCCGCCGGGGTGGGGGGTTCCGACGGCAGTTCTTCTCGTGCCACGGTAAGGATCCCGTCGACAAAGGTCTGCCTGCCGCCGTCCAGCTCGAAACTTACTTCGTCCGGCAATTCAAGCCGATAGCGCATGGTGCTCCCGTCGAGGCCGGTAAGCTCTCCGCGGGTTTTCACGGCCACGGCTTCGAGGATCTCGCCGCTCTCGCCCACCGCTTCCAGCGCCTTGAATTTCGGCTCCTTCAAAAAGACGAAACCGGCCGGCGATTCCTCCTTCACCACCACGCCCGAATCGTTCAGCCAGGTGCTGACCCGCGCTCCTGAAAATGATTCGATAAATAGGTGCAATTTTTGCATTCTTCCGTTGATAAGGACCGATTCCTTGCCTTTATATTCAAGCACCGATTCCTTGCCGGTCAGCGAGACCGGATCGAACCAGGGGATGCGACGTTTTTCGCCCTCCTTGATGCTTTCGGCGAGTAGATATGCCCGGCGGGAGGTGGCCAGCAGCGGCGGCGTGGAGAAGGTCAACGAATCGCGAATGGTATTGGTGCCGGTGGTAAGCCGGTAATCGACGCGGTTGCCGGTGACGGTGCCGACCGCATGCATCCGGTAGAACGGCGAATGGAACGAGAAATCGAAATTCTTCAGGGAGTTGGTGACGGAAAGGGTGGCCTTCAGCTTAAGTTCGATGGTCTGTACGACTCCGGCGATATTGAGGTTCATCCGGGCATCCTGCGTGAGCAGCCGGTCGTCGTCCGGCCCCGGCAGGTATCGGTTGACCACGTAGCCGATCTTGGCGTTTTTAAAGAAAATGGACTGGTATTCTTCCGATTCGGCCTGCTTGATGGTTTCAAGTTCCTTGGGGTCGATGGTGGCGATGAAGACGTCCCGCCGAAGCAGGAGAATGAAGAGGGTGATCCAGCAGGTAACGATCAGCAGTTTCAGCCAGCCGGCCGGTGTGGTTAAGGAAATGATCATGACCACAGTATAGCCATTCTGCCAAAAGTTGTGAAATGTGACTCACAAAAAGGGCAAAATTTAACCTTATAGAAATAAAAAGAAATGTACCGGAACAAACAGACCATCGTGCTCGCCTCGGGTTCCCCCCGCAGGCAGCAGTACTTAAAGGGGATGGGGTTGGAGTTTACCGTGAAAACCGGCTCGGTTGTCGAGCAGCCGGTGACGGGCGAGAAACCAGACGATTTTGTCATACGAATGGCCGCCGAAAAAGCAGCCGAGGTAAGTGCCCTGTATCCCGAGGCATGGGTGATAAGCGGCGATACCGTGGTCTGCCTCGATAAGAAAATTCTCGGCAAGCCATCGGGGATGAAGGAAGCGGTGGCTTTGCTTATGGCCTTGTCCGGTCGGGAACATCGAGTCATAACGGGTTTTTGCGTCCTCCACGGTGACAGGGGCGTGAAAGTCGTCGAGTCGGTGACGACGTACGTTCGATTCGTGCAGTATTCAGAGAAAATTGCCTTGGCCTATGCGGCGACCGGCGAATGGATCGATAAGGCCGGAGCCTATGGCATCCAGGGCATTGGCGGGTGTCTGGTGGAGAGCATCGACGGGTCATATTCAAATGTGGTGGGACTCCCTCTCTGCCAGCTGCTCCAGGTGCTTCTGACCCATGATGTTATCGAGCCTGCCTTGCCGGGTATTGCCAGAGGTACCGTGGCGAGTTGACTTTTTACAACGAGGCGTGTAACTAAAATAAATTGTACTGTAAATGTAGCCGTTTTCGGAGGCCCGGATATTCGGGTTGATGCAATTTTCATTCGTTTGCCGCAATGAAGATTTTATGTGTGATATACTGCTATAAAAACGGTACTGAAAACGGTGTCGAATAATGGGCCAGATTGTTCCGCAAAGTAAAAGCGTCGAGGCGTTGAAGGTATTCAACAACGCCATCGTGACCAGCCGTCTCTATCCGCCGGAGACGCCTCAGGTCGCCAATGCCGTCGAGCGAGGCTACAAAGGGATCAAGCTTTTCCTGCGCGAACGAGGAAAACTCTTCTTTTCCTTTCGAGACAACGCACCGAGCATCTGCGGGGTCCCCCTCGATCAGGAGACGCTCGACTCTTTCCCGAACCTGATCGTTTTTCGCCAGCTGAAGATGATGGGGTTGCCGAAATTGCAGATCGGTCAGGAGATGGACCGGTTCGCCTTCGGTCAGCTGTTGGCGGTTTTTATCGCAACTCCTGAAAAAATCAAGAATAAGGGAGGGGGGCTGCCGTTCATTACCAGTCTGGGGCTCACCGATTATTTTCCGGAATCCGACGAAGACGAACAGACGGCGCCGGAGCAAGACCCTCCCGAGCCAGCCGACAACCAGGCGCGCCGGACGGTGAAGCTCCAGCCGGAGCTGGTGGCCGGCCTCTGCGGACTGGAGACGCGGACGGCGATCGAAGAGGAACTCACCAAAAGGCTGGCCAGGCCGGACACGGCAACGGAACTCCTGGTCGCAGGTGTCGCCTATATTCTCTCGGACATCCAGAAAAAAAAGGCGATCTTCGCTTCGCCGCTTTTCACCGCGATGCTGCAGAAAGCGGAAATAGCCGTTGCTGAGAGCGACAGAAACGAGGTGGCCGCGGGTCTCGCAGGGACGCTTACGGAAAACCTCAAGGAGCCGGCTCTCTGTGTTTTAATGTCCCAGGAATACCCGGCAGGGTTCGGTGCGAAATGCTATGACGTGCTGGTCGCTTCACTGAAAATCGAGGCGCTCGGCGGCATCTTTGTTATCCTTCGGGAACAGCTGGCCAAGGCAAAACTGCTGGGGGGCGCCAATTCGCCGCGGGTTGAATTTTTCGGCAAGGTACTCCTTCGCCTCATGAATACCGGGCGGGGCAAGCAGTTTCTCAGCACGGAAAAGGCCCGCGCCATCATCCACGAGGGCGAGAAGGCCCGTCGTAAAAAGCGTCTTGAGGCGGGCTTTCAGGGACTGTTGCAGGGCAATAATACTCTATTGCAGAGTGAAGAACTGGTTCAGCATCTCCCCGATGCGGTTCTGCAGATGCTGTCGGCTGGGGAAAATCCCGGGATCATCGTGCGAGCCATGGCGGAGTTCTTTGGCTCGGAGTATGAAGGCCGGCGCGAAGCCCTATTGCGCAGCATGGTGGTCATCGGCGAGCGACTGGTGGTTGACAGCCGCTGGGATCTGATCGATCTGCTGCTCGAATCCCTCCTTCAGGCCATCTGCCGACCGGCGGCGAGCGACGACCTGCTCGAAAAAACTGTCGCGCTCCTCCATCTTGTCATGCAGAACTCCTGGCAGTGCGGCGATCTCGGGCGGGGGGATAAAATCCTCAACAACTTTTTTCAGCTCCGGACCGGACAGACAGGCAACTCCCCGGCGGTCAAGACGATTATCGGCAAGATTCAGGATCGGGGCATCCAGCGAACCAGGTTGCCCGAACTGCTGGCAGACTGTCTGGCTTCGCCTAAGGACGAAGCCCTGGGCTATCGCCTGGCGCTGCAGGGACCGGTCGCCGTCCGCTTCCTGGTCGAGGCCCTGATCAATACCGATAAGACGGAAGATCGGCTGCGGATCATCGATCTGCTCACCTCCAGCCGCAGCTATCTCGCCCCGATCATCGTGGAGCGCCTCCCCGAACACATGCCCTGGTACGGCAAGCGGAACCTCATCAAACTTCTGGGCGAGACGGGGGACGAGGCGAATGCCGAGAGTGCCCTGCCGTTTCTGAAACATGAGGACTTCCGCGTGCAGCGCGAGGCCTTTCTCTGCCTCTACCGGATCGCCGGAAAAAGACGCAAGGAACTGCTGCTCGCCGCGCTTGCCGATTCAACCGAACTCATAAAGCTCGAAATCATTGCCGCTCTGGCCGGTTTCTGCGACTCCGAGGTGGCGGTGCAACTCTCCTTGCTGCTGGCCGATTACGAGTTTTTCAGCGAGAGAAACCGGGCTGAGATCATGCTGAAGATTCTCGATACCCTGGGACGTTGTTCGTGTCAGGAGGCGTACGCCGGGGTGCAGAACTTTCTCCAGCTGCAGGGGGTGCGGGCGGCTCGCAAAAAGATCCCCGAGCAGGTCTGGACCTGCGCCGAAAAGACTCTTAAAACCATCGAGAGCGACCTGCAGGACACCAAGAAAAAGCACATCCAGGCCCACCAGCTGCGCAAGATCGCCATGAAGCAGGCAGCAAAACTGGGAAAATCGGGCAAAACCGAACGGATCATCACCGGCCTGCAGCAGGAGCAGGCGGTGCGCACGCTGCTGGCGCGAGGGGAGCTGGCTGGGGCTCGCGATCAGCTGCTGCAGCTTATTGAAAAAACCGCCAAATCGCGTAATTTTACTCAGGCGGAGCATCTTCGCGAGTGGCTTATCGAGGTCGATCCGAACGCCTTCAGCCACATCATTCAGGCGGCGGAGATCATCGACCGGGAGAAGGCGGCGGCCATCGACAAGAGCCATCTTGAGATCTGGAGCAGTTTATACGACGTACTGACCACCGAGGAATTCAGCACCCTCTATCATTCGCTGAAACACAAAACCTGTCGGAGCGAGGAGGTGCTCGTCACCCAGGGGGCGCTGCAGACGGCGCTTTTTTTCGTCAACAGCGGCAAGGTCAAACTCTATTTCGAAGGCCAGGGTCATGAAGTGCTGATCAAGACCATGGGCAGCGGCGAGATCTTCGGTGCGGGAGCCTTCTTCGACGCCTCGGTTTGGACGGTTTCCGTCGCAACTGTCGGAATCGCGGAAATATCGATCTTAAAGTTTGATAAAATGGAGGAGTGGCGCGAAGACTATCCGGGGCTTGAGTCGAAGCTTCAAGATTTTTGCCGGAAATTCGAGAGGATCGAGGAGTTCCTCGAACGGAATGCCAAGGATCGCCGCGAGCATGAACGGCACCGGCTGAGCGGCAGGGTTCCGACTATGCTGCTCGACAACCACGCCAAGAGCGTCGGCGTCAGTTCGATGGTGGAACTCTTCGATATCTCCGCCGGTGGCCTTTCCTACCTGGCCAGGATCTCGCAGAAGGAATATGCCCGTCTGCTTTTGGGACGCAAGGTCCAGGTGAAATTGCCGGCGGGCGAGAAGTCAGGGGAAACGGCCGTACTGATGGGCGATATTCTGGCGGTGAAAAGCACCTACGCGGTGGAGAACGACTATTCAGTGCATATCCGGTTCGACAAAGAGCTCGCCCCGACACAGCTGTTCGCGATACTTGGCGCAGCTCAGAAGAATGCCCCGGTGACACGATAATGGCTGGAGTTCGGACGGCTGGCCTCGGCTTTTACGGGAGGAGTAATGGCTGAAGGCAACGACGCAGTCTCCCGCTTCTACCTGAAACATCTCGGGGGGCAGTGGCAGGAAACCATGACCGTCGATTGCCCCTTTTGCCGGGAGCACGGTTACGAGACCGGCAGGATGGTCGTGTTCCTGAACAAAAACAGCTTTTTCCACGGCTATTTCCGCTGCCTGAACCGCTGTGTCCCAGGCGGGTATCCGCTCCGCTTCGCCCGGCTTGCGGCCATCCCCTTGACCGAAGTGCCGGGCTATGTGCCCGATCAAGACATCGGTCTGCAGCCTGAGTTTCCAGTGGAAAATCTCAACGATGAGATTATTTCCTACCGGGATCGGATTACCGACCAGCTCTACGACCAGTTCAAGGAAAGCGGGATCAGCCGGGCAGCGCTTACCGAACTGCGGATCGGCTTCAACGGCCGATACCTGGTCTATCCCTACTATCAGGAGGACGGCAACTGCTACTCCGCCCGGTGTATCCATCCGGAGAGGTCGGAAGACTTCTTCTGGCACGGCAACCAGGATTTCAGCCGGGAGCCCTTCAACCTCTACAACGTTCAGGACATCCAGCACTGCGAGAACGGCACGCTCTTCGTCTGCGAGGGGGAGGACAACCTCTTGACCTTAAAGCAGCTCGGGTTTTCCGGCGTGGCAGTGCCCCACTACACGGTACTGGAAAAACTTCCCGCCAGCATCTTCGATAAGATCAGAACGCTTTTTATCGCCATCGCGAATACCTTGGAGTCGGAAAACGCCGCGAAAAACCTCGCCTCGCGAGTCGGCTATAAGGCAAGGATCCTCACCTGGCTGCCCAACGCGCCGCGCAGCTATTGTCTGCGCCGCCTGGCCAGGGATACCGGCAAGGGTTTTGCCGGCAAGGTCGGGGAGATGGTCAAGCGGTCGCGGGCTTTTTCGCCCTTTGCCACACCCCAGCGGGAATATTCGCTGTTCCTCCAGACGCAAGCGCAAGAACAGGGCGAGGAATACAGCAACCTCGCGTCCGGTTTTGGTCTGCTCGATGCGGCGGTCGGCGGCATCCACGGCATCAACGTCATCGGCGGGGCGCCGAAGGTCGGCAAATCGACCTTTATGATCCAGGTGGCCTCGGAAATGGCTCTGCGCAAGATCCCGGTGCTCTACTACGATTTTGAAAACGGTCGGCAGAAAATCTACCAGCGGACCTTGAGCCGCATGGCCCGGCTGTCCACCGATCGGATCCGGGCTCAGCATCTGCCGGTGGACGAGCGGCAGCGGGTGGAGGAGGCCCGGAAGGCGCTTGAAAAGATGCTCTTTTACTGGCGGGTGATCAACGACCGCAAGGTGACGCCCGAACTGATGCGCAAGCATATCGATTTCATCCGCCATGAAACCCGTAGCGAATATACCGTGGTGGTTATCGACAGCCTGCACAAACTGCCGTTCAACGACTTTTCCGAGCGCCGCACCGGCATCGACGCCTGGCTGCGGCAGATGGAGTCGATCCGCGACGACCTGCAGGTCTCGTTTTTGGTTATCTCCGAACTCACCCGCGGGACCACCGGTTCCTACCGGGAGGAGCCGCATCTCGGGGTCTTCAAGGGTTCCGGCGACATCGAGTACAGCGCCGACAACGCCATGGTGCTCTATCCGACGGCGCCGGACAGCGGCGACCTGACCGAAAGTGACGACATCGCCGCCAGGAAGAGCACGCTCTGGCTGGTGGCGAGCCGGGAACACAGCCCCGGCCGGGTCGCCGAATACCGGCTGGACTACCCCTTCTGGGGCTTCAGCGAATTTGCCGTTTCTTCGACTGCGGACGGCCAATAACCCTCCGCTCAGATCCTTTCGTTCTGCCGCCATTCCTCAAGGGCCGTAAGCGCCAGCTGCGACCGCTCCTGCCCCCGCATCTTCTTTTTGACCTTGGTCTGCCAGGCCGGGAAAAGTCCGAAATTGACATTGGACGGCTGAAATCTCTTCGGGTCGCTACCCGTCAAATGGTTGACCAGGGAACCCAGCGCGGTAGCCGCCGGGGGTACCACCGGCTGTTCACCCGTTGCCAGGCGGGCCGCATTGATGCCGGCGAGCAAGCCCATGGCGGCCGATTCGACATAC
>Ga0154407_1063_pt1 | contig 23777 bp, 15 predicted proteins | sample RifGroB2_FD_115911 | JGI IMG/M metagenome (GOLD analysis project Ga0154407, IMG submission 115911) | Desulfobacterales bacterium GWB2_56_26
TGTCTCCTCGCCGGGTATATGAAGAGTTATACCGGAATCATGATTGGTTTTGGTATCCTCGGCGGAATTGGCATGGGGATCGGTTATGCCGCACCTACCCCGGCAGCACTGAAATGGTTTGGTCCGCACAAACGTGGCTTGATCGCCGGAATCGTGGTCGGTGGATATGGTGGCGCCGCCCTGTATATCGGCGGTCTCGGTCAATGGCTCATCAACAACTATGGTATCTCAGGGAGTTTCTACGGTTTAGGCACAATATTTGCTTTAGTGGTCGTTATTGCTGGGCAAATGCTGAAAACGCCGCCGGAAGGTTATAAGCCGCCAATGCTTTCCGGAGGAAATCTTGCAACCGCCAACTCGACGATTACCAACTGGGAACCGGGGGAAGTAGTGAAAACCTGGCAGTTTTACGCTCTCGTTATCATGTTCATTCTCACCACTCAGTCAGGTCTTCTGATCATCGCCAATGCCAACGGGTTGATGGTAAAGGCAGCGAAAGGTATGCCGTTCTTCGCTGCAAACGCCTGGCTGCTCGTGTCTTACGGCGGTTTCGTCAATGCGGCGGGCCGTGTGGGTACTGGCTTTTATTCGGACAAGATCGGACGCTTGAATGCCTACTGTCTTAACTGTGCGATTTCGGCTCTGTGCCTATTTGCGCTGCCTTCCATCATTGCCACTCAGAACCTGTTCCTGCTCTTCCTGGCAGTGGGCGTTGCTTACTGGCAGTATGGCGGCGGTCTTTCTCTGATGCCCTCCTTCGCGGCTGACTTTTACGGTCCTAAAAATCTAGGAATGAACTACGGTCTCATCTTCTTCGGTTGGGGGCTTGGTTTCTTCATGGCGCGACTTGGCGGAACTATAGAAGATATCACCGGCAGTCTGAATTATGCGTTTTATATTTCGGGTGCGCTACTGGTTGCTGGTGTCATCCTTGCTAAAATGACGAAGCGCCCAATGCACACTGAAGAAGTGCACGCCGGCAAAGCAGTTGCCTAAGCGTTAGTCATTCTCCTCTATCAGGTGGAGAAGGCCTCGCCGCAGGGGTAAAGGCCTTCTCCAATTCATTATTCCAACCCATGGACAAGGAGTAATTTTCATGAGTGAAAACGATAATGTTGTCGAAACTTCGGAAGCTGAAATCGCGGTTCATTGGAAGGAAGAGGGGTATTATCCTCCATCTTCAAAGTTCATAGGTCAGGCAAACCTCACCGATCCCGCTATCTTCGAGCGTTTTGCCCTGAAAAATTTCCCTGATTATTATACTGAGTTCGCGGAGTTGCTGACCTGGTATAAATACTGGGACGAAGTGCTCGATACAAGTGATGCACCTTGCTTCAAATGGTTTAAAGGCGGCAAACTGAATGCCAGCTATAACTGTATTGACAGACATTTGGCCAAGAACGCGAACAAAACGGCCATCCACTTTGTCTCGGAGTTGGAAGAAGAAAGAGTTCAGCACATCACCTATCAGGAACTCTATGTACGAGTCAATGAATTCGCAGCATTGTTGCGCGACACCGCCGGCTTGAAACGCGGCGACAGGGTCACGGTTCATATGCCGATGTCGGCGGAACTGCCGATCACCATGCTGGCCTGTGCGCGACTGGGCGTTATCCATTCGGTCGTCTTCGGCGGTTTCTCCGCCAGTGCCTGTGCCGACAGGATAGTCGACTCCAACAGCCGAGTCCTTATCACCATGGACGGCTACTATCGTGGCGGTAAATTGCTCGATCATAAAACGGTCGATGACGAAGCCTGCGTGCTGGCGGAAAAAGAGGGGCAAAAAGTCGATAAGCTTTTAATATGGCAAAGATATCCCGGGAAAACGTCGCCAACAACAAAGATTGTCGAAGGACGAGATGTCATCATAAATACGGAACTGAAGAAATATTATGGAGCCCGGGTCGAACCGGAGCAGATGCTGGCCGAAGAGCCGCTCTTTTTGATGTACACCAGCGGGACCACCGGCAAACCGAAAGGCGCACAGCACAGCACCGGCGGATATCTCGCCTATGTAACCGCCATGTCCAAATATATTCAGGATATTCATCCTGAGGATGTCTACTGGTGTATGGCGGATATCGGCTGGATTACCGGCCACAGCTTCATCGTTTACGGCCCGCTCGCCCTGTGTGCGTCCTCGGTCATCTACGAAGGTGTGCCGACGTATCCCGATGCGGGACGGTCCTGGCGGATTGCTCAGGATCTCAACATCAACATCTTCCATACCGCGCCGACCGCCATCCGGGCTCTGCGTAAGGTCGGACCGGATGAACCGGCCAAATACAACTTCCAGTTCAAACATATGACGACGGTCGGCGAGCCGATCGAGCCAGAGGTATGGAAATGGTATGAGAAGGAAGTCGGCAAAGGCAAGGCAGTAATTGTCGACACCTACTGGCAGACTGAAACTGGCGGTTTCCTTTGCTCGACCGTACCGGGTATTCAGCCGATGAAACCGGGCAGCGCCGGGCCTGGCGTGCCGGGTATCCATCCGATCATTTTTGACGAGAACGGTTTGGAAATTCCTGCAGGCGCAGGAAAGGCCGGCAATATCTGTATTCAGAATCCTTGGCCGGGCTGCTTCCAGACTATCTGGGGTGACAGGGATCGGTTTGTGAAGACCTATTTCAGCATGTACAACAAGAATCCGAACAGCAAGGATTGGCGAGATTGGCCATACTTGACCGGTGATGCAGCGGTCATGGCAGCCGATGGATATTTCCGGATTCTTGGTCGGATCGATGACGTCATCAACGTTTCTGGACATCGTCTCGGCACCAAAGAGATTGAGTCCGCCGCCTTGACCGTGCCGGAAGTTGCCGAGGCAGCGGTTGTGCCGGTCAATCATGAGATTAAAGGCAAAGAGCCCGAGTTGTATGTATCGCTCAAGCCGGGGTATGAGGCAACTCCGGAACTGCAGCAGAAGATTGCCGACGCCATCACCTATCAGATCGGCAAGATCGCCAAGTGCAAGCATGTCTGGATTGTACCCGATATGCCGAAGACCCGCTCCGGGAAGATCATGCGCAGGGTTCTTGGGGCAATCTCCAACAAGGGTGATGTCGGCAACGTCATGACTCTTGCCAATCCGGAAATTGTCGAGCAGATCCAGAAGATGGTAGGTTAACCGGAAAGCCAGCCTGACTGATCAGGAGAAGTAAGGAAGTGGTGGGATCCTTCGTGGGTCTCACCACTTTTTTTTGTTATTCCGTCCAATTTCAGGTAAATAAAAGGTAACAGGTACGTCCATATTTAAAAGGAGTGGTGATGTCCGATTTTCACTTGCCGTATCTCATCGACTATGCTCAGCCGGTCGTCGAAGACATCGTCGTCTTCTGTGTTTCGATGCTCACAGCGATCATGGTCAGCGCCGAAGGACAGGCTTTTGTCTCTACCCTGCTTGGAGATGCCAGGGAAAATCCTAAAGATCGTCTGCATTTTAATGTCTTTATGCATATGAGTCTTCTGGGGACGCTCAACTTTTTTGTCGCGGGTTTCGGCTGGCCCAAGGAAATCGACATCGATACGACGAAATTCAAGAATCATCCCAGACTTTTCCTTATTCTAAGCCGTCTGTCAGGACCACTGGCCAATCTGCTCATGGCCAATATTGCTGCAAGTATCAACTGGATTCTCGGCAGATATGGCGTCGAAGACAAGGTCTTTGCCACCATTGTAGTGGTCAATGTCACCATGGCCATTTACAGCCTGCTGATCGTTCCCCCTCTGCCGGGTTCCGCGATCATTTTCGCCTTTTTTCCCAAAAACGGATTTTTTCAAAAAATGATAAAGTATCTTTCCATTTTTGGGCCCTTTATCATTGTCGGCACTTTCCTGGCAGTACGCCTCTCCGGCTGGACAGGAATCAGCGCCGTTTTTTCACCGGTGGTGGGTGCAGTAACGGGAGCAATCCTGAATATCTGATAGGTGCGGGCGGCGGGGTGGGGTTGTGTTATGAGCCGGCTCTTCCTGTCGAAGAAGATGGTCGAGCCGGTGTCATAAAAAGATCGCTTAAGTCAGTCGGCCAGTTCGTTGAAGCGACAGGTCAGGATCAGATCACCATCCTCATACTGGGTTTTCACCTTGTACGGCAAGGTTTTGAAAAGGTTTATCATCGCTTTGTTGCTGGGGAAAGTGAAGGCTATCAGCCCGGCAATGCCATTTGCCCTGGCTGCGGCGGCCAGTTTTTTGAGAAAGAACGACCCGATTCCCTTGCCTTTGTATTCTTCGCTGATGGAAAACGCCACCTCGGCCATATTCTGATCCGGCAGTTTCATGCATTCCGCAACACCGATTACCCGGCCGAAACCGAATTCTCCTACAACAGCCATTAGTGTGATATCATTGACGTAATCTACATGCGAACGGCTTTCCATTTCGGCTCTGGCGAAGATCGTCTTCTGGCAGAAGAATCTCGATAAGACATCCTCCTTCGGCAGGCTGTAGTAATGCTCCTGGATACGTCGATCGTCGACCGGTTTGGACGGGCGAATGGTGACTTTTTCACCATTGATATAGAGGACTTCTTCCAACTGCACCGGATAAACCGCCTTGGCCGCCTCGCCGAGAGTCCGTTCGGCTCCGATGAACCCGCGTTCCTTGGCCGCCTCGAAGAGTTGTTCGCGGAAATCCGGATGAGCGATGCTGATCATGGCAATAACCCTTTCCTGAATGCTCTTGCCGAACAGGTTGACCGCCCCGTACTCGGAGACTACATAATGCACATCGGCGCGGGGAACGACCACCACCGTATCGTGCAGATACGGGACGATGTTCGATACTGGACCGTCTTCGGTCTCGCTGGTAGAAAATATCATAAGAATCGACTTGCCTCCCGGGGAGCGTCTCGCACCCCTGACAAAGTCAGGTATGCCTGAGACTCCGGCAAACCTCGTCGCCGCCGTGGCCTCGGCGGAAACCTGGCCGGTGATGTCCATGGTTTTTGCGACATTCATCGACACCATCTTTTTGTGCTGGGAGATGATGAACGGGTCGTTGACGTAATCCGAGGGGTGGAAATCTACGGCCGGGTTATCGTTCAAAAATTCATAAAGATTCGAACTGCCTATGGCCATCGAGGCGACCATCTTCCCTTCATTAAGTCCTTTCTTTTTGTTATTGATGCTGCCTATGGCATACAGGTTCATGATGTCGTCGGTGAGGAACTGGGAATGGACCCCGAGATCGTTTTTGTCAGACAAGCCCTGAACCGTGGCCTGGGATGCGGCATCGAGGCCGATCTGCAGGGTAGAACCGTCTTCGATCAGTTTGGCGATATGTTTACCGATACTGATTGCTGCCTCCGAAGTTACATTCGAAGGAGGTACCGACAGCAACTCCTCCTCGTACTCGACGATCACATCGACATCGTTGACGTGGATGAAGCTCTGGCCCATGACCCTCGGCATCCTGGGATTAACCTGGGCTATGACGAAATCGGCCGAGCGGGCCGCGGCCATGGTTACATCCACGGAGATGCCGAGACTCATCCAGCCGAAATCATCGGCCGGCGATACCTGGATAAGCGCCACATTGAGAGGAAGCTTGCGGGTGGTGAAGAGGTTTGGGACATCAGACATGTTCATCGGTGTGATGAACCGCCTCTGCTTGGCGATCGAAAAAGGTTTGGTGGAACCGAGATAAATGGATCGAATGTTCAGGTTGGTATCCCTGGTTTTATCGGCAATGGCAGTAAGGGAGGCGGTCTCGCGGCCGAGCAGGCGAACTATCTCCAGCCCACTGAAATTATTTGTTTTTTCGACAAGTTTCTGGATAAGAATCTGAGGCTCGCCGCAGCCGGAGCCGATGAAGACGCGCTGGCCAGAACGAATACGGGCGATGGCCTGTTCAGGGGTCGCTTTTTTTTCCAAATATGTATCGGCCCAGTATTGGGAATTAGGCATAATTTGCTCCTTGTACGGATCGAATGAGGATTGGGAGGGGATAAAAAGTCGAGAAAAGCCCTTGATCTTGAAGAAAAATGCAATTACGCAGCAACGAATGGAATTACAGTAATCTTATCGTACAAGGGGAGCAACCACAAATTATTTTCTTTTTGGAGCCTGATAGTGGTTGCCGGGGCAAAGAGAAAGAAAAACAAAAAGGAAGGCGGAATAACAAAAAGGCTGCAACCGGAAGTTGATCTCGGGTTGCAGCCTGTTTGTTGCGCCATGAGTCATATGTCAGGGAAGACTCATGGTCGCGCCATAGGGTGAGGCAAGTTAATTGTCCCGGCCAACTTGCCAGCCGGAACAATTTTGGAAAGTGGTGACTGGGTGGGTAGTTCTTGCCTTCACCCTGGGGTTTTGGAAATTGTTGAACGTGTCCTGTCTGTATCAGCTTTCAATGGGAAGCGCTCGCTTGCTGTACCTGTGGTAGCGCCACGGGTTTGGGATCGATCCAGGGTCTTCCAACCGGTAGGACGTCGCGGCCGAATATCTGCTTGAAGATGACGTGGGCCATCATGTACCAGGCATTGAGGGCGCAGAGAATGAGGACATAGGCAGCAACCTTGGTCATGGCCGGATAGCCAAAATGAGCCAGATCCAGGAGGATGAAACCGGCAACGAGCAAGGTGAAGGTTGAGGCCATGGCACCGTGAATCCGCATTGCCCCTACCCACAGGATTATAGTGTAGAGGGTCCAAACAATAAGAAAATAGCCGATATCGGTGGTGCTGGATTTATAAATATCATATTTATTGAACAATAAGATGACGCTGAGCGCGATCCAGAACGCGCCATATGAACAAAAAGCACTGTAGCCGAAGTTGTTGCCGGCTTTGAATTCCTGGTAGCCGGCTATGAGCTGGGTCATCCCGCCGAACACGAGGCCTAGGGCGACTATCGGTCCAAGGCCGCAGAGGCCGAGATTGTGCAGTTGAAGTATCAAGGTCGTAAGGCCGAATCCTGCCAGTCCAACTACAGCCGGGTTGCCCAACGGGGGTTGATTGTCAGCCATTTTTCCCTCTATCCAAAAGTATTATTGGTCTACTCGCTATGCATCTCAGTGCATCACTCTCTAGTACGCAAATGGTGTGCCACTTGATGATTGGTGAATTGTTTAAATGATTCCATGCGCTTGGAGAAATATGCGGCAAAAAAAGGGGTACAACAAAAGTTGTTGAGGATTCGACAGAAGGGAGGGGGAAACCAGGCAGTCAAAGGATGTACCGGTCAACAACTATTGTTGTGAATACAATAAAATTTGTAGGGATTAAGACTCCTTTGCAATTTTTTTCAACCTGTTGCTCAAGGCCTGCTGGGTGATGCCGAGCATGGCCGCTGCTGCGGACTGGTTGCTGCCGGCTCTCTGCATGGCCTCCTCGACCAGCATGCGGGTCGCCTGTTTGATAGTCGGCAAAGGATCGGCAAAGACAAACGGTACCCCGCCGCTGTTGGCGTGCCCCTTGTTTTCGGATTGCCGCACCATGCCAATGTGGGTGCGAAAAACGGTGAGAGGCAGAATGCCGTTCTTGTGCTGGGCAATGGCGTCGAACACCATCGCCTGCAGTTCCCGGATGTTTCCGGGAAAATGGTATGATTCCAGGAGATTCAGCAATTCTTTCGGAATTCGCGGCTTGGCCTTTTTGAGGGCCTGGGCGGCGCATTGCGCGAAGTGATCGATCAGCAAACCAATATCCTCCCGGCGTTCCCTGAGCGGCGGCAGGATGATCCGGTGGGTGCGCAGCCGGTAGTGCAGATCCTGACGAAAGAGCTCCTTCTGCTGCAGTTCCCACAGATCGACATGGGTCGAGGTGATGATGCGCGCCCTGCTGAGGCGGGTGGTGTCCCGGCCGATCTGCATATATTCCCTTTCCTGCAGCAAGCGCAGCAGCTTTACTTGGGATGTGTGGGATAAGTCACCGATTTCATCTAAAAAAAGAGTACCATCTGCGGCTCGTTCGATCAGGCCGGGGCGGTCGGAGTCAGCGCCGGTAAAGGCACCTTTGACGTGACCAAACAGTGTGTCGGAGAAGACATTATCGTCGAGGCCGGCGACATTGACGGCGACGAATTCCCCCGATCTGCCGCTCACCGTATGGATCGCTTTGGCGATGAGTTCCTTGCCCGTGCCGGTTTCGCCGCGGATGAGCACCGGCTCGGAACTGTTGGCGAGTGACTCGACGTAGCTGAAAAGGCTCATCATCTTCGGTGACTCGGTGAGAAGATCGGCGAAGGCTTCGGGATTATTCAGGCGATTTTGCAGGAGTTGCTCTTTCAGGGCCAGGTTTTCCTGATGGAGTTCGCTGTATTGCAGACTCTTTTTGACCGAGGCGACAAGCCGGTTTTCATCGACCGGTTTGACGATATAGTCAAAGGCCCCTGATTTCATACAGAGCACGGCTGTTTGGGCATCAATCCGCCCGGTAATAATTATGATGGGAATATTGGCATATTGGGCGGTGATCTGATCGAGTATCGCTTCTCCGTTTACATGCGGCATATTCAGGTCAAGGAGAATGACGCTGGGCGGCCGTTGCCCGATGATAGCCATGGCCTGTCTGCTGTCGCTGCAGGTGCGCACGTTGTTCATTCCGGCCAGTTGGAGAATGGTGTCCACCGAAAGCAGAATGGCTTCTTCATCATCTATGATCAGGATCGGGTCGGGCGGGTAGAGTCTCTCGTTCATATCATTCTCCCGGGAACTTCGTCAGGGCTGTAGCGGGGCAGCAGGATCGTGGCGATTGTACCCTTTGACGGCTCGGAGTTGAATTCGAGCCAGCCGCCATGATTGCGTATTATGGTATCGGAAATGGAAAGGCCCAACCCCGTACCGCTAGTGTCCCTTTTGGTGGTAAAGAACGGATCCTTGATCCGGCCGAGAATTTCCGGGGTCATGCCTATGCCGCAATCGCGTATTTCCAAAAATATCTCTTCGGATTCTTCAAGATATCCAGTCGAGACACTGATGCTTTGATTCGGATCGGTCAAGGCCTGGGTGGCGTTGACCAACAGGTTGATGATCACCTGGCCGAGCCGCTGACTGTTGCCCTGGAGGGTGGGCAGATTCTCATAATACTCGACGTGGAAATCATTGGTGGCTTTTTTGATGAGGCTTGATATCAAGCCGACCGCCTTCTCCAGCACCTTGTTCAAGTTCACCGTTTCCCGAAGGTCGGCAGGCTTCTGGCCGGAAAATTCTTTCAAGTCGCCGACGATCCGCTTGACCCGTTCGACGCCCTCCTGAGAAAAGTGCAGCAGTTTCGGCATGCGTTCCCGCAATTGCGGATAGGCCATCGGGCCGACCTCCAGGCCGCCGAATTGGGCGTGGTGGCGGTCGAGAATGGGCAGGACTGCCCGCCAGAATTTATCGAAGACCTGAATATTCAGCATGACCGAAGAGATGGGATTGTTGATCTCGTGGGCCACGCCGGATACCAGCGTACCGAGCGATACCATTTTATTGGTTTGCATGAGTTGCTCCTGCTGCATTTTGGCCTGCGCCTCGATTCTCTTTTTTTCCGTGACATCCCTTGCCGTCATGAGAAATGAGGCCTGGTTCTCGTCGGTTTCCATTTTGGCAAAAGTCGCTTCGACCGTGATCACCCGATTATCCCTGAGGATAAAGCTGGTTTCAAAGAAATAATTGTCCGGTTGATCGTCGTCTATCTGTCGAATCTTTTCTATGAAAACGGGACGTTGCTGGGGAGGAATGAGTCCTGTGATGATCATATCGGTCATTTCCTTCGACGGGTAGCCGCTTATCCGTTTCCAGGCGGTGTTGGCATAGGTGATTCGCAGGTCGGAATCAAAGAGCAGGATGAGTTCTCGGGCAGTTTCCGCCAGCAGGCGATATTTATTCTCGCTTTTCCGTAAGGATTCTTCCATCTCCCGGCGTCTGGTCTCGCCGGTTGCCCCCTGCCATACCACATAGACCGACAGCAGAGCGATGACCCCGAGGATAGCCAGAAAGATAAAGGTCATGCGCTCGGTGATGGTGGCGATCTGTGAACGGACGTCTTCGACGTAAACGCCGGTGCCGACTATCCAGTGCCAGGGCTGATACTCCTGGACATAGGAGATCTTGGAAAAGACCCGGGACTGATCGTCCTGCCACTGCCAATGATAGTCGACGTACCCACCGCCGGTCTCCTTGACAGTCTCAAGGAAGGCCTGGAAAAGCTTTTTCCCGGCGGGATCCTCGGTATCGGTGACGTCCTTTCCCTCCAGGTCGGGGCGGTAGGGGTGCATGATCATTCGGGGGTGGGTGTCGTTGATCCAGAAGTAGTCTTTTTTTTCGGGACCATACCTGAGACTCCGCAGATGGGCCGCGGCCTGACTTTTCGCTTCCTCCTCAGTAATTCTGTTTTTTTCGACAAGTGCCGCATAGTAACGGATGGAACTCATGGCCGCTTCGCTCAGGGCATGGATCATTTCCCTTTTGCGGTCCATCAGATGGTCTTCGACTCTCGGCAGGATGTACCCGAAAAATGTGCCGATAAACAAAAAAACGATAAGCAGTACCGGCATGAAAATCTTTGCCGGGACGACGCTCGGTATCGGCGGTCTGGTGATCGGTCTGGTGCCTGTCTCGGATGATTTCCTCGGCAGGTTTTTCCTTGGGGTACCGGATCGGAGGTGTGGCGCGAAACCTCGCTTGGGGTGGGACATGAAGATCAACTCCTTGAATGAACTCAAACCGCTTCAGCGGCAGGAAAAGAACAGTATTCCACCATCTCTTTTAACCATCTATCGAATTTATAGGGGAGGGCTGTGCAAGATGTTCTGCTTATCTCCGTAAAGATGGGGGGATAGATTGAATAAATAATAAAAAACAGATTGTTGGTTGATATTCTGTGCATAAATTCCGCCTATCTTGGCTCCGATTCAGATAAAATTAATTGAATTCTGTGATAAAGTCAATTTGGAAAGAAAGTGTTAAGATAACAATGTTCTTTTCGTCAATGTCCATCGTGGCTCGAAATATCAAAAAACATTAAAAAAACCAATATATGAATACTGTTTACAGTAATAACAATATCCCTTTTGTTTTGAATTTACGGAAAATGTTTTCAGTTTGAAGGATGTCCGAAAAGTTTCTGTAACTATTTGAATATAATATTAAAATATCAATTATGAAGAGAATGGGTTTAATATTCAGAGTAACGATGTTAAATTTAGGCTTGAAGTCTATGCAACGATACGGTATACACAGAATTGGAAACTGGTGAATGGACCAAAATTCAGACCAAAAGGAGCAGGTATGACTAGTTATGATGCAGTGTTTCAACACAGTATTAAAAATCCTGAAGAATTCTGGGCAGAAGCCGCCAAAAGCATCACTTGGTACAAACCATACGACAAAGTTCTGGACTCCTCCAACGCACCTTTCTACAAGTGGTTCCCCGGCGGGAAAATGAATACCTGTTATAACGCAATCGACCGTCATGTCGAAGGTGGCCGGGCCGATCAGGTTGCGATCATCTACGACAGTCCGGTAACCAATACGTTGAAGAAGATTACGTATCGGGAGTTGCTGGAGAAGGTTTCGACATTTGCCGGTGTGCTGGCCGATCAAGGCATCGGCAAAGGCGATACCGTTATTATTTATATGCCGATGATCCCCGAAGCGGCGGTAGCCATGCTGGCATGTGCCAGACTGGGCGCCATTCATTCGGTTGTTTTCGGTGGGTTTGCCGCTCACGAGCTGGCGATCAGGATCGATCATGCGCAACCCAAATTACTGATCACTGCGTCCGGGGCCGTCGAAGGCAAGAAGGTTCTAGCCTATAAACCGCTTGTCGACAGCGCCATCGAGCAGTCTACCCATGAATTGAAAAAAGTCATCGTGTATCAGCGCGACCTGGTCAAAGCGGATATGATTGCGGGTCGCGACATGGACTGGATGGAGCTGGTCGGCAAAAGCAAACCTGTTGGCTGTACGGCAGTCGATGCAACCGACCCGCTTTACATCCTCTACACTTCCGGCACGACCGGAATGCCGAAAGGTGTTATTCGGGACAACGGCGGTCACGCAGTTGCGCTGTACTGGACCATGAAAAACCTCTATAACATCAATCCCGGTGAAGTCTGGTGGTCGGCATCGGACGTCGGCTGGGTCGTCGGCCATTCATATATTGTATATGCTCCGCTGCTTCAGGGTTCCACTTCTGTTTTCTATGAAGGAAAACCGGTAGGGACTCCAGATGCCGGCGCATTCTGGCGGGTCATTTCCCAGCATAAAGTAAAATCGCTCTTTACCGCTCCTACTGCCTTCCGGGCGATCAAGAAAGAGGATCCCAAAGGCGAGTTTATTAAGAAATATGACATTTCCTCTTTTGAATGCCTCTATCTTGCAGGCGAACGTACCGATCCCGACACCCTGCATTGGGCCGAAGACATGATCGGCGTGCCTGTCATCGATCACTGGTGGCAGACCGAAACCGGCTGGGCCATTGTCGGCAATTGCCGTGGCATCGAGCTGTTGCCGGTGAAGGAAGGCTCGCCCACCAAAGCCATGCCCGGCTATGACGTGCGGGTGGTGAACGACGATAACGAAGTCGTGCCGAAAGGCACCGAGGGCAATATCGTCGTGAAACTGCCCTTGCCGCCGGGCACCCTGACTACTCTCTGGCGCAATGACGAGCGTTTCATCAAGTCCTATATGACGAAATTCCCCGGCTACTACGAGACCAGCGACGGTGGATATATCGACGAGGATGGCTATGTGTACGTCATGGGCCGGATGGACGACGTTATCAATATCGCCGGTCACCGCTTGTCGACAGGGGCAATGGAGGAGATCATCTCCAACCATCCTGATGTTGCCGAATGTGCGGTATTCGGCGCCGACGATCAGATGAAGGGGCAATTGCCGGTCGGTCTGTTTGTGGTCAAAGCCGGCGTAACCCGCGATGGCGAGGAGATCAAGAAAGAATTGGTCAAGATGGTGCGCGACAGCATCGGTCCCATTGCCTGCTTCAAGGATGCCAGCCAGGTTGTCCGTCTGCCCAAGACGCGATCCGGCAAAATCCTGCGCGGCACCATGCGGTCGATCGCCAACAACAAGGAGTACAGGATGCCGTCGACTATCGATGATCCGGCAATTCTCACCGAGATCACCGAGGCACTGGCCAAGATGGGATATGTAAAGAAATAGTTGCTGTATGAACGGGGCAGCTGCCTTCCGGGCAGCTGCCCTCATCTTCAACCTCAGGAGCTTCGAGGACTTCGGGCTCCATTTTCTAGGATGACTGTGTATGAAGATTCACGAATACCAGGCGAAAGAGCTGTTTCGCAAGTACCAGGTGCCGACCCCCCAGGGTGGCGTGAGTAACACCGTTCAAGGAATCTCGGAGGTCGCTGCAGGCCTGGGACTGCCAGTGGCTGTCAAAGCCCAGATCCATGCCGGCGGCAGGGGGAAAGGGGGCGGAGTGAAGGTGGCCAAAACGAGCGCGGAGGTCAAAAATGCGGCCGAGGCCATTCTTGGCATGACCCTTGTCACCAAGCAGACCGGGCCTGAAGGAAGGCTGGTCAAAACGGTGCTGGTGGAGAAAGGGGTAGCCATCAAAAAGGAGATGTACCTGTCGATCGTCCCCGACCGCAGCACGGCAACGGTCACCATCATTGCCAGCCAGGACGGCGGCATGGATATCGAAGAGGTCGCGGCAAAGACCCCGCACCGGATCATCAAGGTGCAGGTTAATCCGCTTATCGGTATTCAGAGCTATCATCTCCGCCAGGTCATGTTCGGGCTTGAGCTGGATAAGGTGCTGATGAAGGAATTCTCGGCGATCCTGAAGAATCTCTACAATCTCTTCGTCGACTATGACTGTTCCCTGGTCGAAATCAATCCGCTGATCGTGACCGAAGAGAATACCATTATCGCGCTCGATGCCAAAATGGATGTCGATTCCAACGCTTTGTTTCGGCATCCCGATGTCGTGGCGATGCACGATCCCAACGAGGATGATCCTGCCGAGGCCGAAGCCGCCAAATACAACCTCAATTACATCAATCTCGACGGCAACGTCGGCAATATGGTCAACGGTGCGGGCCTGGCCATGGCCACCATGGATATTATCAAGCAGGCCGGAGCCCAACCTGCCAACTTCCTCGATGTCGGCGGCGGCGCCAATGCCGAAATGGTGGAAAACGGATTCCGCATCATTCTCAGCGACAGCAAGGTCAAGGGCATTCTGATCAATATCTTCGGCGGAATTCTTCGCTGCGATGTCCTGGCTCAGGGTGTGGTGCAGGCCGCGAAGAAGGTGCAACTGTCGGTGCCGGTTGTGGTTCGGATGGAAGGAACCAACGTAGACGAAGGCCGGAGAATTCTTGCCGAGTCGGGCCTCAAGCTGATAAATGCAACCGATCTGGCCGACGCCGCCAAAAAGGTCGCGGAGATTGTCGCCTGATTGTTGTCTGGGCACCATTGTCAAAAACACGGTCATCTGTCACACCTCGTCACAACGAAAACACTCTCAGCGAATAATGCAGAAAGACAAATCTTGGTCTCAGTGCATACCTGTCTGCTTCTGTTCCTTGGGAGGGCGTGGGTGAAATGATGACGATAGCATAAAAAATACTGTTATATCGAAGGAATTTTTTTGATGTGCTGGTTGCAGGGCAGGCGGTACACGGTTGACTGCCTAACCTCATAAAAGAGCATGAACAATTATACTTTGGAAGGAAAAAAATGAGCATTTTCGTCAATTCCCAAACACGTGTTCTGGTTCAGGGCATCACCGGCAAAGAAGGCCAGTTCCATACCCAGCAGTGTATCGCATACGGTACCAAGGTGGTTGCCGGGGTGACGCCGGGGAAGGGCGGCATGAAAATGGATGCGGTGCCGGTTTTCAATACCGTCAAAGAAGCAAAAGACAACACCGGTGCCAATGCGGCGATGATCCTCGTTCCACCGCCGTTTGCCGCGGATGCCATCCTCGAAGCCGTGGATGCCGGCATAGAGGTGGTAGTCTGTATCACCGAAGGGGTTCCGGTCACGGATATGCTGAAGGTGAAAAATTACCTGGCCAGCAAGAACACCAGACTGATCGGCCCCAACTGCCCGGGCATCATCACTCCCGGCGAATGCAAAATCGGCATTATGCCTGGTGCCATCCACACCCCGGGCGGCCCGGTGGGTGTCGTCTCCCGCTCCGGAACCCTCACCTATGAGGTCGTCCATCAGTTGACTCAGGTGGGACTCGGCCAGACGACCTGCGTAGGCATCGGTGGTGACCCGGTCAATGGCACCGGCTTCATCGATTGTCTGAAAGCCTTCAACGCGGATCCGGCCACCGAGGCGGTGGTCATGGTCGGCGAGATCGGCGGCAACGCCGAAGAAGAGGCCTCCGCCTGGATCAAGGCCAACATGAAAAAGCCGGTAGTCGGATTTATCGCCGGGCTGACGGCGCCTCCGGGCAGGCGAATGGGCCATGCGGGCGCGATAGTCAGCGGCGGGCAGGGAACGGCTGCAGCAAAAATCGAAGCCATGCAGCAGTGTGGTCTCTATGTCTGCCAGGATCTAGGTTCTTTGGGAAGATTGTGCAAGGAAGTCTTTTCCTGATGAGAACGGAGAGAGGTTAGGTACCGGATAAGGCATTGTGAATATTGTTTCAAGGAGAGACTATGAAGACGAATGACCAACTGGACCACCTGCGGAAACTGAGGGCCGAGGCCCGACTGGGTGGCGGTCAGCAACGGATCGACAAGCAGCATGAAAAAGGAAGTATGACCGCCAGGGAGCGTATCGACCTGCTCCTGGACAAGGGCTCTTTTGAAGAGTTCGACATGTTCAAGACTCACAGATGCCGCGATTTCGGCATGGATAAACAGGTATTTCCCGGCGACGGCGTGGTCACCGGGCATGGTACGGTCGATGGCCGGACGGTCTATGTCTTTGCCCAGGACTTCACCGTCCTCGGCGGTTCGCTTTCGGAAACCTTTGCCGAAAAGATCTGCAAGATCATGGACCTCGCCATGAAAAACGGCGCCCCCGTCATCGGTCTCAACGATTCCGGCGGCGCCAGGATCCAGGAAGGCATCGAAAGTCTCGCCGGGTATTCGGAAATCTTTCAACGCAACGTCATGGCCTCCGGCGTGGTGCCGCAGATCTCGGCGATCTTCGGGCCCTGTGCCGGCGGCGCGGTATATTCCCCAGCCCTTACCGATTTCATTATCATGGTCCAGAAACAGTCCTATATGTTTCTGACCGGACCGAAGGTGGTCAAATCGGTGACCCATGAGGATGTCACCGAAGAGGCCCTGGGCGGAGCGGCCATGCACGCCAGTCGCAGCGGGGTGGTCGATTATCCGGCAAGTTCCGGGGCGGATGCCATCGTCTACATCCGCAAGCTCTTGTCATTCCTGCCGCAGAACAACATGGAAAATCCGCCGGTCGTTCCCTGCACCGAACAGGCAGACCGGGAAGCCCTGGAACTCAATGCCATCATTCCGGAAAACCCCAATGCTGCCTATGACATGAAGGAGGTAATTCTCCAGACGGTCGATAACCGGGATTTCTTCGAAGTAAAAGAGAATTTCGCCCCCAATCTCATTGTCGGCTTCGCCCGTTACAACGGCATGAGCGTCGGCATCGTCGCCAACCAGCCGGCCCACCTGTCGGGCGTTCTGGATATCGATTCCTCGATAAAAGGGGCACGTTTCGTCCGGTTCTGCGACTGCTTCAATATTCCGGTCGTGACCTTTGTCGATGTTCCCGGTTTCCTGCCCGGAACCGCCCAGGAATACGGCGGGGTCATCCGCAATGGCGCGAAGATTCTCTATGCCTTTGCCGAGGCGACCATCCCCAAGGTGACGGTTATTACCCGGAAGGCATATGGCGGGGCGTACTGCGTCATGTCCTCCAAACATCTGCGGGGCGATATCAATTATGCCTGGCCGAGTGCGGAAATAGCGGTTATGGGCGCCAAGGGCGCCGCCGGAGTGCTGTACGGCAGGGACGCTAAAAAGGCCGAAGATCCCAAGGCCTTCCTGGCCGACAAAGAAAAGGAGTACCAGGATGCCGTGGCCAATCCGTATGTGGCCGCCCAGCGCGGCTATATCGACGACATCATCGAACCGGCCCGGACCCGGGCCAGGATCGTCAAGGCCCTGGGAATCCTCCAGAACAAGCGCGATACCAATCCGATGAAAAAACATGGCAATATTCCTCTATAACCGTTGCAGTTTCAAAGGAGATCCCAGATGACCGTAAAGATTTTTATCAAACGAAAAGTGCAGGATAAAAACGTGGTGGAATTGACGATGCTGTTGAAGCGACTTCGCTCCCTGACGCTTGAGCAGCCGGGTTATATCTCAGGAGAGACGCTCAACAGAATCGACAAGAAGGATGAGTGCATGGTGGTCAGTACCTGGCGGTCGGTGGAAGACTGGAACAGTTGGGTCAACAACGCGAAGCGTATCGAAGTCCAGACCCAGATCGATAAACTGCTCGGCGAGGATACCGAATACGCGATGTACAGCGCCTGACGGTGATCAAGTTGAAGAATGACGGCCGGTAAAGGTAAGGCTTTTCCGCCGCCTTTTCTACCGCCTTTCTGCCGCAAAGAGTAGAGGTGATAACGATGGGTGAATCGATGGCAGGTAACAGAAAGAAAATGGCTGCAGCTCTGGCCGCTGTGAATCTCTATCTGCAGCAGGAAGAGGCCGCAGCGCAAGAGACCCAGGCAACGCAGCCCAAGGAACCGAACGGAATCGAGTGCAGTCAGTGGGGCCATAGTGGCCGTCAGGAAATGATGGCCATGCGGAGATTAGTTCAATTACGAGTGTTTACACGCTTTTAGTACCTTAGGAAATTCAGAAAGTAAAGGTACTTATCCCCCTTTATGCGGGGGTTAAATCAAATGTTAATGTCGAGGTAAGAGGAGATAGATACGATGAGCGATCAAGTGACGATGACCCCATTGAATTATTCCGCAGATCGGCCGAAGGCGATAAATCCAGTAAAAATCATGGACTTGTCCATTCGCGACGGCCATCAGTCCCTTTTTGCCACCCGTGGCCGCACGGAGGATATGATTCCGGTGGCCGAGCTGATGGACGAAGTCGGCTTCTGGGCCATCGAGACCTGGGGTGGAGCCACCTTCGATACCATGCACCGTTTCCTGAATGAAGATCCCTGGCAGCGTCTGCGCACCTTGAAAAGGTATATCAAAAAGACCCCCTTCTCCATGCTGTTGCGAGCCCAGAACCTGGTCGGCTACCGCAATTACGCCGACGATCTGGCCTACGCCTTTGTCGAGCGCGCGGCGGAAAACGGTATGGATATCTTTCGGACCTTCGATGCCTTGAACGACTATCGTAATTTCGAGACGGTGGTAAAGCAGATCAAGAAGAGCGGCAAGCACTTCCAGGGCTGCATCTGCTACACCCTGACCGAGCCCCGTCTCGGCGGAGAAGTTTATAATCTTGAATATTACACGGACAGAGCTAAGGCCCTGGAGGAGATGGGGGCGGACTCGATCTGCCTCAAGGATATGGCGGGACTCATGGCCCCATATGATGCTTACCCGCTGATCAAGGCATTGAAACAGGCGGTGGGGGTGCCCATTCATCTGCACAGTCATTTCACCTCCGGCATGTCGCCGATGACCCACCTGAAGGCCATTGAGGCAGGCGTCGATATCATCGATACCTGCATGACTCCCTACGCCTATCGGACCTCCCATGCGGCGGTTGAACCGCTGGTCATGGCGCTTTTGGGCACCAACCGCGACACCGGTTTTGATATCAAGAAACTTGCCGAAATAAACGAAATTCTGGAAAAGCAGGTGATGCCGAAATACAAGCACTTGCTCGACGATTCCAAGGTATCGATCATCGACATCAACGTGTTGCTCCATCAGACCCCGGGCGGCATGCTGTCCAATCTCGTCAATCAATTGCGGGAGATGGACGCGCTCGATAAGATCGACGAAGTTTACAAGGAACTGCCGCGGGTCAGGAAAGACCTCGGCCAGATTCCCCTGGTCACCCCGACCAGCCAGATCGTCGGTGTGCAGACGGTCAACAACGTCCTTCATGACACCCCCGGCGAGCGTTACAAAATGATCACCGGGCAGGTGAAGGATCTCTGTTACGGGCTGTATGGCAAGACGGCGGTGCCGATCAATCCGGAACTGCAGGCCAAGGCCTTGAAAGGCTATCCGCGCGGCGAACAGCCAATCACCTGCCGGCCGGCCGAGGTGCTCGAACCGGAATTGGAAAAAGCCAAGGCGGAGATCGGTGATCTTGCGGTCGATATGGATGATCTCATTCTCTACGCCCAGTTCCCTGTTACCGGCAAGAAATTTCTTGAATGGAAGTACGGCAAGACCGAGCCGCCGGCAAGCGTCAAGCCGATTACCATGGAAGATGTCAAGAAGCGGGACGAACTGGTGAAAAAGGCTCTGGCCGGCAAGTTGGTCGAGCCGAAGCAGGTCGAAAAACCGCCTAAATCGCAGGCCGTGCGGAAATTCAATGTCTTTATCGACGACGAGTATTTTGCCGTGGATGTCGATCCCACCGGCCAACCGCAGATCGTCTCGGCACCCCAGCCGGTAGCCGCCGCAGCCAACCCTGGGCCGAAACCGGTTGTCGCACCGGTTGCCGCACCTCCGGCCCCGGAGCCAATGGCTGCGGACGGCACCGTGCTGCTTGCGCCGATGCCGGGAATGATCGTCAAGTACGAGAGGAAAGCGGGTGACAGTGTCAAGAAAGGCGATACCGTCGTCATTCTGGAGGCCATGAAAATGGAAAACGCCCTCACCGCTCCCTGTGACGGGACGGTCCAGGCGATCAAGTTTGCCAGTGGCGACACGGTGGCAAAGGGTGCAGTCCTTGCTGTAATCAGTTAAAAATAAGACGGGGCGCAGGACTTGGTCCTGACTCACTCCTTGCGAAGTCCTGTGCCCCGTCTTTTGAGTACCTTAGCAATTGGACCACGACGGGAGAAGGGCCGCTTGCCTTTCTCCTCTATCGCAACCATGGAAGGCTCCATGATCATTGTCAAAACCTTGAACGGCATTACCCCGAAATTCGGCAAGGACTGTTTTCTGGCCGAGAATGCGGTGGTTGTCGGCGACGTCGAGATGGGCGACAACTGCAGCATCTGGTATAACGCCGTCTTGCGTGGCGACGTTCACTCGATCCGGCTGGGCAACACAGTGAATATCCAGGACGGGGCAGTTGTCCATTGCACCTACCAGAAACACTCAGTTACCATCGGCAACAATGTCTCGGTGGGCCACAATGCCATCGTCCATGGCTGTATCATTCATGATAATGTACTGATCGGGATGGGGGCCATCGTCATGGACGGCTGCGAAGTTGAAAGCAATTCGATAGTTGCAGCCGGTGCCGTCGTTACTCAGGGGACTAAGGTTGAGAGCGGCACGATCTATGCCGGAGTCCCGGCCAGGAAAGTGAAGGATATCAGCCGGGAGTTGATCTCCGGCGAGATCGCCAGAATCGCCGAAAACTACATCAAATATGCCGGCTGGTATAAGTAACCGGCACCTTCTTCAAGAATTCCGTCTGCCATCCAGGAAACCGAGTAGAACGTCCGCAGCCGCCGTCGGCGAGGTCGTTCCCATCTCCACCGCCTTACGTAACTGCGGCAGGGCCTCCTTCACCTCGGGGTTGGTGTAAAACCACTGGCGAAAGCCTTCGTCGAGCAGAAAGTTCATCCAGTCGAGGGCTTGAACTTTCCTTTTTTCCGCCATTTCCCCGCTTGCGGTCATCTTCTGCCGGTGATCCTGGACGGTTTCCCATATTTCCTTGATGCCGGTTGACTCGAGGGCGCTGCAGGTGAGAACCGGCGGTGACCAACTCGGACTGAATGGCATGAGCATGTGCAGAGCTGCCTGGTATTCTTTGCGGGCGAGTTCCGCCCTGACCACATTATCGCCATCAGCCTTGTTGATGACGATGGCGTCGGCGACCTCCAGGACACCCTTCTTGATGCCCTGCAGTTCGTCGCCGGCCCCGGAGATCATCAGTACCAGGAAAAAATCGACCATGGAGGCGACGGTCGTTTCGGATTGGCCGACGCCGACCGTCTCGATGATCACCACATCGTAGCCCGCCGCCTCGCAGACCAGCATGGTTTCCCGGGTTTTTCTGCCCACCCCGCCGAGCGTCCCGCTGGAAGGGGAAGGCCTTATGAAGGCGTTCGGGTCGACCGCCAGTTTTTCCATACGGGTTTTGTCGCCGAGGATGCTGCCGCCGCTGCGGGTGCTGCTGGGATCGATGGCCAGCACCGCCACCCGGTGACCCATTCCGGTCAGCATGGTGCCGAAGCTTTCGATATAGGTGCTCTTGCCGGCGCCAGGTACTCCGGTGATGCCGAGCCGCGTGCCGTGACCGGTATGGGGCAGCAGCAAATCGACGATGACCCGGGCTATATCCTGGTGGGTGGGCAGGGTGCTTTCGATGAGGGTGATAGTCTTGGCCAGAGCCAGACGGTCACGCTTGAGCACACCGTCCACATAATCCTGGGGGGTTTTAAACATTGTGTAAGGTTGAGTGGAATTACCGTTGACCTCAGCCGCCGGTTCACAAAAACGGATTCAGCGGCAGGATAGGCCGCTGAATCGATGGTAGAGCTGAGGTTTCTTCTATTTCAGGTATTTCTCTTCAAGAAGAGCCAGTGTCTTGTCGGCGGATTCCGGGATCGGCGTGCCCGGACCGAACACTGCCTTCACCCCGGCTTTGAAGAGGAAGTCGTAGTCGCCCGGAGGAATGACGCCGCCGGCCACCACGATGATTTCCTGGCCGCCGGCCTTTTTCAATTCCTCGATAAGAGCCGGGATCAGCGACTTGTGTCCGGCCGCAAGGCTCGAGGCGCCGACCACATGGACATCGTTTTCGATGGCCATCTTCGCCGCTTCCTCGGGCGTCTGGAACATCGGGCTGATGTCCACGTCAAAGCCAAGATCGGCGTAGGCGCTGGCGATGACCTTGAAGCCGCGGTCATGGCCGTCCTGGCCCATCTTGGTCACCAGGAGACGCGGCCGCCGGCCATGTTTTTCCAGGAACATGTTGGTACGCTGTTTGATCTCGGCAATAACGTTGTTGTCGCCCTTGAATTCCGAAGAGTAGGCGCCAGAGATGCAGCGGGTGGTAGCGACGAAGCGGCCGAAAACCGACTCCATGGCACTTGAGATTTCACCGAGTGTGGCTCTCGCCCGTACAGCCGGGAGGGCTGCGGCCAGGAGATTGCCGCCGTTCTTCGCAGCATTGGTGAGGTCAGAAAGGGCCTGGTCGACCGCTGCCTGATTGCGGGTGGCCTTAATCTCCTTGATGCGGGCGATCTGTTCATCGCGCACCGAGGCCGGCACTTCCCGGACCTCGAAATCGATCTTTTCGTTGGCGAGCTTGTACTTGTTGACGCCGACGATGACATCCAGCCCCTGATCGATCCTTGCCTGCTTGCGGGCGGCGGATTCCTCGATGCGCATCTTCGGCATGCCGCCCTCGATGGCCTTGGCCATGCCGCCCATTGTCTCGATCTCGTCGATGATCTTTTGCGCTTCGTTGATAATGCTGTGGGTCAGGGACTCGAGATAGTACGAGCCGCCGAGCGGATCGATGACATGGCAGATCTGCGATTCTTCCTGAATGATGATCTGGGTGTTGCGGGCGATCCTGGCCGAGAAGTCGGTGGGCAGGCCGATCGCTTCGTCAAATGAATTGGTGTGCAGCGACTGGGTGCCGCCCAACACCGCCGACATCGCTTCAAGCGTCGTGCGGATGACGTTGTTGTACGGATCCTGCTCGGTGAGGCTCCAGCCGGAGGTCTGGCAGTGGGTGCGCAGCATCGACGATTTCGCGTTCTTCGGGTTGAACTGGCTCATCAGCCGGTGCCAGAGGAACCGAGCGGCCCGGAGCATGGCGATATCCATGAAGAAATTCATGCCGATGCCGAAAAAGAACGATAATCGCGGAGCGAAGGTGTCAACATCCATGCCGCTCTTGAGGGCTGCTTTGACGTACTCGACGCCGTCGGCCAGCGTAAAGGCGGTCTGCAGCACGCTGTTGGCGCCGGCCTCCATCATGTGGTAGCCGCTGATGCTGATGGTATTGTATTTCGGCATCTCTTTCGAACAGAAGGCCATGATGTCGGAGATGATTCGCATCGAGGGCTCGGGCGGGTAGATATAGGTATTGCGGGTCAGATATTCTTTCAGGATGTCGTTCTGAATGGTCCCTTCAAGCTTGTCATGGCTGACACCCTGCTCCTCCGCGGCGACGATATAGCCGGCCAGGATCGGAATGACCGCGCCGTTCATGGTCATGGAAACGGACATCTGGTCGAGGGGGATGCCGTCGAAAAGGATCTTCATATCCTCAACGGAATCGATGGCGACGCCGGCCTTGCCGATATCGCCGGCCACCCGGGGATGGTCGGAATCGTAGCCGCGATGGGTGGCGAGATCGAAGGCCACCGACAAGCCCTTCTGGCCTGCGGCCAGGGCTTTGCGGTAGAAGGCATTGGATTCCTTGGCGGTGGAAAAACCGGCATATTGACGGATGGTCCAGGGGCGCCCGGTATACATTGTGGCCATGGGGCCACGTACATACGGCGCCATGCCCGGCAAGGTATTGGCCGATTCTATGCCTTCGAGGTCTTCGGCGGTATAGAGCGGTCTGACCTTGATGCCTTCCGGGGTCATCCATTCCAGTGTCTCGATCGACTTGCCTTTCATCTGCTTTTCAGCAGTCTCTATCCATTTTTGCAATTGCGGATGCTTAGCCATGTGCGACTCCTTTTCTGGGGTAAGATCTTCCCGACTGGGGACGGGGAGAATTGCATTGACGACGATT
>Ga0154407_1052_pt3 | contig 23325 bp, 18 predicted proteins | sample RifGroB2_FD_115911 | JGI IMG/M metagenome (GOLD analysis project Ga0154407, IMG submission 115911) | Desulfobacterales bacterium GWB2_56_26
TCACACCTTGATATCAACATGGTGATGCTGGCCACCAGCCTGCTGCCGCAGGGGTTCCTGGGGGAATGAACCGATATCGACCGCCGCTCGGTGATCACAAGGGCATTCGGGGCATCGGCATGCCCGCCGGAGAGTATCCAGCTTGTTTATTTCCAACTTGCATTCAAGATGATAACTGTTTTTGGTAGAGTACACTCTGTACACTAATGAAATCAGGATGGTGCACAGAGTCCTCCTTACCTGGAAAACATCATTTTGAAAGCTCATTGGCATCAGTCAATCAATTTGACGGTGACGGGCACAGCGTTCGTCACCATATCGTAGACGGGGGAGAATTGGGGACCGAGGCCCATAACCTCCCGTTTCTGCTCATCGCTTAAGTTGCCGATTAGCCGCACATTCACATTGATCTTCTTGAATCCTCTGCGCACGTCGGGTTTCAGGCCCAGGAAGCCGTGCAGGTCGAGTTCGCCGTCCAGTTCGGACTCGACGGCTTCCAGGGGAATGTTTTTCGCCGCGGCATGGTAGACCATGGAGGTGGTAACGCAGGCCGCAAGTGCATGGAGGAGATGCTCCACCGGATTGGCAGCCTGATCGCCGCTCAGCAGGACCGGGGGTTCATCGGCCTGCATGGTGAACTTCCCCTCGCGGTCGGCAAACTCCGTTCCGGCGCCGTATGAGGCTTTCACGGTTGTCCGGTTGAGGCCGCCGCCCTGCCAGCGGTTGGCAATTCGGAATTTGAAATCGGCAAGAGAGGGCTTTTCCTTGATCGCCTCTATGGTCTCCTCGAGTTTGTTGATATCGACGCCGTTAATAGTTTTTTCTTTCATGATTTTTCCTCCCTTTCGTGGCGATTGCCGCTCGCCGAGGCGGTACTATCCCTGCGGGTGCCAATGCGCCGTGTGTCGTGCATGGCTCCGCAGGTATGACCCCGGCTTGTAGAATTTGTCGTAAAAGTCCAGGTCGAGATGGTGGGCCTGGAGGTACATGATGAGGAACATCGAGGGCACCGTGCCGGGAAATTTACCGAAGGTGTCGTAGACATACTGGGCCTGCAGGGCGACACATTCCCGGAACCGTTCGTCGTGGGCAAGTGCTGCCGAGCGCACCGTGCGGCTGTCCTGCCAGGGGCCGGGGGTGTCGGGATGAAACGGGCCGCCAGGACCGAACTTTCGTTCGAACAGCGCATCGACCGCCGCCCGCATATCCGGGTAGTGGGGTGGGCAGAAACCTTCCATGACGCCGGCAAGACCGGTAGGATTCGGGTACGGCCAGCGCTCATCCTGATCGAAGCGGAAGCCCAGACCCGGCACCTCCGGCTTGCCGCTTGCGCCGAGCATGGCAAAGGGATCGATGCCGTTGAACATCCAGCCGCCGAGGCCCATGGCCTGCAGCATAAGGACGCCCGCATAGCAGCTGGTCCCGAGTTCCACGGTCAGTTCGGAGAGCGACCACTGTTCGACAAAAGTGAGGGGCCAGACACTCGCGGTGTCGACGATGTCGCGGAACCGATCAATGCCGGGGATCGCGCGTTTGTTAATGTCGTCGAACAGCACCAGGCCGTTTTGCAGCATGTAGCAGATGTTCAGCAGGACGTGCTGGGCGAGATCGCCGACCGGCACGACCACCAGAGTGGACGGTTTGTTGAAGACCCAGGTGTTGTGAGCCTCGGTGTACGGCACTTCGGAGGGGAATTGCAGCCGTCCGTCCTGCAGCTTTTTCACCCGTTTGCGGACGTTCTCGACAAAGGATTCCAGGTCCAGGCGGCCGTCGTCCGCCCGGTCGGCAAAGGCCGGCGCATCCCGCATATCGAGAAGGTAGAGGCCGTCATCGTCGGTGAAGAAGGTCTGGCTGGTGTGAAACCCGGCGGCGGAAGGGAAGACCCGTCCGCCAGCCGCCCCTGCATAGTTGGAAAGGTGGGGGGCATAACGCTCGGCCCGGTAGATCAGATGATGCCAGGAGGTATTGCCGCCGCAGGCCGATACCACCAGCATTTTTTCGAGATCGGTCAGCGGCAGCGGTTTCTTGTTCGATCTATGGGCGAACACGCCGTCCGGAATCTCAGCTCCCATGAAAAATCTCCGGGATCGGCGGCCCAGCAGAGCTTCCATGAGAGGGAAAGAGAGCATGCTGTCGATTCCCTGGGATTGCGATGATTTTTCCATGGGTCTCTCCCTGTTGAGGAACTGTGCCTAACTTCAACATGCCTCATAAGAAGATACGACCCAATTTTTTATTAGGCAACCCCTGGAGAAAAACGAAAGAGAGATTCGGATAATTTTTCCGTTGCTTCTCTTACCGATTTTTGGTTTTGTTAGGCCTTTTGCCTGGAGAAGGCTGTTTCATTGATTCTTTCCTGGATTCCCCGATCTTTTTCTGCAATAATTCATCAATATGGGATGAATGCCAATCGGAAAAACCCGTCGGAGTCTACTCTGAGATGCTCACTTCTTCAAGCCCAGGTGGTTTGCGAGCATTCCTTTTTATCCTGTTATGTCTCATAGTTCTGCACGAAGATGCGGCATGTCAGGAGAAGAAGCATATCCTCGTTCTCCATTCCTACAACAAGGGACTGGAATGGACCGACAGTGAAGACCACGGCATTATGTCGGTGCTGCAGCCTCGGATGGATGAGCTGGAAGTGCACACCGAATACATGGATACCAAAAGAATTGCCGGGAACGGCGAATTCCGCGATTTTCTCAAGTTCCTGGTCGAAAAGTATAACTCTACCCGATTTTCCTGCATCATCTGCACCGACGATGATGCCTTCAATTTCGTTTTCCGCTACAGTCGGACGCACTTTCAAGGCGTGCCGATTGTCTTTTGCGGGGTCAATTACCTCGACAAGCGGCTAGCTGCCGAAAATCGCGGGGTGTTCACCGGGGTAGTGGAGGCCTTCGATATCAGAACCACCCTCAAGACAGCTCTGCTTCTTCATCCGCAAACCTCGAAAATCGTGGTGATCAATGACCTGACCACCACCGGCCGGGCCAACCGCCGGATTCTCGATGGCCTGCTGCCGGAATTTTCCGGCAAGGCGGAGATAGAATTTCTTGAAGACCTGACCATGGCGGAACTGCAGGCGGCCGTCCGGAATCTCCCGCCAGACACACTTATCCTGATCATGACCTTCAACCGGGACAAAAGCGGCGAAGACTTCGACTACAACAGGAGTATCGCTCTGATTTCCCGCGCAGCGTCCGTGCCGATCTACGGGATCTGGGATTTTTACCTGGGCAAGGGCATTGTCGGGGGGATGCTGACCAGCGGCCGGGATCAGGGCCGGATCGCCGCGGAAACGGCCCTGCGGCTTATCGACGGGGAACGGCTCGAAGACATCCCCGTGATCACCGAAAGCCCCAACCGGTTCATGTTCGATTACCGGCAGATGAAACGTTTCGGCATCGATGAGGGCAAGCTGCCGCTGGGCTCGATCGTCATCAATCAGCCGATTTCCTTCATGGACGTCCACGGCCGGATTATCAGGGGAGCGCTGGGTATCGTCATCGGCCTGGTGATGGTCATCATTCTGCTCCTTTTCCGAATGGTCGAACGGCGGAAAACGGAGCGGGAGATGGAACGGGCGCACCGGCAGACGGTGACCATCCTGGAGAGCATCACCGACGGTTTCATCGCGGTTGACCGAGATTTTCACTTCACCTACGTGAATCGGGAGGCGGAAAGAATGCTGGGCCACGACCGGGATGCCCTCTCTGGCCGCAGTTATTGGGAGGTCTTTCCTTTCATGACCGGTACCGAGGTCGAGCGGTTCTATCGACAGGTGATGGAGAGCGGCACCGCCGGCGATCTGCAGTACCGGCATGAAGGGCAGGGAGCGGGGTCGGGCAAATGGCTGGCGGTGAAGGCGTATCCCGCCGAAGATGGCGGTGTTTCCGTGTACCTCCGGGATATCACCGAAGAAAAGGCCATCAATGACGAACGCATCCGGCTGGCTACGGCCATCGAGCAGGCGGCGGAGGCGATCTTTATCACCGATACCCGCTGGATCGTGGAGTATGTCAACCCGGCCTTCGAGCGGATGACCGGGTACTCCAGGAGCGAGATTGTCGGTCAGCACATCAGGCTCCTGAAGAGCGATGTCCATGACCGCGACTTTTACCGGCAGATCCGCGAAACCCTCCAGGCGGGCAAGGTGTGGTCCGGGCAGATCGTCAGCCGAAAAAAGGACGGCACGGTGTTTTATACGGAGGCGACCGATTCGCCAGTCCGCGACGGATCAGGCATCATCATCAATTTCGTCGGGGTCTCGCGGGATATAACGGTCGAAATGCGGCTGGAGAGGGAATTGCGCCAGTCCCAGAAGATGGAGGCGATCGGCACGCTCGCCGGCGGCATTGCCCATGATTTCAACAACATTCTGGCGATAATCCTGGGCTTTACCGAGATCGCGATCATGAAGCTGCCCGGCCCGGGGCCGGTGCAGGACAACCTGCGGCGGGTGAGGGACGCCGCCAACCGGGCCACCGATCTGGTCAGGCAGATCCTCGCCTTCAGCCGGAAGGCCGAGCATGAAAAATTTCCGATCGATTTTGCCGTCTTCGTCAAGGAAGCCATGCGTCTCATGCGGCCGCTCCTGCCCTCGACGATTGAGATCGTTTCTCATGTCGCTGCTTCCGAGAGGCCGATGACAGTGTCGATGGATCTGACCGAGATGCATCAGGTGGTGATGAATCTCTGCACCAATGCCGCCCACGCCATGGGGCCGAAAGGAGGGATCCTCGGCATCGAGGTCTCGGAGTTCACCGCCGACGCCGCTCTGGCCGCACGCCATCTGGACCTGCAGCCGGGGGGATATATTTGCATGTCGGTGAGCGATACCGGCAGCGGCATTGCCCCGGAACTGCTGGAGCGGATCTTCGATCCTTACTTCACCACCAAGGAGGTGGGGGTGGGGACCGGACTCGGCCTGTCGGTGGTCCGGGGCATCGTCAAGGGGCATGGCGGGGCGATCAACGTCTACAGCGAGCCGGGCCACGGTACGACCTTCAGGATTTTCCTGCCGCGAATGGCTGGCGGCGAAGCGGAATCGGCGCCCGAAGCCGAAATCTTTCCTCCCGGCAGCGAGCGCATCCTTTTCATCGATGACGAAGAGACCCTGGCGCAGCTCGGTGCGGAAATGCTCGAACCTTCAGGCTACAAAGTGACGGTCATGACCGGCAGCCTTGAAGCGCTCACGGCCTTCCGTGAGGGTCCCGAGGACTTCGATCTCATCATCACCGATATGACCATGCCCCATCTTACCGGCAGGGACCTCGCGGCGGAAATCAAGGCTATCCGGCCGGATATCCCGGTTATCCTCTGTACCGGCTTCAGCGAGCTGATCAATGAACGGAGCGCCCGGAATTCGGGGGTCGACGAATTCATCATGAAACCCTACACGGTCGTCGATTTGCTCAGGAAAATCCAACGCGTATTGAAAAAATAAAGGTCCGGGCCGGGGCTTGGCGCCACAATCTCGATCCTAAGACAACCGGAGGGGAGATCGTTATGGACCGTGACAAGATCAAACAAGGCGCCGCCAGTTCATTTGCCGAGGCGGTGCCGAACGAGGGAGTAATCGCTTTTTACGTGGAGGGGGACGAGCATTTAAAAGTCAGGATCCGATCCTGTCTGATCGGATGGTGTCTTGCAATGGTGGACCGCAGCATCTGCGGGAATCCAAGTGCACACAAGGACGTGCAACCTGTTTCGGCGCTGCCCGGACGAGGGCCGCGAGAGAGGCGGCAGGCCCCAAAGGTACCCGGAGTCTCTCGCGGCGTAGAGAACGGAAAAAACAAAGGAGAATCACCTGCCGGCGATCGGTTCGATGGGATACTCTCCCTCGCACCACTCATTCCAGCCACCCTTCAGGGCGAACACCCGCGAAAAGCCCCTGAGACTCAATTGCCGTGCCGTACCGACACTGGTGCTTTCGTCGGGTCAGGAGCCGTAGAGGATGATTTCCCGGTGTTTTGAATACTTGTCCTGCCAGCGTTCGACATCGTTGGGGTCCTCCAGAATGGCCCCTCGAATTTTTTCACTCGCGGTTCTTTGATCGTGGCGAACATCGATGAGGATCACCTCGGGATTTTGGATTTTTGCTCTGACTTCTTCTTTAGAGATTCTTGCTATTTCCATGACTGTTCTCCTTGTGTCGATCTTGTTTACTGCCCGTTGAACCAACGGGGGCAAATCGGTAGCCTTGCCTGACTTGCCGGGCGTTTGGCGACGGCTCCTGGAAAATAGGGAGCATAATCCGTACCAGCGCCGCGGCCGGGTGGCTTCAGTCTCGATCATTGTCCTGCAGGCGGCATGGTTTTTGCTCTTTCCTAGGCATGGAGCTTCATATAGAAAGGATTGTCGCCTGCATACTGGACATGGACGGCGTGCTCACCGATACGGCCAGGGTTCACGAGAAGGCGTGGAAGCGTCTGTTCGACAGCTTTCTGTCGGCACGTGCCGCCCAGGAAAACAAGGAGTTTGTCCGTTTCGACCATGCCGATTACCGGCGATACGTGGACGGCAAACCGCGCTACGACGGTATCGAGAGCTTCCTGGCCGCCCGCGGCATCCGCCTGCCGTATGGCAATCCGGGAGATCCTCCGGCAGAGGAGACGATATGCGGGCTGGGCAACAGGAAAAACGAGTTCTTTCATCAACTGCTCGAACGTTTCCATCTCGACTGTTCCCGGATAACCCCCCTCTATATCGGCGACGATACCACCGACGAGGATGCCTTTCGCAGCCTCGGCGAGGGCGGCATCTCCATTCTGGTCAGCGAAAACCCCCGCCCCACCGCCGCCCGCTATTTCCTGCGCAACCCTTCCGAGGTGGCTGTTTTCCTCGAAAAACTTGCAGCCCTGGCCGAACGGGAACTGGTCAGGGGGATCTGGTCGCTCACCTATGACGACTACGATCCGGAGAGCGAGAAACTGCGGGAAACCCTCTGCACCCTGGGCAACGGCTTGATTGCCAGTCGCGGCGCCAGTCCCCAGGCGGTCGCCGGCCCGGACCATTATCCCGGCACCTATCTCGCCGGCTGTTACAACAGGCTGCGGAGCGACATCGCCGGGCAGACCGTCGAGAACGAAAGCCTGGTGAACATCCCCAACTGGCTGCCGCTGATCTTTCGCCTGGACGACGGTTCCTGGTGCGGCACTGAGACCATGGAGTGCGATGCGTACAGCCAGGAGCTGGATATGGCTTCCGGCCTGCTTCTGCGGTTGGTCCTTTTTCGTGACAGGCAGGGCAGGGAGATCCGCCTGGCTGAACGACGCCTGGTATCGATGGATCAGCCGCACCTGGCCGGACTGGAGACGGTGATTTCCGTGACGAACTGGTCCGGCAATCTCCATATCCGGTCGGCGCTTGACGGCAGGGTGGCAAATACCCTGGTGAGTCGCTACCGGGAGTTGAACAACGATCACCTCGAAATCGTCGAGGCCGACGACGGCGAGGAGGGCGAAAGTTTTTTGTTTGGCTTGCGGCGAAAACCAGCCAGTCCTGTATCCGGATCACCGAGGCTGCCAGGACCAGGTGTTATCTTAACGAACATGAGATTCCGAAGACGGGGCATCGCCTGGTGCGGGAGGATGGCTCTATCGGCTGGGAAATAACCCTGCCGGTTCAGGCCGGCCAGCGGGTGCGCCTGGAAAAAATCGTCGCCATCTACAACTCCAGGGATCGCGCTATCTCCAAAAGTCTCGACGAGGCGCGGCTGCAGGCGGCGCATGCCTCCGACTTCGAGACCCTGCTCACCAATCACCGGCGGTCCTGGCGCCATCTCTGGCAACGGTGCGGCCTGACGCTGCAGACGGCCGGTACGCGCATCCCCCAGGTCCTCAATCTCCATATTTTTCACCTGCTGCAGACGGTATCGGTGCACGCCATCGACCTCGATGCCGGCATTCCGCCCCGGGGGCTGCACGGCGAGGCATACCGCGGCCTGATCATGTGGGATGAACTTTTTGTCTTTCCCTTTCTCAACCTGCGAATTCCGGATCTCACCCGGGCCTTGCTCAAATACCGGTACCGGCGGCTGCCCCAGGCCAGGATAGCCGCCGCGGCTGCCGGTTTTGCCGGGGCCATGTTCCCGTGGCAGAGCGGCAGCAACGGCCGGGAGGAAGCCCAGACCCTGCATCTCAATCCCCAGTCCGGGCACTGGATCCGGGACAGCACCCAGCTGCAGCGTCATATCAATATCGCCGTGGCCTATAATGTCTGGCTCTACTACCAGGTGACCGGCGATCTCCACTTCATGTCCTTCTATGGCGCCGAAATCATCCTGGAGATCTCCAGGTTCTGGGCCAGTCTGGCCCGCTTCGACAGCTCCCTCAACCGCTATGAGATAACGGGGGTCATGGGTCCCGACGAATTTCATACCGGCTATGCCGATGCCGAAGAATCCGGTCTCGCCAACAACGCCTACACCAACGTCATGGTCGCCTGGCTGTTCTGTCGGGCCCTGGAGGTGCTGGAATTGCTGCCGGCGGAACGGCGGCAGGCGACCTGCGAGAATCTCGGCCTGAGCGACCGGGAGCTGCAACGCTGGGAGGATATCAGCCGCAGGATGCGCATCGTCTTCCATGACGACGGCATCATCAGCCAGTTCGAAGGGTATGATCGGCTCGAAGAATTCGACTGGCAGCACTACCGGCGGAAATACAGCGACATCCATCGCCTCGACCGCATCCTCGAAGCCGAAGGCGACAGCCCCAACCGCTATAAGCTCTCCAAGCAGGCCGATGTCCTCATGCTTTTTTACCTGCTGTCCGCCGATGAACTGCGGCAGCTCTTCCACCGCCTCGGCTACCCCTTCGCCCGTGACACCATTCCGAGGAACATCGACTATTATCTTCAGCGGACGTCCCACGGTTCGACCCTCAGCCGGGTGGTTCATGCCTGGGTTTTGGCCAGGTCGAAACGCCGGGAATCGTGGCACCTGTTTGAGGAGGCCCTCAAAAGCGATATCTCCGACCTTCAGGGCGGCACCACCCACGAAGGCATTCATCTCGGCGCCATTGCCGGCACAGTGGATCTGATGCAGCGGTTCTACACCGGTCTTGAAACCCGGCAGGAGACCCTCCGTTTCAATCCGGCCCTGCCCCGAAGAGGTGCAGCGGATGACGTTCAACATCCTCTATCGCCATCACTGGCTCAAGGTAATCGTGGAAAAGGACAGGATCAGCGTGTCCAGTCTGAGCGAAAGAGCGGCGCCTATCAGAGTCGGCATTGTGGACGACTTCCACGAACTTCCTCCGGGAGAACGCATCGAGCAGGGGCTGAAGCCCTGAATTTCGTTGCCTCGGCGGAACAGAGTCAGATCGAGGCGTTGAATCGGGCAAGCTTGCCGGTTCGCAGATTGTGGCGATAGACGATCAGAAAAAAACGGTAGGCGAGAAAAAGATAGAAGAGGGCGAGGCCAAGCCCCATGGCCAGATTGATCATGACTCCCTCAAAGGTTGCCACCAACTCCAGCTGAGCCCGCAGGCTTTCAAAGACATAGGCGGGAGGGAACAGCTTGGCCACCAGCATGAGGGGAGCGGGCAGGGTGTCGATCGGATAATAGACGCCCGAGATGAGGGAGAGGACCATCGGTATCGGCCAGCCCAGCCATTCCGCCGTCGGGCCCAGCCGAAAGATCATCCCGCAGACGAACATGCCCATGGCCATGCCGAATAGAAACAGGATGCCGACAAAGGGGACGATGGAGAGGCCGATGATAAAGATATCGTAGCCGAAGCCCAGGCCGGCGATGGCCGACATGATGAGAAAGCCCAAGAGGCCGGTGACGATGCTGCTCGACACGAGACCGATCGTATACTCGGAGATCTTGAGGGGAGAGGCGAAAAAATTGATGAGGTTGTTGGACCAGATATCTTCGAGGAAGCCCATCATCAGGCCCTGTTGAATGCGGGTGAGAAATTCCCACAGGATCAGGGCGCCGAGGATGACCGTGATGAAATTGAAGTTGGCCTGGCCCAGCGTGCCCAGATACTTGCTGATAAATCCCCATTGCACAATGGCGATGGTCAGCCACACGAAATTGCCTGCCAGCCGGGTAGGATTGTTGCGCAGCAGGTAGAGCTGGCGGACGAAGACCGCGTAGATTCTGGTCGGATTCATGGTACTTATGTCAATTATTGATGGACAACGGCTCCCGGGCGACCGCGATAAACAGTTCTTCCAGATCGTTCTTGCCGTTTTTGCGGGGCAAGGTCCTCGGATCGCCGGCGAGTAAGATCCGGCCGCGGGATAGAAACAGCACCCTCGTGCACATGTTTTCGATCTCCTTCATATTATGTGAGGTCCAGACCACCGCCGCCCCGGTCTGCTGCGTATAACTCCGGATCTTTTCCCGGACATCTCCCGCGATGGCCGGGTCGAGCGAGGCGGTGGGTTCGTCGAGCAGCAGCAGTTTTGGCTCGTTTATGAGTGATTTGGCGAGATTCAGCCGGGCCATTTCCCCGGAAGAAAGAAATCCCGCCTTGGTGTTGCGGAACTGTACCAGATCGAATTCCGCCAGAAGTGCTTCGATCTTCCCCGAAAGATCGGGAATATCGTACAGCATGCCGAATATTTTCAGGTTCTGCAGAACGCTCAGGTTTGATGGGACATGAGTGTATACCGCGGAAAAATTGATGTTCCGGCATATTTCCTCGGCGTCGGCCGCCATGGTCCTGCCCATGATCTCGATGGAACCGCCGCTCGGTTCGAGAATGCCCAGGATCATCGAGATGATCGTGGTTTTCCCCGCGCCGTTCGGCCCCAGGAGACCGACGATTTCACCTGCCTCAACCGTAAACGACACGCCTTGGACCGCTTCTATCTCTTGATAGTTTTTCGACAGATTTTTGATATCCAATATGGTCATTGTCTTGAGTGCTCGATTTGCTCATCGTTCACCTGCGTCCTCACATACTGTATGTACAACGAGGCCGAAACAGAAGGGGACCGAATCGCCGAATGCAAAATGAGGGCAAGTATGGAGAGGCCGTGAGTTTTTTTTCGGATCAATCGAAAACCGGCCGCATAAAGCTCCGTTCAAAACTGACGATGCATCGTGTCTCGCGGGCGTGGTGAAATGCCGCCTGACAGTCGGGATCGGTTTGGATCCGCTCCCGGTATTTCTCATAGTCGGCAAGGCTGGCAAAACTGAAGAGGGCGACAGCGATATTGTTCGCGCCTTCATGGGGCAGGAAATAGCCGTGGTGAGTACCGCCGAACTTGTTTACCAGGGGAATCCACATCCTGGCGTATTCTTCAAATTCGGGGAGCTTGTACGGATCGATAAGATAGCGGAGATAGCAGGTGATCATAATTTATCCTGTGGGATGATGTCTGGCCTGTCTTCATTTGCGATCAAGGGTTTCCCTTATCACCGAGAGCAGGACATGGGGCAGCACCGGCTTGGGCAGATAGCCGGCGCCGTCTTCGAGGATGCCTTTTCGCTGGATGATGTCGGCGGTATAGCCGCTGGCGAAAATCGCCTTGATGTCCCTGCGGATGGCCCGCATCCGGTCGAAGGCCTCTTTGCCGTTCATCTTCGGCATCACCACATCGAGAATGAGCAGGTTGATCGTATCGCTTGCGGCTGCGAATTTGCTCACCGCCTCCTCGCCGTCGACTGCGGCGATAACCGTGTAGCCGAACTGTTCGAGAACGGTGACGATCAGCTTTCTGACCTCCGGACTGTCTTCGGCGACCAGGATGGTTTCGTTTCCGCCCAGCAGCACTCTCTGTTTGGCCTGCTCGGGGTCCTCGACGTCCGACTGGATGAGGGGGAAATAGATCTTCAGCGAGGTCCCTTTGCCCGGCTCGCTGTAGACATGGACGTCGCCGTTGTGCTGTTTGATGATTCCGTAGACGATGGACAGGCCGAGCCCGGTGCCTTTGCCTACCTCCTTGGTGGTGAAGAACGGCTCGAAAATCCGTGACTTGACCTGCTCGCTCATACCCCGGCCGGTGTCGGAGGCGATCACCAGACCATATTCCCCAGGCGGCAGATGTTCCGGCAGGCCGTGGGAATTATTTACGACTTCCACCTGCTCCGTCTGAATAGTGAAGATGCCGCCGCTCGGCATGGCGTCGCTGGCATTGGTGGCGAGATTGATGAGGATCTGTTCGATCTGGCCGCTGTCCGCCAGGACGGTCAGCGCGTGGTCGCAGAGAATGGTCCGGAAATCGATATCTTCGCCGATAAGCCTGCGCAGGAGTTTCTCTATGCCCCTGACGATGTCGTTGAGGTCGACCGGCCTGGAATTGATGATCTGCTTGCGGCTGAAGGCGAGCAGGCTGCGGGTGAGATTGACGGCCCGATCCGAGGCGGTGAGGATCTGATCGACATAGTTGTTCAACACCTGGTCGTCGCCGATTTTCAACTTCAAGAGGTTGCCGTAGCCCAGCAGGGCAGTCAGGATGTTGTTGAAATCGTGGGCAATGCCGCCGGCCAAGGTGCCGATGGCCTCCATCTTCTGGGCCTGCCGCAGTTGTTCTTCGAGTTTTTTGCGTTCGGTGATATCTTCCAGCACGCCGTCTATCCATTCGATATTGCCCTCGGCATTGAAGGTGGCCGTGGCGCTGGCCGAACACCAGATGAGGGTGCCGTCTTTCTTGCGCATCGCCAGTTCGCGGTCCCTGGCAGAGCCGTCGCGGCGCACCCCGTCAAGGAAGGCCTCCCGGTCCGCACCCTTCTGATACAGATCCATCACCGTGACATGCATGAATTCTTCGAGGGAATCGAAGCCGAAGATCTTGGCCATGGCCGGATTGGCCTGGAGGATGCGGCCGCGGCCGCCGGACGTCCGGAAGACGCCGATATTGATATTGTCGACCAGGGTGTGATACTTTTGCTCGCTTTCCCGCAGGGCCTTCTCCGCCTGGCGCCGTTCCTCGATCTCCCGGTTCAGCTCCCGTACCTTGTCTTCAAGCTCGGCGGCCTGCCGGGTCAGCAGCTCCTGCCGTTCCTGGTAAAAATCGATCCTGGCCTTGAGGTCCTGGGGGGTGAGCTTGAGGTCGGCCAGGATCTTGGCATAGGTCCTGGAGAGCTCCCCCTCTTCCTCGGGGGAAAAGGAGAGACCGCTACGCAGGGCGTGGTACGCCGCCGCCGCACCGATAGACCCGGCCAGCTGTCGCTCGATCTCGCCGTGCAGTTCGATCAGTTCCACTACCGAAATCATTTTTTTTCCGGCCAGGCCCATGGCGACAAGACACTGTCTGACCAGCACATTCGCTCTCGTTTCGCTGAAGTACTGGCGGACCAGACTTTCCAACTCCTTTATCTTCCGATCGGCCGGGACAAAGGCTTCACCGGGGACGGAGGGCGTTGCCGGTGTCGAGTGGAGTATATCGACAAAGTCCTCGGCGGCGATCATCTGCTCCTTTTTGTCCTGCCGGCAAAGAAGGGAACCGAGTACATAGCAGGTGCAGTTGCCGAGTATCGACCAGAACACGGCATGGCTCAAGGGATCGAAGGTCGTGATGCCGAACAGCTGTTCCGGCCTGAGTATGCTTAGGCCGAACAAGCCTGCGCTCAACAGACTGTCGGCAAGCCATCCGGATCGGACAAGGGTGGGCAGCAGGAGGGTATAGGACCACAGCAGAAACCCGGCCGAAAGCCCCCAAAGCGCCCCGCACATGTTGCCTTTTTTCCAGAACAGGCCGCCCAGCATGGCGGGCGCGAACTGGAGGACCGCGGCAAAGGAAATCATGCCGATATTGACCAGCATGAACGATTCGCCGACAAACTGAGCGAAAAGATGGCTTGTCACGATATAGCAACCAACTATCACCCACCGGCACTGAAGGAGATACCGCTTGAGGAAACCGAGGAATTTCAGCCAGTCGATCACCGGCAGCAGAAGATGGTTGGTGATCATGGTCGACATGGTCATCGAACTGATCATGATCATCCCCATGGCCGCGGAAAAGCCGCCGAGAAAGACGAAAAGAGACAGCCATTTCTGTCCGGCCTGCAGGGGGAGTTCGAGCACGAAGGTATCGGCTGCCGCGACCGGCATGCCGAGCAGCAGGCCGCCCATGGCGATAGGGAAAACAAAGATGTTAAGTAAAAACATGTAGAGGGGGAACAGCCACATGGCGGTGCGGACATGGTTTTCGTCGAAGTTTTCGATGACGGCGATATGAAATTGCCGCGGCAGAAAAACGATGGCCGACATCGACAGCAGCAGGTAGGTGGTCCAGGTCATGTAATACTGTATGCCGGTATCGGCTTTGTCATGAAACATGGCGGCCGGGAGTTGGGAACTTTTGGCCATGATATCGCCGATGCCGTCGAACAGGAAATAGGTGACGAAAATTCCAGCGGCCAGGAAGGCCGCCAGCTTGACCACGCATTCCACCACCAGGGCAACCACCATCCCCTGATGACGTTCCGTGGGATCGAGCCGCCGCACCCCGAAAATGATGGTAAAAACGATCATGAGACCGATGATGATCCAGCCGACGTCGATCAAGCTCGAAGGATCCGGCGATCCGGTGATGATGGCAAAGGTCGAGATCACGGCCTTCAATTGCAGGCCGACGTAGGGGATGATGCCGACAATGGCGATAACCGTGGTGATTGCCGCAACCGCCCGGGATTTATTGTAGCGAGCGGAGAGAAAGTCGGCGATGGAGGTGATCCGGTGCACGTTTTTCAGCCGGATCATCTTGCGGAGCAGCGTCCATGAAATGAGGATGGCCAGGGTTGGCCCAAGATAGACGGTGAGAAAGAGCATGCCGGAGGTGGCGGCCTTGCCGACACTGCCGTAGTAGGTCCAGGTGGTGCAGTAGACGCCGAAGGATAAGGCGTAAACAACCGGATTGTTGCCGATATTCACCCCGGACTTCGATTTTCGTTCGACCCACAGGGCGATCATGAAGAGAATCGCCAGGTAGCCGAAGAAGACCGCAATGATCGTCCACTGACTGAACATCAGTTTTCGCTCTCGGATTGAGTATGGAGATGTTGCGGATCGCCGTGAGCCCGGGCAAGGAAAAAGAGCAGGACAATGACCGCGGCCCAGACAATAAACAGGTAGACGAACATGACCGCGGGAGAAGAGGGACCGGCGATGCTGATGAACGGCCAGCCGAAGAGGGCTGTACAGAAGAGCAGAAGCACCGCGGAAAACTCCGGATGTTTCAGCAGCTTTCGCAATGTCTCCATACCAGTCTCCTGCAAAAAGAGCGAGTCGTATCGGCCGTTCGTGCTTTTTCACAAGTGTAACGAAAGCTCGGTCAGAAGTCAATTTGGGCCGTCGGTCCGGAAATTATGGGCGAAAGATTTTTCGCCCGAAATCTCCTAACGTACGCCCGATTCAGCGGGTAAAGGCGGCAAAATGGCGCTGGGCGGCCAGCGGCTCTTCTCCTGCCGCGGGCTTCCGGCGTTCATGCCGGCCATCCGGCAGCATGTCCCAGGAGAAGGTGTTGTCCTTTTCGTAGGTCGAGAGGATCTCTTCCAGCTCGGCCTTGATTTCGGTGTTGCATACCGGGACCATGGTTTCCATGCGCCGGTCGAGGTTGCGCTTCATCCAGTCGGCCGAACCGATGAGGAAGATCGGCTCGCCCCCGTTCTCGAAACGGTAGATTCGGCTGTGTTCGAGGAAACGGCCGATGACGCTGAAGACCCGGATTGTTTCGGACAATCCCGGGACTCCGGCCCGCAGGCTGCACAGCCCCCGGACGTTCAGCGAGATGGGGACGCCCGCCTGACTCGCCAGATAGAGTTCCCGGATGATGTCGCAGTCCTGCAGCTGGTTCAGTTTGGCGCGGATACCCGAAGGTTTGCCGGCCCGGCAGTTGTCGGCCTCGCCCCGGATGAGGGCGGTGAACCGTTCCCGCATATTGTGGGGGGCGACAAACAGCAGGCGGTATTCCTGGGGGGAGATGGCGCCGGTGAGTTCGTTGAACAGCCGGCTGACATCCTCGCCCAGTTCCCTGTGGCAGCTGAGGATTCCCAGATCGCCGTAAAGCCGGGCGGTGCCGGTGTGGTAGTTGCCCGTGCCGACATGGACGTAGCGCTTGATGCCGTCGCTCTCCTCCCGCACGATCATGGCCAGCTTGACGTGGGTTTTCAGCCGCTCGATACCGTAGACGACATGGGCTCCCGCCCGCTCCAGCTGCTTGCCCCAGGCGATGTTGGGCGCCTCGTCGAACCTGGCGGTGATCTCGACCAGCACCGCCACCTGCTTGCCGCGCTCGGCGGCTTCGGTCAGGGCGCGGATGATCGGCGACTGGGTCGAGGTCCGGTAAATGGTCAGCTTGATAGCCAGGACCTTGGGGTCGCTCGCGCCATGCTGGAGCAGCCGGAGGATGGAGGAGTCGAAATCGTGGTACGGCAGGTGGATGAGGACGTCCTTTTTCCTGATCTCGGCAAAATATCCCTCGCTGTCTTTGGGATGGATGTTCTTCAGCCGGTAGTGGGGGACGGGAACGTGCGGCGGGTCGCGTAAGTCGCTTCGGCCGTCGATCTTCAGCTCGAGCAGGTCGCCGTAGCCGACCATGCCGCGGATCTTCATCACCTGCGCATGGTCGATTTCCAGTCGTTCGACCAGCCAGGAGAGCAGCTCGTCCGGGATGGCGTCGCTTACCTCCAGGCGGACGATACCGGCAAATTTGCGGTAATTGAGCTCGGCTGTCACCATGTCGATGATGCTGCCCGGCTCCAGTTCCTCGTCGTCCTGGTCGCCCTGCCGGGCGCGGTCCCAGGGGTTGTCTTTGGCGCCGCGGGTGACCCGGAAACAGTAGGTGGCAATCGACACGGCCCGGGGAAAGAGGAGCTGGAGATTGCTGGCGATGATCTCCTCCAGGCGGACGAAGCCGCGCCCCTCCGGCAGGGCCACCCATCTCTTGCGGTTGGCAGGCACCTTCAACCGGACGAAACGGTGGCGGCCGTCCGCCTTGGTGATGACCACGGCCAGATTGAGGCTAAGGTTGCTGATGAACGGGAAGGGGTGGGCGGCGTCGACGGCGAGCGGCGTTAGAATGGGCAGGACCGTTTCCTCGAAATGGCGCTGCAGGAAATCCCTGTCCGCCTCGGCGAGTGTCTCGTAGGAGGGCAGGAAGAGCCCCTCCCGGGTGAGGGCCGGCCGCAGCACATCCTCGAACAGGTCGCCGAGAATCTTCGTCTGCCGCTGCAGTTCGGTGCGGCACAGCTCGAGTTCCCGGCTGGGGAAAAGGCCGTCGCAGCCGGTTATCCCAGGAGTTTTCTTAATCTTCTGATGCAGCCCGCCCAGCCGTTTCATGACGAACTCGTCGAAGATCATCCCCATGATTCCGGCGAACTTGACGCGCTCCAGGAGCGGCTGGCTGTCGTCCTCGGCCATTTCCAGCACCCGGCGGGCAAAGGCCAGCCAGCTCAGTTCGCGATTGATGTAGGCCTCGTGGGCATCGACATTTGGCAGGGGGTTACTGCTCATGACGTTTATCCTGGTTTCCATCTTCGGGTGAGGTTTCGAGGCGTGCCGCGCAAGGCGGATTGGCCTTTCTCCCTCCTCCTTTCATGGTACATCAGCAACCGGATGAGATGCAAGGGCGAGCACGGCCTGAGAAGTTCGGCACCGTACCCGGCATGCCGCCCACGGCAGAATTATTGCTGCATTTGCAATTCATCCTTATGTTATGATAAGTCGTATCCGAAAAATTGTCGGCGGAGGAAATCCGATGTATTTGCCTCATGCAAAACAGCTGCTTCTCATGGTTTCTTGTGCGGCGCTCTGCCTCCTCTCTTTCGCCCTTCTTCTCGGCCGGTCCTCCGCCGTATCTGCCGAAGGTCGCTCGGCCGTCCTGCTGGAAACAAAGGGCGTCATCGGGCCAGCCGTGAGCGAATATCTACAGCGGGGGCTTGTGACCGCGAAGGACCGGGAGGCTGCCCTCGTCATCATCCGCATCGATACGCCGGGCGGGCTCGATCTTGCGATGCGGGACATCATCCAGGCGATCCTCGCCTCATCCGTTCCGGTCATCACTTATGTTTCCCCCGACGGGGCCCGGGCCGCCAGCGCCGGGACGTATATCCTCTATGCCAGCCATGTGGCGGCCATGGCCCCGGCCACCAATCTCGGGGCGGCCACGCCGGTTCGGATCGGCGGCGTACCGGGCGAGCCCGATAAACAGGAAAAGGACAAGAAAGAGCAAGAGAAAAAAGAAAAAGTTCCTGAGGATACCATGGAACGCAAGATCATCAACGACGCCGCAGCCTTCATCAAGGCACTGGCCGAGCGGCACGGCCGCAACGCGGAGTGGGCGGTCCAGGCGGTGCGGGAGTCGGTCAGTCTCTCCGCCCGCGAGGCTCTGGCCATCGGGGTGATCGATATCGTCGCCACCGACATCGACGATCTGCTCAGGCAGGCCGATGGACGGCAGGTGCGGATGGAGTCCGGGGTGCAGCACCTGGAAACGGCGAATCTTGCTGTGACGCCCATCGAACAGTCCTGGCGGGTCAAGCTGCTCGCGATCATCACCGATCCGAATATCGCCTATATGCTCATGCTCGGGGGCGTGCTCGGTCTGATCTACGAATTGTCCAATCCAGGACTTCTTCTGCCCGGCGTGGCCGGCTCCATATCGCTGCTGCTCGCCCTCTATGCCTTTCAGGTGCTGCCGGTGAATTACAGCGGCCTTGCCCTGATGTTGCTCGGGGTCGCGCTCATGGTGGGCGAGACCTTTATGCCGAGCTTCGGTGTGCTTGGCATCGGCGGCATTGTCGCCTTTTCAGTGGGTTCGATTATCCTCATGAAGGAGGAGGAATTCAGCATCTCTCCCCTGCTTATCGGTACAACCGCCGCCACCTTCGCTGTGTTTATGTTCCTGGTGCTCGGGCGGGTTGTCGCTTTTCGCAGGAAAAGGGTAGGCACCGGGACTGAGGCGATGATCGGCATGACCGGGGAGGCTGTCGACGACTTCACGGTGGACGGCAGGGTCTGGTTGCTCGGTGAATCCTGGCAGGCACGATCTGCAGGCCAGGTGAAGAAAGGGGAAAAAGTAAAAGTTACGGCCAAGGACGGCCTGTTGCTCACCGTAGAAAAATTGAAGGAGGATACCTGAAATGATTCCCAGTTCCTTATTGCCCTACGTGACCCTGATAGTGCTGGTGGTCGGACTGATCGCCATGTCTTTCCGGATTGTTCCGGAATATGAACGGTTGGTGGTGCTTTTTCTCGGCCGTTTTCAGGAAGTGAAAAAACCCGGCCTCCGGGTTATTCTGCCCGGCATCCAGCGGGCCTTTCGCGTCGACCTGCGGGTGGTTACCCTGGACGTCCCGCCCCAGGATGTGATATCCCGGGACAACGTCACGGTACGGGTCAACGCGGTACTCTATTTCCGGGTGGTCGATCCGGAGAAGGCGATCATTCAGGTGGAGCATTTTCTCAATGCCACCAATCAGCTTGCCCAGACCACCTTGCGGTCGGTGCTCGGCCAGCACGACCTGGACGAGATGCTCTCCGAACGGGAAAAGCTGAACAACGATATCCAGGAGATCATCGACAAACGGTCCGATGCCTGGGGAATTAAGGTCATCAACGTAGAAATCAAGCACGTCGACCTCAACGAATCGATGGTCCGAGCCATCGCCCGGCAGGCCGAGGCGGAAAGGGAACGGCGGGCCAAGGTAATCCATGCCGAGGGCGAATATCAGGCCTCGGAAAAGTTGCTGGCGGCGGCCGAAATCATCTCCAGAAATCCGCAGGCCCTGCAGCTTCGGTATCTGCAGACGCTGGCCGACATGGCCAACCAGAAAAGCACCAACACCATCATCCCTTTTCCCATCGATCTGCTGGCGGCGTTTAGCAAGCTGAAAGTGGACAAGTAGGGGCGAAAGATTTTTCGCCCACAGGGACAGACCGTGCCGATTCTTTGCAAAAATTGTCGAGCGGTTGGTTTAAATAGGGTATATTCGGCCTTTTTGTTTCCCGAGGCTGCAATATTTTGACCCGCCAACACTTTCGTCCCTGCATCGGTATGCCCGCATTGGATTACGAATCATCGGTTCGGCTCAGGCTGCTCAACTTCCCGCTCATCATCGGTGTGGTCTATATCCATGCCTACGGCACCAGCATCAGTTTTGCGGGTGCGACCCTGGGTGTCGAGCAGCTCGATTATCTCACCGATTTCATACGAATTTTGATCTCACAGGGGATTGCCAGGCTGTCGGTGCCGCTGTTTTTCCTCATCTCCGGCTATCTGTTCCTCTCGGGCACCCGCTGGTCGATGCAGGTTTATGGCCGAAAACTCGCCGCGAGGGTCAGGACCCTGCTGGTGCCGTTTTTGTTTTGGACCGTTCTCGGCGTGGCCATCCGCTACCTGGGCCAGACCATCCCGGCGGTAAAGGATTACTTCGTCGGTTCCGGTCCGCTCGTGGCTGACTATTCCCCCTTCACCCTGGTGAATGCGGTGCTCGGGCTGACGTCGATGCCCGAGGCGTATCACTTCTGGTTCATCCGCGATCTCATGCTGCTGATGGTCCTCTCCCCGCTGCTCATTTTTATTCTTGAACGTTTTGCCCTGCCTTTTCTCGCGGCGGTTTTTCTCGCCTGGATTATGGTCGAGTGGCCGCTGGCGGTTCCCGATGCGGTGGGCGTGCTGTTTTTCTCCGCGGGATGTTATCTTGCCATGAAGGAAATAAGCCTCTTTGCCCTCGACCGGTACGGGCGATGGTTCTTTCTCCTGTATATCCCGATTCTTCTTGCCGATGTAATCTGGTACGACAAACCCTTCAACATGTGCCTGCACCGCTGCGGCATTGTGATAGGGATCGTTGCCGTGTTGTCCGCCACCAAACTGATCCTTGGCTATGGATGGCTGAAGGACGGCATCGTCTGGCTGAGCGGCGCGAGCTTTTTTGTCTATGCCGCTCACGAGCCGCTGCTCGGCCTCTTCCGCACCGTGGCCTTCCAGGTTGTCCCCTTCGATCGGCCCTACGCCATGCTGCTCACTTATCTGATGCTGCCTCTTGCTCTCATCGCCTTCCTGGTGGCGCTGCACAGCCTGCTTTCCGTATATGCTGCCAGACTGCTGGCAATTGTTACCGGCGGAAGGTGAACGAGGGAAATTGTCTTCAACAAAGGAAGGAGAAAATATAATGAACTCTCCGAACGAGAAAGAACAGGTAACAAATCGCATTGCCATCCGCCAGGTCGATATCACCACCCTCGCCGTCGATGCTATAGTCAATGCCGCAAATGCGTCTTTATTGGGCGGGGGTGGCGTGGATGGGGCGATTCACCGGGCGGCGGGGCCGAACCTGCTCGCCGAGTGCAGGCAGTTACACGGTTGCGAGACGGGGGCGGCTAAAATCACCGGTGGTTATAACCTGCCGGCGAAATATGTGATCCATACCGTGGGGCCGGTGTGGCGAGGCGGCACGCATGGGGAGAGCGAGCTGCTGGCGTCCTGTTATCGCGAGTGTCTGAAGATTGCCGAGGAGAAAGGTTTTGCCTCGATCGCCTTTCCGGCGATCAGCTGCGGGGCTTACGGATTTCCGCTGTCCGCGGCGGCGAAGATTGCCATCGATACTGTGTTTGCCTCTCTGCAGAAAAACCCAAAGCTTGTGGTAACCTTCGCCTGTTTCGGCGAATCGGTGCAAGAAGCCCTCGAGGTGGCCCTTGCCGCAAGATCCGAGAAATAGGAGGGCGAACAATTCTTCGCCCTACCAGTCCTTGCCCTCTCGGGTCAGACAAATTTGCTGCGGAACATGAAGTAGACTGCGCCGACCAGGCACATCCCCGCCCAGAGGTAATCGAGTTTCAGCGGCTCCTTCAGATACATGACCGAAAAGGGGACGAAGACCGACAGGGTGATGACCTCCTGGATGATCTTCAGCTGGCCGACGTTCAGCACCGTATAGCCGACCCGGTTGGCGGGGACCTGCAGCATGTATTCGAGCAGGGCGATGCCCCAGCTGATCAGGGCGGCGATGATCCAGGGCTTGTTGTTCAGTTCCTTGAGATGGGCATACCAGGCAAAGGTCATGAAGACGTTGCTGCACAACAGCAAAAGTATGGAAATGAGAAGCGGATGCATATCCTTCGTTACCTCATCCGAAATTCAAATCGAGAGAGCCGACGTTCATGGTTGCTTGTACAGGCTGCCCAGGGTTGCCGGAATCTTGCCCTTGGGCGTCAGCCGCAGATCGGGGCCGACCTCGTAGAGGCCGAACCATTCTTCTGGATCCTCCCGTTCATGGCGGGTTGAGTCGGTCGGATCTTCGCCGCTCTTCCACCACTCGTCCTGCAGTTCGAAAAAGGAGATGCCGCAGAATTTTTCCTTGCCTTTGGCGGTGCGGATATCCTGCCAGACGGCGCGGAACTCCTTCGGCACGTCCTCCACCTTATGGCCGCCGAATCCAGGCACCCACGGCTTCGGCTCAAAGGGCGAGGTGGAAAGCCCTACCTGGGTCACGAAGATCGGTTTGTCGGTCTGCGCCGCCAGTTCCTCCAGATATCCCTGGTAGGTGGTGCCGGTTACCGAGCCCGGCGGCGAGGTGCGCACTCCTTTGGCATAGGTATAGACGTTGAGGCAGACCAGATCGCCGAGATCCGGGTTGATGGCATCGGCTTTCGGTACTTCCAGGTCTGGGCGGTTTACGACAGGGCCGATATGGGTCCAGCTGGTGTGGCAGTAGAGATGCCTGCCGCCATACCGGGTCAGTTCGTAATCCATGGCCCCGTCGATCAGCCGGGCCAAGGCGATTTCCGTCGGGGTCCGGTCGCTGACCGAAAGATGCTTACCTTCGTAGCTTCGTACCTCTGGGTGGCGGGTATCGGTCCGGACCACCGAATCGGCCTGCAGTTCATCGCCGATGGAAAAGAGCACCAGCCGGTCAGGCCGCCCCACCTGGTAGACATGGTCGATGGCCGCTTTGATGTCCTCCATGGTCTTGGCCAGAAACGGTTCGGCGAGAAAATCCTCCTCGTAGGCCCAGATCCAGATATCCTGCCCGTAGACCATATCGGTCTTGTCCAGGGCGGCAAAGAATTTAGGCGGCATTTTCATCGGGAAGACGTGGAGATAGTTGACGGCCATGTTTTTCATCAGGCCGAGATGCTCTTCGTAGCGGCCGTCGTCGCCGGGAGGGGCGCCTTTCAGCGGGGTTTCCTTCGGCAGATAGGGAGAATAGCCGATGCCCTTGAAAAAGACCGGCTTGTTGTTCCGTCCATCGATAATCTGACTGCCTTTGGCCACAAACCTAGGCGGCTGCGGCGTAGCCGCCGAGATACCGGTGGCGCTCGGGGCATTGTTGTCGGCAATGGCAACGCCGGCAAGTGGGGCAAGAATGGTCCACAGCACTAAGCAAAAGATTCGGCGCAGCATTGACATGAA
>Ga0154407_1018_pt1 | contig 23255 bp, 19 predicted proteins | sample RifGroB2_FD_115911 | JGI IMG/M metagenome (GOLD analysis project Ga0154407, IMG submission 115911) | Desulfobacterales bacterium GWB2_56_26
GTCTTTTGGATCTGACATAAGAAAAAGAGAAATTATGAAAAAAACACACTCAGGAAAAGAGTTCGGCTTTAAGACGCACAATCGGTGGCCGCGACGACCCGCGGCGAAGCGGTGCACAGTCGGTGGGTGAAGAGGGAGGTAACATAAAGAAGTTGCTCGTGGTTGAAAGCTGTAGGCACCTATCACAAAACAATATCACAAAACAAAAATGAGGTTGTGTAATGCGATACCACGTTCTGGCTACCGACTATGACGGAACTCTTGCCCAGGATGGCCGCGTCGACGCAGCCACCGTGGACTGGCTCCGCAAACTTCTGGCAACCGGTCGTCGACTGGTCATGGTGACGGGACGCGAGCTTCCGGAATTGTTGAATATCTTTCCGGAGATCGATTTGTTCGAATGGGTCGTGGCGGAAAATGGCGGTTTGCTCTACCGACCCTCGGCGAAGGAAGAAAAGCCGCTTGCCGAGCCACCGAGCGACAGCTTCCTGCAGGCCCTTCGCGATAAGAACGTCGGTCCCATATCAGTCGGACGCGTCGTTGTCGCCACGTGGGAGCCGCACCAGGACGCGGTTATCAATACAATTCGCGATCAAGGGCTGGAACTGCAGGTCATCTTCAATAAAGGAGCAGTGATGATCCTGCCCGCCGGAGTTAACAAAGCCAGCGGCTTGATTGCGGCACTGAAGGAGATGAATATCTCGCCGCATAATGTAGTCGGCATCGGCGATGCGGAAAACGACCATGCGTTCTTACGGTTATGTGAAATGTCCGTAGCAGTGGCCAACGCCCTTCAGGCCGTAAAGGACACGGCGGACCTCGTCACCGCGGGGGATCACAGCCAGGGAGTCTGCCAGGTGATCGAGGAACTGGTCGCAAATGATCTGGCAGACGCACATCTGCGCCTGCAGAGACATCATCTCGAGTTGGGAACATGCGATGAGCAAAAAGTGCTGCTGTCCCCATACGGGCAGAGCGTCTTGATCTGCGGCCCATCCGCGAGCGGCAAATCGACTGTCGCGACTCGTATCGTCGAGGCTCTGCAGGAGCAGCAGTATCAGTTCTGTCTGATTGATCCGGAGGGGGATTACGACGAATTCGAAGGGGCGGTCGTGTTCGGAGGACCGAAGGCGGCGCCCCCCGAGGATGAGATCCTGCGGTTGCTGGCAGATCCGAATGCGAATGCCGTCGTGTGTCTGACCGGGATGCCCATTCCCGATCGCCCGCCTTTTTTCCTGCGTCTGCTTTCGCAACTGCTGCAGATGCGTTCGCGAACGGGTCGGCCGCACTGGCTGATTCTTGATGAGGCCCATCATCTCATGCCGGCGGAATGGCTGCCGCCCGATGGCACCTTGCCTAAGGAATTGACCAACGTCGTCCTGATCACCGTACATCCTGATCTGCTCTCGGGAGCTCTGCTGGACCGCGTGGATACTGTGCTGGTAGTGGGGGCCGATGCACTTGATACGCTGACCGATTTTACCAGCGCAATCAATCAACCGACACCGCAAATGGAATCTACGACCATGGAACCCGGAGAATTTCTTCTATGGTTGAAAGGGAGTACCGTACCTCCGCAAAAGGTCCTGGCTCATCCCTGCAAAATGGCGCGTCATCGACACAGCCGCAAATATGCCGAAGGTCAACTTCCCTCTGATCGCAGCTTCTACTTCCAAGGCCCGCAGCTCAAAATGAATCTGCGTGCCCAGAACCTGATGCTCTTCCTGCAGATCGGAGACGGGGTCGATGACGAGACGTGGCAGTACCATTTGCGTCGGGGCGATTTCTCTCGATGGTTTCGCGAATGTATCAAGGACGAGAATCTCGCCACCGCTGCGGAGCGAGTGGAGTCATTGACAAATGCCACACCGCAGGAAAGTCGAGCCTTGATCCGGTCCGCGGTGGAACAGGACTATACGGTTCCGGCGTCGTTACCCCTGCCGGTAGCGGGCGCCAGTTGATTTTCCCCGGAAACCATGAAACAGCTTGGGCTTTTGCTTGATGAAATCTGCAATCTACAAGACGACAATTCTGACTTTGCTTCTGACCTGTACATGTGCGGCGGTGATATTCGGTTGTCGGTCCGTTAAGGGCGAAAGCGAGTCGGATTCGATACCTGATGGCGTTGTTGCCATCCCCCATGGGTACATGGCCCGACTGGAGCAGGTGCATGATGGCCGGATGATCGGCTTCGGACCCTTCGTCGGCTATTATTTTCGGCCGGAGAACCCCAGGGATCTGAGCCGGTTGAGCTTTGTCTGTTTCAACGAAAAGCGGTTCTACAGTTCGGACATGCCCGACAGCGCCAAGCTCTATGAAGGAACGGCGCTCCTGGTGACCCTGCCCTCGGCCGATATCGTCATCCCCCCGCCCAGGACAGGATCAATCCGGTATTTTTTCAGGAAGCACCCGAGGAGTGGCGTAACACCCGGCCGGAGCCTCAAGACGAATTTGTACATTTTCACTCCGGCTACGACAGTACCGGGCCGGTGCTGACCGGATACTGGATTCGCCATGTGGCGGTCTCCGAATTTACCTATGACATGGGAGGGCGTGTCGGGAAGGAGAGTTCGCTGTATCACCGGGTTCGCAGGGGTCCTGACCGGGACTTTGCCAGGATCATAGAATTCGACAGGGGGCCGGAAAAAGAGGATTGAACAGTACTTTTCCGAACCTGCTCGAACGTACTGAGGACGATAGATAAGAGGATAGAAAAAACATGGATAATAGCAAACTGATTCGTCATGTGGCGATTGCCGCGATTTTGCTACTCGGCGTCTACTGGTCGGCGGCTTCGGCAATCAGCGGCGAAGAGTATCCCAACACCGGTTTCCTGGCTACCGGCGAGTGGCTGAAATCCCACAAGGGGGACGTGTCCCTCGTGATCGTCGATGTCCGAAATGACAAAGACTTCGATGGTAAACTGATCCCCGGCGCCATCCGTATGCCCTGGTCGCAGTTCCAGTACAACGAAAGCGTCAGCAACATGGGCGAGGTGTTCGTGGGCATCGTCCGCGCCCAGCAACTGCTCGGCGAGCATGGCATCGCCCGGAACGACACCGTATAAACCTCATGAAACCCGTGGCGACGTTGTTGGCCAGCCTGGCACTGCTTGTGCCGGTGCCGATGTTGTTGGCGGCCACGGTGGAATACGACCTCACAGTTGCCCGGCGAGAGGTTAACTTCACCGGCCAGTCCACCACGGCGATGACAATTAATGGCCAGCTGCCGGGGCCGACCCTACGCTTCACCGAAGGCGACCACGCCGTAATTCACGTCCACAACCAGATGGATGTGGAGACCTCGATCCACTGGCATGGCATCCTGCTGCCCAATGCCATGGACGGCGTACCCTTCGTGACGTTTCCACCTATCGCGCCAGGCCAGACGTTCACTTACGAGTTCGATCTACGGCAATCCGGCACCTACTGGTATCACAGCCACACCATGCTTCAGGAACAGCGCGGCCTGTATGGGGCACTGGCTATTGCGCCAAAGGATAAAGGCATGGTCGATCGGCTCCGCGATCATGTTGTGGTGTTGTCCGACTGGACAGATGAAGATGAGAAGTCGGTGCTGCACACACTCAAACGTGGCAGCGAATGGTATTCACTGCAAAAAGGCAGTGGCCAAAGCGTGTTGGGTGCAGCACGGCTAGGTATGCTGGGTGCGTATTTCTCCAGGGAACTCCAGCGCATGCCGCCCATGGACCTTGCCGATGTGTACTATGATCGTTTTCTCCTGAATGGCGCTCAGGAGCAGTCCCTCACCGCCCAGCCGGGTGAACAGATCCGGCTCCGAGTCATCGCCGGTTCGGCCACTACATTTTTCTATCTGCAGTTTGCCGGCGGCCCGATGCAGATTGTCGCGGCGGACGGACTGCCGGTGCAACCCTTTGACGAGCAGAGGTTGCTGATTGCCGTGGCCGAAACCTATGATGTAATCGTCACGGTGCCGGAAGACGGCAGCTATGAGTTTCGCGCAACGGCCCATGATGGATCAGGCCAGGCCTCGCTGTGGATTGGCGACGGACCGCGGCACGCGGCGGCGCATATCCCATACCCCAATCTCTACGCTGACATGGGCGGTCTCTCGCTCAAACGTGTGTTGGCATTAACCCCGGGCGGCTCAATGGGCATGCCCAACAACCAAGTGGATGCCGGAATGTTCGACAAACCGGGTATGAACGGCATGGATGAAATGGACGGGATGAAGGAGATGGATCATGGCGGCATGACGCAGGACGCCGGCAAGAAGGACCATTCCACCATGGCCTCAGCGCCTGCGATGGGACATGCAGGTCACGACATGAGCGGCATGGCGCACGAGAAAATGCCGACAGACACCGCCACCAAGAACCATGTCGAATCGGGGATGGCCTCCCACGAGCAAGCCGTGGCCCTGAAGAGCAACTGGCTCGGACTTCTCGCTGAGGACATAAGTTCGAAAGCCCCCCTGGCCGCCGACGGCATGAGCCCCGAACGCCCCTGGCCGCCGTACGACAAGCTGCGCGCCTTGCAGCCCACCGCTTTCAATCCACATAATCCCGTCCGCGAAATCCGACTCACACTCGACGGCGACATGGAGCGTTACGTCTGGTTTCTGAACGACAAACCGCTGTCCGAAACCGATCACATAGAAATCAAACGAGATGAAACCGTGCGATTCATTATGATCAACCGCACCATGATGCACCACCCTATGCATCTGCATGGCCACTTTTTCCGTGTGCTCAATGGCCAAGGTGACTACTCGCCACTCAAACACACCGTTGATGTCGCCCCTATGACGACCACAGTGATCGAATTTGCAGCGGAAGAGTTCGGCGATTGGTTTTTCCACTGTCATCTGCTGTATCACATGGAGAGTGGCATGGCGCGGGTGGTGCACTATCAGGGCTTCACCGCCGACTCGGCCACCGCCGCCGTCCGCGATCGACTCTATCATGACCCGTTTTTTCTGTATGGACGGGCGGACGCGCTGACGCAGATGACGCAAGGGACGCTGGTTTACGCCAACACCCGGCACATCTTCTCCGCCGAGTGGCAGGCCGGGTGGCAGCGCGTCGATGACAGGGAGTGGGAGGTCGTGCCCACCTACGATTACTATCTGAACCGTTTTGCCGGCGTTTTTGCCGGGGTCGATCTCGAAGGAGTCGACGATCGCTTCGACAAGCACGAGGGCGTTTTCGGCCTGCGCTACCTGTTGCCTCTCAATGTCACGTCCCGGGTGTGGGTGGACACGGCCGGTGAATTCCAATTCGCTGTCGGCAAACACCTGGAACTCACCCCGCGAGTCGCGATTTTTTCAGAGGCCGAATATGACACAGGGGAACAATGGGAAGTCCGGGCGGGCGCAAGCTACATGCTGAGCAAGAATTTTTCCCTGATCGGCCAATGGCATTCCCAGTTCGGTTGGGGCGGGGGGCTGCGCTGGCAGTTCTGAAGACCCGGCGATGGAACGTTGAAAGCATAATAGAGGATTTAGCCAAGAGCACAACTCCTGGAGATAAACAGAAAACCGTCAGCTCCTCGAAAAATCACCTGCCCGTTGAAGAACGGGCACAACGAAGGAAAACAATAAACAGATAAGGTGAACAACATGAAAAAACAAACGAATACCAAGCTCATCATCCGATCCACCCTCGCATTGGCATGGGCCTTAGCGCTTGTTATCTGGTCCCCTCTCCAATCGCAATCGGCCGAGCCTGTGGAGGGAACAAACATGACAGAGGCGAAAATGATGGAACGCTGCCAGGAGATGAAGGAACAGAAACAGAAAATGATGGCAGAAATGAAGACTCAGGACGCCGAACTTACTGCGCAGGTCGCTGAAATGAACAGCGCGCCGGAGGATAAAAAGATAGCCCTGATCGCCGCCGTCGTCACCCGCATGGTGGAGCAACGGACTGCCATGCATGCGCGAATGGAAAAAATGCAGGGGGAGATGATGCAGCACATGATGCAGCATATGCAGATGGGCAAGGAGTCCATGGCAAATTGTCCGATGATGAAGGACATGAAGGGTATGGACCACAACTAAAGATGGTAAACAGCCAACCACGCATAAAAACAACGGAGGAAATCCTGCCATGAGCACGATCACCCTGAAAGACGGCACAGAAATCTACTACAAAGACTGGGGCAAAGGACCGCCGGTGGTATTCAGCCACGGCTGGCCGCTCTCTGCCGATAGCTGGGAGGCTCAGATGCTCTTTCTGGCGTCGAACGGCTATCGCTGTATTGCCCATGACCGTCGTGGTCATGGCCGCTCCAGCCAGCCCTGGACCGGCAACGACATGGACACGTTTGCCGACGACCTCGCGGAGCTTATCGAGAAGCTCGACCTGAAGGGCGCCGCCCTGGTCGGCTTCTCCATGGGCGGTGGTGAAGTTGCCCGCTATATCGGCCGCCACGGGACGAAACGACTGACCAAGGCCGTGCTGATCTCGGCCGTGCCGCCGCTTATGCTGAAAACGACCGCCAATCCCGGCGGTTTGCCGATTAAGGTGTTCGACGAGATCCGCCAGGCCGCAACCGCCGACCGCTCGCAGTTCTACAAGGATCTCGCCGGCGGCCCGTTTTTCGGGGCCAACAGGACCGGTTCCAAGGTCTCGCAGGGGATGATCGACTCATTCTGGCTGCAGGGGATGCGGGCCGGCCACAAGAATACCTTCGATTGTATCAAGGCGTTCTCCGAAACCGATTTCACCGAGGACCTGAAAAAGTTCGATGTGCCGACGCTGATCATCCACGGTGACGATGACCAGATCGTACCGATCGAGGCCTCGGCGCACCTCTCGGCGAAACTGGTCAGGAACGCGACCCTGAAGGTCTACCCGGGCGGACCGCATGGTCTGACAGAAACGCACAAGGACCAGCTCAACACCGATCTGCTGGCGTTTCTCAAGACCTGACACCGGGCTTTTCCCGCCTGCTGCCGGCATGCTCTGGCCGGAGCGGAAGGGTAATGATCGGCCATCCGGCAGGCCCTTGCAATGAAAGGGACCTGAACGAGACGCTGATAAAAATCAGCATCTTTTTTAAAAACAACACAATGGAGGAATAATGATGAGCAACAACCAGACGACAGCTGTATCTCCCCACGCCCTGCCTGCCCTGCCCTACGCCGATGACGCACTGTCCCCGGTAATCTCGGCAAATACCATTGGCTTTCACTACGGCAAGCATCACAAGACATATGTCGACAACCTGAACAAGCTGATTGCAGGAACGGAGTATGCCGACCTGCCGCTGGCAAAAATCATCACCGCGACGGCCGGTGCGGCTGACAAGACTGCGATATTCAACAATGCCGCCCAAACCTGGAACCACACATTTTACTGGCAGAGCCTCAGGCCAAATGGCGGCGGTGAACCGCCCGCCGGCCTGAAGCAGAAGATCGAGGCTTCCTTCGGCACCGTCGATGCCTGCAGGAAGGAGTTGGCGACCGCGGCGATGGCCCAGTTCGGCAGCGGCTGGACCTGGCTCGTGCTCGATGGCGACAAGCTCAAGGTGGTCAAGACCGGGAATGCGGATGTGCCGCTGACCGCCGGCAAGAAACCGTTATTGACCATCGATGTTTGGGAACACGCCTACTACCTGGATTACCAGAACCGCCGCCTGGACTATGTCAACGCGGTGCTGGATAAACTGATCAACTGGAATTTCGCGGCGGAGAATCTGGGCTGATAGCGTCCTGAATCGCTTCAGGCCAAAATTAGCTCAATAAGGCGTCTCACTCGACGCGTTCCGCAGTACAGCCACCGTCGAGTGAGTCCTGCCGATTCTGCAAGGAGAGGACGGATTATGTTTTTCCAATCGGGTGATCGATTGATTTTCAGGCAACGAAACGGGCTTAACCGGAAAAAGTGGTCACATATGGCCACCGGTTGAATATGACCATTTCCATTAGGCGCTGAATCAAACCCTGCGAATGTTATTTTCGCCCATTATTCCCAGAAATCAGAATAATGAGAGGCCTGACGCTGAACATGAGAACCTGGCACAAAACTTGAATAATGGTAACATGCAGTAGCGGCGAAAATATCCCCGCTTGGCTATCCACTGCTGGTCATGAACAGGAAAAAAATGACTGAACGGATCAGTTCATCGGACTGGAATGTGAAAGGCTGAAGGACAATGAGTGAGGCATCGAAAGATAACGTGATGATCATGGTCAGGATCATCATAAACGCTCTTCCGGAAAAACAGAAAGAAGTGCTGCAAACCCTCCTTTCTCTCGTGGATTCACTCACCAAGGAAAAGGGCTGTCTCAGCTATAGTATCTTCGCCGATATCGAGGACGAGAATGTCTTCAACGCAATCTCGGAGTGGCAAACCCGTCACCATCTGGACCGCCACTTGCAGTCCGACAGATTCAGCGTGCTGATCGGAACAAAGAGCCTCTTATGCAAACCGCTGAAGATCCAAATCCTTACGGTTGCACATGCGGAAGGAATAGAGGCGGTCAATCTCGTAAGAAAAGGAAGCTGATTTTCCTTTAACGATACAAGGAGTCTCTGCATGAACGTTCTCCTGGTATACCCCAAACTTCCCGACACCTTTTGGTCTTTCACCTATGCCTTGAGTTTCATCGGCAAGAAGGCCGCCTTCCCGCCGCTTGGCCTGCTGACCGTCGCCGCCCTGTTGCCGGAGGAATGGTCTAAGCGCCTTGTGGACGTGAATGTGAACGGCCTGACAGATAAAGACCTCCAGTGGGCGGATATGGTTTTTGTCGGCGGAATGGCAATTCAACGCCAATCGGCCAAACAGATCATCGCCCGGTGCCTGGCGGCGAAGGTGACAGTCGTTGCCGGGGGGCCTCTTTTTACCTCCGAACCCGACGATTTCGGGGAGGTGGATCATCTTGTACTCGACGAAGCGGAACAGACCTTGCCCGCCTTTTTGTCGGATCTGCGTGAGGGACTAGCGAAAAAGATCTACCGGGCGTCAGGTTTCTGCGATCTTTCCACAACCCCCATTCCCTCGTGGGGCCTGATAAAGATGAAACGCTATGCCTCGATGAACATTCAGTTTTCCAGAGGATGCCCGTTCAACTGCGAATTTTGCAATGTTACGTCCCTCTTCGGTCATCGCTCGCGTATCAAAACACCGGAACAGGTTACCGCGGAGCTGGATCGGATGTATGCCCTCGGCTGGCGTGGCAGCATATTCTTTGTCGACGACAATTTTATCGGCAACAGGGGCTATCTGAAGTCGCATCTGCTGCCTGCCCTGATCGAATGGCGCAAGACCAAGAAAGGATGCGTTTTTTTTACCGAGGCCTCCATCAATCTCGCCGATGACCCTGAACTTCTGGAAATGATGGTGACCGCCGGCTTCGATAGCGTGTTCATAGGCATCGAGTCGCCCGATGAGGTGAGTCTTACGGAATGCCACAAAACCCAGAATAAAAATCGGGACCTCCTCGAAAGCGTCAAAATTATCCATCGCGCCGGCCTGCAGGTGATGGGCGGCTTTATTGTCGGTTTTGACAGCGACAGGCCTTCCATTTTCCAGCGGCAGATCGATTTCATTCAGGGGAGCGGCATCGTTACCGCCATGGTGGGCATGCTCCAGGCTCCTCCGGGGACACGGCTTTTTGACCGGCTGCAGAGGGAAAGCAGGATTATCAATACCTTCTCCGGGGACAATGTCGATGGAACGACAAATATCATCCCCCAGATGGGGATAGACAGACTTCTGGTCGGCTATCAGTCGATTATGAAACAGATTTATGCCCCTGACAATTACTACCGGCGGGTAAGAACCCTGCTGAAGGAACTCAGGGTGCCTGAAATTAACCAGCCGATAAACCTGCAGCGGTTTCTTTCCTTCTTTCGAGCCGCGATCCGGCTCGGGGTTTTGGGCAAGGAGCGTCTGCAGTACTGGCGACTGCTGTTCTGGACCCTGACCCGTAAGCCCAGGCAACTGTCGCTGGCCGTCACACTTTCCATTTATGGCCATCATTATCGCAAAATATGTGAACTCTACATTCTTCAGGCGCCGGGCGATGCCGTACTGAGCCGTAATAGGCGGGGGTGAGCGCCCCGAATTCGCCTTTCGGCGTCATTGTCTGCAGGCAGGGAGTAATTTATGGAACGATTCCTTTGTATACACGGCCATTTCTACCAGCCGCCCCGCGAAAATCCGTGGCTCGAATCCGTTGAGATCCAGGACTCGGCCTTTCCCTATCATGACTGGAATGAACGGATCACCGCCGAGTGTTATGGCCCCAATACCGCCACACGCAATCTCGACGGCGAAGGCCGTATCAAGGGGATCGTCAGCAATTATGCCCGGATCAGCTTCAATTTCGGACCGACGCTGCTCTTATGGATGGAAAAATATGCCCCCGACGCCTATCGCGCGATCCAGGCTGCCGACCGGCAGAGTATCGCCTGGCGCTCCGGGCATGGGGCGGCTCTTGCCCAGGTGTACAACCATGTCATCATGCCCCTGGCCTCCATGCGCGACAAACGGACGCAGGTGCGGTGGGGAATCAGGGATTTCGAGCATCGTTTCCAGCGTTTCCCCGAGGGGATGTGGCTGGCGGAAACCGCCGTGGATGTGGAGACGTTGGAGGTGTTGGCCGAGGCGGGCATCCATTTCACCATCCTTGCCCCTCACCAGGCGGGACGGGCTCGGAGGATCGGATTCGGCAGGTGGAAGGATGTCAGCGGTTCGCGTATCGACCCTTCACGCGCCTATCTCTGCCGGCTTCCCTCAGGGCGAAGCATCACCATCTTCTTCTATGACGGCCCCATTTCCCGGGCAGTGGCGTTTGAAAAGCTGCTGAGCAGCGGAGAACTGTTCGCCGACCGTTTGAGGTCCGGTTTTTCCGATCGCTGCAACCATCCCCAGCTGGTGCATATCGCCACAGACGGCGAAACGTATGGCCATCACCACGCCTTCGGCGAGATGGCCCTGGGCCATGCCCTGAATTATATCGAGACGAACAATCTGGCGCGTCTGACCAACTATGGCGAATACCTGGAACTGCACCCGGCCACCCATGAAGTACAGATAATTGACAACACTTCGTGGAGCTGCATGCACGGCATCGAACGCTGGAGGGCCGACTGCGGCTGCAACTCAGGCGGAAACGGCGGTTGGAATCAGCAATGGCGACAGCCGCTGCGGGAGGCCATGGACTGGCTCAGCGGGGAGCTGGCCGAAGGTTTTGAGGAAGGTATGGCCTTTTACGTGAAAGACCCCTGGGCAGCCCGCAACGATTATATCGATGTCATGCTCGATCGTTCCGAAGAAAACGTTGCAGCCTTCCTGCAGAGACATGGTTCGCGCCCTTTGGACGAAGATGCGACCGTTGCCGTACTCAGCCTGCTGGAGATGCAGCGGCACGCCATGCTCATGTACACCAGCTGCGGCTGGTTTTTCGACGAACTGTCAGGCATAGAAACGGTTCAGATCATTCAGTATGCCGGTCGGGCCATGCAATTGGCGGAAAGTTACTGCAGGCGGAGTTGCGAAACCCCTTTTCTGGAACGGCTGGCATTGGCGTTAAGCAATATGCCCGAACATGTTAACGGGGCCGAAATCTACGCCAAGTTCGTCAAGCCTGTCATGATCGACCTGATCAGGGTCGGCGCGCACTACGCTGTCAGCTTTGTCTTTGAGGAGTACGGCGAGGAAACCGATATCTTCAGCTACCGTGCCTTCCGGGAGGATTATCTGATTCTCCACTCCGGCCAGATGAGACTTGCGGTGGGTACAATATTGATTCGCTCGCTCATCACCCGCAAGGCGAATCGGATCAGTTTCTGCAACCTGTATTTTGGCGGACATACCCTGAACTGCGGTGTCTGTTCCTACCTCGGCGACAAGCCTTACCTGACCATGAGGCAGGAGGTCGAGCATGCCTTCAATGCAGGGGATTTCGCCACAGTAATCAGGTTGATAGACACCTATTTCGGCATGCACAACTACTCTCTCAAAGACCTTTTTCGGGACGAACAGCGTCACGTCCTGCAGCGCATTATCGCCGGCACGCGCCAGGATTTTGAAGACAAGTTCATAAGCCTTTACGAAAACAACAAAAGTCTGATGGGTTATCTCAGAGAAACCGGCATGCCGGTACCGCGCTACTTTTTGACCGCTGCCGAAACCGCCCTCAATCTTAAGCTGCAAAAGATGTTCACCTCGGAAGCGATCGACGTGGGCAGACTGAAGGAGGATGCCGGCGAGATCGGCAGCTGGAATATCGCTCTGGACAGGGTGGCTCTGGAATTCATCATCCGCCGCAGAACGGAAAAGATGATGGCTGCTCTGTTGGAGGAGCCGGAAAATGCCCGGCGTTTATCAGAGGTCCTGGTGCTGGTCGAGGCGATAGCGTCACTCCCGGTTGTGGTCAATCTCTGGCAGACCCAGAATATGTACTGGACTATGCTGCAATCTCTTGCCTCCGAACTCCTCGCGGGAGATGAAGACACGGGCGATCGAAATCTGTGGCGCAACGAGGTCAGAAATCTCGGGAAACTGCTCTTTTTCAATGTTCCTGAGGTATTGGCGGCCGCAAAGGGTGAGGTGTCTCGGGGGTTGGTTCCGGTTTTATGGAATGAAAAACAGTTGAATAATGGCTCAGCCGGGGTGAAGCCGAACACGCCGTCGCCTGTAATCAAAGAGGTTTCTCGATTTTCAGTTTAGACATGCGGGCGCGCAGGGTGCTCCGGTCAAGGCCGAGAATTTCGGAAGCGCTGTCTTTCCCGCTGACTTTCCACCTGGTCTGTTCAAGCACCCGAAGGATATGTTCCCGTTCAACGGATTCCAGGGTATTGGCACTCGAACTTGAAAATTTGAAGGGTTTTTTGAGATTATCGACCAGCCGCAATTTGGGGCCGGACGAATTGATCACCGCACGTTCAAGGACGTTTTCCAGCTCCCGGATATTTCCGGGCCAGTGATAGTCCTGCAACGCGGCCATGACACTTACCGGGATGATGTCAATGGTCTTGCCCATTCGCTTGGCAATCGTTTTAACATAAAAGTCGACAAGAAGCGGTATGTCATCGAGGCGATCCCGGAGGGGTGGCATGGTAATCGGAAAAACATTCAAGCGATACCAGAGATCCTCCCTGAACCGGCCCCTTCGAACTTCCTCTTCCAGGTTGCGGTTTGTCGCGGCAATAATCCGGGTATCGACTTTGATGGTCTGGGAACTGCCCAGCCGCTCAAACTCGCCATCCTGGATAAACCTGAGCAGCTTTGCCTGCAATTCGAACGGCAGTTCGCCGATCTCGTCAAGAAAAAGGGTTGCGCCGTTAGCGACTTCAAACCGCCCGAGATGTCTGGACCAAGAGCCGGTAAAAGAACCCTTTTCATGACCGAACAATTCGCTTTCGATAAGGTTTGCCGGCAGGGTGGCGCAATTTACTTTGATCATGGCTCGATTTTTACGCAGGCTCGAATCGTGAATGGCCCGAGCCATCAGCTCCTTGCCGGTTCCCGTCTCGCCGAGAATCAGGACCGTCGTATTGCTGCCGGCAATCTGCTCTATTTTATAGAGCACGTATTTGAGCGCATCGCTTTGACCGATTATTTTTTCGTGGTTGTTTTCCAGTTTAATCTCTGCCTGCAGATAGGCTCTTTCCGCTTCCAGGAGGTCCTTTAATTCCTGGATTTCGATAAGGGCGGCTTCAGCATTTTCTTGTTTAGTTTCAGCTTCTTTCCTTGCGGCGATCAGCTCGACCGTCCGCTTTTCGACCAGTTCTTCCAGATCTCTCCGGTGATCTTCACGGTCCGTCACATCTTCGATGGACATGAGGATCAGCTGAGTCCGGTTCGATTCCGCGGGAATTAGCCTTGCGTGTATGTGTATAATTTTGCGGCCGATGTTCTTAAAGGTATGCTCTACCCCATGGTTGTCGCAGGTGAGTTTTTCAGGAAGAGTTACTTCCAGCATTTCTCTCAGTTTCGGAATGTTCCACTGCCTGTTGTCGAGATCATAGATCAGCATTCCGGAAGTCTCGTCAGGGTTTACGCTGAACGTCCGACAAAATGATCGATTGGCCTTTACAACCGTCAAGTCAGCATCAAGTATGACCAAAGGTTCGCGAATCGAATCCAGGATGTTGTCAAAAACTTCCATAAAGGTTTGTATTTTTCCCCGATCTTTTTCAGACTTCATAGAGCATCCCCATTTTTGCAGACGCTTTAAACATGACGCGGAAAGTCTGACTCCGAAGTGACTATTCGCGCCGCATACACCCAGACAGGCCATAAATAAATAATACAATTTGCAATTTTAATGATCAATAAATAAGTTAGGTATCGGTGGGTCTGCCAATATCGAGTCATGCTTGTACCTGCCGTGCCGGGTGCGCCTCGAAATGTCGATTTTGTTGTAGAGGATGGCCGATCCGATCAGAGAAAGGCAACGGGACATCGAAAAAACAGACGATCCCGTTGGACAAGAACCTAACTGACAGTGTAAGATGAGTTTCAGTCATAATGCTTGTTGTTGCCATGAAAAAGCCACCGATTTTCATCGATTTTGGCAAATCGCAAAAGCGAATTATTTGTGGGGGCTACTATGAAATGGATGCAGTTTTTCACTCCTGTGGAGTCGATCACCTGGGATGAGGCGGAAAAGCTCGTTGCCGAACATTCTCAAAGCGATGTTGTTTTTCTCGATGTTCGCCAGCCGAGCGAATATGACGACGGGCATCTGCCGGGGGCAAAACTCGTGCCTCTCGGCGAACTCGACAATCGCCTCGATGAACTTGTCCCGGACCAACCGACGGTCATTTACTGAGCGGTCGGCGGGCGCAGCCGGGTCGCTGCGCAGCTCTTGGCCGGCAAAGGTTTCACTAAGATCTATAACCTGTCCGGCGGCATTCGGGCCTGGGGCAAGGAGGTCGCGGTCGGTCCCGAGGATAGCGGCCTGCATCTCTTCACCCAGATGGAAAGCGCCGTGGATGCCGTCGTTATCGGCTTCGGCCTGGAGATGGGGCTCCGGGATTTCTATACCTCCATGCAGTCGCAGGTGACAAGTGCGGGGGCCAAGGCACTTTTCGCCAAACTTGCCGACATCGAAATCCTGCATCAGGAGAGACTGGTGCAGCTCTATGGCGAACTCACCGGCGCCACGATTTCCGTGGTCGAATTTGGTGCCCGGATTGCCGAACCGGCCATGGAAGGGGGCCTCACCACCGAGGAGTATCTGCGGCGCTATCATGCCTATACCGCTTCGGAGCTCGATGTGCTGGCCCTGGCTCTCTCGATCGAGGCCCAGGCCCTCGATCTCTATCTGCGGGCGGCGGGGAAAAGCGATGATCCGGGAGCACAAAAAGTTCTTCGCCAGATCGCCGAAGAGGAGCGGAGCCATATCGCCCGGCTCGGTCATTTTATTGACAACCGGCAGGATATGCCATGAGCAAACAGCTTGTTCTCATCGGCGGCGGCCATGCCCATATGGTCACCTTGGCCAGGCTGCGATCCTTTGTCGACAAGGGCTTCGGCGTGACCGTCATCCAGCCGTCCGAATATCATTACTACAGCGGCATGGGGCCGGGCATGCTGGGCGGAACGTACCAGCCGGAAGATATCCGCTTTGCCACGCGGCAGATAGTGGAAAAGAAGGGCGGCCGTTTTATCCTCGGTCGCGCCTGGCGAATCGACCCCCAGAAGCAGCTGGTGTATCTGGAAGGCAGCGAGGAAGAAATTCCGTACGATGTTTTATCATGCAATGCCGGGTCGTTTGTCCCGCGGGGGACGATTGACGGGCAGGCCACAGGCGTTTTCACTGCCAAGCCCATCGAGGAGCTTTTGCACGCCCAGCAAAGTATAATGGAGATGGCAGCGTCAGGCCCGATTACCGTCGCGGTGGTCGGCAGCGGTCCGTCGGCTATTGAAATTGCCGGTAACGTCCGGCAGTTATGCACCAGGCAGGGGGCCAAGGCGACGGCCCGAATCAAGCTCTTTGCCGGCCGGGAATTCATGGCCGGAGGGCCGCCGAAGGTGCGCCGTCTCGCCAGGACGCTGCTGGAAAAAAAAAGGGTAGAGATCAATACCTCCGGCTACGTCAAACAGATCGAAGGCGGCCGGATCCGGCTGGAAAACGGGGAGGATTATCCGGCCGACATCGTCTTCCCGGCGGTTGGGGTGAAACCCTCGCCGATCTTTGCCCGTTCGGGCCTGCCGGTAGGTCCCGACGGGGGACTGCAGGTCAATGAATACCTGCAGTCGATCGGGTACGACACTATCTTCGGCGGCGGCGACTGTATCTATTTTGCAAAGAAACCACTCGCCAAGGTCGGGGTCTATGCGGTGCGGCAGAATCCTATCCTCTATCATAACCTGATGGCGAGCCTTACCGGCGGGCCGCTTGCCAAATTTTCCCCCGGAGGAGAATACCTGCTCATCTATAATCTGGGTGACGGGGAAGGGGTCTTCGCCAAATGGTCGGTAGCCTTTGCCGGCAGGTTGGCTTTTACTGTCAAGGACTGGATCGATCGGCGATTCATCCGGACTTTCCAGGAATAACTATCCCTGACATGTTAAGGATTTCTGTCTTGAACTTACCGGAATAATCCCCTAAAGTCTCGTAGTGGTAATTTTTCGCCCCCTACGGGTGCAGTGGTGTCATATGAATATATCGAGGGTCTCTATGAAGAAATGGGAGTGCGATGTATGCGGATTTGTCTATGAAGGTGAGGAACCGCCGGAAAAATGCCAGGTTTGCGACTCGCCCGGCACAGTGTTTGCGTTGATGCTCGAAGCCGAAAAAGAACCGGAGACCAAGACTGCTGCCGGCAAACGGTGGCGGTGCACTGTGTGCGGCTACATACACGATGACGATGAGCCGCCGGAAAAATGTCCGGTCTGTGCCGCTCCCCGGAACATGTTCGTGGAAATCGATGCCGAAGGCAAGGAAATCGGCACCCCGGTACTACCGGCAGAGCAGGCGACTCCAGCTCCGCTGACCCTTGAATCGGCCGGGACGGCCCCCATTGGGGGAAAGAAGGAAAAGACTTCCTTCGTCGATCGCCTTGGCGGTCTTTCCATGAAAATGCATCTGCACCCGATAATGGTCCATTTCCCCAACGGGGTGCTGCCGGTTGTCCTGGTGTTCCTCGGGATTGCGATGGTTTTCAAGATCGAGTCGCTGGCGACGGCCGCCTCCTACAACCTGATTTTTGTCCTCCTGACGCTGCCTTTCGTCCTCCTCACCGGCTATCTCGAATGGCAGAAACGGTACAAAGGCGCCAGGACCGCAATCTTCGTGACTAAAATCGTCTCCGGCCTGATCGTCCTCGCCGCCGCCAATGTCCTGGTCTTCTGGCGTTTGCTCGATCCCGGGGTTACGGCCGAAGGCTCGCTCTCACGGCTCATCTACCTCGGGGTGGCGGCGGGAATGCTCGGTGCGGCCGGCATTGCCGGTTATCTGGGCGGCCGGCTGGTTTTCGCGGCACGGCGCTGATTTCCGCCCGAAAACATGGGCGTACCCTTTCTTTCAGCGGCAGCAGCTCGACAGGATTGGTGATTACTCACCTTGCTATCTCACGTGATGAGGAGTAGGGTATGTGAAAAATAACCTAGCATCCACTTTTTTGATATCCGGTCCTTCAATCTGCCACAATAGATACCTGAAAAGTTTTGCTTATAATCTCAACCAGAAGGGGTAGCATGAAACTTTTCGTAGGTAGTCTACCACGAGATATTACTGAAAGTGAATTATCCGAGTTGTGCAGTACTTTTGGCACAGTCGTCAGTACCAAGCTCATTATCGATCAATTCTCAGGACAACCCAAAGGCTTCGGCTTCGTCGAAATGTCCAGTAGATCCGAAGGACATAAGGTAATGGAGGGGTTGAACGGCAAAGAATTCAAACATCGTAAGCTCATCTGCAACGAGGCAAAACCTCCCGATAAAAAGGGCCAAAGACGCCGATAGAGGGGTCAAATCTTTCGTCTTGACACTTGAGCAGAATTCAGTTTTTCCAACAACCAGCTTTAGCTGGATTACTGGAGAGTTCGGTAATTACTGAGCCGGAGCGGTTAGAACCATACAAGGAGAAGCTACTGTTAATCGAGACTGTCAAACACACTCCTCCCTGGGTTTTTGTGCTATTTGTTGTACTCCTGGCAATGGGTTACAGGCAAAGTAAGGATAGAACGATAAGTCGAGGTAAAGTCGCAATACTCCCTGTTGCAATGCTAGGTTTGTCGCTTTACGGTGTGTTTTCAGCTTTTGGCATAGGCCATCCCGTTGGATTGGTGTCCTGGTCCGTCGGTATTTTCATTGCCGGATTATTCAGTATCAAATTTCCTTCGCCAACAGGTGTGTCTTATTCGGCAAAAGATCGATCGTATTCGGTGCCAGGCAGTTGGCTCCCGTTGCTTTTGATGATGGTCATTTTTTTCATAAAATATGCGGTAGGTGTAATTTTAGCGCGTAAACTGCCAATTGCGAACGGGCAGTTCTTTATAGCTTCAGTCAGCCTTTGTTACGGGCTAATAAGTGGGTTGTTTCTTATCCGCGCCCTTGTCATATGGCGTTCAGCAGGGTGCAGTGATACTGCTTCTCATCATAGGCTTCATGCGGAAGCCGATACAGCCCGGCTTCGGCGAACCTGAATTTCTGTATGCCACCAAACACGGTGGCATACAGACCATCAATCCTGGTGTCCTGTCAAGTCTCATCTGTTGCATCTTACTCGGAGTCTCCGCTACGCTCCGCTTACCTGCCCTTTTGGCTTCCTGACTTCGTTGCTTCTTCGGTTACATAGCCCTGCTATGCGCCATCAGTCGCGCCTCGCAGGAAACCAAAATTGCGGCGCAAGCTTGCAACATCTAAGACTTGACAGGACACTAGCCTCCCGTCGATTATTTCGGCAGATACGGCGTGATGTCCTTCACAAAACCTTTCTTCACCTTGAAACCTTTGTTGTTCAGGGTGGCGGTGGCCTTCTCGCCGTCCTGGGCGGCCACTCGGAGGACCATCTGGGTGATGCCGGGATGCCTGTTCTCCGGCCAGCAGAACAGGCTCTGGATGTTGATGTTCTGATCCTTCAGCGTGTCAGCTACTTCGGCCAGCCGGCCGATGGTGTCTTTTACGTAGATGCTGAGGCGCACGCTCTCGTCGCTGATGCCGATCGCCTGGAGCAAGACCCCCATGACATCGGTACTGGTGATGATGCCCACCAGTTCGTCCCCATCCATGACCGGCAGGGCGCTGATCCGGTTCTGCTGCATGACGTAGGCGGCGCGCTCAATGGTGGTACTGACGGACACGGTTACCACCGTCTTCACCATGATCATCGACACAATAACCTTTTCCAGCAGATAGTTGAGTTCGTGAGTGCTGAGCGAGGTGGCGGGCGACGCCCAGTACTGCTTGAGGTCGCGGTCCGAGACGATGCCGACCAGCTTTTTCTTGGCGTTGACGACGAGAAGGTGGTCGATCTGTTTCTCCTCGATCAGGTCCCGTGCCTGAACAAGGGTGGTTTCGGGCGATACGGTGATGAGATCGGTGTGCATGATGCTGTCGATATACATGGTGTTCTTCCTCCGTGGAAAGGTCTGTTAAGTGGCCTGTTAAATATGCTGAAAACGAAAAAGTTCTGTAATTTTTCTCTATTATAGGGTGCCCGCTCGGGTTGTCAAAACAAAGAAGCGGATCGGACAGGTCTAAAATCCTGGAAGATACCTCCGGCCGCGCGGCAACCAGTTAAGGCAGCGAGACGAATCAACGGTTCCTTTCCGTGAAAAAAACCTTGCCGGGACCCGTTGCTTCAGAGTAGCTTGTTCAGTTATTTCAAGGGGTGAAAGCCGCCTCCCGGCTATGGGATAATTGTGGCCCTTCAGCCTATGTTTATCGATCAGGAGAACTTGTGAGTACAATAAAAGATACAAAGCTGTGGATGTCCGGCAACGAAGCTATCGCGCTCGGCGCCTACGAGGCCGGCGTGAAGGTTGCCTCCGGCTACCCCGGAACGCCCTCAACGGAGATTATGGAAAACCTCTCCACCTACGAAGGGGTCTACACCGAATGGGCGCCCAATGAAAAGGTCGGCCTGGAAGTGGCCATCGGCGCCTCCTTTGCCGGGGCGAGGGCCCTTGCCACCATGAAGCATGTGGGTGTCAACGTCGCCGCCGATCCGCTGTTCACCGCAGCCTACACCGGCGTCTGCGGCGGCCTCGTGCTGGTCAGCGCCGACGATCCGGAGATGCACTCCTCCCAGAACGAGCAGGATAACCGCAATTACGCCTTTGCCGCCAAAGTGCCGATGCTGGAACCCTCGGAACCGGGCGAAGCGAAAGAGATGGTGGGACTGGCCTTTGAACTGAGTGAGGAACTCGATACGCCGGTCATGCTGCGCATCACCACCCGGGTGTCCCATGTCAAAGGGGTGGTCGAAAAGGGCGTGAAGCTGAGCGCTTTTGCCGCTTGCGGCATCAACCGGAATCCAGAGAAACTCGTCATGCTGCCGGCCATGGCCAGGAAACGCCGGCTGGCGGTGGAGGCGCGCATGCAGAAGTGCCGCGAACTGGCCGAGACCGCTTCCTTCAACCGCATCGAACCTGGCGACACCAAACGCGGCTTTATTACCTCGGGCGTATCGTATCTCTATGTCAAGGAAGCCTTTCCCGAGGCGGCGGTCTTAAAGCTCGGGATGTGTTGGCCGCTGCCGGAACAGAAGATCCGCGAGTTCGCCGCCATGGTCGACGAACTCTTTATCGTCGAGGAGCTCGACCCGTTCCTCGAAACCCACATCAAGGCTATGGGCATCGCCTGTCACGGCAAGGACCGCATCCCCAACCAGGGCGAGCTGAATACTGCCATCGTCCGCCAGGCCATTGTGCCGGGCTCGGCGCCGAAGCTGTTCCAGCCGGTTGAGTTGCCCAATCGGCCGCCCAATATGTGCGCGGGATGTCCGCATCGGGGCATCTTCTACAACCTCGCCAGGATGAAGGTCTTCGTCTCCGGCGACATCGGCTGCTATACTCTGGGCTTTCTGCCGCCGCTGTCGGCCATGGATGCCTGCGTCTGCATGGGCGCCTCCATCCCCATCGCTCACGGTATCGCCAAGGCCCTCGGCGAGGACGGGTACAATAAAGTGGTTTCGGTGATCGGCGATTCGACCTTCATCCATTCCGGCATCACCGGCCTCATCAATACGGTCTACAACAATTCCGCTTCGACGCTGATCATCCTCGACAACCGCATCACCGCCATGACCGGTCAGCAGCACAACCCGGCTAGCGGCAGCACAATCAAGGGCGAAGCGGCTGCCAGCCTCGACCTCCCTGCTCTATGCCGGGCAGTGGGGGTGAAGCATGTCTATACCGTCAATCCCCATGATATCGTCGAGACGCGGAAGGTGCTGAAGGAGGCCGTCGAATTGGCCGAGCCCTCGGTCGTCATTTCTCAGGCGCCCTGTGTACTGCTGCCGGAGATGAAGGCGAAGAAGCCCATTACCTATTTCACCCATCAAACGAACTGCGTCGGCTGCATGGGCTGTATCCGTCTCGGGTGTCCGGCGATCAGCTGGACCGCGTTTGCCGAAGGCGAGGCCGAAAGCCGCGGCTATAAGAGCGCGCAGAAGGGGGTCTCGCAGATCGACGAGATCCTCTGCAACAGCTGCGGCCAGTGCGCTTCGCTCTGTAAATTCGATGCCATTACCCGAGGAGAGGGGAAATAATGAAAGAAAACGGCAATATCCTCTTTTCGGGGGTTGGCGGCCAGGGGATTCTTCTGGCCAGTGAAATTACCGCCTACAGCTTGCTTGCGGCGGGTTACGACGCTAAGAAGAGCGAGGTGCACGGCATGGCCCAGCGCGGCGGTTCGGTCACGGCCCAGCTCCGCTACGGCAAAAAAGTCTACTCGCCGCTCATCGAGCCGGGCTGCGCGGACATCCAGGTGGCTTTCGAGATGATGGAAGCGGTGCGCTATCTACCCTTTCTTCATAAAGGTAGCAAGGTGATCGTCAACACCCAGAAGATCCTGCCGCCGTCTGTTGCCACCGGCAAGGCGAGCTATCCGGACAAGGTCCTGGACGCACTCACCGAGCGGGAGATTGTGGTGGTGACGGTCGATGCCTTCGATCTCGCCCGGGAGGTCGGCGAGGTCAAGACAGCCAATATGGTCATGGTCGGGGCGCTTTCGGCCTTTCTGCCCATCGATCCGGCGGTCTGTGAAGAGGTCATCCGCACCAGGGTGCCCGAGCGTTTCCGGGAGGTCAATCTGAAGGCCTTCGCCGCCGGGCGAAAGGTCAGTCAATAAGCAGGGGGAGTAAAAATGTCGGTACATTACTGGGAAGAAGAAATGGAGACCCTGCCGCGGGTGGGGCTTGAATCCATCCAACTGCGGCGCCTGCAGCATCTGGTGCACCGGGTCTATAAAACGGTCGCGCCCTATCGCCGCAAGATGGAGGAGGCGGGGGTGAGGCCGGAAGACATCAAGAGCCTGAAGGATCTCGCCAAACTGCCGTTTACGGTGAAAGACGACCTGCGCGACAACTACCCCTTCGGCCTCTTCACCGTGCCGCTGGAGCAGGTGGTGCGGGTCCATGCCTCTTCCGGTACCACCGGCAAGCCGACCGTGGTCGGTTACACGGCAAAAGACATCGAAACCTGGTCGAATGTCATGGCGCGAGCGCTGGTCTGCGCCGGCGCCGGCAAGAACGACATGATCCACAACGCCTACGGCTACGGCCTTTTTACCGGAGGCCTCGGCGCCCACTACGGCATCGAAAAACTGGGGGCGACTGCCATACCTGTGTCCGGCGGCAACTCAAAGCGGCAGATCAACATCATGAAGGATTTCCGCTCGACCGTGCTGCTCTCGACGCCTTCCTATGCCCTGAATCTGGCCGATGCCATGGATGCCATGCAGGTCGATCCAAAGTCGCTGTCCTTGCGGGTGGGGATCTTCGGCGCCGAACCGTGGAGCGAGAGCATGCGGGAAGAGGTCGAGCGCAAACTGAACCTGAAAGCGACCGACATCTACGGCCTCTCCGAGGTCATGGGTCCGGGCGTCGCCCAGGAGTGTCTCCTCACCGACCGCGGCATGCACATCATGGAGGATCATTTCCTGCCGGAGATCATCGATCCGGAGACCGGCGAGGTCCTGCCTCCGGGCGAAAAAGGCGAACTGGTCTTCACCACGCTGACCAAGGAGGCCTTCCCGATCATCCGTTACCGGACCAAGGATATCTCCAGACTTTACTACGAACCCTGCGCCTGCGGCCGGACGCTCGTCCGCATGGAAAAAGTGACGGGCCGGACCGACGAT
>Ga0154407_1117_pt1 | contig 23166 bp, 19 predicted proteins | sample RifGroB2_FD_115911 | JGI IMG/M metagenome (GOLD analysis project Ga0154407, IMG submission 115911) | Desulfobacterales bacterium GWB2_56_26
CTTCTGGGCCAGGATCTCTTCTCCGCCCCGTATCAGCGAGTCGTGATCGATACCGTAAAGTGAGGCAAAGATGTCCGGCTCGACGCCGTGGAGAAAAGGCGTGAGTATCCCCGTATCGACGGGATTGCCCGCCGCATCGAGCACATCGCCGTGCCGTTTCTTGCGGCGCTGGAAGACCAGCTCCTGGCCGGTACCGCTTACGATACAGCCGCCCACCAGCAACTGGTCGTAGTTATGGATGAAATTATCCGGGGTCTGCTGGGGAAAGCCGTACAAGAGAGCCTTCAGGGCACGTAGGGAACTGCTTTTGCCGGCCTCGTTCCGGCCGAAAATGACATGCAGGCCGGGAACGGCACCGTCAAAATCGAGAATCCGGTCGGTAAAGGGGCCGAAGGCCTTCAGCTCGAGGCGCTTCAGGCGCATTTGTGGCCTCCATGGTTCAGCAGTTTGGCGATGAGGAGTTCCTGTACCGCCGAACGTAAATCGGCTGTGCCGGCGGCCGTGGGATCGAGTGGAGCTTCCTTACCTACGTGCAGCTCTGGCGGCAGTTTGCTTTTCAGAACGGCCAGTTCCGGCACCATGCCAAGCAGACTTTCGCCATCCATGTCAAGCCCGGCGATCGCCTGCAGCAGCCCGGCAATCGGCGTATCGTCGTCTGGGATCTCGGCTGCATTGCCCGCCCGTCCGGTCTGGAACACAACCTTTTCCAGCCATACTTCGCCCTGCCCTGCCGCAATCCCCCGGAACTCCTCAGTCCATTCTGCGATTCGTTCCATCAGCCTGTTGTGCACCGGGCATTTGCCGCTCAGCACCAGCCGCACCGCGAGCGTCCTGCCGCCAGCCTGATCCAGCCCCTGCAACAGCCCCAGCCGGACGGCATCGTGGACACTCTCGACGGTCGCACAATCGGTCAAGTCGACCTGGCAGAGGTCCCAGCGCAGAACATCGAGCTCGCGAAAGGCGACGTGAGCGATCTGGCCGTCGACCACAGTTACAAGCGTCGCACCTTTCACCCCGCTTTCCCGGATATGACGACCCTGAACATTGCCGGGAAAGACGATCCAGGGATCCTCCGCCACGATTTCCCGCTGATGGACATGGCCCAAAGCCCAGTACTCGTAGCCCTTGGCCAGGAGATCGTCGACCGTGCAGGGGGCATAATCCTCATGGCCCGCGCGGCCGGTGAGCGAGCTGTGGAGCAGACCGATATTGACATAGCCGGCCACAGCCGGCGGGTACCCTGCGGCGAGATTCTCGGTGACCGTCCTGGTCGAATAACTCTGGCCATGGATGACCACCCCCAGATCGTCAAGCCGGACCGACTGGGGCTTCTTGGCTGCAAAGAGCGTCACATTCTCCGGCAGGGGCATGTATCTGGTGATCTGGCTGGCGGCATCGTGGTTGCCGGAGACGATGAAAACCCTGATCCCGGCCCGCAAGAGGCGTCCCATCCGGGCAGCGAAAAAGAGACCGGTGTTGTAGTCCTTCCAGTCGCCGTCATAGAGATCGCCGGCAATAAGGAGGAAATCGACCTTCTCCTCGATTGCCAACTCGATCAGATTGTCGAAGGCCCGCCGGGTCGCCCCGCGAATCTCGGCCACGGGTGCCCCGTCATGGGCTTCCAGGCCTTTCAGCGGGCTGTCGAGGTGGATGTCGGCGGTATGCAGGAATGTAACCATGGATGTGCAGAAGCCTGTTGTTCATCGCTTGTCCCGCAAGGGAGTGATCTTCCTTGCACGATACGTGATCTTTCATAGAAAAATCAATGTGTTATCAGGGAAGGAATTGACCATGGATATTACCAGACAACATCGGGAGCAACAAGAAGCAAAACAGTTTCGGAGAAAAACAGGCAGTCCCGTTACATCTTACTTCCCGGATTCTCTATGGATGGCGAGGTCGGTGCAACGGCTGACCCTCCCTCTGTTGCGCCGAATACAAATCGTTTTGAGACGGGACACTCTTTAAAAATAGGGTCCTTGCAATACCGGCAAATCGTGGCATCGGCTTCGGGGATTATCCTGGCGATAGCCTCCTGCTGGGTGGCGAAGATGTACTCCTTGCCGATGATTTGCAGATACCCTCCCCGTTCCAGAACGCCGTATGCTTTCGGCTGGAACTCACACAGATAGAGGTGCCCTCTTTGGGCACGACGTCGTCGTGCTTCCTGCGCCAGCATCTCGGCGCCGGCCACATCGATGAAATTGATCCCGCAGCCGACAATCAGCACGTTGCGTTTTCGCATGAGACTCTTGTCGATATTGTACAGGTATTCGCTCACATGATTGACCGCGCCGAAAAACAACGGGCCATCGATGCGGATAATCTTCAGGTAGGGGCATTCGGTTTCCGTCTCAATGAGCGGCGGCCCGGCGGTGTCGGTATTCGGCACCATGTTGACGATACGCGGATGGGCGGTGCGATTCAGGTAGAGCACCAGGGAAAGCAGTACTCCTATATAAATGGCAAACTCCAGATCGAGAAAAAGAGTGGCAAAGAAGGTGGCCAGCAGCACCGCCGTTTCCTCTCCGCTGGTCTTCATGATTGTCCGGATATGGTGGACGTCGATGAGGTAATAGGCCACCATCATGATGATGCCGCCCATGGCGGCAATGGGCAGGTAGGCGGTCAGCGGGGCGATGAGCAACAGGAGCAGGGCCAACATGACCGCAGAAAATACGGCAGCCAGGGGAGTAATCGCGCCGGCCTGATAGTTGATGCCGGAACGGGTGAACGATCCGGAACCGGCATAGCTGGAAAAAAAGCTGCCGACAATGTTGGACAGCCCCTGGCCAATGAACTCCTGGTTGCCATCGATCGGCTGATGGGACTTGGCAGCGATGGATCTGCCGATGGACAGGGCCTCGATAAGGCCGAGAAGCGCAACCGCAAGAGCTTTGGGCGCCAGTTCCCGAACGGTTTCAAGAGACAAGTCCGGCATCGACAGCGGCGGCAGCCTGGCCGGCATCTGGCCGACGAGACGTATGCCGTGCTCACTGCCGTCGATAAGGAGGCAAAGCACACTGCCGATGATCATGGCAAAAAGCATCCCCGGCCAGCGGGGTATCTTGGCCCTGAAAAAAATCGCAGCCATTAACGTGACCATCGCCACGGCAAACACATACCAGTTGATCTCGTTCAGTCTGCCAAAGATATTTAACCAGACCTCGAGAAAGTCATTGCTCCCCGGCAGGCTGAGGCCAAGGACATGCTTCAACTGACTGGTGGCGATGAGGATGGCGGCGCCTGAGGTAAAACCGATGACGACGGAATGGGAGACGAAATTGACCAGCGTTCCCAACCTGGCCAACCCGAAAGCGAGCTGGTGCACACCGGCCAGAAAGGTCAAGGTCAGGACGAGCCGTATGTACGCCTCGGAACCCGGCTGCGCCAGGGGACTGATGGAGCTGAACACGACGATGGAGATAGCCGTGGTCGGACCGGAGATCAAATGCAGGGAAGAACCGAAAAGCGCTGCCACGACAGGGGTAATGATGGCGGTATAGAGTCCGTATTCCGGGGGAAGTCCGGCAATCATGGCAAAGGCCACCCCCTGAGGCAGGACGATGACCGCCCCGGTCAGTCCGGCCAGAAGGTCTGCTCTCAAGGTGTCCCAGCCGATGAAATTCCACCAGCGCAGAAAGGGAAACAACTTGCGCAACCAGGATATGGCTCCGGTCGGCCGAGGCTTCACATTATACCTGTTTATCATGCCGTACTATTTCTCCTTCCTGTGTTCGTTATGTTATTCAATCTTCAACCATATAAGGCACGATGTTGACCTGAATCTTTTTCATCCCGTCGACCTTTTCGGTCAAGCGATTGACCTTTTCGGCGATTTTTTTTTCGTCCGCCGACGAACCGCGGATATTGACAAACACCTCTCCGTTGCCGGCATCGACCATCACTTTAGGAAAGACTTTCACCAAAGCGGCTTCAACCCGGGCGGCCAAAGCTTCATCGGCCAGCATGCGACAGCTCTCGGGGGTACTTTGGAAGCAAGGTTGGGCCACGGCATGAAGAATGACGGAAACGGCCTGATCGACACTCATGTTGCCGATATGCAGGATCATGTCATAGAGTTGTGCGTTCCAGGTGTCCTGGCCAAAAATCTGCTGTCCCCATTTTCGCCGTTCGGCGTCGTCGTTGACCAGAATCATGCGGGCCTCGTCCGCCGGGATGTTCTCGCGGATCATTTCTTCGCGGACCCGGTCCTCGAGGTTTGCACTGATTCTGATTTTCAGAACATGTGGAAACTGTTGCAGAAAAAAATGGCTGGCCAGGCCATGGTAGACGACATTGTCCCGCTGCAGGTAGGTGAGAAGCGTCGCCCGGAAGAAGGCGATAAACCTCTCCTTGCCGGAGGTGAACCGGTCCAGAATGGTCGGTGCATCATGGATGGCCCGAATCAGCTTCAGTTCGGGAATATTGAACTGCTCCGATGCTTCGAGAATGACTTCCCGCGAAATACACTGATAATTGAGCGCGGTGGCCAGCTTCTCGGCGACTTCCTTACCTCGACTGTAGGAGCCTCGTGAAATGGTGATGATTGACATGACGAACCTCGCCGCAATCCATCGCTCTTGCCTGCCGACGACCTTAGGCAGCGATGGGTAGTATTCCGAAGGATTTTACAGGATGAGTCCACATCCCGCCCCAGAATGTTTAAGCATTAAATTGAACAATAAATAATCATACAAAGCCGAATGAAAAGGTGGCCGAGCAGCCACTCCCATCATTTTTCCGGCGGTTTTCTTAGATCTTCCCAGAGTGTTCTTTTAAGAGACTCATATCATAAAGAAAAGGGATTTTGGCTGAACATCATTTTTACATCAACTTGTAGAGTTCGGGAAATTTACCAAGAAGAGTCGTTTGCACGGCAGCATTTTGCTCCATGAATTCGAAATCGGCGAAATCGAATCCGGGAGCAACGGTGCAGCCGACCAGGGAATATTCTCCTTTGGTGTACGCCGCCTGCCAATTGCCACTTTTGACACAGTGTTTGTATTGAGGCCTATCGCCGGCCCCATGCAGGACAATTCTGGTTATCTCGGACAAATCCGGTTGTATCTCGACCAGTTCCAGGGGATCACCCTCGTAAAAATGCCAGATTTCATCGTGGAGCACCCGGTGAAACCGGCTCACCTGCCCGGCCGTCAACAGAAAGTAGATATCGGTCAGGCAATTCCGCATGGCGCCGTTTACGGGTGACCCCACCGTGCCTGCGGAACGGTAGACCTCTTTAAAGTACCCGCCTTCCGGATGGGGGGAGAGTTCGAGGATGTCGATGAGTATCTGGGCTCTGTCGTTCATTATATACCTCTTGCCGGTTGGGGGTGTCTCACATGAAAACGAGAATGTGAGCCTGCGAAATTCTGCCATTGTAGCATGCCCGTCTGTTTTCCCCCAACCGATTTCGCTTGCCGTTCCCCCGTTCGAAATTCTTTCAGCCAACCCGCGCCAGACGATCCCCGACAACGCTCTCTTCCGTGACATTCAACCGGCTGATGCTTCTGATGAATTCCTGCTGGTATAGCGGGATGTTGCTGTGGGTCAGATAGACCGCATGCCAGGTCAGGGGAAAGCCTTTCGGGGTGATGGGGCGGGCGACGATGCGCCAGGTTTTGAGGGCTTCCGCTATCGCCCAGCGGGGGAAGACGGTGATGCCGAAACCGGCCGCCACCATTTCTATGATCGCCTGGGGAGCGCCGACATTCATCAGCCTTTTCGGCTCGATGCCCCTCGGTTTCAGGACCTGCTGAAAGAAACGATTCCTGGACTGGTCGGCATGGGAGATGAGGCTGCTGCCTGCAAAATCCTCCAGCTGCACGTAACTGCAGGCGGCAAGAGGATGGTCCTCCGGCATGACACAGACCAGCTGGTCGGCAAACAAGGGCACGGAGGTGCTGATTTCATTGGGTGAAATGGCCCCGGAGATGATCATATCGAACTTTTTCCCTTCAAGTTCTTCGATCAGCTCGGTGGAACTCCCCACCTCGATAGCGATATTGGGGAACTTGACCTGAAAGCGCCGCATCACCTGGGGCAGCCATTTATAGCAGAAGATGCACTGGGTACCGACTCGCAGCTCGCCTTTTTCACCCTTCATCTTCCTGGCAATAGCCCGTTCGGCCGAATCGAGGGCCTCGATCACCTCGGTGGCCGTGCCCTGAAGCTGCCTGCCCGCTTCAGTGATGATCATTTTCTTGCGGGTCCTGAAGAACAGGTCCGTGCCCAGTTTGTTTTCAATATCCTTCAATTGCTGGCTGAGCGCTGACTGGGTGATGCACAATTTTTCCGCCGCCCGGGTCATATTGCCGCTATCCGCCAGGGCGCAAATCATCCGCAGGTGTTTGATTTCAAGGTTATTCATCGGCTGTCAATTACCTCTCCTTATCGATTCTATTATATATATTAATTTTACTTATACATGCTCTTCCGGTATTTTCCAAGATAATTCAGACAGGCCCGGCGGTAATGGTAATGGCAGCGGCGGGCTCATTATTCAAATACATGTCAAAGGAGAAATCATGGCACTGGTAACGACCGTAGCAACGGAAAAAGCTGAAGGTATCATCAAGGAAGGATACGAAATGTTCATGAAAAATGTCGGCGCCATCCCCCAGCCGATGCAGCTGTTGAGCGTCAGCCCGGCGCTGTTCGAACTGCAGCTGAAGCGCATCCACTATTTCAGCAAACACCCCAAACTGAGCTTTGCCCTGCTCGCCCATATCCGCTATCTCGCGGCTACAACCTTGGACTACGGTTACTGTATGGACCTCAACCGGCATTTCTTGAAAAAGGTGGGCTATGACGACGACACCATCCACGCCATGGAACAGGATCCAAGCAAGTCGATGCTGGAAGAACACGAAAGCGCCATGCTCGATTTCGTTATCCGGGCGATGAAACAACCCAGTTCGATCACCGCGGAGAATATTTCACGATTGAAGGAACTGGGCTACGAAGAACGTGACATGGTCGATGCCCTGGCCCAGGGGGTGGGCATGATCGACCACGCCATCATGATGCAGGTCTTCCAGATCGATCAGCACTGCCTGCTCGGCTGATCGTCCGGCAAAAATGCCCGGCTCGGAAAATCCAAGCCGGGCTAAATACTTTTACCTCCCGGCAAATCAGCCGGTGGTCCGTTTGCAGATGCCGACCAGCATCAGCATGACCGGCACCTCGATCAGGACGCTGACGACCGTGGCCAGCGCCACCCCTGAATGGCCGAAGAGCATGACCGCCGTGGCGATGGCCACGGCGACGCCAGAGGGGAGCCTGCAGCATCTTGATCCCCTCCACCAGCACAACCGTCCCGGCCCCGTGCGTGGCTCCAACCGGGAGATCCAGGCTGAACGGCATCTTCACCAGATCGATGGCTTCCACACCGATGAAGGTCTTGAAAGGAATTCCGAGAAACAAGAAAGCAAGCGCACAATTCGGCTTGCCGCTGTTTACAGCCGCAAGTCGGGCCGCTGGGAGGGACGGGTTCGTGTCAAGCGACCGGTAACTTTCTTTCACCGAAAAAAGAGTCATGCAAGCAACAATCCGGGATAACAACAAATCATCTTGTCTCATGAGAGGTTTTCCGGCGGGAAAAAGATATTGACCGTTGTAATTTTATGATACTATTTGTGTGTGCAAATATTTCTCACCTGTGAGAAAAGATCACTACAACTTTGGTACGAATAACGGAGCCCCTCAATGAGAAACGTATTGCTGATTGTATTCTTTGCTCTTTTTCTGCCGTCCGTGGCGCTCGGCGCAGCCCAGCCCACCGGCGACAAGACCATCGTTGCCGAGGGCTACGGCTCCTCGCCCCAGGACGCCCTGCTTCAGGCGAAACGGTCCGCCGTCGAGGAAGGCATCGGCGTGGTGCTCAGTTCGGAAACCGAAGTAGAAAACTTCATGCTCAAAAAGGATACCGTCATTACCCAGAGCTTCGGCGCGGTCCGCAGCTATAAGGTCATGAAAGAGGAACAGAAAGGCTCCACCTGGTACGTCAAGATCAGCGCCGTGGTCTCCCTCGATTCGATCACCAAGGACCTGATGGCCCTGAAAATACTCCTGGCCTCCATGGACAAGCCGCGGACCATGGTGCTGATCCAGGAAGAAAACGGTCAGAACGTCCAGAGCACAATAACCGATTATCTGCAGAACAAAGGCTTCGATCTGGTCGACCCGGCTCAGGCCGCGGCGCTGAAGGACAAAGACGATCCTTTCATTCAGAAGGCCGTCGATGGCGACCCGGTAGCGGCCGCCAAGCTGGGGGCGGAAAACGGCGCAGAATATGTGGTGGTGGGCAGTGTCAGGAAGAGCCTGATGGGGGGCGAAGTGGTCAAGGGTACCGGCATGAAATCGGGCCAGGCGAGCCTTGCGGTCAAGGTCGTCAACTGCTCCAACGGCCGGATCGTCGCGACTAAGACGGCCAATGGCGCCGCGGTGCACATTGCCGACGAGGTCGCCATGTCCCAGGCGGCCATCAAGGCGGCCAAAACACTCATGGACAAGAAGCTCTTCGAGGCCATCGTCAAGTCTTTTCAGGATACCGTCAACAATGGCGCCAACTACGATATCGTCATCTCCGGCATCAAGAGTTACGGCCTGCAGAAAAGTGCCACCAAGATCCTTGAAGATACCGAAGGGGTGGTTTCCGTCACCAAACGCAGTTTCGGCGACGGCAAGCTGGAACTCTCCGTACTCTTTAAGGGCAGCGTCGACGCCTTCTGCGACCGGGTCGACAGCAAACCGGTGGACAACGCCAAGCTGCTGGTGACCGATGTGGCCGGCAACCGGGTCGCCATCAATCTGCAGCAATAACGAAACGCACGATTAATTTTTCGAACAGGTGTAAAAATGAGACGTTGTACCAGGTTGTTGTATCTGCTGATGATCGCATTGCTGATTCCCATCTCGGCGTCGGCCGAATTCAAGAAAACCAAGATTGCCGTGCTCGATTTCCAGCTGCAGGGCGAAGCATTCGAAAATAAAGATATGGGCACCATTGTCGCCGAGTGGTTCATCACCGCCATGGTGCGGGAGGGACGGTTCGACGTCGTCGAAAGGAGACTGCTCGAAAAGGTCCTGAGCGAGCAGCAGTTGGCCATGTCCGGAGTCGTCGATGCCTCGAGCGCTACCGAGATCGGCAAGCTGCTCGGGGTGAAGGTCATCATTACCGGCTCGGTCATGAAACTGCGTGACGTGACCGAGATCAACGCCCGCATCATCGATGTGGAGTCCGCCTCGATCATCGCCGCGGAAAACATCAAGAGCTCCGCCACCTCGGGCCTGCAGGAAATGGTCGTGGAGATGTCTCAGAAAATCATGAAAAACTTCCCGCTGGAGGGCTATGTGGTCAACCGGAGCGGGGATTCCGTCACCATCGACCTGGGTCTCAGGACCGGGGTGAAGAAAGGCATGCGGTTCATCGTCTTCAAGGAAGGTCAGGTCATCAAGCATCCGAAGACCGGAGAAGTCCTGGATGTCGAGCGGATCCAGACCGGCACCGTGACCATTGCCGACATCTCGCAGAAGATCAGTACGGCCAAGATCGAAGAAGAGTCCGAGCCCGGCTCGATCAATTACGGCCATTTTGTAAAAAGCATGATGGAGACAAAGGCGTCAAAGGGAGTGAAGGAAACAAAAGAAGCAAAGGAAGCCAACGATGGCCGGCTCTATGTAGATGCTACCCCGGCGGAAGCAAAAATCCGCATCCTCAATATCGGTCCCTCCTATGTCAGGGGGATATCTCTCGCCCCCGGCTCGTATACGATCGAGGTTTCGGCACCGGGCTACTTGACGGAAGTCGAAAAAATCCGTCTGGGCGAGAATGAGGAAAAGACCGTGAGCATCAAGTTGGCCGTTGCCCCGGCGAAGCCGGCGGCCTCCATGGCCAGGCAGGAGTATTCGCCTCCCGCACGAGGGACCTATCCGCCCGACCCGAAACCGGAACCGCGTCCCGCCATCAATTCCGAACAGGCAAAATTCCTGCGTATGCTGGGCTCGAACAACGTCCAGGATCAGCGGGATGCGGCGAGACTCTTTATCCGAGCCGGCGCATCGGATCCGGTGGTGCTTGACGCCGTAGAAAAGGCTCTCCTGCGGGGGTATAAACAGGACAGTCCGGACCGCAACCATATCGACGCCATGGCCTGGCTGTGCAAGGCTCTCGGGGCTTCGGGGTCGGCAAGATACAAATCGACCCTCAGTGCCGTGGCAAGCGATGCCCCGCATAAAAAGCTGAGAGGTTATGCCGAAAAAAGCATGAATCAACTGTAAACCGTGTTACCGTTGGATCGACACCACATGTGACCACACATACCCGATACGGGAGAACTCAATGAAAAAGACCGCTATCTGCTGTCTTGCCCTGATTCTGCTCATCCTCTTGCCGCTCTCAGCCCTGGCCGAAGAAAAACGTGTCATCGGCAAAGTAAAGGGCACGCGGGGCAGCATGGTCAGCATCTTACGCGACGGCAAGACCAAGCCAGCCTTTCCCAATGACAAGATTTACCAGAGCGACACGATCCTCACCGGCTCGGATGGGGCCATCGGCATCCTGCTTGAGGACAACACCCTGATCTCGATGGGCCCCATCGGCCGGCTGGCCATGGATAAATTCAAATTCGCCCCGGCCAAAAACGAATACGAACTGCGCCTGCACATGATGCACGGCACCTTCGTCTATCAATCCGGCCTGCTCGGCAAGCTCGCCCCCCATGCGGTCGAGTTGGATACCCCGGTCGGCCGAATCAGCATGTTGAAAGAAACCGACTTTAAAGCAAAGTTTTCCGAGTAATTTCGCTAGGAGGCTGTCCGAGAATAGCAATTTTCTCTCAGATCGAGGCAAACTCGAAAAAATTACCGGAGACATATACTTAATATTCCGAGGATAATTTTTTCGAGTTTAACGAAGATATGGGAAAAAAGGGCATTCTCGGACAGCCTCATAGTCAATGCCCATGGAGCATCATATGAACTGGAAGATCGTCATCGTTCTATTGTCCTTTCCCCTGCTGATGGCCGGCTGCGGCTCGAAAGACAATTTTATTATTTTAAGCCCTTCGGGAGAGGGACAGGTCGGGGCGCTGGAGATAGAGACGGAAAAAGGTTCCGCCGTCCTCGACGAAGAAGGCAAGGCCATCTTCATCGACGACCGCAAGTCGGTCCCTTCCGATCCGACAGCCGTCAACCGGGCCGAAACGCAAGCGCTCTTTCAGGACGCCCTGCGGGTCCACCCTTTAATGCCGCAGAGCTTTCTTCTCTATTTCAAACACAATTCCGACCAGTTGACCGAAGGATCGCAAAAGCTCATCCCGTACATCCTGGAGGCCGTGCGTAAACGTGATTCGCGCGATATCTCCATTGTCGGCCATACCGACCGGCAAGGGGAAGATGGGTACAACCGCATCCTGTCCATGGAACGGGCTCAGGTGGTTTATGACATCCTCCGCGCCCAGAACGTGAAGGGAGAGGAAATGACCATCCTCTATCACGGCGAGGGCAACCTCCTGATCCCGACAGCCGACGAGGTGGCGGAGCCGAGAAACCGCCGCGTCGAAGTCATGGTCCGCTAGGTACCGGCCATGCGCAGGTTACCGGCTTCGGCGGCCGCCATCATTCGCCTCGTTCTGGTCCTTTTTCTCTTCCTGCCGCTCCTGCGCCAGGGACATGCCGCCGACCTGACCGATCCTTATCAGGTTCTGCGCAACCACTACCAGGCGGTCGGCGGGCTCGACCGCCTGCAAAAACTCGTCTCCAGCCGCAGCGAGGGCCGGGTCCGTTACGACGGCCTGGAAGGAACATTCAAGCACTGGGATGCCCGACCAATGCAATACCGCACCGAGGAAGACTATTCGGTCATCTCGCAGATCGAGGGCGATTCCGGCGAATTCACCTGGCTTTTCGACACCAACGGCCAGCTCCTCATCCTGCGGGACGAGGAAACCCTGAAGCGTCGTCAGATCGCCCTGCGCCTCGACCGCTATGAGCATCTCGACCCGGACTCCCCCTACTTCGATGTGCAAGTTACCGGCACAGTGGACGTTGACGGCAAGTCCTGTTACGAACTGGCGCTGACCAACACCATCAACAGCGATGTCGGCCATTTTTTCTACGACACCGACACCATGTACATGGTGAAATCGATCCACAAGCAGCCGGACATGGAGATCCACAGCACGTACGGCGATTACCGCGAGGTTCAGGGGCTGATGCTCCCCTTCTACCAGCATTCCCGCTTTCTCCCCTGGGAAAAGGAGGAAGAGACCTGGGTGACCAGCCAGACCCTCGACGAACCGGTGGCGGCAGATCTTTTCAACCCGCCGGAAGTCAAGAAAGATTATACCTTCCTGGAAGGCGGAACCTCGGCCACAGTGCCCTTCCAACTCATGGAAAACCTCATCTACCTGCCGGTGACGGTCGCCGGCAGCACCGGCTACTGGGTGCTCGACAGCGGCGCCTCGATGTCGCTGATCGATTCGGACTATGCCGAAAAGCTGGGGCTCGACATCCAGGGAAGCATCAAGGGCTATGGCTTCGGCGATCTCTTTGAATTGAATTTCGTCAAGATTCCCGAGCACCAGGTCGGTTCCATCCTGTTCGGCAGCCAGAAATTCTATGTCTCCAAGGGGCTCACCGCGCGGAGCTATGAGCCGCAGATCTTCGGCATTTTAGGCTATGACTTTCTGTCGCGCTTCGTGGTGGAGGTTGATTACGACCGGCAGAAGGTGACTTTCCATGCCCCGGAAACCTTCAGCTATAAAGGTTCCGGCGTGACCATCGACGCCCCCCTCAAATACCGGACCTTCAGCCTGCCGGTCACCCTTGACGGCAAGTACGAAAGTTTGTGGACCATCGATCTCGGCTCCTATCACAGTTCCATCCACTATCCCTTCGCGGAAAAGCACGGCCTGCTCACCAGGAAAGGGGTCGATATCGTCAGTCAGGGCATGGCGGGCCTCTCCCACGAAACCAATGTCCGGTTCGACTGCCTGGCGATCGGCCCGTTCCACCTCGATAAGCCCATTGTCAGCATCCCCAAGGAAAAGGGCAAAGGGGCTACCGCGCTCGGCGAAGTGGGCGGCAATCTCGGCAACTCCACTCTCAGGCACTTCCACCTCTTCCTCCACTACCCGGAGCAGAAGCTGATCTTCGAGAAAGGCGCCTATTACAACCAGACCTTCCCTCCGGACCGATCCGGCCTGCTCATCGGCAGATCGGGCATCAACCAGCCGATGGTCTCTTTTCTGGCAAACGATAGCCCGGCCGTCAAGGCGGGACTGGTGGCCGGCGATATCATCGTCGAGATGGCCGGGAAAGCGATCGGACCCAACCAACCGGTCCTGCCCTTGCGCGAACTGCTCCGGGGAGCCCCCGGCAGCAAGGTCGAGATGAAGGTGCGGCGGGACGATCAGACGGTATCCGCCACCATTGTCCTGCAGGATATGTATGAGAGTGGCGGAGCAGCGTGCGGGGCAGTGGTGAAGTGATCTCCCGGTATCTGCAATTTAAGTGTCACTCGACCTGATCCTCGCTTCCGCGAATGTCAGAGAATATTCCCGCATTCCGGGGTTATCAGTGGAGAACTGGCTCGAATAGACATACCCGGTTTCCTTCAGAAGGATTGAAAGAAGAAAATTGTTGCGACCTGGCAGTATAAACAACCGGGAGCAGACTCTTCATTTTAGCTTCAACTGAAGCCCTCCGGCTATCATTCGACGAAGGGTACTGCCGGTGACGGAAACGATTAAGCGAAAAAGGGGAATTTTTTGTCTCGGCGCAAGATAATTCCAGACTTCACCGATTTGAGCTTGCCAAATCACATCTCATCAAATTCTCGACGGTAGCCCCTAAATGCTGTATTCAGCAAACTTTCTTGATAAGATTAAATTCCTATGCCATATTTTATTCAGGAATATTTCTGCTTTTTCTCTGAATTGAAGTCGAGGAATGTCATGATAGTAAAGGTTGATACAAAAAAGAATCGTCTGATTTTGAAGTTTGCTGGCAGTGTCTCTAAAAAAGAGCTAGACAAAGTCTATACCGACGTCCGGTTCGCTGTTGCTGATATGCTACCGGGATTCAGTGTGATAAACGATCTTACCGAATGTGACCTTTGTCATCTCAGCGCTGTTGCCACATACAAGAAGATTTCGAACTATCTTGTCAGAAATGGGGTAAAGGATGTTGTTCGAATAATAAATAAAGATAGTGTGGTGCTCAGACAATTTCTGAATTTTGCAGCAAGATTTGCAGAATATATTCCCATGTATGCCTCTACCCTTGAAGAAGCGGAAGAGCTGCTTGATAGAACAGATAAGAGGAACAGACTCCGGTTGCATTTTGCTGGCAAACTTCAAGTAGAATATTCTGCCAGTATCGCTCGGGGAGAGGGGCATATCCTTGACATATCGACGGTTGGATGCAAAATCGCCACACCTGCATTTCCTCCTGAAGTTGGTTCAATAATTCATATTACGATTTCATTTAATGCCCCCGAAACCGCTCAAAGGACATTCAGCACCAAGGCAAATGTTGTCAGAACTGACGAAGGCGGATTTGCCGTCGAATACCAAGACATGAACGAAGAAATTCAAAAGGAACTCTGGCAGGATCTGCTTCGAGAATTTGATTATGATTTAGAAGTCTTCCCAGCTGATATACATGGACTCTGACGAACCCAACCATAATCAGGAAGCATCAATTTGATTTGTCAAACATTCACCTTACATTACCATTATAAACTTTATGGCGCACCACAATGACCGATCCTGCCATGGAGCTGCCTTGGACGGTTGAAGAGAAATGAAGTGTCAGCGATGTCATGGGACCCATCTATTGCCCAGGTGACCACCAAGTCTACAATCACTTGGGTATTTATGACCAGTTGAAAAATCGCTTCAAAGCAGCGAATACCCACGCAATATCGGATCAATCACACCAAGGTGCTGGGGTAGTCACCTCACTGGTACCTGTCTTGAAGGCATTCGTCAGCCGCTAGACCTTAACTGTCGAATTGGCCGAATCCCAACCATGAACAGTAAAAAAATTACAAATCAACAAAATAGCCAATCCCCTGTGCCCACCAGAAACCGCATTCGCACCTGGTTGTGGGGCTGTGTTGCAATTCTGTTGCTCCTGATGATGGCGGCAATGCTGATCGTGCCGCGGCTCATCGATTTTGCCTCCGTCAAACAAAAAATCCAGACAGGAGTGACTGAAAAGACGGGTGGTACGATTGATTATCAGGAAATTGGTCTCTCCTATTTCCCTCGGCTGTCTATCGAACTGCGTCAGGTCACCCTGGCCATTCCGGAACTGGCAGAAGGCAGAGTTGCAGCTTTGCGTATCTCTCCGGAACTCATTCCCCTGCTGATCGGTGATCTGCGCCTGGCCCGGATCGAGCTGGACATGCCGCAGTTAAGCCTGCAACTTCCTGAAAAAGAGCCTAAAGAACCCTCCGCCCGGCCTTCTAGGTTGACCGACATGGGAAAGAGCCTGGCTGTGGCAGTTGCATATTTCGGCCAGGCGATACCCAGCCTGGATCTGCAGGTCGACAACGGCCAACTGGCGATCGCTCGGACTAAACAAAAGCTGGTCGAAATTAAAGGTCTGAACCTGGAAGCTGAAATGTCGATGGCGGATTCCGACTCTGTCAAGGCGAGCCTGCAAGCGAAATGCGCTGAACTGAAAATCTATCGCAACGGCCACCCGGAGACGGCAAAAGGCCTCAGTTTGAGCAGCAATGCCGAAATGGCGGGCGACAGGTTGACCGTCAAACTTGACCGGCTGGCTCTCGCGGAACCGGCCCTTGCCTTGGCCGGCGACCTGAGCTTGGCACCGACCACGCCGGCAATCTCGCTCAACCTGTCCGGGGCCGATATCGATGTCGATGCGACCCGCAAAACCGCACTGGCCCTGGCAGGCGATACTACTCCCATCAAGCAGATCTTCGACTACCTGCGCGGTGGTCAGGTGTCACATATCAGCTTCACCTCCCACGGCGGAACCCTGTCTGAACTGGGCGACCTCAATAACATCCTGATCAAGGGGCAATTGCAGGACGGCAAGGTTTCAGTACCGGGGATCAGTCTCGATCTGACCGAGGTCTTCGGCGAGGTGGTCATCGACAAGGGCATACTGCAAGGTACTGGGCTGACAGCCAGTATGGAGGAATCTACCGGCCGGGACGGTTCGTTGAAAATCGGCCTGACTCAAGGGAACGACCTGTTTCAGTTGGATCTGATGATGAGCGTCGACCTGGCGGAGACCCAGTCGATCCTTCATCGCGTGATCCGCGCCCCGGCTTTCACTGCCGAACTGGAAAAGATCGCCAACCTGCGGGGCACCGGCCAGGGAAAACTAACCCTTGGCGACAGTCTGCACGACATCAAGGCCAAAATCGAGGTCAGCGAGATCAAGCTGTCCGCCGACTATCAGAGGGTGCCCCTGCCTATTACCGTAGAACAAGGGCAGTTCACCTTCGGGAAAGAACGGCTCGATCTTGCTCAGTTCAGCGGCTCATTGGGGAAGTCGCAGTTTGCGGGTCTCTCCGGTCGACTCCTCTGGGAAAATGATCTTTCAATCGAGATCAGTTCCGGCCGATTCGATGCGGACATGACGGAACTCTATCCGTGGCTGGCCTCACTGGAAGGTCTGCGCGATACGCTGCAAAAGAATAAAAAGGTGACCGGCCGACTCGCATTGTCGACCCTGCTTCTCAAAGGCGAGGTCTCCAGGCCATCTGCATGGCAGTTCACCTCGACCGGCACCTTGCAAGACCTCTCAATCGATACGGAGGCCTTCCCAGATATCATCAACATTGCGAGCGGAGGATTTACAATCGATACGCAGCAACTGACCTTCGCAGAACTCCGGACTTCCGGCCAGGATGCAGCACTCACCCTGTCCGGCAGTATCAAAGGCTTTCCCCAGCGACTCGAGAAAATCGAACTCTCGCTGGATGGCTCCATGGGACCAAAGTCGGTCAAATGGCTCTCGGGCAGGCTCAAGGTGCCGGAATCCTATGCGATCCGTGCTCCGCTCAGTATCAGCAAGGCCCGGATCTCCTGGCAGTCGGACTCCACGACCTCATTCAATGGTTTGGTAACTCTGGACAAAGGTCCTGCGATCACCGCCGATGTCGACTATCAGCCGAAACAATTGCAGGTCAACCGGCTGCATATCAAGGATCAGTATTCCGATGCCGACATAATCTTCAACCTCGATAAGAAGCAACACGACTTCAAGTTTATCGGCCAACTGCAGCATGAAACCCTGCAAAACATATTCGTCGATAATCAATTCAGCAGTAGCCGACTGGAGGGAGATTTTTCCGTGACTGTACCGCAAAGCGAACAATCAAAAGTCACCACCACGGGACAGCTGACTGGGGAGAACCTGCTGATTCCCTTGTCGTCGGACGATAAAGTGGACATTGAGCAGATCAAACTGGCAGCCGACGGCTCGCAGGTCAAATTCGATATCACGAAACTCACAAGGAAAAACCTTACCTGGGAACCTGTCGAGGGTACTGTAACCTTCGATCGCGACAGAACCGAAATCAGGCTTGCCGGAGCCAAATTATGCGGCATAAACTCACCGGGCCGGTTTTCCTTTTCCGAGGATGAGTTTTCTCTTGATTTGAATTTGGCCGGCAAAGGTCTCGACGTTGCCACCAGCTACACCTGCCTGACCGAGGGCAGGGTCAGGGCAACCGGCAGCCTCGATTTCTCCAGCAAAGTCACCGCCGAGGGGAAAATGCACGAACTGGTCAAGAACCTGAAAGGCCCTTTACAGCTGACCCTCAGCAACGGCGTGATAAAGCAGGCCGAATGGGTGTCCAGGACCCTGGAGGTGCTCAATGTTACCGAGATCGTCAAGGGCAGACTTCCGGACCTTCGCACCCAAGGCTTTGCATACACAACCATGACTCTGCAGGGCGAGTTCAAAAACGGCAAACTGATCATCCACGAACTATTCATGGATGGAGAAACCCTCGAATTGGTCGGTTACGGTGAAATCGATCTGGAGGATGAAACTCTCGAAGTCCAATTGCTGGCAGCGCCGCTCAAAACAGTCGATACCGTGGTAAAATATATTCCCGGGGTCAACTACCTCCTTGGCGGCAGTCTGGTCGCGATTCCGGTCAGCATCACCGGAACCCTGGACGATCCCCAAGTCGAGGTTATGTCAGCCTCAGCGGTCAGCTCTAGTCTTTACAATCTGGCCAAACGGACAATCGCAGCACCCTTCAAACTGATTGAACAAATCAATCCCTGGGGTAAGCGGAATAACAAGTAATTTTAAATAAGTGGCACCAAAGAAGTGCGACTAAGCGAGATCGAAGGGTTTAGCGGGTGGGAAGATCGACTCGGAAAGGTGGGCCAATCATCGGGCAAATGTCAGTGGCTGTATCCCGTGTTGAATTCATACTCCGTCCTGACGTTCTGCGCGACAGGCTGCCCTCTGTGTCAATGTGGCTACTGTGGTCTGACTCATTTCTGTTCATGGTGCACCTCCTGTCGTTGGGTCGTTGGGGAAACATGCCTTGGATACAAGCATACTCTTGATGGGGACACTCGACAGGCTCAGGAATAGTCTTGACCTTGGTGGAACGCTCTTGGGCCAAGCCTTGCCAGGGCAAATCTCTAACTTCGGAAGCGTTTCCCCACAAATCCAAAGGAATGTTCCCCGTCGGAAGTAGCTTCTTAAAACGACAGTACATCCTGCGACACACCAATAACCGACAGAGCCCGCTTCTCACAGTCCCTGCCGGTTGAACTTTACTTACTTGGTACGGGCGGCAATGGCTTTTTCCGCCTTTTCGACAAGACCGGTCCCGATCTGTGCCTTCCATTTATCATATACAGAACGGGTCGCTTTGACAAAGGCATCACGTTCCTCCGGAGTTAGGGTAGTGATGGTAACCCCAAGGCCTTCTATCTGCTTCTGCACCGGCTTATCGGCTTCAATGAGACCGGTCCGGGCGATGGTTATCTCTTGCTTGCCCGCATCGATTGCCGCCTGCTTGACAATGGCGCGATCAGCCTCTGTCCAAGAATTCCAAATCTCTTTATTGACAACAAAGATCAAAGGATCGGCGACATAACCCCACATGGTCAGATGCTTTTGGCCGACGGAATGGAGCTTGGCGGCGGTAAAAATGGCCATCGGATTCTCCTGACCGTCGACGGCGCCACTGGCCAGCGCCGGTTGGGCATCGGCCCAGCTCATCTGGGTCGGATTAGCGCCGAGGGCGGTAAAGGTATCGAGGAAAAGCGGCGATCCGACGACACGGATCTTCATGCCTTTGAGGTCTTCGGGTTTTTTGATCGCATGCTTGGAGTTGGACACCTCGCGGAAACCGTTTTCGCCCCAGGCAAGGGGCATAACTCCGGCTTTATCGAGAATGGAGAAGAGATCCTTACCGACCTCGCCCTGGGTCAGGGCGTCGATAGCCTGGAAGTCCGGCATAAGAAAGGGCATGGAGAAGAGGTTCAGTTCTTTGACCTGAGGGGACCAGTTGATGGTCGAACCGATTGCCATATCGATGACGCCCTGGCGGAGCGCTGAAAATTCGCGGGTCTGGTCCCCCTGAACCAGGGATGTCCCGGGATACAGTTTGATATTGATCCTCCCCGCCGTCCGCTCTCGCACCATATCGGCCCAGATTTCCCCGCCTTTCCCCCAGGGAAAGGCTGTCCCCAGGACCAGCGACATCTTATATTCGGATTTATAGTCTTGTGCCGACGCCACGGTTGCAATGGCAATGGCTGTTGCAACGAGGATTGATTTGAATGTGAAACTGAATCTCATTTTCGGTCTCCTTCGGTTGTGGGTTGTTGAGATAAACACCGGTTCACTTGGCTGCTATAGGACGCGTCAATACCCCAGAGAACGCGGCAACCAGAGTGCCAGTCCAGGAAAAATGATAACAAGAAGCAAGACGCAACTGACCGCCGCTAAAAGCCACAGCACCCAGCGTACGGTTTCCTCCATGCTGATCTGCGCGATACGACAGGAAACCATGAGGTTAACCGCCAGCGGCGGGGTGAACTGACCGATGGCCACCATGATCGTCAGCAATACTCCAAACCACACCAGATCCCAGTTATAGAATTTGGCAATCGGCAAAAGAATCGGGGTAAAAATGAGAAATATTGAAATACCATCAAGGAACATACCGACAGTAATCAACAGAAGAATCAAGAGGGTCAGAATGCCGTATTCGCCGAGTCCCGAATGAACAATAGCAGTAGTAATCGGATCGATAATGCCGAGGGTTGCAAGCGAATAGGCGAAAATTCCGGCGAGCGCCACCACGAGAAGAATAATTGCCGACAACTCCCCCGACTGGCGGAGAATCTCAAAGAGATCACGGACACCTATGGTGCGGTACACTGCCATCCCGACAAAAAGTCCATAAAATACAGCTACAACGGCGGCCTCGGTGGGTGTAAACCAGCCAGCTCGCATACCGCCGAGAATGAGTATCGGCGCGACCAAGCCCCAGGATGCCTCGCGCAGACTGCGCCAAAAGGGCGGTTTGCCGAGATCGGCTTCGAGCAGCCCCATGCGATACTTTCTCGACAACCAGACAGCCGGGACCATCAAAGAAAAGCCGACGAGGATGCCCGGCACCATGCCGGCGGCAAACATGGCGGGGACAGAGGCTCCCGGAACCAAGACCGAATAAATGATAAAGGCGATGGACGGGGGAATGAGAATATCGATGGCGGAAGCGGCGCCGACAACACTTGCCGAAAAAGCAGGCGGATACCCGGACCGACCCATCGCCAGGATCATGACCCCGCCTACGGCTGCAGCCGTCGCCGGTCCGGAACCGGAAATGCCTCCCAGGAGCATGGCCACCGAGATGGCGACGACAGGCAACATCCCTGGACCGCGCCCCAACACGGCTATCGCAAAGGTGACAAGACGCTGTGCCACTCCGGAGCGGTCGAAGATCGAACCGACCAAAACAAACATGGGGATGGCAAGGAGTGGATACTTGCCAAGACCCGCATAAAAATTTTGCGGTACGGCAAGTAGACCGAACCACTGGGCATCGCGATTGGCCAGGGCAATGGCGACCGCGGCGGAAAAACCCATTGCCGCACCGATGGGAACCCCGGCAAGCATGAGGACGATAAAGAGAAGAAAGAGAACTGTACCGATCATTTCTTGCGCCTCTTACGAATAAAGAGTCCCAGGGCGCGCAGGGCAATGGCGCTCGACAGCAGTGGTAACCACAGCGAATACCACCACTGCGGCACACCTATTCCCGGTGAGGTTTCACCATAGCGAAAGTCGTCCCATGCCAAACGGCCACTGAGGATCGCCAGCAGAACAAAGAGAAGAAAAACAAGCATTGCCCCAAAGCACGCGAGAAGGCGCCGCCGCCGGGAAGTCCCTTTCTCGGCGAAGTATTCGATACGGATATGGATGTTACGAGCAGCGGCGGCGGAACCAGCCACCAGGGCGAGAACAATCATGAGAAAAATGGAAATTTCCTCCGTCCAGGCAAAGGAACTGTTGGTGAAGTAGCGAATCAATACATTGGCGAAGGTTATGCATGCCAGAAGAGCCATAGCTATGACCGTCAGCCAGTCTTCAATTTGCAAAGGCACGGTCGTACCTCTATCCTTTTCCCGGAAAAGTGTGTGCTCTTGCTGTGCTTCGGAAACGGCGCCGTTGCAGTTTTTGGGAGGAGTGTCGGTTGAAGGCATGTTATTGCCCGGGAAGCAAGCTGTGCATCAAGGTGAGAAATTCCATCCGCAACGGCTGATCTTCGCAGGTGCCAAACTCGCCCCAGGATTTTTTCAACAGCGGGAAAAAGTCCGTTTCATTTTTTTGGTAGCTTACAGCGTCGGTGACGACGAGATTGGCGAACATATACAAGGGGATATCGATCATAATGATGCTCTTTTTAAAATTGTGCTCTTTGCAACTTACAACCTACCCATACGAAGCAAAAAGTACTATAGCCGATATGTGTCCTCTTTTCAAAGGCCAGTACAGTTTTGCTGAACACAGTCCTTCTCCGCTTTTACACCATCGTTTGCCAACCAACAGGCATCTTCTAAAGGGCTTGCGGAAAGGCTTCTTGAATGTCTGTCAGCAGCTCAGTATAGTCGTTGCAATACTTTGCAGAATGGCTTGAGCCAGACCGGCAGTGGCCAGGCGACTGGCCCATCAACGATGTACCGTTACCGGATATGATTATTTTTGCGAGAAAATATTGGTTTCTGCTGGGTCTTGCCGGTGTCGCTGTACTGGCCGTAACCGACAGTAGCGGCCTGTCCGTTACCCCAGGGATCTGGCTGGCGACACACAAGGGGGCGGACACCACCATCGTCCTGATTTTTTTCCTCTCAGGTATCGCCCTCGACGCAGGACAAATCCGGAAAGGGATTACCGATTATACCGGCACTCTCCTCGCCCTGATATTGATCTTCGGCATTGCCCCGGCCCTGGCCATGGTCTTTGCCCTTCTTCCCCTGGCAACGGGAATCGTCCTCGGCCTTTACCTGGTGGCGGTCATGCCTTCAACGCTCTCCAGCGGTGTGGTGATGACCGGTAGCGCCGGAGGCAACATGGCACATGCCCTGCTGATCACCATTATCGCCAACTCATTGGCGGTTGTGACAATACCGGTAAGCCTCGACTTCCTTGCAGGCGCCCGGGGTGATATCAAGGTCGTTGCCTTTGACCAGCTGTCGATCATGTTGAAAATCGCCGGCTTTGTCCTTTTGCCGCTTCTTGGTGGAATCGTCCTCCGCAATCGCTTCATTTGGCTCTGTCGCTTTCTCTTGCCCTATACGGGAACCGTAAACCAGATAGCCATCCTGATCGTCGTCTGGATGGCGATGTGCTCCGGCCGTGCAGCCATCATCGCCGGGGTGGACACCCTCGGCACCGTCATCGTTACGGTGTTTTTCTTTCACCTGGTTCTTGTAGGGACAGCCTTGCTTGCCACACGCATGGCCGGCATGAATGCTGGCCGAAGGGAAAGCGTTATCTTCATGGGCGGCCAAAAAACTCTCGCCTTATCAGTGGTTCTGCAACTCTCGCTTTTTCCCGAATACGCTATTGCCTTGGTGGTCTGCGTCATCCATCATATCGTGCATCTGATTATGGATGCCTTCCTCGTTGGCT
>Ga0154407_1059_pt1 | contig 22847 bp, 23 predicted proteins | sample RifGroB2_FD_115911 | JGI IMG/M metagenome (GOLD analysis project Ga0154407, IMG submission 115911) | Desulfobacterales bacterium GWB2_56_26
TCCTCGCCCAGGGTGATGAAGTGGTGCGCAAGGGTACCGTGATGGGTGCGTTGACGCTCTATCTCGACTTCATCAATCTCTTTCTCATGTTGCTGCGCTTCTTCGGTGGCAGCCGCGACTAGTTTTTTTCTCCGAGATATCATCCAATTCCGTCTATGCAAAGCATGCTCAGTCCTTGAGCATGCTTTTGTCTTTTGAGCTCCTGCAATCTCCCGTGTTCGAAGCCGGCTATCGAATATCCCAATCAACTGTTTGAAAGTAATAAGAATTAACTATTGGTAAAGGTTTCGGGCATATGCTACTACCTCTTTTTGTGTCCATTCTCACAATCATTGCAAAAAGAGGGAAAAAATGCGGAGTCTTGGAAAAAGTGTGTTGTGCAGTGCGTTGTTCTGCTTCTTTGCAGGAATTGCTTTCGGTAACGATCTCGAAATTTTGGCCGACCAGAAGGGGATGCTGAAAGTCGCCGGGGGGACTGCCCATATCCCGGTGATGAAAGAGGCGGCAGAACTGATCATGACCGGTAACCCCGACATCCGGATTACCATAGCAGGCGGCGGCACCGGGGTTGGGATAAAGCAGGTGGGGGAAGGTCTTGTCGATATCGGCAATGCCGGACGCAAGGCCACCGACGAGGAAATCACCACCCATAAGCTGTCCATGGTCAAGTGGGCAATCGACGGAGTCGGGGTGGTCGTCAATCCGAAGAACAGGGTTACCGATCTTACTGCCCAGCAGCTGCAGGATATCTTTTCCGGCAGGATCGCTAACTGGCGGGAGGTGGGAGGGGAAGACCGGCCGATCAACCTCTACGACCGGGATGCATCGAGCGGAACCCGGGAAGTGTTCTGGCAGGAGGCGCTGAAGAAGGGGGAGGTCGCCAAAAAGGCCAATGTGGTGGTCTCCAACGGGGCAATGAAAACGGCGGTTGCCGGCGACCCTTACGGGATCGGCTATGTCTCCGTCGGCCATATCGATGCGATGGTTGCACCGGTGGCCCTGGACGGCGTGGCGCCCAGTCTTGCCAACGTCAAGAACGGTTCCTACGGCGTTGCCCGGGGCCTGTACAGCCTGACCAAAGGTGAGCCCGCCGGACTTGCCAAAGCGTTCCTCGAATTTCTTCTGAGCCCGACCGGACAGAAAATCGCGATGGACAAGGGATTCATCTCGGTGCAGTGAGTACTTTCGGGCGATTGCCGGTAGTCCTCTTTCGATTAGCCGCGTTCGGCAGCGGTCTGCTGACCATCGCCGTCTTCTTGCTGATGCTTTTTCTCGGCTGGCCGCTCTTGTCGGGCGGTCAGTTTGTTCATCTTATAGCAGAAGAGTGGAGTCCGGACCGGGGCCTGTACGGTGTCTTTCCCATGGTGATCGGCAGCATTGCCATCGCTCTGCTGGCCTTGTGTTTCAGCCTGCCGATAAGTCTCGGGACCTCTTTCGTCGCCGCGACGCTTGCGCCGCGTCCGCTGCGGAGATGTCTGCTGGCGATGGTCAGATTCATGGCCGGCATCCCCACGGTCGTCTACGGCTTTGTCGCCGTTTTTCTGCTTGTGCCTTTCATGCGAGAGCACCTTACCGGCGGATCCGGGCTGAATATCCTCACCGCTTCGATGATTCTGGCGCTGCTCATCGCCCCGACCATGATCGTCTTTTTTGTTGGCGGCCTTGGCAGCGTGGAGAAAAGCTTCTGTCTGGCGGTCGACGGTCTGGGCGGCACCAAGGTGCAGAAACTGCTCTATCTGCAGCTGCCGCAGGCCTGGCCTGCCATGGTGGCGGGGGTGGTCATGGGCCTGGGGCGGGCGATGGGCGATACCTTGATCAGCCTGATGCTGGCCGGAAACAGCGTCGCGGTCCCCCACGCCGCCATTGATTCCGGACGGACCCTCACCGCCCACATCGCCCTTGTCATTGCGGCAGATTTTTCCAGCATGGAGTTCAAATCGATCTTTGCTGCCGGCATGATCCTCTATGTTTTTTCGTCGGTCGTGGTGGTGGTGCTCCGCCTTTTTACTGGGATGGCTATGAGGCCAACGGGATGAGAAGGCTGCTTGAACAGGGAGTGGCGATATTTTCCTGGAGCGGCACTCTTCTGCTGCTCACAGTGCTCCTCGTGCTCCTCGGTTATCTCGGCTATCGGGGTGCCGGAGCAGTCGATACCGGCCTGATCTTCGGCACCATTCCGCCGCTGGACGCCCTGTTGCTGCGGCGACAGGTCTTCGACGGCCTGTTTCCGGCGGTTGCCGGTACTTTTGCCCTGGTGCTGCTTGCCGTTGGCCTGGCTGCCCCCGTCGGCCTTGCCGCTGGCATCTACATGGCCGAATACTGTCGGGGCCGGTCACGGCAGGTGTTGGGTCTTTTTTTCGACATCCTTGCGGGTCTGCCATCCATTGTTGTCGGGCTTGCCGGTTTCTCGCTGACCATTGCCCTGCATCGCCTGTTGCCCGGCAGCCTGGGCCCATGCCTGCTGATCTCGGCTCTTTCACTTGGTTTTTTAATCTTACCCTATCTCATTCGCAGCACCCAGCTTGCTCTTGAATCGCTGCCGCCTGCCCTGCGGCTCAGCGCGCCTGCCCTGGGTGCCACCAAGTTGCAGAATATCCGGTATGTCCTGTTGCCGGCCAGGCTGTCCGCGATCCTCGGCGGCATCATCCTCGCCACCGGCCGTGCGGCCGAGGACACGGCGGTGATCATGCTGACCGGGGCGGTCGCCTCGGCCGGCCTGCCGCGATCGCTGTTCGAACAGTTTGAAGCTTTGCCTTTCTTCATCTACTATATCTCCTCGCAATACAGCGATCCCGATGAACTGCAGACGGGATTCGGGGCGGCCATCCTCCTGTCGGCGGTCTGCGCCGTGCTGCTTCTTGGGGCTTTTATCATCGAACAGACCCTTTCCCGGCGGCTCATGAGGTAGAGAATGGACGACGGCGCAAAAATAATCACAGAAAAGCTCTGTTTTGCTTATCGGAAGAGAGCGGTCCTGCAGGATATCGACCTGGCGCTGCCGGCCAGGAGCATCATCGCGGTAACCGGTGCATCAGGCCTGGGCAAGACGACCTTTCTCTCGATCTTCAACCGGCTATGGGAGGAGAACGGCGGCGGCACATGCCGCGGGCGGGTGACGATTCGGTTCGCCGATGGGCCGGTGGACATCTACGGCAAGGAGATGTCCGTCTCCCTGCTGAGACGCCGGGTCGGCATGGTCTTTCAGGCACCGAACCCGTTGCCGATGACCGTTTTCAAAAATGTCGCCTTTCCCCTCCTCCTGCAGAGCGCAAAATCGAGGGACGATATTGCGGAACAGGTTGAAACAATGCTGAAAAAGGTGCATCTGTTCGATGAAGTGAAGGATCGGCTGGACAGCGATGCCCGCATTCTTTCCGGCGGACAGCAGCAGCGTCTCTGCATCGCTCGGGCGCTGATGTCGGATCCTGAAATCCTTCTCCTCGACGAGCCCACCTCGTCGTTGGATAACACGGCCTGCGCCAGGATCGAGGAGCTTCTCGTCGAACTGCGCAAAGACCGCACGCTCATCATGGTCTCCCACTATCAGGATCAGGTGCGGCGGGTGGCCGATCGGGTGTTTGAACTGGCAGACAGGCAGCTCTGCCGCATTTGGTGATCGGAAAAAATGACTGTCAGCATGTGCAAGTATCCGCCGGGAAAAAGTTCCGGTATCGCCGGCGAACAAACCATCGAACACATCTCCCGCAACTGCGACGAATGCGGAAGATGTCTTGGCGAATGTGCTTTCCTGCAGCGTCACGGTACTCCCGGTCGGATCGCCGGGCGATACCTGGCGGGATCTGCTGACCTGCTCCCGGCCGCCTTTTCCTGCAGCCTCTGCGGCTTGTGTGAAGAGAGATGTCCCCAGGACCTGCCGATGGCCGGGATGTTTCTTGAACTCCGGCGCCGTGCGGTGCGAGAAGGGCGGGGGAGATTCAAGGAACACCTGCCATTGCTGTGGTTTGAGGCGCTGGGCGGTTCGGCGCTTTTGGCCGGTTACTTTCTGCCGGCCGGCTGCACCACGGTATTTTTCCCGGGATGCGCCTTGCCGGGAATTCGTCCTCATGAAACGTACCGGCTCTTTCGCCTGTTGCAGAAGCGGATACCAAAGCTCGGACTGGTTTTCGATTGCTGCAGCAAGCCTTCGCATGATCTTGGTTTGGAGAATCGTTTTAAGGAAAAATTTTCCAAAATAATGATGGTAATGCAAGATCGAGGAGTGAAAAAGATTATCACCGCATGCCCCAGCTGCCTGCAGATATTTCGCCGGTATGGCGAAGACCTTGAAACTGAAGTTGTCTACACCCTCCTCGCCGAATACGAATTTGGCAGGCAAGACAGCGTTGGTCTTCGCTATACTCTCCACGATCCCTGCACTGTCCGTTTCGATCCCGACATTCATCGGGCCGTGCGGCAGCTGATAGGTTCCATCGGATTGCCGTTCACCGAGATGGCGCATAACAGGGCGACGACGTTCTGCTGCGGCGAAGGCGGGGCGGCGATTTGTCTTAACGGCGGCAGGGATCTGGGCTGGCGGGGGAAAAGACTCGCCGAAGCCGGAGACCAAAGTCTTGTAACCTACTGTGCCGGCTGCACCTCGACCCTCGCCTCGGGACACACCTATCATCTCTTCGATCTGCTCCTGGCATCTCCCGGGCGTTACGAAAGAGCGCCGAAAGCTGTCAAACCACCCTTCACCTATCTGAACCGATTGTATCTCAAGTTGAAAATGAAGGTGTTGTATCTGCTCGGAAGGTGGTGAAAACCATGAGGTGTTGCGAAGCAGCCGGTAACCAGCCGATTGGGTCAGAAAAAACTTGTTTTTGCCCAATGAAAAGGATAGGTTTTCAGGAGATGGCACTTCCTGTGTTGATACAACGAACCTGAACAATGAGGGGGAGTTATGTCGAAAAACAAGACAGGCAATCGTGAGCAGCGGATAATAACGGATCTGTTGAGATTGGCCGGAATAGCCATCAACGGAACTAATCCCTGGGATATCATTGTTCACGATAACCGAGTCTACCCCGCACTCCTGCATGAAGGATCGCTCGGACTGGGCGAGTCGTACATGGCAGGCTGGTGGGACTGCGAGCAGCCGGACCAGCTGATCGCCCGGTTGATCAAGGCGGATCTCGAAAATCAGGTGAAGACGAGTGTGAAATTCCAAATCCGAATGCTGCTCAGTAAAATCATCAACTTTCAAAACCGCCGGCGTGCCCTGGAAGTCGGCAAGGTCCACTACGACATCGATCCGAATCTCTACCGGTGCATGCTCGACTCGGAAATGAACTATTCCTGCGGTTACTGGAAAAACGCCTCGACTCTTGAGGAGGCGCAGAGAGCAAAACTTGAGCTGTCGTGCCTGAAGTTAAAGCTCGAACCGGGCATGAAGGTTCTGGACATCGGTTGCGGTTTCGGCGCCTTTGCCAAACATGCGGCGAAATATCACAAGGTGAAGGTGGTCGGGATCACCATTTCCGAGCAACAGGCGACCTGGGCCCGGAAAAATTGCGAGGGGAATTCGGTGGAGATCCGCTTTCAGGATTATCGGGATGTAGCGGAGCACTTCGACCGGATCGTTTCCATCGGCATGTTCGAGCACGTCGGCAAGAAAAACTATCAGGAGTACATGGCAACCGTCTTCCGTAACCTGGTCGATGACGGGCTATTCCTGCTCCACACGATCGGTACCAATTCGAAGGATGGGGTCGACCCCTGGGTGACGAAATACATTTTCCCCAATTCGGCCTTGCCGATGGCTCAGGAAATCCCCAATGCCTGTGCCGGACACTTCGTCATCGAAGACTGGCATAATCTCGGCTACGATTATGTAAAAACCCTCAGCGCCTGGTACAAGAATTTTATCAGATACTGGAATTCGCTGGGAAAAACTCACGATGAGCGATTTTACCGGATGTGGACCTATTACCTCTCCGTTTTCATGGGAGGTTTTCAGGCCAGACAGCTTGAGGTCTGGCAGGTGGTGCTGTCGAAGAATCATCAGGTCAGGGATTACGTCCCGGTCAGGTGAGGCAAGACAGCATTGCTCCCCGGCTTACGTTGCGCCGCAGTACTTTCGCCGCAGCACCTTCGCCGCTTCGACGATGGCGCAGAGCTTTTTGAAGGCGATCTCCTCGACGTTGACCGAACGGCCGGCGAAACAGCCGAAGCTGCAATCGGTATTGAGAAAGAGCTGCTCCGGGCGATAATATTCGAGGGCCTTTTCCGCTTTCGCGACAATGGCGGCAACCGACTCGACCTCGTCGGTGCGGGGGTTGACAACCCCCAGCCCCAGCTCGCGGTCGGAGAGTTTTTTGCCGACCACGTCGATATCGCCGGCCCGCGGGGTGGCATATTCAAGGACGAACTGGTCGATGTTCATCCGTTCCAGCGCTCCTCCTGCTTCGACCAATTGCCGCGACAGATGTGCACGCCGATATGCACCCCGTCAATACCCTTGGTGATTCTGTTGATTAGTTCGGCGGCGAATTTCAGTTCCTTTCCCGCGTCCCGGCGGGTGGCAAGCGTCGCTCACATGAAGGTCGTCGGGTGCAGTCCTCCGACATGACCACCTCGGTCAGGACCGGTTCATCGAACTGGACAAAGTCGCAGCCGGCATCCCGCAGGTCGAGCAGCTCCTCGCGCAGGATCCTGACGATGTCGTCGGCCATTTTTTTGTGATTGCGGTAGGCCTTGCGGGTCAGCGCCCCGACCCGCATCGATCGTGTGAGCAGGTAGGGACCCGGCAGGGTGATCTTCACCGGCTTGTTGGTGAGCGTGCGGAGGAAGTGGAGATCGCCTAAAGCGAGCGGCTCGCGCCGGGTAAGCCTGCCGATGCAGGTGGGATTTTTGACCGCCGAGGCCTTGATCTCTCCCAGGAACTCGTGGCCGGACATCCGGCACCAGGGCGGCAAATCGTTGCTGATGGTGGGTTCGCGGCTGCGCATTTCCAGAATGCCGCGCGCAGGGGCCTTCAGCATGTTGTCGCGGATCATGAGGATGAGTCCCGATCCGCAATCCAAGTCACCCCCATCAAACATCCGGTCGGGGATGATGTTTTCGATATCGACCGCCATGGCAACCGTTCCTCACGAAGAAGCGAATTAATACGCGACGCTGGGGGAACCGTTGGACAGCCACTCGACCAGGGCCGCGCCGCCGGCCGGGGTTGCGCCCTCGATCAGGTCGTTCTCGGTTATCCCGCGTTTTTTCATGCAAGGGGTGCAGACGTAGATCTTGCCGCCGGCCTTGATGAATTTTTCCACCAGATCCTTCAGCGGCGCAAAAGGCCCGCCTTCATTGATTTTGGCCATCTCTTCCGGAACGGCGCAGTAGACCCCGTCGGAACTGAGGAAGACCAGGGTTTCTTTCTCGCTGCCTTGGGCGGCATTGGCGACGACAAAGCCGAGGGTTGCCTTGTCGCCGTCGGTTTTGCAGTGGGTGATGGTCACGCAGAGGTCTTGGACATGTCGTGTTACCTCTCGATAAGTTCGGGTTTCAGGATGATGAGATAATAGGGATGCTGCATTGCCGCCAGCTTATTTCTGGTCATTCTGCACCATGCCGGTAGTTCCACCGGAGCCCCCGGATCTCGCGAGATCACCAGGAGGCGACGGCCGGAAGGCTGATCCCGGATGTAGAGATACAGGTTGACGATGACCCGCCCGCAGGTCTCTTGGCCGCCGTCAAATTCGTCGTCAAATTCCCAATCGGGGAGGGTGTCGGTTGTCATCGGATACAGAAATGCTTAAAGAAAAGGAACTTTAGTGTTTCCGATCATTAATCATAAAGAGAGATTTTTTGCCAATTGGAAGCTTCTGTCAATACTCGGCAATCAATAAACTGTGGCGATATCGCGGCTGCGTGTTACGGTCATGATCCTTCGTAAGAGTCATCTCAGAAGACACTGCCGGTATGGGGGGCGGGGCGAAAAAGTGAAGAGTTCCTTGAATCGATAATGGTTTGGCGTTATGTTTAGCACATAAGTTTTCAAACCTTTCAGAGGTGCGTCTATGGCCAGGTCAAAATGCCCATCATGTGAATACCACGAATTCGAGGCTGTTCATATCACGACCAAAACCGGGCAAAAGTTTTGCCTCATCCAGTGTGTGGCCTGCGGCACGGTCGTCGGCGCCCTCGATGACGTAAAGATTACCAGTGTGATAAAAAGCGCTGAAAAAAAACTGACCAAATTCCTTGAAAACCTCAACCGCAAGGTTGTTACCGTCTGTAACCGCAAAAATTCCTGACGTCCTGTTTCTCGATTTTCACTGTTTCCAGAATGCCGATACTGCCTGCTATGAAAATGAAGCGGTGCCGACTGACAGGATGGCGAAAACACCAGTCAAAAATATCCCAATGAGAAGATGAATATGGAAGAAGATATCGGCAAAAGGCTTGTCCGGGCACTGAAAGATCCCAATAATATCGAAGGACAGGAGTCCATTGCCAAGGCAATGGAATTGACCAAGGCCTATGCGAGTTCAGGCTCGGCCACTCACTTCAGCACCGTAACCAAACTCTTTTTCGATCTGTTTGAAATGTTTGAGACAGGAAAAGACCCTCGGGCTAAGTAGTCGGAGGGTGTCGTTTGAGGTATTTGTCAAGACATTCGATGTCTTCGCATTTAGCAATAATTTTCCTCAGATAGGCGATGTTCTTGTCGATGTTGTCGATGTAGAGGTTGCGGTCGATGTTGTACCTTTCCCGAAAATGGGTGCGCATCGCGGTGGAGGTATTCGAGAAGGTCGTGAGCAGGCGCTTGAGCGCCACATTCTGATAAAAATTAGCGGTATGTTCCATAAGTTCCAGGGCGGAACGATGGTGGTTGATTCCTCCCGCCTCTTGCTCGTTGTAGAGTAAAGGGAGACATTCCAGATAATATCGGTCGGCCATCTGCGCGAGGATATCGGCCGAACCGACGACCTGACCGACTATTTGCACTTCATGGGTATGGTAGTCGAAGGTGGCCGGGTCGCTGTTGAGCCTGGTGTAGTTGATGATGATCGCGCAGTCCCTGGCGATGTCGTCGCCCAGGCCCTTTTCGGTCACGTAGTTCTTGAGAAACAGTATGGATCGTGCTTCGTGGCTGGCAATGTATTGGGTGCCGGAAGCAGCCGGATCGCCTTCCTCCAGCAACATGCCGGTATCATGGAAATAAGCGGCGAGCAGACCGTTCCTGAGCATATCTGCAGAGACGAGGATGCCGTTGCAGTGGAGGCCGTGGAAGAGGCGGATCGTGGCCAGCACCACCATCTGGGTGTGGCGCAAGTTGTGGTATGGCAGGTTGTTTTTTTGAAAATCCGGATGCGAACCCGAGAAGAAGGCGGCGAGATCGTGGTGTACTTCCTCGATTAACTTGAGATTTATCGAGGGACTGATGTTTTCGGCGAGAAGAAGAATTTCGTCGAGTGGAGTGCCGTCCTGCATTCCCTCAAAAATATAAGAGAGATATTTGTTATCCATGCGCCGCTCTGAAGGGTTCGGAAACTATCGTGGCTTCATTTTTCGACATTCTATCACTTAGTTTAATCATATGGCAAATTTCAAAATATAGAGTTCCTGATCACGACATAATGTCTCGCCTGCGATACCGGCAGTGCGCTTGTGTCACATAGTGGTGTTTATTTTGCACGAAAGTCAAGAAAAACAGTGAGTCATCTGGACTTTGTCTCCTTTTGCAGGTACTCTTCTACAAAGACTGGCTAGAAATCCACCAGCAGAAGAGCTTGCTGATTGAATAAGTAATCTATTTTTTATACCGTTACCGGACGAAATGGAAGCGCAGAAAGATTCCGAGGTAATATTGATCGTTGATGACGATGAACTGGTGCGCATGACTCTCAGCGTTCTGGTTGGCTCTCTCGGCTATCATTGTCTGGTTGCAGGGGATGGCGTTGAGGCTCTCGCAGTCTTGCGCTCGACTTCGGTGGATCTGGTGTTGACTGATGTGGTCATGCCGGGCATGGGTGGCCTGGAACTTCTCGATAATATCCGTATCCTGCACAAAGAGACCGACGTGATCGTTTCCACCGGCTATCACGAGAAGGCGAGCTATGCCGCGGTGATCAAGGCCGGAGCCATCGATTTTATCAAAAAACCCATCGACCAGGCCGAGCTCGAGGCAAAGCTGGCCCGCGCCATCCGTGAGCGACGGATGATGCGCGAACTGGAACGGCTGTCGAAACAGGACAGTGTCACCGGGATCCTCAACAGAAGGGCCTTCGACGAACATTTTTCGATCGAGGTGGAGAGGGCCTATCGACAAAATTATCCGCTGATGCTGGCGGTTATCGATATCGACAACTTCAAGGAATATAACGACCAGTTCGGCCATCAGGAGGGGGACAATGTCCTGAGGCATCTGGCGGAAATCATGAAGGAATGTACCAGGGAGAGCGTCGATATGTGCTTTCGGCTCGGGGGCGACGAGTTCGCCGTTCTTCTGCCGCAGGCGACCATCAATCAGGGCACGGAAATTGTCCAGCGCATCCTGCTCAGCTTCATCGAAAGGAATTTCGGCAGCACCAGCCTGTCAATCGGTCTGATTTCCTGCAAGCGGAACAAAAAGATCGCCAAGGATATCGATGAAAAGGCCATGAAGGAGCGCGCCGATCAAGCCATGTACGACGCCAAGAAAGGCGGGAAAAACTGCGTTATTACAAGAATATGAACGACATGCAGTCCCGGGTGCCCGTTAGCTGAGGGAGCATGCCGCCGGGCTCGGATTTCTCAACATCCGAGGTTGCCGTGTATGGTGTCGGGCGAAATATATTTCGCCCGAAGCAATCCGGTTCAGCCGAGGGCATTCTTGTGGAATGACAGATCCGGCGCAATCGGATACTTGCCATCGAAGCAGGCCAGGCAGAAATTGTCGGCAGTCATGCCGGTGGCCTGCACCAAGCCCTCCAGGCTCAGATAGTGAAGGGAATCGAGACCGAGATATTCGGCGATTTCCGCGACAGTCTTCTTGTTGGCGATGAGCTGGCCGGCCGAGGGGAAATCGATCCCATAGTAGCAGGCATGGCGGGTCGGCGGGCAGCTGACCACCATATGCACCTCTTTCGCCCCGGCTTCCCGCAGGGCCCGCACCCGACTTTTCCCTGTTGTTCCCCTGATGATCGAATCCTCGACAATAATCACCCGCTTCCCCTTCAGGAAGGACCGCACCGGATTGAGTTTGACCTTGACGTTGAAATCGCGCATCGACTGGGTCGGCTGAATAAAGGTCCGGCCGACATAATGGTTGCGGATGACGCCCATTTCCAAGGGAATGCCCGAGGCCTGCGAGTAGCCGAGCGCCGCATAATTGCCGGAGTCGGGGAAGGGCATGACGAAATCGGCATCGATTTTCGCTTCCTTTGCCAGGATCTCCCCCATCCTTTTTCTTGCCTGATAGACATTGATGCCGAAGATTTCCGAATCGGGGCGAGCGAAATAGACTTGCTCGAAGATACAGAAATGGCTGTTCTGCTTGGGCCAGGGAAAGATCGAGGTCATCCCGCCGTCCTTGAAAATGAGGACTTCGCCCGGTTCGATATCCCGTACGTAATCCGCCTCGATGAGATCGAGGGCGCAGGTTTCGGAGGCCACCACCCAGCCGTCCTCGCCATTCTTCAGCTTGCCGAGACAGAGGGGCCGAAACCCATCCGGGTCGCGGACGGCAATCATGGCATCCTGGGTCATCAACAGGAGCGAGTAAGCCCCTCGCAGGGCGGTGAAGGTCTCGGAGAGGGCTTTTTCCAGGCCGAGATGAGTGGCTCGGGCCATGAGGTGGAGGACCACTTCGCTGTCCATGGTGGTCTGAAAAATCGAACCCTGCTCTTCCAGTCTGGTGCGCAAGGCGATCGAATTGACCAGATTGCCGTTGTGGGCGACAGCCAGGGTCATCCCCTTGTGGGTGACCAGCAGCGGCTGGGCGTTGGTAATATTGGATGCCCCGGTGGTGGAGTAGCGGACATGGCCGATCGACAGGTGGCCCTGCAGGCTCTGCAGGATAGACTCGGAAAAAACCTCGGGCACGAGACCCATGCTCTTGTGCATCTTCACCGTGGTGCCGTCCGAGACGACGATCCCGGCACTTTCCTGACCGCGATGCTGCAAGGCGTAAAGGCCGAAATAGGTGAGTTTGGCGGAATCGTGATGATTGTAAATGCCGCACACCCCGCATTCGTGGGTGGGGCGTCCGTCCGAGGATTTCCTGCTGCTGTCTGGTAACATCTTGGGGTGTCCTTGTTCTGTCAGGTGAACCATATCGTAAATATTTCTATCTTTTGTACCTGTTTTGAACCGAACAGTTCCCGAGAAAAAGAACATCCAGGATTTCTGGCGAAATCCGCGCAAGGCAAAAACAGGTAAAGGCACAAAGAGAGAATCTCTGTGCCTTTCTTGGGTGACCCAAGACTGGGAATCTATAATAAGTATTGCCCAAATTCAACAAGAAAGATCGAAAGGGGTAAAACTGGTCCTTCTCTCCCCTGGAGAATCTCAGGCCAGGGTCAGGGCGTAGAGCAATTCAGTCAGGTTGACAAGATCGTTCAGGTCAAGCCGCTCCTCAACGGTATGCACCTTGCTCATCCCGGTGGCAATGATTGCCGTCGGCAGGCCCAAGCCGTTGAAAATATTGGCGTCGCTGCCGCCGCCGGCGACGATGTAGCGCAGATTCTTGCCGGAGGCGGCAGAGGCCTTTTGCACCCTTTTGATAACTGGGGTATCTTCGGCGAGCGAGAGCGGCGGGTAGTCGTCGACAATGGTGATCGCAAGCGAAGGACGGCCGTCGCCGGTCGCCGGTCCCCCCTGCCAGTTGTCGACCGTGCTCTGGAAGGCGGCAAATATTTCCTCGGTGTAGCGGCTGAGTTTTTCTTGCGAATGGCTGCGCACTTCGCCTCTCAGGGTGACTTTTCCCGGGACGATATTGGTGGCCACGCCGCCTTCTATAATGCCGAAGTTGCAGGTCGATTCGTCATCCAACCGGCCCAGCCGGATGTCGGCGAGGGCTTGAACGGTCAGGGCTAACGCGTTGATTCCCGCCTCGGGACAGAGCCCGGCGTGGGCGGCGACCCCCTTCAGCTCGATCATGATCTTGTTGGCGGCCGGGGCGCCGATCACCACATGATTGATGCCGGTGGAATCCAGGGCGTAGCCGTAGGGTGTCTCGAGCTTTTTATAATCGAGATGCTTGGCGCCGAGGAGGCCGATCTCCTCGCAGGTGGTGACGACCACCTCAATCTTCGGATGGGGGATGCGGTTTTCCTTCAGCAGGGCGAGCAGTTCGAGAACTGCGGCGATGCCGGTCTTGTCGTCCCCGCCAAGCACAGTCTCGCCCGCACTGGTAAAAATGTCGTCGGTCCTGACGACTCTCACGCCCATGCCCGGTTCTACCGTGTCCATATGGCAGGAAAAGAACAAACCTTCACGTTCCGGCTGGTTGCCGGCAAAGCGGACAATCAGATTGCCCGATTCCGAGCCGGTTCGGCTGGCCGAATCGTCTTCGTAGACGGAATCGGCCCCGAGAGCAGCAAAGGACTTTTTCAGATGCGCGGCAATCGCCCCTTCCTTGCGGGATGGGCTGCTGATTTCACAGAGTTCGGTAAAGGTCGCGGCGAGGCGCTCGCGGTTGATCTGTACGGTCATGAGTGGTCCTTTGTTCTATCGTGCCTGAAGGAGAACGACGGCATGGCAGCCGATGCCTTCCTTCCTGCCGGTAAACCCCATTCCTTCGGTAGTGGTTGCTTTGATATTGATGACCTCGGGGGCAACTTTGCAGGTGCTGCCGAGAATCGCTTTCATTTCGGTGAGATAAGGAGCCAGTCGGGGGGCTTGACACACCACGGTGATGTCGGCGTTGGCGAGCGTGAAGCCTCCCGCCGCGGCAAAGCCGACAACCTCTGCCAACAGGTCGATCGAATAGATCCCGGCAAATTTTTTATCGGTGTCGGGGAAGTGCTTGCCGATATCCCCTGCACCCAGCGCTCCGAGCAGGGCGTCGCAAAGGGCGTGGGTCAGGACGTCGGCATCGGAATGGCCGGCTAGCCCCTGGTTATGGGGGATGGTGACTCCGCCCAGCACCAGTTTTCTATTGTCGGCAAAGCGATGGGCGTCGTAGCCGTGGCCGATCCGGATGTTCGGCACGCTCTTTTGCCGGATGATGTTTTCGGCGAGGGCAAGATCCTCGGGATGGGTAATTTTCATATTGGTTTCGGATCCTTCGATGATTGTCACCGGAATTCCCGCCGTTTCCAGCAGAGACGATTCGTCGGTAACATCCGCCTCGCCGTTGACAAGATAGGCCCGTTCCAGCAGTTCCTTTCTTGCACCCTGCGGCGTCTGGGCCTGCCAGAGGGCTCCCCGGTCGACGGTTGCGGCCACTCGACCGTCGCCGCCGGCCTTTTTCAGGGTATCCTTCACCGGGATGGCCACGATTGCCGCGCCGTCCTGCAGGACGGCGGCGTAACACCTGGCGATGATTTCGGGAGTGACCAGCGGCCGTGCCCCATCATGAACCAGAACGATATCGGTGCCCGGATCAAGGGCGGCAAGACCGGCCCTGACAGAATCCTGGCGCCTGCGACCACCGGCAATAACATTTAGTTTGTAAGAGCGTAGGCCATACTGGTTGAACAGCATCTTCGTCTGCTCGATGCGGTCTTCGGGAACAGCCACCACAATACCATCGATGGGAACGGCATCGGTCCCAATAAAGGCTTTGACGGTCCGGACGAGCATCGGCATGCCGGCCAGCAGGTGGTATTGTTTCGGATGATCGAGGTTCATCCGGGTACCGAAGCCGGCAGCGGGAATGATGACGGCGACTGAAGGTGCCATGTAAGGAAAGGTGAAAACGGTGGATTTGCAGGATGCCGGGCCACCGGTTGCACCATCGGTGGCATGTCTTCTTGGTGCTTTAAAAAAACGGAGCGGGTTATAAGCCGAATTCTGTACCCCCTAAGGGGCCATGATCATTTGACTGGGATGTTGATCGCTCAACACCTCTTGCAACCTACCCGGAGATCTCGGACGGGCCGCCCTCAAACATCTCCCTATTTGGTCTTGCTCTGGGTGGGGTTTGCCGTGCCTTTCATGTCGCCATGAAAGCGGTGAGCTCTTACCTCGCCGTTTCACCCTTACCTGATGAGAATCAGGCGGTTTGTTTTCTGTGGCACTTTCCCCCGGTCGCCCGGCGTTCGCGTTACGAACCACCCTGCCCTGTAGAGTTCGGACTTTCCTCTCCGGCAAAAAAACCGGAGCGATCATGCGCCCGCTCCGATGAATACTCTAGTCCTAAACCGCAAAGGAAGAAAGGAAAAAATGGCGAGCCCGGGCCAGCTCCTGCCTTCCTTTCAGCGGGTCAGTTCTTCTCGTCGGTCGGACGTATATAATGGATCATCCGCTGACAGGTGGGGCATTCGAGGAGCTGGTCGCCCCTCAGCAACTGGTTGTACAGCTGGGGCGGGATGGCCATAAAACAACCCTGGCAGACGCCATCGACCACGTTGACCACAGCCTTGCCGTTGCGACGCTCGCGTAGCGTGTTGTACTTGCGGAGGGTGCCTGCCTTGATCTTGGTGGCCTGCTCATTGCGCTGCAGATCCTTTTCCCGTTTTCCCTTGGTGATGGCCTCGATGTTGGCACGGACCTTTTCGGTCTCTTCGGCAACAAGTTCCTTTTCGCCTTTCAGGAGGTTTTTTTCCTCGGTGATCTGGGCCGTCAGCTTCTCGATGTCCAGCATGATGGCCATGATCTTTTCTTCATTTTCTTTGGCGTTCTTTTTCGCGTCCTCGATTTCCTTGAGCAGGGCAGTTTGCTCGCGGCCGGTCTGAACCTGCATCATCTTTGACTGGCGGTCCCGGACGTGATCCATCTTGTCGGCCATTTCACCTTCGAGAGTGCGACTTTCCTTCTGGTGGGTGCTGATCTGCTCCTGCAGTTCGCCTATAAGAGCCTCCCTTTTGGCCAGGGCGGAAATGCGTTGGTCAAGTCCGTCCTGTTCGGCTTTTATGGCATTTTCTATCTGATCGATCTCCAGATCGATGGCCTGAAGTGAGACGAGTTGGTCTAAAAGTTCGTTCAAGGTGGTTCTCCTCTATGATGATATGACCTTACTTGTGGTGTTCTGTACAGCAACGAAGGGATGTCGCTCCGTCTTCGTTTGCATTATCCTTAAGTTCCAGTTTTCTTTTAAATTGATTTGCTCAAGTTGGGCAACAAGGGCGCCTACCGCCGGTTTTTCCGTGGCATAATGGGTGCCGTCGATAATACAAAAGCCGGTTTCTCCGGCCCAGACGGCGACGTTGTGCTTGATTTCCGCCGAAAGGTAGACTTCGGCACCGGAGCGGCGGGCCTGTTCGGCAAACTCGGAGCCGCTGCCTCCGCACACCGCCACCCTGGTGATCTTGTCCGGCAGTCTGCCGGCCATCTGCACGCTCTCAAGACAGAGGACCTCGAGCACTCTCGCGAGGAAATCGGCGGCGGAGAGCGGTGCGGCAAAAGTGCCGATCCGGCCCAGGCCGACGTCGTCTGCCCCGGCCGGCACGACCGGCGAAAGATTTTCCAGGCCAAGCTGCCGGGCCAGGACGGTGCTGACGCCATCTGCCGTATTGTCGTAGTTGGTGTGGCAGCCGATGATGGCGATCCGGTTGCTCAGGGCCTTTTCCAGCAATATTCCGTAGGGAGCTGAAGTATCGATTGCCGGGAGCGGCTTGAAGATAACCGGATGATGGGTGACGATGGTGTTCACGCCCAGGGCAACCGCTTCGTCCACCAGGGCGCAGGTGGGGTCGAGTCCAACCAGGACGGCGGTAACTTCCTGATCCGGATTGCCGAGTAGAAGACCGACATTGTCCCAGGGTTCGGCCAGGTGGAACGGCGCCACGATATTGAGGCTGTCAAGAATGTCCTTAACTCTTGCCGTCATAGCGAAACCGGGATGGGGAGGGCGGGAAAACAAAAAAGGTACACTCCATGGGGAGTGTACCTTTTGCTTGGTCTCTCCGGTTCAGGTTCTTGCCCGAATCGAAGTTTATTTTCCAGGGGGATGTTATGCTTTCCCCTTTTTGTTGGTAAAAGAGTAGCTTTTTCAAGGAATCCGTTGTTTCTGGTCAGAAGCTGCTGCGGTATTTGTGGTGGGCGCAGTAGGATTCGAACCTACGACCGATCGGTTATGAGCCGATGGCTCTACCAGCTGAGCTATGCGCCCGCCGTTGTCTGACGATAAAACAAGTTATGTAAAATGATCTGGTGGGAAAAGTCAATGAAAAAAATAAACAAATGAGCAACACCTGCGGATTCGGCAGGTGTTGCGATCAGTCCGATCTCGACAATTCCATTGCGAAATGACAAAATATACCTATTCTCATACAAAATATCTCGGCAGTTAGGCCGCATCTTTTCGTAAAGGTGACTCATCTTGATGTACACAAATCTCCTTCTCTTTCTGGTTGCCATCTTCCTCTTCAGTGTCGAAGGCATTCCGGAATACCCTTTGTTGCCGGGTTGGCAGGCACTTGCCCTCCTTGCGCTGCTGTTCGTGTTGTACAACAGGATCGCCGTGCGGCTATTTGCCCGGCCGCAGGCTTCCCGGACAGCCGGATATTTTCGCACTGAAAAGCAGTTGTCGATTCTGGCGTTGCTTTTCTTCGGAGTCACGATCTACGTCTGCGACCCGAAATACTACCTCTCGTTCTTATCCCTCGGCAATACCATGCCCGCATTGGTGAATTTTGCGGGGCTGCTGCTTTTTGTCCTGTACCTGTCAATAATGTGGCGGGCGGGCAAAAAGAATTATGAGCAGATCTTTAACCGCAGCCAAGGCACTGCCTCCTTCCTGTTACACAACCTCAAGACCAATCTGCCCATCGTTCTCCCCTGGATTGTCCTCTCGCTGCTCTACGATCTCGTCGCGTTGCTGCCTTTCCCCGCGCTGCAGAAGATTGTCGCGGCCGAATGGGGCGATCTGCTCTTTTTTGTGATCTTTCTGTTGTTCGTCGTGCTCTTTTTTCCACCGCTGGTCCGCCGGCTGTGGGCCTGCAAAAAGCTGCCGGACGGCTATCTGAAAAGCCGCCTCGATGCCTTCTGCGAGACGCAAAATTTTACCGCCGACTTTTATCTTTGGCCGCTGTTCGAGGGACGGATGATGACTGCCGCGGTGATGGGAGTTATCCCTGGCCTCCGCTACATCCTGCTCACCCCGGCGCTCATCGAAACCATGTCCCAGGAAGAGCTTGAGGCGGTCATTGCCCATGAAATAGGCCATGTAAAGAAGTACCACCTGATTCTCTATATCTGCATTATTGCCGGTTTCAGCCTCCTGGCCGGCGTCCTGGCGGAACCCATGATTTACCTGCTATTGTCGCTTGATTTCGTCAACAGGCTGGTGCTGGCAAGCGGCACCTCGGTGGATGCCATGTTGACCGTGGTTGTCACTGTGCCTCTGCTGCTCTTCATGTTGATCTATTTTCGTTTTATCTTCGGGTACTTCATCCGAAATTTCGAGAGGCAGGCCGATCTTTTCAGCCTGGCGGCAATCGGCAGCAGCCGGGCGTTGGTTTCGGCCTTTGAAAAGATCGCAATACTGAGCGGCAATAACAAGGAGGAGCGCAACTGGCACCATTTCGGCATCGGCGAGCGGATCGACTGTCTGCAGGAGGCAGAACAGGAACCACGCCTGATCCGGCGGCACAACCATAAAGTGCGTTACAGCCTGGTTGCCTATCTCACTGTCATCCTGCTCGCCACCGTCCTGGTGCGGCAGATTCCCACGGACCAGCTCGCCGAACAGTATCAGGAAAATTTTGCCGAAGCGGCCCTCATGGAGAAGGTGAAACATGAGCCGGACCGGGCCATCTGGCAGCGTCTCATCGGCGATCTCATGCTCACTCGGAAGATGGAGGAAAAGGCTCTGGCCGCCTATGAAAAGGCCTTCAGCCTGGAACCGACCAATCCGGAAATCATGAACAATCTCGCCTGGCTGCTTCTAACCAGCGAGAATCACCGTCTCCGCGAGCCGCTGCGGGCTTTGACTCTTGCACGGACGGCCGCCGCTCTGCAGCCGAAAGGCCATGTCCTCGATACCCTGGCCACCGCTTATTGGGCCAACGGCATGGTGGAAGAAGCGGTACGGACGGAGAGTCAGGCGGCGATGCTGGATCTTTCGCAAAGACGATTCTATCAGGCGCAGATCGCCAGGTTTCTCAGCCAAAGTTATCAAGAATCGCTGCGCGAGCCCGGAAAAAATTATGATGAGTGAGAACGGACGCTGATGGCACTCCTGGGTGCGCATGAGTCGGTGGCCGGCGGGCTGCATCTGGCCTTTGATCGCATCAGGCAGGTGGGGGGCGAGGTCCTGCAGGTTTTTACCCGTAATCAGCGGCAGTGGCGTCCGGCGGAGTTGACGGGGCAGGAGATTGATCTTTTCCGGGCGGCTCACGAAGAGAGCGGCGGCTTGCCGGTGGCAAGCCACGCCTCCTACCTCGTCAACCTTGCTTCCTACCAGGAGGAGCTGTGGGAGAAATCCATAACCAACCTCATCCTGGAGCTGCGGCGTTGCCGGGCGCTCGGCATACCGTACGTCGTGCTGCATCCCGGAGCGCATTGCGGCGAAGGCGTGGAGGCAGGACTCACCCGGTTTATCGCAGGTCTTGACCGTGCGCTCAGCGAAAGCGGCGCCGAGGTGCAGGTCCTGCTGGAGACGACTTCCGGGCAAGGTACCGGACTCGGGCGCAGCTTCGGGGAACTCGCATATATCCTGAATAACTCCGGAAACCACCAATTGCTGGGTATCTGTCTCGACACCTGCCATCTCTTTGCTGCCGGGTACGAACTGCGGACTGCGGAAGGCTACGAGGCGACGATTGCCGCCCTTGAAGGTACTGTGGGCCTTGCCGCCGTGCGCTTCATGCACCTCAACGATTCAAAGAAGGGGCTCGACAGCCGGGTCGACCGGCACGAGCATATCGGCAAGGGCGCCATCGGCCTCGCAGGTTTTGCCAACCTCTTGAACGACCGCCGTTTTGCCGGTCTGCCCATGGCCATCGAGACCCCGAAAGGCAAGGATCTGTCCGAGGACCGGGAAAATCTTTCGACCCTCCGCTCACTCATCACCAAGTAATCCGGTAATTCTCTGATTCCTCTTGCAAGATACCTGTATTACGGGGAGAATAGGGTGGTAACCGCAATTCTCCCATAAAGGTATTTTTATGAATTTTCTCAATAGCGACGCCCTCTTCGACCTGCTGGTCGCCCGCCGGGTGCTGACCCCCAAACAGCGCGAGTTTGTGACCCTGGAAAAAGGCAAGCAGCGGCAAAAACTCCTGCGGCAGGCCGGCAAGGAAGGGGTGACGGACAAGGATTATCCGGACATGGTGGAGATCCTCACCTCCTTCAACCTTAAGCTGGCCGGGGGGGAAGGGGCGCTAATCGACGAAGAACTCATCATGCAGACGGTGGCCAAAGAACACAAGCTCCCTTTCGTCAAGCTCGATCCGCTCGAACTGGAAATGGAGGTAGTCACCAAGACCATTCCGCGCAACTTTGCTATCCGCCAGCTGCTGTTACCCTTCAAGATGGAGGATGGTCTGCTGGCGATGGCCGTCTACCATCCCGACTGTCACGGGGTGCTGGAGGATATCGAGCAGGCCAACCAGGTCAGGATCAAGCCGTATATCGCCACAAAATCGGACATTAAGCGGATCATCGCCGAATTTTTCGGTTTTCAGCGGTCGATCAGCGCGGCGGAAGATCAGTTCGGCATCGTCCCGGGCGGCTCCAGCTCGGTCGATATCGGCAACCTCGAGCGGTATGTGAAGATTTCTTCGGCAAAGGAAATCACTTCTTCCGACCAGCATATCAAGTCCGCCGTCAATCATATCTTCCACTATGCCCTGGAACAGCGGGCAAGCGACATCCATATCGAGCCGAAACGCAGTGCCTGCGTGGTCCGCTTCCGGATCGACGGCTCGCTGCATACCATCTACAACCTGCCCAAGGCCGTTCATGCCGCCATTGCAGCCCGGATCAAGTTCCTCGCCCGCCTCGACATCGCCGAAAAAAGGCGGCCCCAGGACGGCCGAATCAAGATCGGCGAAAAGAGCGGCAAGGATGTCGAAATCAGGGTGTCGACCGTGCCGGTGGCCTTCGGCGAGAAGGTGGTAATGCGGATTCTCGATTCGGCCATGATCTTCCAGCAGATCGACAGCCTCGGTTTCTCAAAGCGCGATCTGGACGTCTACAACTCCTTCATCAGCGCACCCCATGGCATTATCCTGGTGACCGGGCCGACCGGCAGCGGCAAATCCACTACGCTCTATTCGACCCTGAAGGAGATTGCTACGCCGGAGAAAAATATCGTCACGGTGGAAGATCCGGTGGAGATGGTCCATGAGGAGTTCAACCAGATCTCGGTGCAGCCGCTGATTGACATCACCTTTTCCAATATCCTCCGCAACATCCTGCGCCAGGACCCCGACATCATCATGATCGGCGAGATCCGCGACCGCGAAACGGCGGCCCATGCGGTCCAGGCGGCGATGACCGGCCATCTGGTTTTCTCGACCCTGCATACCAACGATGCGGTCTCCTCGATTTCGCGGCTCCGCGACCTCGGCCTGCAACCCTTCATGATCGCCTCGACCCTGCTCGGCTGCATGGCCCAGCGGCTGGTCAAGATGATCTGTCCCACCTGCGCCGAGGAGTTTTCCATGAAGGGTGAGGAACTGCTGAAACTAGGTTTTCCCCTGGCCGAAACCGGCAACATCACCCTTCGCCGGGGCAAAGGCTGCCGGGAGTGCCGGGGCACCGGGTATAAGGGCAGATGCGGAATTTTTGAATTATTTCCGATGTCTTCCCAGCTGAAGAAGATGGCGGCCATGGATACGCATACGCTTGAGATGCGGCAGGTTGCAATCCGCGAAGGAATGACTACCTTACGCGAGGACGCGTGGAGCAAGGTCAGGCGCGGGATAACAACCTATGAGGAGGCGCTTCGGGCAACCTCGGTGTAACGGATGGCACGGGAGCGGAAGGAAGAACGGGAGAATGGGCATAAAGATCGTAGCAAAGAATAAGAAAGCCTTACACGACTACCATATCGATGCCACCTACGAGGCGGGCATGGTGCTGTCCGGGCCGGAGGTCAAGTCGCTTCGCGCCGGCAAGGCAAATCTGCGGGACGGCTATGTGAAGATCGATCGCGGCGAAGCGATGATGTACAACGTCCATATCTCGCTTTACAGCTTCGCAACACACAATCCGAACGAGCCGCTCAGGGTCCGCAAACTCCTGCTCCATCAGCGGGAAATAAAGAAGCTTATCGGTAAGATTAAGGAGAAAGGCCTTGCCCTGATCCCCTTGAAGATATACTTTAAAGAGAACGGCAAGGCGAAGGTAGAACTGGGCCTTGCCCGCGGCAAGCGCGAGTACGATAAGAGGGCTACTCTCAAGGAACAGCAGAGCAATCGCGAAATCCAGAGAGAGATGCGGCATAACAAAGAATAAAAAGTCGAATTGAAATAAGGGGGCGAAACGGATTCGACGGGGATGTGTAAGCTCACTGTTGCATGCCGAGCTTCTATGCGCTCGTAAAAACATAGAACTTAAATATAATCGCAGACGATTATAACTACGCAGTAGCGGCTTAATACCCGTCATACTGCCGTCCCGCCGGTTTTCGCCCGTAAAACCGGATTTGGGGCGTCGACTCAACGGGCTGGTTGTCTGAAGGCCGACTGTCCTTCAGCTGACGAGACTCAACAGTCTGGTTCCGGGAAATCTATGTTCCGACTGAGTTCCCGGCGCGACACCAAAGTACGGAACTAAGCATGTAGATACGGGAGGGGAGCATTTTCGGACGC
>Ga0154407_1180_pt1 | contig 22386 bp, 18 predicted proteins | sample RifGroB2_FD_115911 | JGI IMG/M metagenome (GOLD analysis project Ga0154407, IMG submission 115911) | Desulfobacterales bacterium GWB2_56_26
GGCAAGTTTACGGTCGACGAAATCCATAAGGAACTCGGCCGGCTGCTGTGGGATCATTGCGGCATGGCGAGAAACAAGGCGGGTCTCGAATACGCACTGCAGGAATTGCCCAAGATTCAACATAAGTTCTGGAATTATGTCTACATTCCCGGAACGACCAAAGAGATCAATCAGTCACTGGAGAGAGCCGGCCGGGTCGCCGATTTTCTTGAATTCGCCGAGATCGTGATTCGCGATGCGCTAACCCGCGAGGAGTCCTGCGGCTGCCATTTGCGTGAAGAAAGCCAGACTGAGGAAAGCGAGGCAAAACGGGATGATGCGAATTATTCCCATGTCTCGGTATGGGAATATTCAGGTGAGGAACAGCCGCCGGTAATGCATAAGGAACCGCTTGTATTTGAGTATGTGACTCCCAGCCAACGAAGCTACAAGTAGAGAGACACGAGAAAGACACATACGAAGGACTTTCAACAGAAATCTTAAGGTAGACAATATGAGCAGCATTAACCTGACGCTGAAGATCTGGCGACAACCGAACGGCGATGCATTAGGTCAGTTCGAGACCTATACTCTGGACGGTATTCATACCGATATGTCGTTTCTCGAAATGCTGGATGTGTTGAACGAGAAACTCACCAAGGAAAAGAAAGACCCCGTGGCCTTCGACCACGATTGCCGGGAAGGGATCTGCGGGATGTGCGGCGCCATGGTGAACGGCGTCGCACATGGACCGGAAAAGGAAGTCACCCTTTGTCAGCTGCACATGCGGCATTTCAAGAGCGGCGATGTCCTGGTCATCGAGCCCTTCCGGTCGAGGGCTTATCCCCTGAAAAAAGACCTGATTGTCGATCGTTCGGCCCTTGACCGTATCATCCAGGCCGGTGGCTATGTCTCCGTCAATACCGGCGGTACCCCCGACGGCAACAGTCTGCCCATCCCGGCCCAACAGGCGGAACTGGCCATGGATGCCGCGGCCTGCATCGGCTGCGGGGCCTGTGTTGCCAGTTGCCCGAACGCCGCGGCCATGCTTTTTACCAGTGCCAAAATTTCCCAGTTGGCCCTCCTGCCGCAAGGACAGGTCGAGCGCAAGCAGCGGGCAATGGCAATGGTCACGCAGATGGATGAGGAAGGATTCGGCAACTGCACCAACCATAAGGAATGCGAGGCGGTTTGTCCCAAAGGCATTTCCATTCGCAATATAGCCCGGATGAACAAGGAGTATTATTTGGCAATGCTGAGTGAAGGTTGAAAATTCATTATAAATTCCGACATGTGAACCTGTCCGCTGCCTGATGAAAATGGCAGCGGACAGGTTTTACTTTTTCTGTCGCATGCTCACACCAACCTTCTGTCTGCAAACAATCCACATTTTCAATGTCCCATGATGTCATAATAATCGGCGCCGGTCCCGGGGGACTGGCATGCGCTCGGAAGACTGCCGGCCTGGGCCTCACCACCTTGGTGCTGGAACGGAAAGAAAAGATCGGGAAAAAAGTCTGTGCCGGCGGCATTACCTGGAACGGCTTGATCAAAAATGTACCGGAAGATATCTCGGAACGGCAATTTTGCCGACAACATATCTTCACCCGCTTCCAGCGAACCTGTGTGACTTCACCGACGCCGATCATCGCAACGGTAAACAGAGAAAAACTGGGGCGGGAAATGGCGCAAAAGGCAATGGAGGCGGGCGCGGAAATCCGCCTCGGCTGCCAGGTTACCGCCATCCACGGTCAGACCATCCATTGCACCAGCGAGAGATCGGGCACCGACCACCGGTATACCTGCACCTGGCTCGTCGGCGCCGACGGCTCCTCTTCCCTGGTCAGGAGATCTCTTGGGCTTCCCGTTGTCGCCGCAGGAGTGGGAATCACCTACCAGATTCCGGGAAACTTCCCCGAAATGGAGTGGCATCTCAACACCGCACTCTTTGCCAACGGGTATTCCTGGGTGTTCCCCCATCGCGATTCGGCTTCCATCGGCGCCTACGTCGATGCCCGGCGGATGAAGGCCAGCCAGCTGAAGGCAAACCTTTGTCGGTGGGGAGATAGCCGGGGGTACCCGCTCAAGCAGCATCGGGCCGCGGCAGAATTGATCAATTTTGATTTCAGAGGGTGGCGTTTCGGCAACACCTTTCTCATCGGCGACGCCGCGGGGCTCGCCTCCGGCCTCACCGGAGAAGGTATCTTTCCAGCAATTGTGTCCGGAGAGATTGTCGGCCGTTATATTGCCGATTCGGAAACCGATCTCGCCGATTTACATAAGTTGATAAATAATAATAAGTTACATGCCAGAATGGTATCCATTTCCGGCAAAAACAATATTCTGGCCACTCTTCTTGCCGAAACCGTTACCTTTGGTCTGAAGAAAAAACTGCTTGATTTCAGTGCGGTCGAAATGGCCGTTTGAATTTGAGCCGTCCGATAAATATCAATTGAAAACCATGAGCGGATTATCGTCCCCCAAAAAACTGGCTCTCAATGCGGCGTTTATCATTATCTGTATCGGTATCCTCATTTTTCTCCTGAGAGCTCCGAAGGAAACCACTTCACCCTTGCCGCATGATGACATCCACAATCGGTTTCACGCCATGAAGGGGAAGAAGGAAGCGGAACAATATTGTCTTGATTGCCACGGGCCGGAAAAGGAAGCTCCCCTCCCGGCCGACCACCCGCCCAAATACCGCTGTCTTTTTTGCCATAAACGCCAGTAGCTCATTATCTTAGCCCTGTCGACTGGCCTTATCGGCTTTTGTTGACGATCTCGAACACGTCGCGGGAAAGATCTTTTATAGAAGCAATTCTTGCCAATTCATTCTTCATCAGCTGTTGTCGCGCCTCATCGTATTTTTTCCAGTTGATCAACGGCGTGACAAGGCGGGCAGCGATCTGAGGATTGATACCGTTCAATCTCACGATCATGTTGGCCAGAAAACTGTACCCGGCTCCGCTTTTTTCATGGAAGCGCACATGGTTACCGGAGCAGAAGGCACCGATCAGGGCCCTGACCCGATTGGGATTTTTGATCGAAAATGAGGGATTATCAAGCAGCTTCTTGACCTCATTCAGGGTGTACGGCAAGCTTGACATTGCCTGCAGGGTGAACCATTTATCGAGTACCAGAGGATCATCAACCCATCTTGCATAAAAGTCGTCGAGCACCTCCCTTCTGACACTCCGGTCAAGATCGACAAGTCTGGCAAGAGCCGCAATACTGTCGGTCATGTTGGTGGCGTGACAATATTGGGTGTGACAGCGGTCAAGAACCTCCTCAGGCAGTGGGTCAAGCGCCATGAGATAGGACAACGACACGTTCTTCAGGCTTCGCCTGCCGATTTCCAGCGGGGTGATCCCATACTCCCCTTTTTCGCAATTGTTTTCATAGAGGGCAAGAAAGGTATGGCGATTCCGTGTGGCCAATTCCTTTTTCACCAGCTGTCTCGCCTGATGCAGCGCATCCGGATCAATAACGGCCATTTCCTGGGCCAGAGTCGTTTCCGCCGGAAGGGTCAGACAAAGCGCCAGGATCGCCGGATCTTCTACTTCCCGGCTAATGTTGTGAGCTACGGCATCGAGATACTGTTCGTCGAGCACCGGAGTTTCGTTCTTTGCCAATTTTTCCGCAGCGTCGAGAATGACTTCCCCGGCCAGCCGGGCAGCTGCATCCCAACGATTGAATAGATTGGTGTCATGGCGCATGAGGAAAGCAAGATCTGCCCTGGTCTGAAAAGCAGCCACCCTCACCGGTGCGGAAAAATCCCGCAGGAACGATACGACCGGCCTTTCTTTAATATCCTGAAAGGTAAAAACCTGTTCCTTCTCGCGCAGCTGCAAAACAGCAGTCCCGTTTTGCTCACGTGAAAGCAAGTCCTGTCCGTCCGCACTGAGCAAGCCGACCTCAACCGGCAGATGAAAAGGCTGCTTCCCTTGCTGGCCAGGAGTGTCGGGGCAGTTTTGCTGCACCTTAAGTCGATATTCCGAACGGTTTTCGTCCCAATCTCCATTCACCTGGAGAACGGGGGTGCCGGCCTGACTATACCAGTTTTTGAACTGGCCAAGATCGATTCCCGAAGCATCGCTCATTGCCGCCACAAAATCGTCGCAGGTCACGGCCTGGCCATCATGTCGGGCAAAGTAGAGATCCATCCCTTTGCGGAAGTTGGCCGCGCCAAGAATGGCGGACATCATCCGAATGACCTCGGCCCCTTTATTGTAGACGGTCGAGGTATAGAAGTTGTTGATCTCCAGATAGGAATCGGGCCGTACCGGATGGGCCATCGGTCCGCTGTCCTCCTTGAACTGAAAATTCTTGAGAATCCGGACATCGTCTATCCGCTGGACCGGACGGGAATTCATGTCGGCGGAAAATTCCTGATCGCGGAAGACCGTCAAACCCTCTTTCAGACTGAGCTGGAACCAGTCGCGACAGGTCACCCTGTTGCCGGTCCAGTTATGAAAATACTCGTGGGCGATGACGCCTTCAATCCCCAGGTAATCATCGTCCGTAGCTGTTTCGGGAGTTGAGAGCACACACTTTGAGTTGAAGATATTGAGGCCTTTATTCTCCATCGCTCCCATGTTGAAGTCATCGACGGCGACGATCATGAAAATGTCGAGATCGTATTCGAGACCGTACACATCCTCGTCCCAGCGCATCGCCTTTTTCAGGGAAGTCATGGCATGGGCGCATTTGTTTCTGTTCCTCTCCTCGACAAAGATTTTCAGCTCGACATGACGCCCCGAACGGGTCACAAATTCATCTTCGATCGCCACCAAACTCCCAGCTACCAGAGCAAAGAGATAGCAGGGTTTGGGATAAGGGTCTTCCCAGACCGCATAATGGCGGTTGTCGTCCATGTTGCCTTTGGCGATGAGGTTGCCGTTGGACAAGAGTACCGGACAAGAATCGACATCCGCCTCGATGCGGGTGGTGAACCTGGTCAGGACGTCGGGCCGATCGGGATAGTAGGTGATCTTCCTGAAACCTTCCGCTTCGCATTGGGTGCAGAAATTACCGCTGGACCGGTATAATCCTTCAAGCGAGGTGTTTTTATCGGGATAAATGACCGTGACGATTTCGAGGGTAAAGGTGTCGGGAACGTTCTCCACCCTCAACATCTTGCCGTCGGCGATATACTCGGTTACCGCGAGTTTTCGTTGGTCGATGGCTATCCGGGTCAGCTCCAGGTCTTCGCCAAACAGCAGGAGTGGCGGTTTTGTCCGCGTTGAAAGAGGATTTTTGCGATATTGGCCGATAGCGGTAACTATTGTTTTTTCTTCATAAATTTGAAATTTCAGCGCCAAGTTTTCAACAATATAATCAAATACAGCGTATTCATTCCGGAAAACAGCCACTGGTTTATCGTATTTCATTTCCGATTTCCTCTTCGAAAGAACCTGCAACAAGAGTTGTGGTTGACAGGCATTGTCATTCAATTATATTACGGCATTGCCGTATCGTACTGTGCAGAACAACTTAACTCCTTTTCATCATAAAACAATCGAGAAAATCGCATAAATGATTACTATCAATGAGCATTACCTCAAATTGCAGGCTTCTTATCTGTTCTCCGATATCGCCAAGCGGGTTGCCGCATTTCAGAAAAATAATCCTGACAAGGATATCATCAAACTTGGTATCGGCGATGTGACGAAAGGATTGCCTCCGGCCGCCATCAAGGCCTTTCACGAGGCAATCGATGAGATGGCGAATGATGCGACCTTCAAGGGGTACGGACCGGAGCAGGGCTATGAGTTCCTCAGGGCGGCCATCGCCGAGAACGATTTTCGCAGCCGCGGTGCGGACATCTCGGCAGACGAGATTTTCGTCAGCGACGGAGCGAAATGCGATACCGGCAATATTCAGGAACTGTTCACCAACGATATCAAGATCGCCATCCCCGATCCGGTCTATCCGGTGTATCTCGACACCAATGTGATGGCCGGCCGCACCGGTTTTTTTGAGGATGGCAGGTATCAGGGTCTCGTCTACCTCGAAGGGACCAAAGTGAATAATTTCGTTCCTTCCCTCCCCACCGAGGATGTCGATCTCATCTATCTGTGTTTTCCCAACAATCCAACCGGCGCAACCATTTCCAAGGACGAGTTAAAAACCTGGGTCGACTATGCCAGGCAGCACAAGGCGCTGATTCTCTTCGATGCCGCGTACGAGTCGTTCATCCGTGACGAATCCCTGCCGAAATCGATTTATGAGATAGAGGGTGCGAGGGAGGTGGCCATCGAGTTTCGCAGCCTTTCCAAAAGCGCCGGCTTTACCGGTACCCGTTGCGCTTTCACCGTCGTCCCGAAGGAATGCGCGGCATACGACCGGGCCGGCAACAAGCACTTTATCCATGGCTTATGGAACCGCCGCCATTGCACCAAGTTCAACGGCGTCTCCTATCCGGTCCAGCGCGCGGCCGCAGCGATCTACAGCGAAGAGGGCAAAGTGCAGGCGAAAGCCCTCATCGACTATTATATGGCCAATGCCGATGTGATATGCGCGACCATGGACCAACTGGGTTACGAGTACGTCGGCGGGAAAAATTCACCCTATATCTGGGTAGATGGGAAAATGGACTCCTGGGCCTTCTTTGACAGACTGCTTGCTACCGCCGGTGTGGTCTGCACGCCGGGGGCCGGTTTCGGCAAATGCGGCAATGGGTACATCCGGATCTCGGCCTTCAACAGCCACGAGAAGGTGAAAGAAGCCATGGCCCGGCTGTCTGCGGCCTTTTCAGGGTAAAATGAACCGGCCGGGAAGGAAATTTTCTCTTTCCCGGCTGGAATCGCCATCATGAGTCGTCCGACTGCCCCTTGAGTACGGCGGGCTTGAAGTGGATTTTTTCCTTGATTCCCTTCATTTCCAAGATCTTTTCAGCCCCATGAGCCTGCATCCAGGCGATCACACCATCGACCAGTCGTTCCGGCGCGGAAGCACCGGCAGTGATACCGATTCTCTTCTTTCCTTGAAGCGCGGAAGGATCAATATCGTGGAAGTCGTCGATGAGGTGCGCCTCCACCCCGCACTGTCTCGCGACCTCCCGCAGTCTATTGGAGTTTGAGCTGTTTTTCGAGCCCACCACAAAGAGAAGATCCGATATCCCGGCCAGTTGTTTGACCGCATCCTGGCGGTTTTGGGTGGCGAAGCAGATATTGGAGGGAGGTCCTTTAATCCTTGGAAATCGCCTCTGGAGTATTTCGAGAATCCCCAGGATGTCATTTTTGTTGAGAGTTGTCTGGGTGACATAGGCCACTTTACCTGCATCGGCCACGGTTATGGTCTCGGCTTCAGCCTCGTCGGCCACAATATGCACCCTGCCCTGCACCCTGCCCGCCGTGCCTTCCACCTCCGGATGTCCATGATGGCCGATAATAACCACATCGTAGCCCATGGCATGGTATTTCTCGACCATGCCATGCACGCTGGTGACGAGCGGGCAGGTGGCGTCGACCGTTCTGAGACCAAGTTCCCGAGCTTTTTTCTCAATGGTCAACGAGACGCCATGGGCACTGAAGATACAGACACCACCTTGCGGGATATCACGCAGGTGTTCGACAAAGACCGCACCGGCTTGCTCCAGTTCGGCAATGACATGTTTGTTGTGGACAATCTCGTGGAGCACATACACTGGCTTACCAAAGCGTGACAGGCAGATTCTTACCGTTTCAATAGCCCGTTCCACGCCCGCACAGAACCCTCTCGGCGAGGCGAGATAGACATCAAAAGATTCAGACATATTTTCACATTATCCGCAATTCATGAGAAACATTCATACATTGGTGGACATCGGGAACAGAAGCCCTGGCTGCCCCGACGGTCCAGAAAGAATACTCAATCCTGATGAAAAGAAAATTAAAAAGGCTATTCAGCGATTCTCCACAATCGCTGAATAGCCTTTTTGACGGCAGCACGGACAGGTGTCAATACCCTTGCATTTTATCGAGAAATTCCGGAAGACACAGTGAAATCCAGGGAATATAGGTAATGATGACCAGAAACGTCAGCAGCACCATGAGCCACGGCATGCAGGACTTGATTGCCCATCCCATGCTGTTCTTGGTGACACCGGAGATAACAAAAAGGTTGAGCCCGACCGGTGGTGTGAGCATGCCTATTTCCATATTGACAACCATGATGATACCCAAATGAATCGGGTCTATCCCCAGTTTCATGGAGATCGGGAACAAAATGGGAGCCATGATCAGGAGAATGGCCGACGGCTCCATGAAATTGCCGGCGATGAGCAGCAGGATATTGACGACCACCAGAAACATCCAGGGTGAAAGCCCCCACTGCACGATCATTTCGGCGATGTGATGGGGAATCCTCTCTGTCGTCAAAACATGGGCGAAGAGCATGGCATTGGCAATGATGAACAGCAGCATGATGCTCACCTTGGAGGCATCGAGGACAACCTTGTTGATTTCCTTGTCGACGATAATCCTGGGCAACGTGACTACCATCTGTCCCAGATTACGTGCCAACATAGCCACAACGCCTTCACCGTTTTTGCGCCAGGGAATGCTCTTCAGCGGCCCCATGTCGCGGTATCCGTATATCGCTACACCGAACGCATAGATAGCGGATACTGCAGCCGCTTCGGTGGGACTGGCGATGCCGCCATAGATGGAGCCAAGAACAATGATAATCAGCATAAGACCACCCAGGGCGCTGAACCCCGAGCTGAAAATCTCGCTGAGTCCGGCCCATGGCTGGCAAGGGATTTTTTTGTAGCGGGCGACAACATAGAGAACCAGCATAAGCATCAGTCCCATCATGATGCCCGGCACGAAACCGGCCATGAACATACGGGAGGCCGATACCTCGGTAGCGGCAGAGTACACCAGCATAACGATGGAAGGAGGGATGAGAATTCCTAATGTTCCCGCATTGCCGATCAGACCGGCAGCAAGCGATTCCGGATACCCCGCCTTGACCATGCCGACAATAACGATTGAACCGATTGCCGCAACCGTCGCCGGCGACGAGCCGGAAACCGCAGCAAAGATCATGCAGGCCATAACCGAAGCCATGCCTATGCCGCCGTGAATATGACCAACCATGCTGAGGGCAAACCTGATGATACGTTTTGCCACGCCGCCGGTAGAGAGAAAGGCCGAAGACAAAATGAAGAACGGAATAGCCAGGAGCGTATAATGTTCGGAAAGCGCCTCGAACAGTTTCAGGGTGATGGATGCCAGCGAATCGTTGGAAAACATCAGAATAGTTGCAAGGCTTGATAGTCCCAGGGCGAAGGCGATGGGAATACCCAGCATCATGCAGCCAAAGAGAAGCGTAAAGAGGGCAACGGTAGTCATGAGCGTTTCTCCTCCATAATTTCCTGAGCAAGGGCCATACTCTCCTTGGCTTCGTCGGCATGCTTGAAGCCATCGGTTTTCCCGGTAATGATGGCAAAAAGGAGAATGAACAGTCGAATAGTCAAAAATACGAATCCCACAAAAAGCATGCCGTTCGCAAGCCACACAGGGATCGGCAGATCTTCCATGGTCAGGCCGATTTTCTTCATCTTCGCCAAATAGACCCAGCTGCCATAGAGAACCAGATAACAATAGACGAGAGCCAGGATGGCGCCGATTCCCGACATAATTCTCCGATTATTAAAAGAAAAAAGTTTAACGAAGGCATCCATGCCGATATGCGATCCGGCTTTCAAGCCATAGGATGTGCCAAAGAGCACAAACCAGGCCGACATGTGGAGCGTCAGTTCCTGTGACCACATGAAACCGGCGTTGAATCCGAATCGCATTACGACATCGGCAAAAACCAGCAGTGTTATCGCCACCAGCAAGATGCAGATGACTGCCTCTTCGGTTCGATTAATAGTGCGCATCAACATATCTTACCTCTTTACGAACCAGATCTGATGGTAGTCTCCAGCAGCTGGAGACTACCGGGTCTCATTAAATATTGGCTTGGTAGGCGGCGTCGATCAGATCCTTTCCTATTTCCTTTTCAAACTGCAGCCAGACCGGTTTCATCGCCTCAATCCACTGGTTTCTTTCAGCCTCGCTCAAGGTAATGATCTCGGTCCTCTTGGATTCGACGATCTTTTGCCGATCTTCCAGATCCTGGGAATCGGCGATCTGGTTGCCATAAGCGGTTGCCTCATCCAGGGCTTTTTTGACCTCTTTTCTAATATCCTCGGGCATCCCCATCCAGAATTCTGTCGAACTCACCAGCATATAGTCGAGGACGCCGTGATTCGATTCTGTTATATACGGCTGGATTTCAAAAAATTTCTTCGAGTAAATATTGGAATAGGTATTTTCCTGGCCATCGATTGCTCTGGTCTGCAGCAGCGTGAACACCTCGGAGAACGGTTTTTTCAGAGGCACGGCTTTTACCGCCTCGAATTGGGCGGCGAGAACGTCGGAAGTCATGATCCGGAATTTCAGGCCGGATGCGTCGGCAGGAACTTTTATCGCTGAAGCACAGGAGAGTTGTTTCAAGCCGTTATGGAGATACCCCAAGCCAACCAACCCTTTCGATTCCATCGAGGACAGCAGGGCCTGCCCCTTGTCGCTCTGCTGAAATTTTTCAACGGCAGCCATATCCTTGAAGAGGAAAGGCAGATCGTAAATCTGCAGTTGTTTGGTATAGCGTTCGAACTTGGAAAGAGCCGGGGCGACCAGTTGTACATCGCCAAGGAGCATCGCTTCAATTTCTTTATTATCACCAAACAATTGAGAATTGGGGTACACCTCCACCTGAACCTTACCACCCAGCCGCTCAGCAACCAAATCCTTGAATTTTGTGGCCATTTTGCCTTTTGGGGTATTTTCAGCAACGACATGCGAAAATTTTATGACGATAGGGTCGGCTGCCAGCGCTGCACTGGAAACAATGAGTGCCGAGAGTGCTGCAGTTGCGATAAGTGTGGTGATCTTCCTGAACATAGCTTTTCCTCCAGATTGTTTAGTGATATACCGGTTAAAACCGATACCTTCGACAGCAGTTCACAAGAACGCGCCAGTTTCATCACGATCTTGATGAATGATGAAACGCAGGAGTGTTAGCAATATATCTTCCAACCGGGATATTTTTTGTATGATATTGTTTATAAAAACAAATTTGGAAGGAGCCTTGGTGGCAAGGCAAAAAAATCAGCGGGAATCCACCCTTTCTTTCGGCGATATCGGAAAAAACGGGAAATTAATACAATAACAATGTCTTACGAAGATAAATCAAAGAGTTGCCAGCTCTGATTTGAGCGGAAAACCGCCATTTTAGCACAGGTAGGTTTTTAGGATCGACATGTCGGCGGCTGTTCATTTCACCTGACAAGAAAGGAATCTGCTTAAGACAGAATCGGAAGGTACCCGGCCGAGCCCGGCCGGGTTATTTGTAGTCACTCTTTTTCAGACCATACTTTCGCATCTTGTCATACAAGGTCTTTCTGGGGATATCCAGAATGGTCATGACATCCTTGATGCTCCCGCCGGAGGAAACCAGCGCATGCTCGATAAGACTTCGCTCAAAGCAGTCGACCTGCTGCGGCAGGGAACTGTTGTGCACCGTTTCATCATCGGAGAGCATTTTCTCCAGCGACCAATCGAACTGCCGACCCAAGAGGACATACCGTTCGGCAAAATTCCGCAACTCCCTCACGTTGCCAGGCCATGCATAGGCCAGCAGCACATTCATCTGCGGACCGGTCGGCATCGTTACCTCCTGCTGATACCGGTGTCCGGCAACCATCAGAAAGTGGTGAAACAACAAAGGGATATCCTCCCGCCTCTCCCGCAGTGGCGAAATCCTGAGGCATACCACATTCAAACGGTAATAGAGGTCATGGCGGAACCTGCCCTGTTCCGCGGCCTCCAGCAGATCAACCTTGGAGGCGGCAACCACCCGGAGATCGACAGGGATGAGACGGTTTGACCCCAGCCGTTCGACGGCTCGTTCCTGCAGGACCCGCAAGAGATTGATCTGCACCCGCAACGGCATCGATTCTATTTCGTCCAGCAGCAACGTGCCGCCATTGGCGTGCTCGAACTTGCCGATCCTGAGCGATTTGGCGTCGGTAAAAGCGCCTGCCTCATGACCAAACAGTTCACTTTCCATGATTGACTCGGCGACCGCACCGCAGTTGATGGCGACAAAATTCTTGGACCTTCTGCTGCTGTTCTCGTGCAAGGCCCGTGCTACCAGTTCCTTGCCGGTACCGGTTTCGCCGATAACGAGAACATCGGCGCCGGTGTCTGCCACCTGGGCGATGGTGCTGCGGAGTTTTTCCATCGCCGGAGTCCGGCCGATGATTCGCGGTCCGGGGGCGCTGTGCAATTCGAGTTCCCGGCGCAGATTACGGTTTTCCAGGGTAAGCGTACGTTTTTCCAGGCCGCGCAGGACCGTTTTCACCAACCGTTCCGCTGAGTAGGGCTTTTCGATAAAATCATAAGCGCCGTCACGCATGGCTTGCACGGCGATGGAAATATCGCCGTGTCCGGTGATAAGAATGACCGGCAGGTCTGAATCGATTTTCTGGACCTCGAGCAGAAACTGCAGACCGTCCATATTCGGCAGACGGATGTCGCATACCACAATCCCCGGCCAATCCCTGGTAAGCATTTCAAGGCCCTTTTCCGCACAGTCCTCGCAAATGACTTCCAGTTCCGCCAATTCCAGCGTTTGCTTGTTTGCCTGTCGTATATGCTTCTCATCGTCGATGAAGAGAACTCGCTCGTTTCCGCTCATAGCTGTTTTCAATGTATCCTTTCCAGGGAAAATTCAAATTGTGCCCCATTTTCGCTCTGCACTAGGGCAATCTGCCCGCCGAAGTCACGGATGATCCGATCGCTGATGGTAAGCCCCAGTCCGAGTCCCTGACCCGATTTCTTGGTGGTAAAGAAGGGTTCGAAGATATTCTGCAGGTTTTCTTCCGGGATGCCCGGACCGTTGTCCTGAACTGCGATTATAACCCGATCATTCTCACCTCGACAGTCAAGGACAATCTTTTTTGCATCCTGCCCTTCCATGGCATGCATGGCATTTGACAGAAGATTGACCAAGACCTGTTGCAACATCACATGGTTAGCCTTTACCTCAAGATCCGCCGGGGTGATATTGATGGCCAACTCGATTTCGGCCTTGTTCAGGCTTGGCCGCAGGATCTCCAGCGCGCCGTCGACCACCCCGTGCAACGGTACAGCAACTACCTGGCCGCCCGATTTCCGGGCAAAAAGCTTCAGCTGCGCGCCGATCTGAGCCATCCGTTCGGTGAGTTCGCTGATCTGCTCCAGATTCCACAGTGCATCTTCATGGCGGCCTTTCTGCAGAAAAAGCCTGCCGTTGTCGGTATAGCTGCGAATCGCCGCAAGGGGCTGGTTCAGCTCATGATTGATTCCCGCAGACATCTGACCCAGCACGGCCAGTTTTGCGGCATGGATCAATTCCTTGCGCGTTCTCTTCAACTTGATTTCAGTTTCTTGCCGTTCCAATATTTCCTTGCGCAACTGCTGGTTTGCTTCGGTGAGTTGTTGCGTTCTATTAAGTACTCTCGATTCGAGGAGTTCGTTCGCCTCCTGCAGCATTTTTCTGGATTCCTCCTCGACCCTGTTCAGTTCCGCCAGCCGGTGCCTACGCTGAATGAGAAGAAGTCCAAGAACATAGGCTACCGTCATGCCGGAAGCCACGACAAAACACATTGTTACAACTTTTTTGACGAGTACCTCGATATCCATGAGGATATGGACATCCCAGCCGGCCTGTGGCATGTGTTGCGACAAGACGACCATTCTCTTTTCATCCGTTCCCGATTCGCCCGCCACCTGAAGAATCTGCAGGCCGTCGCCCGGGATGGCAGGTGCTGCGGCAATCGGCGTGAGAGTCGCTTCCGGATATCTTCTGCTTTCCTCTATTCTCTGCAGGACGTCCTTTCCCAGCGGCTTTAACGTCTTGTAGCGCCACTCAGGTTTGGTGGTTATGAACACGACACCTTCCGGGTCGGATACCACAAAATTTTCATCGCGATGGGACCATTTTTGTTCGACGGAGTCGATATTGATTTTTATGGCGACAGCGCCAAGGATTTCATTGTCTTTCCGGACCGGATAGGCAAAGTAATATCCCCGTTTGGATGAAGTCGTGCCGATTGCGAAATACCGGCCAAGCTTGCCCGCCATGGCTTCTTTGAAATATGGCCGATAACTGAAATTTCTCCCGACAAAAGGATGTTTTTCCTGCCAGTTGCTTGCCGCAATAGTCAGGCCGTCCGTGTTCATCAGATAGGTATCGAGCGTGTCGCTGACCGTATTGATGGTTTCCAGATACTTGTTGAGTGTCTCGATTCTGGTCGGTTCCAGCGGATTCAGCAGCGCCCTGACCAGATTGTTGTCGATCGCCAGCAATTCCGGCAGACTTTCGTACTTTTCCAGCACGCCCTGGAGATAGTTGATATACAGTTCGAGACGATTGTTGCCCTGCGCCTTCAACTCCGCCAATCCGCTTCTGTAGCTCAAGATGGCAACAGCATTGAGGACTAGAGCCAGCAGAATGAAGAAAAAGAGGAGGCTTATGATAAGTTTCCTTTGACTGGTGCTCACTCCCTGAAACCCATGGCAGATGAATGATTTCAACATATACCGATAACTTCCTCTTGAAGCGGACAAGGAAATCAATTACAACTGGATTGCCTTGATTATCCTGGGCCAGAATATATACAACTCACTCTCACACGATCCACGGCTATTCATGAGCAGATTTTCGCCCAGCCTCCCCGTGTTCCGGCTATCCTTGCTATATTTGCCGGTTCTCCTGCTCATTATATCCTTGTGCGGTTGTGCTGCCCAGCTCAACTCGTCTACAAACCGCTACTACCTCGTGAACAATAACAAGAAACGGGAAAGCAGCCTGGGATTTTCCATAAAACCGCCATCCGGGAGCGGTTGGCTGGAAAAACTGAACAACGACAGTTTGTACTATCTCAAACAGACCAGAACACAAGAATACTCGATGTACACCAAGGCCACTGAAGTACACCTCGCCGATGCATATCTTGAGGCCGGAAAATTTATGCAGTTCGTCAAAAAAAGCAAAGATCTCAGTATCGACTCCGGCGATTATCGCAATATTTCAACAACATACTCATCGGACACCGAACTCTCGCCGCTCTGTGTCCGTTATTATCAACGATATGAAGATCATGGCAACAAGACTCTCAAGCCGGATGAATTCATCAAGATCAGGAAGAACGGCTTAATGTGCATGCATCCCGAAACCCTGAGCGATGGGGTGGATATGTTTTACGTGGAGAGTTATTTGCAGTCCAAGGCGAGCGGCCATCCATCCTATCGCGAGGAAGGCGAATCCTTTCTCAGCAGTCTGAAATTCCATCCTGCAGTCAATAAAAGAGGGTGAAAAAGCGGGAGGAATCGGAGGATCCCACCCGCCCGGCCGTCTCCTATCGTATTTCTATTCCCGCCGACCTGACCGCTTCCTTCACTTCGCCGATGGCCACTTCCTGTCGATGAAAAATCCCCGCCGCCAGGGCCGCATCGGTCCCGGTCTTGCAGAAAACATCGATGAAATGGGCGGCATTGCCCGCACCGCTTGAGGCGATAACCGGAATGGATACGGCTTTCTTGACCATATTGATCAGTTCCAGATCAAACCCGCTGTTCGTGCCGTCGCGATCGATGCAGTTGAGGAGGATTTCGCCGGCCCCCAGTTCCTCACAGGTCGTGACCAATTGGACGACATCGAGGTCACGTCCCTCCCGGCCGCCTTTCACCGTGCACTGATACCAGCAGTACTGCTCGCCCTTCGGCCCCGGGAAAACAGTTTGCAAAACCGCATGCGACGTCTCTGCGGGTGAGGCGACATACACCCGCCGGGGATCGACCGAGACAACAACCGCCTGTGCCCCGTAAACAATGGAAATCTGCTCGATCGAACTTTTCCCGGTTTTTTTGCCGCTCTTCAGATATTCTTCAACAGTGTAGACCGCATCGCTGCCGATCGAGATCTTGTCGGCGCCAGCGCGAAAGTAGGCGGAGGCCACATCGAGAGCCGAGTACGACTTGTTTGCCGAATCGGTAAACTCCCTGATGCCGCCGCCGATGGTCAGCGGCACAAAGACGTTCTCCGAAGCCTTTTCGAGCACCTCCATCATCGGTTGGTCCGCAAGAGGAAAGTCGCGAAAGCCGGTGATGTTGAGGAAAGTTACCTCATCCGCCCCTTCTTCATAGTACCTTTTCGCCAGTTCGACGGGTTTCCCAAGATTTCTCACCTCGCCTTCATGCCGGACATCGTACTGGTCGCCTTTGGTAACGACGAGATCCCCGTGGTCGTTGCTGCGAACATCGAGACAGGCGATTATGCGTTTGGCAATTTTTGTTTTATCCGGTGGGAAGACCGCAGGAGTTGACACGCGGATGGTCTCACTGGAAGTTTCCAGGTATCTCGCCAAAATCCGCAGCCCTGCCGCGCCGCTTTTTTCCGGATGAAATTGAAAGGCAGTGACATTGCCCTTTTCTACCGCCGAGACGAATTCCCTGCCGTAATCGGTGAGTGCAAGAGTCCAATCCTTCGTCTCTGCTGCAATCTGTGCATGGTAGGAATGGACAAAATAGAGTTTTTCGTTGTGATAATCATCCAGAAGCGGCGACTGTTTCACGAGCTTGATGCCGTTCCAGCCGATCTGCGGCACGGCCAGATCCTTCACGGCAAATCGCACGATCTGTCCGGGAATTATTCCCAGCCCGGCAACCCCGGGGGATTCCTCGCTTCCTTCGTAAAGCGCCTGCAAGGCCACGCAGATGCCCAGGAACGGTTTGTTTTCGGCAATCCGTTGTCTGAGCGGCGCGATATAGCCGCTTTCCCGCAAGCGATTCATCACCAGACCAAAACTGCCCACCCCGGGAAAAATCAGTTTCTCCGCAGTCAGGATATCGTCGGGGGACTGGACATCCCTGACCGAACAGCCAAGTTTACGAATCGCATTGCGGACACTTCGTACATTGCCCGCGCCATAATCCAAAAGAGTTATTACCATCGCACTTCACCTTTTTCCCGGCTTGTTTCAACTCTTGCCGATTGAGCATAAAAACTCGATAGTTATTGATCAAGTTTTCTATAATACCGCTGTCCGGCACAATTGCGGCAGACAGTCCTGCCATTCACCGTCAAGTCCCTTTTATCCTGCACCCAGTCCGAACACACCTCGCACTGCACCCTGCTCAACGGCCTTCCCGGCAGGTCTTCCGGGGGAATGTCGATGGCGACATGCTCAATGCGGAAAAGCTCTTCATCTGCCATTATTTTATAGGCTTCGAGTTGCCTGGCATATTTGTCGGTGATTTCCGAACAATATTTATTTGAACGCTCACGGGCTTCCTCAAGGGCGGTTATCCTCACAGCCGCCCCGGAGTCCAGGTTCACAAAGGTTGCCGCCATTATGCCATGATCGAGCCATTTCATCGATCTCTTGCCGAGACTGCAGCCGGTAACCGATTGTATGGCATCGGTTGCACAGCGGTCGATTTCGACAATAACATAGAGTTTCTTGCGGTCGAAACCTTTAGGTTCCCGGATGCCGATCAGGGAGAGCGCCATCATGCTCATGCGCACCCCGATGACCTGTCCGGCGCAGATGTGACCATGAATACGCGTCGATTCCTTCAGCAGCTCTTCAAATGTATCCATCACTGTACCTCAATAAAAACCCAGCTCATTCTTCAGGTAAAATAATTATTAAAAATACTTGCCCCGAAATGGTGGTGTCAATCAAATATCCTCACGCCTCGACAACAAAAAAAAGGGCCATTCCTTGCGAGGAACGGCCCTTTGAGGTAAAAAAATGACCTGTCAACTGCCTAGCGACACTGGTACCTTGCCTGATAATACAGCACCTTTGCTATGCTATGCTTTCCTGTCAAGCACACGTTTCAGACACTGTAACCTTTTTGAAAGTTATATGGTACACTAGGCACTAACAGTTACCGTATCTTGTGAAAGTATGACAGAATGAGATTAGTTGACAGCCTCGGACAGTTTGCTGCCGGCTTTGAATTTGACAACTTTTTTGGCTGGAATTTTGATAGTCTTGCCGGTCTGCGGGTTTCTTCCCTGACGTGCATCGCGCTTTGAGACGGAGAATGTGCCAAAACCCACCAGCGTAACTTTGTCGCCATTATTAAGACTTTCAGCGATTGCTGCAAGAGTACCGTTCAGTGCTTTTTCGGCGGCCGCCTTACTGATATCTGCTGCGCCTGCGATGCTTTCAATGAGTTCCTTCTTGTTCATGAATTCCTCCCTGCTTAATCTTTCTTTACAAGTCCCTTTAGGCAACGTGTGTTACCCTGTTTCCCCTGAACATGATGCTTTACCTAAACTCTTCTCAATTGTCAAAAAAAAACTCTTCGCGAGGACCTTTCGGACATAACGCCAAGAATGATCCAACCCTTTGTATTCAGGGTATTACGTCCATAACAAGGCACCATAATTGAATCAGATATCAGAATCAAGCACTAATTCACTCGCCTTATCTAACTTTCCATTTTTAATTGCGGGATCTTACCTTCCTGTAAGATTCAGCATTACAGGCCATTCCTGCAGCGACTGGAAGTAGGTGTTCACTGCAGTCCTGTTGCTGCTCTCGACAAAGGCGGCAACATCCTTTTCCTGCACTTCGATCAGGAAAAAGGCATCGCGCAGTCTCACCCGGCAACCGAGAAAGCCGCGCTCATGGAGGAAGTGCTCGGCACTTTCGATAGTTCGGAGGGTTTTTTCAGTAATAGTCCTGCCATGCTGTATCCGGGTCGCAAGACAAGAGTTCGAAGGAAGAGCATAATTGGCAAGGCCTTCTTTTTGGGCGATGAGACGGATTTCCCGTTTGGTCAATCCTGCTTCCGCAAGAGGCGTCCCGATCTGCATTTCCCGAATGGCTTTCAGTCCGGGTCGCGGCTCCTGCAGATCATCAAGATTGGTGCCATCGACCAGCGCAGAACATCCCTCGACTGTCATCACCTTGCCTAAGACCGAATACATCCGTTTCTTGCAGAGGTAACAGCGGTCCTCCGTGTTCACGACAAATTCCGGCCAAAGAAGAGGATTTACTTCTATCTCCTTGAAGACTGCAGCCGCAGGGAAATTGCCCGCAAAAGTGGCGCGCGCACCGACAATGGATGCATTGGAATTGAGGGGAGACAAGGCATAGAGGGCTACGACCCGTTTCGCACCCAGAGCTGAGATGGCGGCATGCAACGTTAAGGTCGAATCGATTCCGCCGGAAAAAGCCACCGCGATTTTTTCGTATTGTCGAAAGGATTCAACAAGTTTGCCGAATTTTACCTCCGGCAATGCCTCGGACATAGCTACTCCCGTCCGTCCGGCAACAACTCGGCCGGTCTATTGAGCAGAAACTTGCCGTCACATATATTCTTTTTGAGAATCTCGGCAATCTCCCGTGCTTTCACCACACTTGACAGGGATGAAGTTCGAATTTTTTTGCCGTTCACCTCTATTTCTCCCGATTTCAGCTCGGCATAACTCACCTGGCCGTAACTTCGGGCGATTCCATTGGTGTAATCGTAGCCATAGTCAATGACCTGAGTGAAGATTTCCGCATCGGACACACCGGTGCAGGCGGCCATCTCGGCATCCAGGATCGGAATGGGAATACCGAGACCGAGGGCCAGCGAGGAACCGTATCCCAAAATCGACACGCCTCTCACCCACTCCGGGCTCATCCTCTTCAGATCGCCCTGCACCATCACTGTTCCGGCCGGCTTCAGGGGAACCCCGTTCTCCCCCCGCGGGGCTTTAGGGTTATGCTGGGTTCCTTTCCAGGTCACATACCCTTGTGCCCCGCCGAGAAAAATCCTGGTGCCGACGCCGATCGTCCGATAGAAGGGATCGTTCAGCAATGGGCTTAATTCGCCGGCGCTGCAATAATTGGCGCTCCGGCAATTGGGTTTCAGCATGCCCATATAGGTATAGACTGCTTTATCGGAAAGGTTTACCGCACAGTTATAATTCTGATAGCCGTTTCTCGGATTGCACAGCAAGGCATAGGGCAGATCGTCCAACCCCACTTCCTTCTTCATCTTTTTGGCGGCATAGCAATCGGTGCCGTAGGCTTTCGCCTCAAGCAGCAGCTTTTTCCCGCGCAGGAGATCTTCGATGACATGCCCTCCGCCGTAACGGAATTCTCCCGGATAAACCTTGTTCAGCGGATCGTCTTCGGCGGGTTCCGTGGCCCCGAGATAGGCATCGACGGCGGCCAGACCGGCATAGGCGGGCACCTTGTTGATCCAGACTTTGGAAGCCTTGATCGTTGGCGTCATCTGACCGAAGTTAAAAAACATCCCGGACGAACACATAGGGGCGAAGGTACCGGTGGTGACGACATCGACTTTTCTCGCGGCGCCTTCCGGGCCGTGTTCCCTGACGATGCCCACCATCTCTTCCGCCGTTACCACGACAGCTTCGCCAGCCTTAATCCTGGCGTTTATTTCTTCATAGGTCTTGTGGATTTTCTTGTCGCTCATGATCTGCCCGTGTTCCCGTTGTAATAATGTAAAAATATTAATAAATTAATGCTGTTTAGCCGAAATGAGTCCTACCTCTGCGGGTGACTGCCGACTCATTTTTTTACAACTTGACATCGCCATTTCTTTGGCCTAATTTATTTGGTTTCTATTCTTACAGTCAAGATCAAACTCTTTCTCAGTTTTAATAGCAAGGAGCGGCATGGAAAGCGAGCAGAAAAAAGCGATCGAGTCGGTGCGCAACAGAATCGATTCGATCGACAACACCATCCTCAACCTGCTCAAGGAACGGCTTGAATGCGCCAAATCTATCGGCAAGCTCAAGGACGAGGGCAACCGGGCCAAATGGGACCCTCTGCGGGAACGCCAGATTTACGACCGGTTGTTGCAGGATAACAACGAGATTTTTCCGAGCGATGCCCTACGGTCGATTTTTCATGAAATCATTACCACCTGCAGGCTCTCCCAGCGAAAAGCCATGGTTGCCTTCCTGGGGCCGGAAGCCACCTTCAGTCACCTCGCCGGGGTCAAATACTTTGGCCATTCAGCCGACTACAAACCCATGGAGACCATTGACGATGTCTTTGCCGAGGTCGATAAAGGGCGAACCGCCTACGGCATCGTGCCGGTGGAAAATTCGATTGAAGGGGCGGTCTTTTCCACCCTCGACTGTTTCATGAAGTATAAGGTGCAGATCTGCGGCGAACTGCAGTTGGAAATCAGCCACAACCTGGTCTGCCGATCGGGGAATATCGAGGACATCCAAACCGTTGCCTCCCATTCCCAACCCCTTGCCCAATGCCGGGAATGGCTGCGGAAGCATCTTCCCTCGATCCCGACGCTGCCGGTCTTTTCCACCGGCGCCGCCGCCCAGATGGCGGCCAACAATCCGAACATCGGGGCTATCGCCTCATCACTTGCCATCACCACCTATCAATTGCAGGTCGTGGTTCAGGGGATCGAGGACTACCGGGGCAACACCACGAGGTTTCTGGTCATCGGCAAAAAATCCCCGTCGCGAAGCGGCCTGGACCGAACCTCTCTCTTGATCGGACTCATGGATCGTCCTGGGTCGTTGAACCAGATCCTCACCGTCTTGTCCGAAGAAGGTATCAATCTGGCAAAAATCGAATCGCGCCCGATCAAGGGCAAGCAGTGGAAGTATTTGTTCTTTCTCGATATGCTCGGCCATATCGAGGATACTAGGATTCAGCAGGGATGCGACAAGCTTCGGGCAATGTGCTCTTACTTCGAATGGCTGGGCTCCTATCCCCAGAGCGAAGACGCCTCAACCGCCGATTCGTGACATCCGGCCGCTGCAGGTTTGCCGGTCCGGCCCCAGCAGATCCTGCTGCAGGGTATGGCCCTGAGGCTTATTCATGATGGTTTGGCGGATGCTGTCGATAAGCTCCTGGTCGGTCGCCCCGTTGCGCAGGAGCGCCTTCAGATCGGTCTCCCGGTCGCTGAGTAGACAGGCCCGGAGCTTGCCCTCGGAAGTCAGCCTCAACCGGTTGCACTTATCGCAGAAGTGATGACTTATCGGGCTGATGAAGCCGATTGATCCAGTCCCGCCGTCCTTGCCCTGAAAGTCATACATTCTCGCCGGTCCCTCACCATGGCTCCGCGCAAAGGGAGTGAGCGAACCGAGTTCGGCAACGAGCAGTTTAATCTCTTCGGAACTGATGAATTTTTCCTTCTGCCAGCTGTTCTTGTCGCCGACCGGCATAAACTCTATAAAGCGGACCTGAAAGGGCTGCTCAAGCGCCAGCCGGGCAAAATCCTGAAACTCATCGTCGTTCACCCCTTTCATGGCGACCACATTCAGTTTGATTCTGAAGCCCAGCCGTTTGGCTGCCATCAGGCCATCCCAGACCTTGGT